>Ga0079224_100001496_pt1 | contig 27014 bp, 19 predicted proteins | sample Stecom2015_FD_80414 | JGI IMG/M metagenome (GOLD analysis project Ga0079224, IMG submission 80414) | Agricultural soil microbial communities from Utah to study Nitrogen management - Steer compost 2015 | ecosystem: Environmental > Terrestrial > Soil > Agricultural land | place: USA: Utah... | reverse complement strand
GGACGAAGACGCGCAGCCGAGCGACGAGCGCTCGCGCATGGCGCTGCAGTTCGTCACGGACGTGGTGGCCGAGATGGAGATGGATTGCCGGGTGCGTTTGCGGCGCCCGCGCGAGGGCAACGCCGAGGACGAGATCAGCATCGAGATTGCGGGTCGCGACGCGGGCCGCATCATCGGCAAGAAGGGCCAGGTGCTGCAGGCGCTGCAGTTTCTCACCCACCGCGTGGTGAACCGTCCGGGGCTCGACCGGCGTCATATCCTGGTCGATGCGGAGGGCTACCGGGACCGCCGCGATATGTCGCTCGCCAACATGGCGCGCCGTTTGGGCAAGCAGGCCGTCGAAGAAGGCAAGATCATCACCTTCGAGCCGATGAACCCGCGCGATCGCCGCGTCGTCCATCTCGCCCTCGCCAAGTTCGAAGGGGTGATCACCCGGAGCGACGGTGAAGGGGACCAGCGTCGCGTGCAGATCATCCCGGTGCGCCGCCCGACCCCTGCCGAAACGTAATGCCGCGCCTCGAACGGTGCGAAACGCAGCATTTCGGCGCGTTCCGAACCGTTGTCGCTCTAGAGGGCGGTGCGCGCGGGCGAGCCCTGGGCCGAAGGCTCTGGGGAATGCATGATCGGGGCGCCTGGCCCGTCCAATGGTCGGTAGCCGATGTCTCGAACCCGTCGGTCTGGTCTCGCCAAACCGGGGCGCTCCCCCGAAACGACGGCCGGCCAACGGAGCGTCTCGCTTCGCAGAGTCGTCTCGCTTCGAGGCGGCCAGCTTGACTCGAGGGGCGGAACGCCGCACCTAAACGGTTCGGCGGCGTGTCCGCGTTCGGAAAGGCAGAAAGAATGGCGCGTTCCCGTTTCTCGATAGCTTGGATGCTTGCTGTTCCCGTGGCCCTCGCCGCGTGCGGCGGCCCGAGGGCCGTTCGTGGTGAAGACGTCCCTGGTCTCGATGACCAGGCGATGAGCACGGGCCTCGACCGGCGCGACTTGCAGAAGATGCTGCACGAAAACATGGAGGCGCTGCAGCGCTCGGCCGTGGTGCAGCGGTGGCAGGGAGAGAGCCGCCCTGCGGTGGCCGTGATCCCGATGCGCAACGAAACCAGCGAGCACATCGACAGCGCCCTCGATGCCTTGCTGAGCGAGGTGGAGACGCGGCTCGTGAACGCGGGTCACGTGCGCGTCATCAGCATGGAGCAGCAGCCGAAGCTCGTGGAGGAGATCAAGCGGCAGTACTCGGGGGCCTTCGACCCGAGCTCGGTCGCCAAATGGGGGAAGCAGATCGGCGCGCGCTACCTCGTGACCGGCAGGGTGTACAACACCGACGAGCGTCAGTCCGGCGAGCGCCGTGTTCAGTACTTCTTGTTCATGCAGGTCATCGACGTCGAGACCGGGGAGATTCTGTTCCAGAACCGCTCCGGGCTCACGAAGGCCATCATCTGACGATCGAGTCGTGCACACGGGGTCCGATCGAACCGCCCCCTTGGCGTTCGGAGCTCCCGATGCCCGCATGAGCCGCTTCTTCGCGTTCGTCGTCGTGTGTTGCGTGTGGCTCGCGGGCTGCGCGAGCCACTCCGATCACACGCGGGCGATCCGCACCGCGTTGGACGCCGGCGATGCCGAGCGCGCGCTCGCGGCCGTCAACGATCGCCTCGACGTGGACAGCGAGCACGAGCTGCCCGACGACACCGGCGGCGAGAACGCGCTCTTCCTGCTCGATCGCTCGATGATCCTACAGCAGCTCGAGAAGTACGAGCTGTCGAGCCGGGATCTCCAGATCGCCGACAAGTCCATCGATCTGCTCGATCTCTCGCGCAGCGCGACCGACGACATCGGCCGATACCTCTTCTCCGACGAGACGGGCCCGTACAAGGCGCCCGCGTACGAGAAGCTGCTCATCAACACGCTGAACATGGTGAACTACCTCGTGCGCGGCGACCTCAACGGCGCGCGCATCGAGGCGCGGCGGCTCGCGGTCATCCAGCGCTACCTCGCCACGCACGAGGCGGAGGGGCGCACCTTGCTCGGTCCGGGCAGCTACCTCGCGGGGTTCACGTTCGAGAAGAGCGGGCGCGACGACGAGGCGCTCCGCTACTACGACGAGGCGCTGGCGTTCGCCGAGTACCCTTCCCTCGCGGGACCGGTGCAACGCCTGCTCTCGACCGGTGGCTACCGCTCACCCCGGCTCGCCAAGGCGGCAGCCGCCGCACCCGCGGAGGAAGCCAACGCCGAATCGGCCGAGATCCTCGTCATCGTGAGCTACGGGCGCGTGCCGCACAAGGTGGCGATGCGCGTGCCCATCGGTCTCGCCCTCACCTATGCGTCCGACTCGCTGAGCCCCGGCGATCGGCAGCGCGCCGCCATGCTCGCCGGCCAGGGACTCGTCACGTGGGTGAACTACCCGGAGCTCGCGCCGTCCGCGATCCTGTTCGGTCGCCCCGGCGTCTCGCTCGACGGCGCTTCGATGCGGCTCGAGACCGCGCTCGCCGTCGACGACGAAGCGCGCAAGGCCTGGGAAGACGCGCGCGGAGCGGTGGTCGCCTCGGCGATCACGCGCATGCTCACGCGCGTCGTGGCCGGCGAAGGCGCGCGCCGCGCCGCCAAGGACAGCGTGGTGGGCGCCCTGCTCAGCCTCGGCGTCCAGGCCACGCTCACGGCGACCGACGTCCCGGACACGCGGAGCTGGGCGACGCTGCCGGCGCGCATGGCCATCGGCCGTTTCCGCGTGCCGCCCGGCAGTCACACCGTCGACGTCTCGGCGCGCGGGCAGCGAAAGCGCGCCCGCGTCACGCTCGAGCCCGGCGGCTTCGCGGTCGTCGCGCACACCGTCCTGCGCTGAGCGTAGCTTTCGGGCCGAGCGCGGGACGCGACGTCAAATGCCGTAGCGCTGCACGGTGTTGACCTCGGGGCGTCGCTTGCTCTTCGAACGCCGCCGAGCGGGGGCCTTCTTCGCGGGCTTCCGTTCTTCGCAGCACTCGCCGTTCGGGCCGCACGGGGTGCACGGCTTCGTCGCGGCCGAGCTTGCCGGCGCGGGCGCCTCTGCCTCCGGTGGCACTTCGCGACCGGGCTCGGCGCGCGCGGCGTCGGCAGGCGGCGCTCGCCCTGGAGCCCCGAGCCCTTCCGGGCCCGCCGAGGCAGCGGCGACGTTCGGCGCCGGGGCTCCGGAGGCGAGGGTCGTCCACTGACGAACGGCGAGGACCAAGAACGCGGCGGTCACGCCGAGCGCCATCGCGCCGAGGACCCGGCCCCGTCCGCGACGCGGCAAGACCTCGGGCTCGGCGCGCGTGCTCATCACCGTCGCGGGCACCGTCGACGAGGGCGGGCTCTCGACGTCGGCGGTGCGCTGCGACGGGGGCGCGATGCTGTACGGAGGGAACGAAGCCGCGAGCTGCTGCGACGACGGCGAGCGCTCCGAGAGCGGGTGGTCGAACGACTCGACCAGCTTCAACGCATCGGCGATCGCGGCGCGCCGCGCTGCGAGCTCGGCGCCGGAGATGTGTTGGACGAACGCGGCCATCTCCGGCGGCTCCGCGCGGCGCGGCACGGCCTCGGAGAGCGCCGTCATGAGCTCCTCGGCGTTCGCGAAGCGCTCGTTCGGGTCGTGGCGCAACGCGCGGAGCACCACGTTCTCGAGCGCGTCCGGAAACTCGGAGTGGTACACGCTGGGCGGCGGAAGCGACGCCGCGTCGCGGATCCGGCGCATGGTCTCCGTCGGGTTCGCGGCGGCGAACGGGTGCTTGCCGGTCGTGAGCAGATAGAGCACGAGCCCGAGCGAGAACACGTCCGTCCGCGCATCGACGACCCCGGTGAGGATCTGCTCCGGCGCCATGAACGACAGCTTGCCGCGCACCAAGCCATCGTCCGGCGGCGCCGCCCGATTCGTCGCGCGCGCGATGCCGAAGTCGATGAGCTTGACCACGCCGGAGCTCGTGAGCATCACGTTCTGCGGCGACACGTCGCAGTGCACGAGCCCGAGCGGCATCCCGTTCGCGTCCCGGAGCTCGTGCGCGGCGTGCAGGCCGCGCGCGGCTTGCACCACGATCTCCACGCCGATTTCGATGGGGATCCCTCCGTAGAGCCGCGACCGCTTGATGAGGCTCCCCACCGGCTCGCCGTCGATCCACTCCATCACGAGGAAGAGCAGCCCGTCGTGCTCCCCGAGATCGAGATACTGCGCGACGTTCGGGTGCTGAATCGCCGCCGCGTTGCGGGCCTCGTCGAGCAGCATCTGCTCCAACGTCTCCCGACCGGGACCGTCCGGCAACAACGTCTTCAGCGCGACCACCTTCTGGAACCCGCGCGTTCCTCGCAGCCTCGCCGCCCACACGCGCGACATTCCACCGCGCGCGATCGGGACGAGGAGCTCGTATCGCCCGAACGGCTGTCCCACTCGAATGGCGGACGGATCGCTCTCCATGGTGCTTCTGGGATCGCTGCCGACTGGACCCCTTGCGGAGCTCGCTTCCGTCCGCCGCACGCCGGGCAGCCGAAAGCGCTCTCGGCCCCTGCAAACGGCTCGACGACTCCTCGCTATAAGCGCTCGCGCGAAAATGTCGCCGTCGATTGCAGCGAGTTTTCTGCATTATTCCCGGCTACTCGGAACACGTCGCGCCCGTGACGCATGGTATACGCCAGAACATGCGGTGGCTCGTTCGTGGTCTGGGATTCTCGGTCGCGCTACTCGGAGCACTCGGTGCAGCGCGGAGCGCCGAAGCGAAAGCGCGGTCCATCGTCGCCGAGCCGCGCGAGGGCGACAAAATCCGCGTCGACGGCGAGCTGCGCGAGTGGCCCGCGCGAATGACGCCGCTCGATCGGAAGCTCAAGGGCTCGGGCATCACGGCGCAGGCCGTCATCGGCTACGACGAAACGAACCTGTACCTCGCGCTCCGCGCCGACGACCGACGCATCGCGCGCACGGCCGCGGCCGGCAAGGCCGAAGATCACGCGACGCTCGCGATCGCGTTCCCGAGGGGCAAAGGATACGCGACCTACGAGGTCACCGTTCACCCGGGCCGCCCGGGCAAGCTGCCCGCCGTGGTGCGGGTGAACGGCAAGAAGGTCGCGGGCGCCAAGGCCGTCGAGAACCCGACGGATCAGGGCTTGTTGCTCGAGGCGCAAATCCCGTGGTCCACCTTCCCCGAAGCGAAGACGACGCGCGTCGGCCTGCGTGCGGCAGTGACGTACACGGACTGCAATGCACCCGGCAAGGTCGCCTCGATCGTTTCGACGGGCACCGGAGGCAAGGGTAAGCGTCTCGGCGCGCTGCTGCTCGAAGGTGAGCAGGCGCTCGAAGGGCTCCTCCGCAACAACGGTCTCTCGGACGTCCCGGCGCGCGAGGCGTACGGCAACGTCGCGGGCGGCGCCGGCCGCGAGCGGGTGGCCGTGTTCGGGAAGTTCCTCACCATCAGCGGGCCCGAGTACCGCGGTGGCAAGGAGCTCGGCTTTCTGGATCTCGGCGTGAGCGGCGCCGGCATGGTCCCCCGCCTCGAGCTCCGCGATTTCGACGGCGATCAACTCGCCGAGATCGCCGTCTGGAAGCGCATCGGCTCGCGCGACGCCTACCGCGAGGTGCTCGAGATCTTCAAGATCGGCAAGGACGATGCGCCGTTCTCGATCTTCGCGCACGAGGTCGGCATCAAGACGGAGAAGGGCGAGCTCGAAAACGAGGTGCGATTCGACGGGAGCGCGATCGAGATCTCCCGAGGCAAGTCGAAGGGCTTCGATCCCGAGACGTACGACGAGCCGCTCGCGGGCAACATGCCGTCCGCGCTGCTGCCGTGGCAGAGCGTGACGAGCCGCACGTTTCGCTGGCAGGGCACGCGCTTCGCCGCGACGGACGAGGGCGCCGGAGCCGCCCCTCGCGCGGCCGCGAGCGGGTCGAAATCGAGGAGCGATCGCGCCGCGACCCCGGTGCGGCCTCCGGCGCCCCGCCCGCCGACGGCCGAAGAGCTCCTCGATCGCGTGTACGCGCTCTACCGCAAGGATCGGAAGGTGCGAGGCGGCAAGCCGCGCTTCGACTTCGTCACGGACGTCGCCGGCGATTCGACGCCGGAGCGCGTGCTCGTCCACGACAAGGACATCGTCGTGTTCGGGAAGAGGTTTCGGGGCGGCGCGAGCTACGCCTTCATCACCGTCGGCGTGAGCGACGGCAAAAACGTGCTCGACGCGACCGCCCGCGACCTCACCGGCGACGGCAAGGCCGAGATCCTCGTGCGAGCCGTGATGCACGCCAAGGCGAGCAAGGCCCTGGGCGGCGGCACGGTCGAGCGACACGCGCTGCTCGTCTACGGCGTGCGCGGCGACGGCCTCGTGCGGCTCTTCGGCGCCGAAACGGGACGGTCCGTCGGCGAGAACCAGGTCCTCGGCGCGGTCGCGTTCCACCCCGCGGGGGCCGCGACGCGCATCGAGCTCCGTCCCGCGCGCGCCGTCGGTTGGACGGAGGAGACGTACCCGTTTCCACCGGACACGACGGCGTCCGGCGGCCTCGAGCCGCTCCTTTTGCCCTGGAGCGGTGAACGTCGGTCGTATCGATTCGACGGCAGCGCGTTCGTGCAGGAGTGAAGCTCGAGCCGCGCGCCGCCGCGGACTAGCGCTTGACCCGCAGCGGCGCTTCCTCGGCATCGAGCTCCGCGAGGGCTCGCGCGAGCTCCTCCTGCTCGGCGAGATCGAGCTCTCCCTCGCGGGAAACGCGCGCGGCCTCGACGGGCGCGGGCTCGGGCGGGGCGAGGCCCATCTTGCGCTTGAGGGCGAGCAGCTCGTCGTCCACGCCGTGCGTCGCCTCGAGCTCGCCGAAGCGCGTGGCCAGCGTATCGCCGGTGAACTGCTCGTGGAGCTCTGCCTGCGCTTCCGCCTCGGCCTCCATCTGCTCGATCTTGCCCGCCATGCGATCGAAGGCCTCGAACGCGCTCGCGTTGCGCAGGCCGCTCAACGTCTCCTGAATGGATCGTTGGGCTTCGGCGCGCTTCTTCCGCGCGATGAGGAGGTTCTTCTTGCGCTTGGCCTCCTCGATCTTGTTGTTGAGGGCGCGGAGCGCGAGCTTGAGCTGCTCCACCGCGTGCTGCTGCTTCTGCAGCTGTTCCAGGAACTGCTCGCGGGTCGCGTCGTGCTCCTTCTTGCGCGCCAGCGCCTCCTTCGCGAGCCCTTCGTCGCCCGCGCGGAGCGCGAGCATCGCGCGCCGCTCCCATTCCTGCGAGCGGACCGCCTGCTCCGCGGCTTGCTTCTCCAACCGCTTCTCGTCGGCGATGCTGGCGGCGACCTGCTTGCGCGCCTCGGTGAGCTGCTCGCCCATCTCGATGACGATCTGATTCAGCATCTTCTCCGGATCTTCGGAGCGGCTGATGAGGTCGTTCAGGTTGGATTTGATGAGCTGGGCGAGCCTTCCGAAAATTCCCATGTCGTCCTCATCCCCCGTGACGCACGAGCTCGTGGAGAACCGGCACCTGCTCGGCGAGCGCGAGGTCCACGTCTCCGAGCACCGCTTCCAGTTCCCCCGGATCCGCGGTGGCAAGCTCGAGGGCAGCGCCGAGCACGATGCGATCCCCCTCGAGCCCATAGGCGGCATGCAAGAGCTCCACGGCGTTGAGCTCGAGCAAGCGACGAAAGAGTGCTCGGCTCCGCTCGGGATCGGCGGGCGCGTTTCCGATCTCGACGCGCACGACCAGCACGGGAGGCGCGAGCTTCAGCGCGACCAGCGGCCGCCCCGGACCGACGGAAACGACGTAGGTGCCGTCCTCGAGGCGCTCGAAGCGCCGTTCGAGGCGTGTCAAAAAGCCCTCCAAGTCGCCTTCCGCTTGGATCATCCTCGCGATCGTACCACTTCTCCCTTCCCCGTAAACTCGCCCGCGCGCATCCGCGTCGCGGAACGCTCGTGGCCTCCGGGTCGGGCGATGCCGCCCGATTCGGCTCACCCGGCCCGCGACAACGGCGCGCCGTCGCGGCTCCGGCGAACGCGCACGAGGTCGTCCGGCGGGGGCGGCTCGGGCTGAATCGTCACGTGATCGAGCCCGTAGTCCCGCTCGAGGCGCTCGGCGACCACGCGACACACGTCGGTGCCGTGGCTGCCGCGTTCGAGCACCACGTGGGCGGTCAGCGTGTCGAATCGGTCCGAAATCCGCCACACGTGCAGGTCGTGCACCTGGGCCACCCCCGGGCACTCGAGGATGGTCCGCTCGATCGCCCCCACGTCGAGGTGCGGCGGCACGCCCTCGAGGAGAATGCCCGCGGTCTCGCGCAGCACACGGTAGCCGCTGTACGCGACGAGCAACGCGATCGCCACGGAGAGCACCGGGTCGGCCCGATACCAGCCGAAGAAGACCACCGCGAGACCGGCGAGGATGGCGGCGCACGAGCCGAGCGCGTCCGAGACGACGTGCGCGAACGCGGCGCGCACGTTGATGCTGGTCTTCTGACTCCGGAGCAGGAGCAACGCGACCCCTAGGTTGACGAGCAACCCCGTCGATGCGGTGAGGAGCATCGGCGTGCCCGCGACGGGAACGGGCTCGAGCCAGCGCTCGATCGCCTCTTTCACGATCAGCACCGCGACGCCCGCGAGCGCCATCCCGTTCACGAACGCCGCGAGCACCTCCGCACGGCGGAGTCCGTACGTGCTGCGCTGCGTCCGCGGGCGCTCCGCGATTCGACTCGCGACGAGCGCGAGCCCGAGCGCTCCCGCGTCGGCCAGCATGTGCCCGGCGTCCGCGATCAACGCGAGGCTCTTCGCGTAGATCCCGACCGCGACCTCGACCAGCATGAAGGAGAAGGTGATCGCCAGCGCCGTTGCGAGCGCACGGCGCGGCGTCGCCGCGTGGTCATGATCGTGAGCGTGCCCGTGGCCATGGCCGTGACCGTGCCCATGGCCGTGGTGACCATGACCGCCATGCGCCCCGTGCGCGCCGGCCCGCGCCGAGCCGCGCCGACGCCCGTTCGTGCGCGAGCCTTCGGCCTCCGTCCCGGAGACCATTGCCGCCCATTCCGGGCTTTCGGGCAGAAGAAGAGCGGGGCCGGCGCCGGTCGTCACGCGGGGATCCTACCGCTGCTCGTCCGCCCCGACGAGTAGCCCCCGGGGCCGAGCGCCGAAATCCCGGCGGTTTTCGCGGGCATCCCGGGAAGAACCGCCGCACGGGCGTGCTTCGGGCGTTGCGCCGTGCGCGCGCATACGTAGACTCGGCCATGTTTGAGAAAAACCCGCGCGAGTGCCTGACCTTTGACGACGTCATGCTCGTGCCGGCGTACAGCGAGGTGCTTCCGGCGGAGGTGGATGTCCGCACTCGCTTGACGCGCGGCATCGAGGTCAACGTGCCCATCGTGAGCGCTGCGATGGATTCGGTCACGGAGGCTCGGGCCGCGATCACCCTGGCCCGCCAGGGTGGGATCGGAATCATCCACAAGAACCTCTCGATCGCCGACCAGGCGCAAGAGGTCGATCGGGTGAAGCGGGCCGAGAGCGGGATCATTCTCAATCCCGTCACCGTGCGGCCTTCGCAGTCCCTGCGTGAAGCGCTCGCGGTGATGCGGGCGCACGACGTCTCCGGCGTCCCGGTGGTCGAGGGCGATCGCCCCGTCGGCATTCTCACGGCACGCGACATTCGATTCGAGAAGAACCTCGATCAGCCGGTGAGCGCGCTGATGACGACCGAGCTCGTCACCGTCTCTCCCGGCGTGGCCACGGAGCAGGCGCGCGAGCTCCTGCACCGCCATCGGATCGAGAAGCTCCTGGTCGTCGATCAAGGCAAGCTCGTCGGGCTGATCACGATCAAGGACCTGCTGCAGGCCGAGCGCAACCCGCTCGCGGTGAAGGACGACCGGGGCCGGCTCCGCGTGGGCGCCGCGATCGGACCGGGCCCGGATCGGCTGGAGCGCACCGCCGCGCTCGTCGACGTCGGGGTCGACGTGCTCGTGATCGATACGGCGCACGGCCACACGAAAGGGGTGATCGAGGCCGCGCGTGACACGAAGCGGCGCTACCCGAACGTCGAGCTCGTCGCCGGAAACATCGCCACGGCGGAGGGCGCGCGGGCGCTGATCGACGCCGGCGTCGATGCGATCAAGGTGGGCATCGGCCCCGGCAGCATCTGCACGACCCGCATCGTCGCGGGCGTCGGCGTGCCGCAGGTCACCGCGATCGCAGACTGCGTGGAGGTCGCCGACCGCCACGGCATTCCCGTGATCAGCGACGGCGGCATCAAGTACTCCGGCGACGTCACCAAGGCGCTCGCGGCCGGCGCCTCGTGCGTGATGATTGGCTCGCTGTTCGCCGGTACGGACGAAGCCCCCGGTGAGCTCGTTCTCTATCAAGGGCGTAGCTACAAGGTGTACCGAGGCATGGGCTCACTCGGCGCGATGAAGCGCGGCAGCCGCGATCGCTACGGCCAGGCGGGCACCGCCGACGAGAAGCTCGTGCCCGAGGGCATCGAAGGACGCGTGCCACATCGTGGCTCGCTCGCGTCGATCATCGCCCAGCTCGTGGGCGGCCTCCGCTCCGGGATGGGCTACACGGGCAGCCGCACCATCCGCGAGCTGCAGCAGAACGCGAAGTTCATCCGCATCACGAGCCAGGGCCTTCGCGAGAGCCACGTCCACGACGTCATCATCACCGAGGAAGCGCCGAACTATCACGTGTAGCCGCGGTCCCATCCGGAGCCGCGTCGTCACGCCACGGGGCGCTCGGAGGGGGAGCGCCCGCCGTTCGTGAGCCTCGATTCGGGCTTGCTTCGTTTCGATGGGGCACACCCGCCGCCCCCCGCGCCGAAGTGAAGTCGGCGGCCCACCACGCGGGCGCTCCGCTCGGCGACGAAAGCGAAGTCCACTTTCAGCTTCAGCGAATTTCTGCGCGCGGTTCCCCGCGGGAAGTGGGCCCTCCCTCCCCTTGTTGAAAATGGTTGTCATATTCACTGAGCTCCGGTACCGTCCGCCCCCGTTGCGCCTACTTCGGCGCACCTCCGAAACTGCGTAACGAACAGGAGCGAAGCGAAACATGAGAACGCGACTTTCTTTCGGCGCACGCGCCGGGTTGCTCGGGATGCTGACCGCGGCGCTCGCCTTGGGTGCCGGTTGCGGCGACGACGAGGGGGACGACGGGAGCGCCACGGGCGGCAAGGCCGGAAGCGGCGGCCAGCCCTCGGGAGGCACCTCGGGCTCGGGAGGCAAGCAGACCACGGGCGGAACCACGTCCTCGGCCGGGGAGACCGGCGAGGGCGGAGACACCGGTGACGCCGGAGCCCCGGGCGAGCCGACCGCCGGAGAGGCCGGAGCCGGAGGAGCAGCGGGAGAGGCCGGTGCGCCGGGCGCGGCCGGAGAGGCGGGCGCCGGCGGCATGGGCCCGATGCCGCGGACCGATCGGGATCGCGTCGTCGTGCGGCTCACGGCCGATGGCGAGCTCGACGACGATTTCGCCGATGGCGGCCTGTTCGTGCTCGACGTCGACGGCCTCGAGCTCAACGACAACGCCCGGAACGGCTTCGTGCAGCCGGACGGGAAGATCCTGTCGGCGGGCTATACGCCGGTCGAGGGCAGCAACCAGATCGTCCTCATTCGCTTGAACGACGACGGCTCGCCGGACACCGATTTTTCGGAGGACGGTGTCGCGCGCGTGGCGGCGCTCGCCGCTCCCGGAATGGCCGAGGCGTACGGCGCCGCGCTGCAGTCGAGCGGCCGCTACGTGACGACCGGCTACGGGCGCGCGGAAGCCGCCGGAGCCGTGGATCTCGTTTCGTTCGGCTTCAGCCCCGAGGGAGAGCTGGACACGGACTTCGGCACGAACGGCGGTTTCTTGCTCGACATCGCGGGCGACAACGATCGCGGCCGGAACGTCGCGGTGCTCCCCGACGACTTCCTCCTCCACGTGGGCAGCGGGATGGCGGAAGCGGAGAACATCGACGCGATGCTCGTGGTCCAAGACCCCGACGGGAACGCGGTCGAGAGCTTCGGCCAGGGCGGCTTCGAGCTCTACGACTTCGATCGGCCCGACGAGGCGTTCTTCGGCGTCGCCGTGTCGCCGGACGGCGATCGGGCGATCGCGGTCGGGTACACGGCGTTCCCCTCCACGTCGAACCCCGACATGGAAGACGACGACTCCCTCGTCGCCGTGCTCGGCATCGGCGAAGACGGCGAGGTGACGCCGGACTTCGTGGACGTCGTGCCGCTGTCGGAAGACGAGAACGATCGGCTCTGGGGCGCGACGATCGACGCCGACGGCAACCTCTATGCTGCGGGCGTCCTCGGCTCGGGCACCGACAACCAAATGGTCCTCGTGCGCATCACGCCCGATGGCGAGCTCGACGAGTCGTTCGGTGAGGACGGGCTCGCGGTGCTCAACGTCGTCGAGGGCGGCGCGACGGAGACCGCGCGCGCGGTCGCGGTGCAGTCGGATGGCAAGATCGTGATCGCCGGCCATGCCGAGCACGATCCCGACGCCGAATACCCGGACGCGGATCTGGTCGTCGCTCGCTTCGACGCCGATGGAACGCTGGACGAGACCTTCGGCGAGGACGGCGTCGCCATCGTCGACCTCGGGCCCGGCGCGGAGAACGTGAACGATCTGCTCTGGAACGTGGACGTTGACGACGACGATCGCATCGTGCTCTTCGCGAGCAAGAAAGCTGCAGACCCGGCGCCCTGACCGGGTCCTCCCCCCCCGAATGCGCAACCCCCTCCTCCGTCTCACCGCTCGAGCACCGCGGGCTTTCGCGGCGCTCCTCGCCCCTCTGCTCGTGCTCTCCGGGTGTCGCAAACCAGCGCCCGAAGAGCACGTCTACACCGGCGCCGCCCACCCTTCCTCGCCTGGCACGGGCGCCGGTGGCAGTGGTGCCGTGCCCGGCGCCGGCGGAACGCCCTCCGCCGGCGCCGGGAGCGTGCCGGAAGGCGGGACGGGAGCGACGAGCGGTGGGCAGGGCGGGGCCCCCGCCACCATGCAATTCACCAAGGGCGCCCTGCTCGAGGCGGCGGTCGATTGCGCAATGGAGCGCTACTCGAAGTTCGAAGAACGGGCCGTCACGCTCCGTGACGATCTCGCCGCGCTCGACGAGAGCCCGACCGACGCCGCCCTCGACCGAGCGCGGCGGTCGTTCGTCTCCGCGATGGAAAGCTGGCAAGAGGCGGAGCTCTTCCGCTTCGGGCCCGCTGCACGAAGCGCGGAGCCGGGCGGCCAGAACCTGCGCGACGAGATCTACGGCTGGCCGCTCGTGAGCACGTGCCGCGTGGACGAGCAAATCGTCAACGAGGCGTATGCCGCGACCGACTTCGCCACAGCCTCGTTCGTGAACGGCCGCACCCTCTCCGCGCTCGACTACTTGCTCTTCTACGAAGGCCGCGAGAGCACGTGCACGGCGCTCTCGCCCATCGTCCAGAGCGGCGCGTTCGCCGCGCTGTCCGAGGACGAGCTCCGGAAGCGGCGCGCCGCGTACGCCCTGCGCGTCGCCGAGGGCGTGCTCGCGCGCGTCCGCGAGCTCTCGAGGGCCTGGGATCCCAAGGGTGGGAACTTTCGGGGGGAAATGCTCGCCGCGGGCTCGGGCAGCGGCACCTTCGCCTCCGAGCACGTGGCGCTCAATGCCGTGAGCAACGCGCTCTTCTACCTCGACAAGGAGGTCAAGGACTGGAAGCTCGCGCGCCCCGCGGGGCTCGGCGAATGCTTCTCGGGCAACTGCGCCGAGCTCGTCGAGGCGCGTTACGCGCGCACGTCCGTCACCTATATCGTCCGCAACTTGGCGGGATTCCGCCGGCTCTTCCAGGGCTGCGGGAGCGGTGGTCAGGGCGTCGGCTTCGACGACTGGCTCGCCGCGGTGGGCGCCGAGGAGCTCCGGGACGCGATGCTCGAGGCGCTCGACGAAGCCGAAGCGAGCATCGCCGAGATCGCGTCACTCGAAGCCGCGCTCGCGAGCGAGCCGGATCGCGTCGCCGCCGCGCACGCGAAGGTGAAGGCGATCACGGATCTCTTGAAGGCCGACTTCATCACCATGCTCGATCTCGAGCTGCCAATCGCGACCGCCAGCGACAATGACTGACCGCGACAGCCGCCCTGCTCGCAACGCGCGGATCCGCGCGCTCGTCGATTCCCTGTTCGAACCGGTGGACGCCGCCTGGCTCGGCGCTTTCCGCGTGTTCTTCGGGCTCATCATGACGGTGAGCGCGCTCCGGTTCGTCTATTTCGGCTGGATCGACGACCTCCTGTTGAGTCCCCCGTTCCACTTCAAGTACTGGGGATTCGAGTGGATCGAGCCGCTCGCGCCCGACGCGATGCACGCGCTCTTCTGGGTGCTCGCGGCGCTCGGCGTCTTGGTGGCCGTGGGCGTCGCCACGCGCGTCGCCGCGTTCCTGTTCACGCTGGGCTTCACGTACGTGCAGCTCATCGACGTGACGATCTACCTGAACCACTACTACCTCGCGAGCCTGCTCGGCATGCTGCTCACGGTGGCCCCGTCCGAGCGCGCCTTCTCGCTCCAGAGCTGGCTCTCGCGACGGCGCAAGCCGGCGACCGTGGCCCGCGGCTGGCACGTCCTGTTCCGCTTCCAGGTAGGCGTCGTGTACACGTTCGCGGGGATCGCGAAGCTCCACGACGACTGGCTCCTCCACGCCCAGCCGCTCGACATCTGGCTGAGCGCGCGCACCGAGACACCGCTGATCGGACCCTTGTTCCGCCACGAATTCGCGGCGCCGTTCATGAGCTGGGCGGGGTTTCTCTACGACACGACGATCGCGTGGTTCTTGCTCTACCCGAGGACGCGCCCCTTCGCGTTCCTCACCGTGATCTTCTTTCACAGCGTGACGTCGTCCTTGTTCCCGATCGGGATGTTCCCGGTGATCATGGTGCTGTCGGCCCTCGCGTTCTTCGGCCCCTCCTGGCCGCGACGCCTGGTGGCCGCGGTCCGTTGCCGGTTTGCGAAGGCCGAACCGATCGCTCCCGCCCCATCCGCGGCTCTCGCTCCGCACACACCGCCGGGCGCGCGCACGCGCAGGCTCGTCGTCGGCACGTTCGCGGCCTACGCGCTCGTGCAGGTGCTGTTCCCGATGCGCTTTCTCCTCTACGGAGGGAACGTCCGCTGGCACGAGCAGGGCATGCGCTTCTCCTGGCGCGTGATGGTCCGCGAGAAGAACGGGGCCATCACCTTCCGCGTTCGGGAGCGCGCCACCGGGCGCACGTATTTCGTGAGCCCGAGCCAGTACCTGACGCCGCTCCAGGAACGCGAGATGAGCGGTCAGCCCGACCTCATCCTGCAGCTCGCGCACCACATCCGCGACGACTTCGAGGCGCGCGGCCGGGGCCCGGTGGAGGTCCGCGTCGATGCTCTCGTCTCCCTGAACGGACGCCGCTCCACGCCGCTCATCGACCCCGAGGCAGACCTCGCGCGCATCAGCGACTCGCTCGCGCCCGCGAGCTGGATCCTCCCCGCCCCCGAGTCGCCGCCCCCGCGACGGCGCACGATCTGACGCGCTCGGCGGGAAGCGCGCCGTCCGGCTCGCGTATCACTCCGTCGCCGACTCAAAGGCTCACTGCGCCGGGAGAATCGAGGAGGCTCCGAAGAGCGCGGATCAGGTCGGTGGGCTCGAACGGCTTTTGCACCGTCCGGTTCACGCCGGCGCGCTGCAGCTCCGCGGCCGTTTCGGCCGTCATGAAGCCGCTCGTGATGATGCATTTGACGTGCTCGTCCCGCGCGCGGATTCGGCGCACGACCTCCGCGCCCGTCATCTCTGGGAGCCCCAAGTCCGACACGACGGCCGCGATTTCAGGGTGGGTCTCGAAGGCGTGCACCCCCGTCGAGCCGTTCTCGGCGGTCAACACCGTGTAGCCGTGCGACTCGAGGACGGACTTCAGCATGCTCCTCAAGAGGTCCTCGTCCTCGACGACGAGGATCGTCTCCGTGCCCTCGATACCGATCCCGCTCTCGGGGAGCGGCCGCGGCTCGCTCGGCGCCCGCTGCTCCGAGAGCCTCAGGTAGACGGTGAAGAGCGCGCCACACCCGGGCACGCTCTCGACCGTGATGTGCCCCCGATGGGCCTCCACGATCCCGAACGCGACCGCCAGCCCGAGCCCCGTGCCCTTGCCCGGGCCCTTCGTCGTGAAGAACGGCTCGAAGATCCGCTGACGCGTCGCCTCGGTCATGCCGACACCCGTGTCCCGGACCCGGATTCGCACGTACTCCGGGGCCGTTGCCGTCGGGAATCGCTCCTTCACGCGCTCACCGGGAACGCGATCGGCGCAAATCGACAGGACGCCCCCCTCCGGCATCGCGTCACGGCTGTTGATCGCCAAGTTGAGCAAAAGCTGGTGGATTTGCGGCGCGCTCCCGTAGACGAGCGGCAAATCCTCGCTCACGTGGATATCGGTCGTGATCGTCTTCGGGAAGGTCTGCTCGAAGAGCTTCGCGAGCTCGAGGACGATCTCGTGGATGTCGACGGACTCGTAGCTGACGTCCGTGGCTCGCGCGAACGTGAGCAGCTGATTCACGAGCGCCGTCCCGCGCGCGGTCGCTCGCGAGATCGCGTCCAGCGCGCGCGAGACGACGGTCGGATTCTCTCGGGAGGCGGAGAGGATCGCCGTATAGCCCACGATGATGTTCAGGATGTTGTTGAAGTCGTGGGCAATGCCCCCGGCCAGCGTCCCGAGGCTTTCCACTCGCTGGACTTGACGGAGCTGTGCCTCCAGCTGGCTCCGCTTCTCGGCGGCGTTCACTCGCTCGGTGATGTCGGAGGCGATCCCGTCGATGCGATCGACGCCACCGTCGCGATCGAGGGTCGCCTTCACTCGCGCTTCCACCCAGCGGACCTGTCCGTCGGCACGAACGATCCTGAACGGAAGCCGCAGCCGCTCACCACGCCGGAGGACGAGGCTGCCCGTCTCGATCAGGCGCTTGTCGTCCGGCACGACGAGGTCGTACCAGAGCATGGGGTTCTGGAAGAAGGCTTGCGCGGGATATCCGAAGACGCGTTCGTGGCCGGGGGACGCGTAGAGCACCCGCCGGTGCGGGACGTCGATGGAGAACAGGGCGTCCTCGACGTTCTCGTGCAGCACGCGCAGCTGAGCGTGCGCCTCTTCGAGCGCGCGTTTGCCGCGGACCCGCTCGGTGATGTCCTGGTTCACGCCGTACGTCTTGACCGTGCGCCCGCGCTCGTCCTTGACGATGACGATGGCGACGGAGATGTGCCCGACGTCGCCGTCCGCACGGACGATTCGATGCTCGAGCCGCGCGGTATGGTTTGGTGTCGTCGCCTCGAGGGCTCGGCGAATCTCGACGCCGACGAGGTGCCGGTCGTCTGGGTGAACGAAGCGCTCCGCGTACCGAGCGGAGGACATCGTGTAGCCGCCCTCTCGCTCGGCGGTCGTGCGGAAGATGGCGTAAAAGTAATCGTTGAACGTGAAGAGATCGCTCTCGACGTCGTACTCCCAGGGACCGAGGCGTGCGAGCTCGAAGGCAGACGAGAGCTGCGTTTGGCGGGCGCGCGCCGCGGCGCGTTGAAAACCGCTCGGACTCTCTTCCGAAGCCGCGAACCGCCCTGCGTCCGCCCCGACGAGCCTCAATAGCGCCGACTCCGGGTCGCGCCTCGTGTCCCCCATGTCTCATTACCTCAATCGGGTTTCAACGTGCCACGGCTTCGATCGGCGCGCCACCACGCGAGACGTCGCAGACCGAGTCGCGCCGCGAGCTCTGCGCGCAACCTCCTCGGGTCCGCTCGGAATGGCGTCCCCCGCCTGCGCGCTCCTGCCCCGCACCCCGTGCGAAGCGGTCACGCGTGCGCCTCTGACCGTTCAGCTTCGACTTCGCGTATTCCGCTCGGCGGCTGCGCTCGTGGGAAATTGCGGCCTAGATTTCGGCCTTCCCCGACGAGCAAGCCCGAAGTCTGGGATTAGAGCTCGGCTTTGAGCCCGAGCTGGAACCAGCGGGGAGCATTGGGGCGGGCTCCGTAGGGACGACGCGAGACGATGAACTGACCGTCGAGGAGGTTCCGAACGTTCACGTACGCGGTGAGCCACGACGTGATTCCGATCTTGCCGCCGGCATCGAGCACGAGCTGCTCGTCCGTGTGCAGCGTCTCCGAGAGCGGAGCTTTGCCGGGCTGCTCACGCATCGAGGACACGTAGGTGAGCCCGAGCACCGCGCCCGAGCCCGCGTGTTCGATACCGAGCGAGACGTTGAGCTGGTGGCGAGGAACGTAGGGCAGCTCGTCACCGGGCTGCACGAGCCCACTGGAGCGCTCCGCGCGACTCGGCTGGAAGATCGGGTCGTCGGAGCGGAAGGTGCTCTGGAACTCCGCGAACGTGAGCGTGTAGGACGCGCTGAGAGGTACGGTCACCGAATCCAGAGCGAGCTCGTGGTCGACGAACGCCTCGAGGCCGTAGATACGCGCCTCCCCGGCGTCGAACTGGCTATCCAGATTCTCTTCGACACACCCGCTCGACAGGGTGCAGACGTCGGTGAGGTTCGTGTAGTCGTTGTAAAATCCGATGACTTCGGCGCGCAGCGCACCGGTCGAGAAACGAGCGCCGGCTTCGTAGTTCGTTCCGAGCTCCGGCTCGACGTCCTCCGACGAGCCCGGCGCTGGCGGGCTGAAGCCGCGGTAGGCGCCAGCGAGCACGCCGAGGTCTCGGGTGAGGGCGTAGTAGGCGCCGAGCCCCGGGAGCACGACGCCGGAGAGGCGACTCTCGCGCTGCTCGTGGATGCGATCGCGCGTCGTGCTGCGGAACACCTCGAGCCGAATCCCGGGCGTGAGCGTCAGGCGATCGTAGGTCACCGCGTCAATCGCGTGCAGCGCGAGCGCCTCCGTGGACGCTTCGTTGAAGGCGGTGACCTTGGTCGCGCTCCCCTCCGGGACGAGCTCGCCGCCGCGGACGAGGAACCCGTCCTCGCTGTGACGCCGTTCGACGCGATCCTGGTGCAAACGCAGACCGTACTCGATGCGATGAGCGAGCGGCCCGGTCGTCGTGTCCCAACGCACCCGCGTCTCCACGCCTTGCGAGACGAAGTCGCGCTGGTTCGGCCCGACGCGGAGCACCTCCCCGGGCGTGCTCGTGTCGGCCTCACCCTTCAGAATCGCGTGATAGAGCGCGTTCTGCGGCGTCGACGTCTCCGTGAGCACGTCGAAGACGTCCGCGCCCCGAAAGCCGTTCACCTTGCGCCACACGCGCGCCATGTCGTGGCGGTATCCGGTCGTCGTGATCGTGAGCCCGGGCGCCGCCTCGAGCACGTGCGCGAGCACGATCGAGGTCCTGTGCCACTGCATCCGGTCGAGCTGGCTCGCCGCGTAGCGCTGCAGGGGATTGCGCCGGAAGTCGGCGTCGCTGAGGCCGAGGTAGGTCTCGTTGGAGATTTCGTCCGAGTACGTGAGCTTGAGGCGCAGCTCGTGCCGTCCGAAGGCGTGCTCACCGAACCGCGTGTACCCCTTGAACATCCACTCGTTGCGCGCGTAGCCGGTATCGGCGCCGCTCGGCAGCTCCTTGAAGCCCGTGCTGCCGAGGTGCACGCCCTCGATCAGGAAGCCGCTCCGCTCGTCGCTCGAGCCGAAGTAGCCGTGAAGCTTCGTGTACCCGTACTCGCCGACGGCCGCGTCGATCGCCCCCGTGGGCACCGCGGGCACGGCGCGCGTCAAGAGGTCCACGGACCCGCCGATCGTCTGCGGCCCGTAGCTGATCGCGGAGGGTCCTTTGATCACGCGGACCTGGGTCATGCGCGTGATCAACGGGAAGTAGTAGGCGGCGGGCGCGGAGTACGGGGCCGGCGCGAACGGAATCCCGTCCTCCATCAGCGCCACCTTCTTGCTCCTATCGGGGTTCACGCCGCGCACGCTCACGTTCGGCCGGAGACCAACGCCGTCTTCGCCGCGCACGAACACGCCGGGGACGCTCTGCAACACCGCCTGCGGGTCGTCGTACTCGAAGCGCTCGAGCGCGCGGGAACGAATCACGTGAGCCGAGCCGGGCGTTTGCGAAAGGCGCGTGCCCACGATCGTCAGCTCGATCGGCGGCTTGGCATCCGAGGCCGCGCCCTCTGCCCCCTCCTCGCTCGGCGGCGCGTCCGCGGGCGCCGACGTCGCGGCCGGCTCACCCTCGGGCTCACCCACGTCGATCGCGATCTCGATCCCGACATCGGGCTCTGGCTTCTCGGCCTGGGCTGCCCTCGGGACGAGGACGGTTGCGGCAAGGAGAGGAAGGGCGGTCAGAACGGCGAGACGACGCATCGAAGCGGGGGCGGCGCCCGGGCGGACCGGCACGCCGCCGCCTGACTAGCACGCTCACCTGATGTTGAAAATCAAATTCAATCACCCGGTCGGCTTCGGCCAGCTCACCGGCAGGAGTGGAGCGCCGCCCCAGAACCGGCCGACAGGACGCCCTCGAGGGGGCCGGAGTTGGTCGCTCTAGGCCGAGCTCCGTCTGCGGCCGCGCACGGTCTTTGCCTGAGCCCTCGCCTTCTCCGCGCGGAACTCGGGCGAGCGCCGCTTGTTCAGCTCTCGGTTCTCGAGATTGCTCGCGACCCTCCCCCGGTTCTGACTCGCGCGGGTGGACTTGCGCGAGGGCTTCGTCGCCGAGCTCTCGAGCTTCACCTCGGATTTTCGCGCCGCGCTCTCGCTCACGTTGCGGCGAGCCGAATCACCCAATCCCGCCTTGCGATCCGTCGCGCTCTTGCCCCGGGCTGCCGTATCGACGGGCCTGTCCCGGCGGAGACGGGGGGGTTTTGCCGGGCGTTTCTTCTTCGAGAGCTGGGCCATTGCCTTGAATTGCTGCGCTCGAGTCGGCATGGCTACGAGCGTAGCCGTAGCGGACGAAGGATGCGAATGGCCAACCGCGATTTGTCATCTTGCGGCTCGGCGCGGGGGATCTTACTTGTCCGCACGGTCCCTCGAGATCCGGAGATCTTTCGCTGCTGCCGCGCACGGCCTCGACGCTGCTTCTCTGCTTCGCGCTGCCCTTTGCCGCTCGCGCCGAGCCCACGAGAGTCGTGGCAACCGAGCCGTCGATCGAGCAAGCCGCTCTGCCGCTCGGGAGCACGGGTACGGAGCACGGAAATCTTTCGCGGACTCACCCCCTCGAGCTTGCCCGCCCGCTCGTGCTCGAGCTGCGCCGGAGCGCAGCGGACGAGAGCGGGACTTCGCCTTCGGTGAGCGGTACGCGGCGCGCGCTCGCCGTGGGCGCGAGTCTCATCCCCGGGGTGCTCGTCCACGGATCCGGTCACTGGGTCTTGGGAGAGCGCGATACGGCCGGGCGCCTCTTGCTCTTCGAAGGCGCGGGGCTCGGCGCGCTGTTCGTCTCCGTCTCGGGGCTCGCGCTGACCGGCGCCTCTCGCTATTTCGTCGCGCCGCTCGCGGCCGGCGCCATTGGCGGTGCGGGCCTGTTCAGCGTCACGTGGCTCGCGGACGTCTACGGTGTGCTCGCGCCCGCAGGCGGCACGGGGTCGCCCGCTGGCATTCGCCCGCGGCTCGCGATCGCGACGGGGCTTCGAGCCGTCCACGATCCGCGCTTTCCCTACGACGTCTTCGTCTCGCACGAGCTCACCGTCGATGCCGGACCGCTCTGGTTCTCGCCAGCGTTCGACATCGCGGTGGACACCGCCAATCGCCGCTACGCGCTCTTCGTGGGCCGGCGGCTGCTCGGCCCCACCGCCTCGAAACACACAGGCTCCGGGACGGCTCTCGACGTCGTCCTCGGTGGCTCGGATCACGCCTACGACGCGGACGGCTTCTCGCTCACGACACTCGAGCTCTCGCTCGCGGGCAGGCTCGACCTCGCTCCCTTCGCGCGAACGCTGCGTGGCTCGTTCGCCGAAGCCGCGCTCGGCTACGCGCGACACTGGTATCGCTTTCAGGGGCTCCCGGACGATCCGTCGGACGCGTTGCTCGCCCGCGTCGGCTTCGGAATCTATCTCGGGCACGGCGCTCCCATCCGGGGCGAAGCGACCCTCGCCTACGATCATCGCCGCGACACGCTCGCAGGCGGCCTGCTCGTGCCTGGAATCCCTGCGGGGTATCTCGGCTTTCTGGAGCAACGCACGGAGCTCTTCTTCGCGCGCGGCATCGGCGCCGCGCTCGAGCTCGCCGCGGGCTCGGCGTTCGTCGTCGGCGCGCACCTCTTGCTCGAGCCCGGCGTGTTCGGCAGCGATCGAACGACGAACGGAGGCGAACCATGAACGCACGGAGCTCACGAGCCCCTCTCTTCGCCCTCGCGCTCGCCAGCGCGGCGTGCCTACGGGTCTCCGAGGAGCGCGCGCGCCGCGATCTCGAGGTCGGCCGCGCCGAGGCCGCATTCGGCACGGTCGAGGTCGAGCAGGGGCTGTCGGCCGTCCGCCGCTTCGAGCCGGGCGTGCTCGAGCTTTGGGCGAACGCCCCCGTGCTCCACGTGCGCCTCACGACGCCGGAAGGGGACCCGACGACGTGGAGCGTGCGCGTCCGCAACCTGATGGCGGATGCCGAGATCTTCGTCGATGACGGGACGGGTCCGATCGCCGCGGACGCGCCGCTCGAGACGGAGCGACGCTTCGAGCTCACGGTCGATTCGGGCGGAGCCACCGAGTTCGAGGTCCGCCCGCCCGACGCCGATGCGTCCGAGCCGTTCGAGTTCATCGCGCTCGCGGACGTGCAAGACGCGATGGATCGAGTCGGCGACATCTTCGCGCTCATGAACGCCGAGGCCGCGCCGCGCTTCGCGATGTTCTCCGGTGACATCACCGAGCGCGGCGCCGCGGACGAGCTCTTGCGCTTTCAGGACGAAATGCGCGTCCTCCGAATCCCGATCTATACGACGCTCGGCAATCACGAGCTCGGGGAGGCCGAGGTCCCCTACCACTCGATCTTCGGGCGCGGCAGCCAGAGCTTCGTCTTCAAAGGAGTCCGCTTCACGTTCCTCGACTCGGCGAGCGCCACGGTCGACCCGCTCGTGTACGGTTGGCTCCGCGAGTGGATCGAGGCGGCGAAGACCGGAACGCACCTCGTGTTCATGCACGTGCCGCCGCGCGAGCCCATCGGCCTCCGCAACGGCGCCTTCTCGAGCCGCGCCGAGGCGGCGAAGCTGCTCAAGATCTTGGGCGATGGCGGCGTGGACACCACGTTCTACGGGCACGTGCACAGCTACTACGCGTTCGAGAACGCGGGCATCCCGGCGTACATCAGCGGCGGAGGCGGCGCGATCCCCGAACGCTTCGACGGGATCGGCCGTCACTACCTCGTCGTGAGCGTCGACCCCGAGTCGTCGGCGACGAGCGTCCGCGTCGTCCGCGTCGACTGACGGCTCACGAGCTTCGCTTCTTGAGCTCCCGAGGCTCCTCGAAATCGTCGGGCGAAAGGACGAGGCGCTCGACGCGACGATCCGTCGCGAGCGCCTCCACGATTTCCGGCAGATCCGCCCGCGTCACGCGCCCGTAGAAGTAGTGATCCGGCTCCACGGCGATCGTCGGCCCGGCCCAGCACGTGTCGAGGCAGCTCGACGTGCACGCGCGCACTTCGAGCTTCGCGAGCCCGCGCGCCTTCAGCATTTCCTTGAGCTCGGCGTGCAGCTCCACGGATCCCCGTGCGGCACACGACCCTTTCGGGGTTCCGTCGGGCCGCCGGTTCACGCACACGAACAAGTACCGCCTGCGCTGGGCCATGCGGCGCAAGGCTGACACGCGCACGCCCGCCGCTCAACCATCGCCGGAGTCGAAGTCGCGGGCTCTCACGCGAGCGCCGCGCGCACGGACGCCTCGACGATGTCGAGCAGCTCGGAGAGATCATCCTCCGGGATGTTCAGCGGGGGCGCGACGTAGACGGTGTTGCCGAGCGGGCGCAGGTACGCGCCCCGGGCGAGCGCCTCGCGATAGACGCGCTGACCCACGGGCTCGAGGTATCCCGCGCGCACGCCCAGATCGGCCGCGCCGATCATGCCGAGCGCGCGCGATCGGGTGACGCCCGGGATCGCCAGCAGGTTCTCGAACGCGCGCGCCACGACGGCGGCCCGAGCGCGCGCGCCCTCGAGCACCCGCTCCTCGTCGTAGACCCGGAGCACCTCGAGCGCGACGCGCGCGCCCAGTGGGTTGCCGCAATAGGTGTGCCCGTAGAAGAAGGCGCGCTCGGGCTCGCCCAAAAATCCGTCGAAGATACGCTCGCTAACCAGCGTCGCCGCGAACGGCAGAAGGCCGCCAGCGAGCGCCTTCGAGGTGCAGAGCACGTCCGGCGCCACCGCGGCGTGCTCTGCCGCGCAGAACGGCGCGGTACGCCCGAAGCCCGTGAACACCTCGTCGAGCACGAGGAAGACGTCGTGGCGCGCCGTGAGCTCGCGCACGGCTCGGAGCAGCGCGGGATCGTACATGCGCATCCCGGCCGCGCCCTGAACGACGGGCTCGAGGACGACCGCGGCGATGGAGTCCTGCGCTCCGGCGAGCGCCTGCTCCATCGCGGCGAACGCTCGCTCGTAGCCATCCGGCCCCGGATCGACGTGAATGCAGTCGAGCACGACGGACGCGAACGGCCTCCGAAACGTCTCGACGCCGCCGAGCGCGGTCGCGCCCAGCGTTTCACCGTGGAACGCGCCTTCGAGCGCGACGAAGCGCGTCCGCTCGGGGCGCCCGTTCTGGTGCCAGTATTGGAGGCACAGCTTCATCGCGACCTCCACGGCGGTGGAGCCGTCGTCGCTGTAGAACACGCGCGAGAGGCCCGAGGGCGCCCGCGCCACGAGCGCGGCGGCGAGCTCGGCGGCCGGCGCGTGGGTGATCCCGGCGAGCGGCACGTGCGGCATGCGCGAGAGCTGGGCCGTCAGCGCCGCGACGAGCCGCGGGTGGTCGTGCCCGAGCGCGGCGCACCACCACGAAGAGTTCGCGTCGATGTAGCTCTTCCCGTTCGCGTCGTAGAACCGGGCGCCGGATGCGCGCTCGAGCACGAGCGGCTCCGGGCCCTCGAGATACGGACCCATCGGCGTGTACGGATGCCAGAGGAACCGCCGATCGAGCTCGAGGATCCGCTCGCGGGCGCTCACGCCGTCTGCTCCTCGGCAGGCGCGCGACTCGTCGCGGCCGACTCCCCCAGCGGAACGAGGATGGTCACGGTCGTCCCTTCGTCCTCGCTGCTGTCGAGCGCCATGACGCCGCCGTGCGCCTCGACGATCCGATGCACGATCGGGAGCCCGAGGCCGGTGCCGCTCGGCCGCGTCGTGAAGAACGGATCGAGCGCCCGCTCCAGCACCTGCGGCTCCATGCCGTACCCTCCGTCTTCGATGTCGATACGCACGGCGGGCGCGCCGTCGAGATCCCCCGTCGAGATGCGAACCTGCACGATGCCACCCGGATCCATCGACTGACACGCGTTCGCCACGAGGTTGTCGAAGACGATGCGGAACAGGTTGGGATCGACGTCGACGATCTGAATGCGCGGATCGTCGTCGATCGCGACGCGCACCTCGCACGAATCGGCAGCGCTCATTCGGCAACGGTTGGCCAGCTCGACGAGCGAAACCGGGGCCCGCCGCACGTTGACCGGCCTCGCGAACCGGAGCAGGTCGGTGACGAGACGGTTGAGGCGCGCCGCTTCCTCCTCGACGATCCCGAGGAGCATGGAGCGCTCCCCCTCGGACACGGCGGAGCGCCGGAGCCCCGCCAGCGCGTTCACGATGATCGCGAGCGGGTTTCGCACCTCGTGCGCGATCGCGGCCGCGAGCTCCCCGACGGCGGCGAGCTGCTTCTTCGCGACGAGCTCGTTTTGGACCTGGCGGAGCTCGGCGTAGGAGTGGTGGAGCTCCTCGGTGCGCTGCTTGAGGCTGCTCGCGGTCTGCTCGAGCGCACCCGCGGTCCTCCGGTAGCGCAGGAGCAGGGTTCCCGCGGCGCCCGCGGCGTACACCATGAAGGCATGCGGCAACACCAGCGCCGCGTGCTCGGCAAAGCTGAGCGTCACCGCGAGGTCGTGCAGCATCCCGACGAGCATGACCGCGACGCCCAGGAGCGTGATCAGTGCCTCGCGCCGGCCCCCGCGGTACGCGCGGACGAAGAGCGCGATGCACAGCACCGTCGCGATCACCCCGGATCCGAAGAAGGCGAACGCGAACGGTGTCGGTGTGCCGAAGACCAGCCGCGCCTCGATCCCGAGCAGGTCTCCCGAGCGCTCGCGGAACGAGCCCGGGATCCAGAACCAACCGAGCAGCATCCCCGCCCAGAAGAGGAGCGAGAGGCCGTAGTACGGGAGGAGGCACTTCGCCGACCGCTCCGGAAACGAGAGGCGGTAGGCGAAGTGGAGGTTCAGCGGCGCGGCGGCGACGAGCCCCGAGTAGATGATGGCGTTCGACAGGAACACCGACTCGACGAAGGGGGCCGCGTATTTGCTGGCCATCCCCGCGGTGACCATGCTGAACGCGCCGCACACGAGGCTGAACAGCAGGTACTCCTGCTCGCGCCGCCCGAGCCGATACGCGAACCCGAAGAAGAGGGCGAGCCCGAACTGGGCAACCGTCCACGCGGCGAGAACGCCGGAGACGAACTCGGCGCTCACCGCTCCTCCGCGCGCTCTACCTCGGGATTCAGCGTGGTGACGCACTCCGCGCGGGGCAGTGTTCCGTCGCCGCCAGCGACGACGCGCACGTCCCCACCCGGGAGCCCGCCGAGCGCGTGCGGCCGTCGCGGATCGAGCCGGAGCTCGGCCGTCCCCGAGTCGGCGACGACGCGCACGGGGAGGGTGTCGGTCGACAGAGGACCCACCGGAAAGAGATCGACGACCAGGCGCTCGGTTTCTTCTCCGTAGTGCGTGCCGCTCGGGGCGAGACACCAGAGGCGGGGTGTCGACGCCGCCAGAGGTGCCCCCTTCCGCTCACCCACCACGAACTCGGTGAGAGCGAACGGCGGACGCTCGTCGTTCGCGCCGCGATACGTGAGCCCGGAACCGTCGACGACGACCGCGAGCACCGTGTGCGAGCCCGGAGCGAGCGGAACGCCGGGCGGCTGGAGGTCGGCGAGCGCGAGCTTCCCGCCCTCCGGGACGCGACGCGGTCGCTGGCCGTCGAGCGCGATCCGGCCCTCCGCGCCCTCCGGGAGCTCGCTCGACGCGACGCGTACCTCGTAGCGCGCAGCCCCGAGCGTCTCGAGCTTCTC
>Ga0079224_100001494_pt1 | contig 27035 bp, 17 predicted proteins | sample Stecom2015_FD_80414 | JGI IMG/M metagenome (GOLD analysis project Ga0079224, IMG submission 80414) | Agricultural soil microbial communities from Utah to study Nitrogen management - Steer compost 2015 | ecosystem: Environmental > Terrestrial > Soil > Agricultural land | place: USA: Utah... | reverse complement strand
GTGAGGCCGGCGGCGTAGCCCACGTGGAGCGTGGTCTCAGGAACCTGGAAGTGGTGGAAGAGGAAGATCCGAGTGACATCCTCCAGGTCGACCTCGTCGTGATCCACTCGCCAGCTGCGTCCGTCCTGATCGAGCCGCGTACGACCCGCATAGAGTCGGATCTCGAGGCTCGGCGGGGCCTTCTCGACGAGGATCTGCAGGAGCTCGACCCGATCATGCTCGCGAACCGCCCACATCGTCCTCTCCTGGAGTGTGATCGGTCGGCACCGAAGCGGCGAGGCCTCGAGCAGCTGTTCCAGCAGGACCCGGTTCCGCTCTCGCGCGTTCCTCGGAACGAGATCCACCGCAGTGGAGCTGAGCACGGTGTCGCTGTCCTGGTCCGCGGGGTCCTGTTCGATGACCCCAAATGCATCGTCGTCAACAGATGACTCCCTCAGAGCCGTCTCCAGCTCCTCGACGGTCAGATCCTCGGCATCCTCACGAGGCCCGCTCTCCAGTGCATCCGAATTCTGTGACGGGTCTGATTCAGTCGCCGAGGAGGGGACTCCGCTCCCTTCCTCTTCCGTCTGCGGCGCATCGGAGTCCATCGCCGCTTCACGATCCAGTCTCTGGCGTGCAGTCTCAACATCGCTGACGAGTTCCTCGAAGAGCGTCGACCACTGGGCCGCGACACGGGCAGGAGCGAAACGCTCCAACGACTCCGGCGCCGCCTCGGACATCCGCACACGCTTCTGCTCATCCTCCATGAGCAGGCGCAGCGCACCGGCGAACCCGGCGATGTCCCCCGGTTCGACGAGATAGCCGTCCTTCCCATGACGGATGATCTCGCGCGGCCCGGTCTCGCAGTCGAATGCCACGAGAGGCAAGCCTGCACCGCGCGCCTCCATGAGCACGAGCGGGAGTCCCTCGCTCGTCGACGCAAGGGCGCCGATGGAAGCCCGAGCCCACTCTCTCTCGATGGCGTCCGTCGGTGGGAAGATCTCCACCTGGGCCGCGATGCCGAGGTTCCGCGCCATCTTGAGGATCCGCTCGTGCTGCGGGCCGTCACCGAAGAGTCGGAGCCTCCAGTCCGGGTAGTCGTCAGCAACCCGCCCGAAGGCGCGTACGAGGTTCACGAAGCCCTTCGCACCGACGAACCTTCCGGCGGCCATCACCACATGCTGCGTCACGCTGCTCTGCGGCCGCGCGATCGCGGGAAGGGCATTCGGAATCACCTCGATACGAGGTGCGCGATCCCCGAAACGGGCGGCGAGCCAGTCCGCACTTCGCTCGGTGAGGACCACCAGGGCGTCCACCCGAGGGCTGTGGCGCAGCACAGGAACTCCTGTCACGCCACGGGAGATCGAGTTGCGGTGCTCCTGCTGGACGATACGAATATCGGCTGCGCAGGCATGGAGTGCGAAGACAGTGAGCGCCGGGGTCGTCGTGACGACCACGTCGGCCGTGCAGCGACGGAGGTAGTCGATGATCGGCGCGTCGGTGGAGAGGCAGAACTGCGAGTCCCATTCCGTGGGGATCATGAGGCTAGGAGATCCCGAGGGGCCCTCGAGCGAGGTCATGTAATCGACGGTCACCCGGTCCCCGAAGGAGAATCCGGGCTCGTCGAGTCGATAGACGCTCGCGACCACGACCTCGTGCCCCATGGCGGACATCGCATTCGTCTGCTCCGCGATGGCCCGCTCCGTCCCGGCCCTCGCATCCGCAGTGGTGAGCAGGTAGGTGATTCTCATGACTGCGTTCCTTCGGCGTCCTTCGAACGGCTGATCTCGATGGAGAGGTGCTGATCCAGGGTCCAGTAGGGGCGAACCCTGGTCGCACTGCCCGGATAGGGGCGGGCGACGGTCGCGCGGAGCCTCTGGGACGTACGCGGGTCCGCCGCTCCACTCCCGCTCCATCGCAGGCGGAGGCCATCCTCTGTGGAGGTGTCACGCACGGCCCAGACGTCCCATCGCGTGATGGAGTCGTCGGACTCCAGCCCCATGGCATCCCATTCCCCCGCGCCGAGTCTGAAGACTCGTCCGGCAGGAGTGCGGCCGGCCGGCGTCGCGCGCACACGATCGGTGCTGCCTCGACGACGGAGCTCCACTCCCCAGTCCCCTTCGAGCATGGGCTCGACGTTCAGTGTGATGATCCCGAGCGCGCAGTTCAGCGCGGTGACGGCAGGGAGCCTCTCCTCGATGGACTCCGCATTCAGGCGAGCGCCACGCAGAACCTCGTGGACCACCCATCGCTCGTCGCCGACGCGTCCCTCGTTGCGCGTCGCGACGACGACGCCGCGCTCGTGAAGAGCGAGCGGGCTCACTCTCGAGGCAATGCGGGCATGAAGCCGGTAGCTCCGATCCGGAAGCTCCCTCAGATCCACCACACCATGCGCTGGGCCGGGCAGGGCTCGGGCGTGGCTGATGATCTCCCGCCCCTCCGAGGAGTCGGGGATGAGCACCAGGGCCTCGACCTCCGCATCACTGCGCCAGTTAAGGAAGGCTCCACCGTCCAGGATGACCTCGGTGGGTATACCCGTCCGTCGAGAGCTCCGGTTCCGACGTGCGGCCTTGTTCAGAAGAGCTCGCACACTCGCACGAAGGCTCTTCAGAAGAGTCTCCGTCATTGCAGGATCACGCGGGCCCTGCTGTTCGGGGCGTGATGTGGCTGTCGGGTCGACAGGGGGACGGGCCACGTGCGAACTTCCTTCTCGCCGCCACTGGGGCGGTCGACCGGGACGAGGCGCTCTCAGGTGAATTCCAGGGAACGCGGAAGCAAGCCTAACGTGACATCGGAATGAACTAGGGCATGCCACGCGGCACCGTTCTACGGAGCCGGAGCAGGGGTGCGACGCATTCCCCCGGGTCACCGCAAGACCCGACTCACCCCTCCAGCCGCAGGCCCGCCAGCACCTGGTGAGCGAGCAGCGGGGCCTCGTCCTCGGTGACGTCGTGGAGCTGGACGGAGAAGGTCTCCTGGCCTCGGTGGACCATGACGCCGACGGTGTGGGTCCCGTCGATCCCGAGGCCGACGGCTGCGACTGCGAGCTCCGCCCCGGGCACCTCGGCGCGGGCGACGTGGCGGGTGCCGCTGAGCGGGTACGGGCTTGGGGCGGCCAGCAGGCAGCGCATCACGGAGCCGCGGCGCTCCCCGTCCCGGAAGTCGAGCCCGACCTCGCTGATCGCCGGCTCGCCGAAGTCCGCAGGCAGCGAGACGACGAAGTCGAGAAGCGTGTGCTCCTGCCAGTCGCCGGGGACCTCGGTGGCTTCGACCACGGGGAGCGCGGCAGGGTCCTCGAGGTGGACGGTGGGCGCGGCGCTGACCGAGAAGACCATCAGAGCGCTGCCGTTCTCGGCGTCGAGCCCCAATCCGAAGGACACGGTGCGCACGAGGAGGTCGCGGCCGTCATCGGTCTCGATCGGGAGGGCGCCTTGCGCGGAGGCGAGCACCAGCGGGCCACGGATCTCAGGCAGGTCGAGCATCTCCACAGCAGTGGCGGACTGGAGGACGTGCATGCGTGGGCCGTCCGAAGGGTACTCGCGCGGCGTGAAGCCGTACCGCTCGGGGAGCCCCTCGCCCCCGGAGAACATCCCAGAGACGGGCACCTCGGCGAAGAGCTCGTCGAAGGAGGGCAGGAGCTGCTCGGACACACCCAGGCGCTCGACGAGCGCAGCGGAGACCTCGCCGGAGCGGGAGTTGTCTGCCTCGAGCAGGAGCGGCGTGTCGAGGATCTCGAGGATGGTCTGGACGAGCACGCCGGTGGCGGCGCCGACCGTCACGTCGCGGCCGCCGAAGAGCTCCTCGGCGGTCGGGTCTCCACGGACAACGGCTCGTCGGTGAGCACAGGGGAATCCTCGGCGAAGCCTGGGGACACCCAGGTACCGAAGCGGTCCTCGCGGTTCAGCTGACCGGGCACCAGGCCGACCTCGGGATCGGCGGCCGCGAGGTCGAGGGGGACCAGGGCGAGGTCCTCCGCCGCGGCCCATTCGCCGAAGGTGGTGCCGGGCTCCGGGGCGGGCTCCGTGGTGGCGCCTCCCCCGTCGCTTCCGGCGTCGCTCGTCGTCGGGTCCGCTCCTCCGGCTGGTGTCTCGTCCTCGCCGGGCAGCAGGGAGCAGGCCCCCGCCGTCGTCATCACGCCCAGGGCCCCCAGCCCCGTCAGCGCCGTGCGTCGCGTGGTCGTACGTGCGGTCGCCATCGTGTTCATCCCTGATTCCCCCTGCTCGGCCCGTCGGCCGACTTCTCGTGCATGTGTTCAGAACAGCATGATGCACGAAAGACGGCGGCGGGAGCACCTCGAGGGTGCTCCCGCCGCCGTGTGGGGACCGGGTGGGTCAGCGCGCGGCGCTGCCCTCGACGTAGTCCGAGTCGATGGACTGCGCGCTCCAGGAGAACATCTTGCGCAGGTCCTTGCCGACCTTCTCGATCGGGTGCTCGGCCTCCTCGGCGCGGAGCTTCTTGAACTCCTGGGCGCCGTTGTCCTGGTCGTCGATGAAGCGCTTGGCGAAGGCGCCGGACTGGATGTCGGCGAGGATCGCCTTCATGTCGGCCTTCGTCTGGTCGGTGACCACGCGGGGGCCGGAGACGTAGTCGCCGTACTCGGCGGTGTCGGAGATCGACCAGCGCTGCTTGGCGATGCCGCCCTCGTTCATGAGGTCGACGATCAGCTTGAGCTCGTGGAGGACCTCGAAGTAGGCGATCTCCGGCTGGTAGCCGGCGTCGGTGAGGGTCTCGAAACCGGCCTGGACGAGGTGGCTCATGCCGCCGCACAGCACGGCCTGCTCGCCGAAGAGATCGGTCTCGGTCTCCTCGGTGAAGGTGGTCTTGATGACGCCGGCGCGGGTGCCGCCGATGCCCTTGGCGTAGGACAGGGCGAGGTCCCAGGCGGAGCCGGTCGCGTCCTGCTCAACGGCGACGATGTCCGGGATGCCGCGGCCGGCGACGAACTCGCGGCGCACGGTGTGGCCGGGGGCCTTCGGGGCGATCAGCAGCACGTCGACGCCCTCGGGGACCTCGATGTAGCCGAAGCGGATGTTGAAGCCGTGCGCGAAGGCGATCGCCTTGCCCTCGGAGAGGTGGGGCGCGATCGAGTCCGCGAAGACCTTCCGCTGGTCCTGGTCGGGGGTGAGGATCATGATCAGATCCGCCCACTCGGCGACCTCGGCGACGGTCCCGACGGTCAGGCCCTCCTCCTGGGCCTTCGCGGCGGACTTCGAGCCCTCGCGCAGGCCCACGCGGACCTCGACGCCGCTGTCGCGCAGGTTCAGCGCGTGGGCGTGGCCCTGCGAGCCGAAGCCGACGACTGCGACCTTCTTGCCCTGGATGATGGACAGGTCGGCGTTGTCGTCGTAAAAGATCTCAGCCACGTTGTGCTCCTTCGATGGTTGCGTGTGGGCCTCGGGGCGATGGTAGCGCCCCTCGTCCTGCGATATGAGAAACGGTCTTGCTATTCGGTCAGCGGGGCGGGGTCAGGACAGCAGCGCGCGGTCGGTGATCGCCCGACCGCCGCGCCCGATCGCGACCTCGCCGGACTTCACGATCTCGCGGATCCCGAACTCCTCGAGCATGCCGAGGAGGGCGGTGAGCTTGTCCTGCGTGCCGGTCGCCTCGATCGTCACCGAGTCCGAGGCGGCGTCGACGACCTTCGCGCGGAACATCTGCACGATCTCCAGCACCGGGGTGCGGGTGGAGCTGTCGGCGGTGACCTTGATGAGGATCAGCTCGCGCTGGACCGTCTGGCGGGGGTCGAGCTGGACGATCTTGAGGACGTTGACGAGCTTGTTGAGCTGCTTGGTGATCTGCTCGAGCCGGTGCTGCTCGACGTCGACCACGACCGTGATGCGGGAGATCTCCGGATGCTCGGTGGGTCCCACCGCGAGCGAGGAGATGTTGTAGCCGCGACGGGAGAACAGGGCGGTGACGCGGGTGAGCGCACCGGGCTTGTTCTCCACCAGCACCGAGAGGGTCTGGCTGTTCGGCGACATGACGTAGTCGGGGGTCCCGGTCGGGGCCTGCTGCTGGTTGGTGGTCATGCTCAGATGTCCCTCTCCCACTCGGGGCTCATGCCCTGGGCGATCTGGATCTCGTCGTTGGAGACGCCGGCCGGCACCATCGGCCACACCATCGCGTCGGCGCTGACGGTGAAGTCCACGATCACGGGGCGGTCGTTGATCTCCATCGCCTGGCGGAGAGTGTCGTCGATGTCCTCGTCCCGCTCGCAGCGCAGGCCCGCGCAGCCGTAGGCGTCGGCGAGCTTGACGAAGTCGGGGATGCGGCGCGAGCCGTGGCCGGTGTTCAGCTCGGTGTTCGAGTAGCGCTGGTCGTAGAACAGGTTCTGCCACTGGCGCACCATGCCCAGCGAGCTGTTGTTGATGACGGCGACCTTGATCGGGATGTCGTTGATGACGCAGGTGGCGAGCTCCTGATTGGTCATCTGGAAGCAACCGTCGCCGTCGATGGACCACACCGTCTTCTCCGGCATGCCCACCTTGGCGCCCATCGCCGCGGGCACCGAGTAGCCCATGGTGCCCAGCCCCCCGGAGTTGATCCAGGTGCGCGGGTTCTCGTACTGGACGAACTGGGCCGACCACATCTGGTGCTGGCCCACGCCCGCGACGTAGATCGAGTCCGGTCCGGAGATCGCGCCGATGCGGGAGATCACCTTCTGCGGGGCGGTGAAGCCGTCCTCGGTCGCGGTCCAGCCCAGCGGGTAGTTCTCCCGCAGCATGTCCAGCGTGCCCCACCAGCCCTCGTAGTCGCGGGGGTCGGACTCGGCCAGGCGGGCGCGGAGCTCCTCGGTCAGCGCCTTGGCGATCTGGCCGGCCTGCCCGACGATCGGCACGTCGGCGACGAGGTTCTTCGAGATCTCGGCGGGGTCGATGTCCGCGTGGATGATCTTCGCGCCGGGCGCGAAGGAGTCCAGGCGGCCGGTGACCCGGTCGTCGAAGCGGGCGCCGATGTTGATCAGCAGGTCCGCGCGCTGCAGGGCCGAGACCGCGGCGACGGTCCCGTGCATGCCGGGCATCCCGAGGTGGCTCGGGTGGGAGTCCGGCAGGGCGCCGCGCGCCATGAGGGTGGTGGTGAAGGGGATGCCGGAGGAGTCCACGAGCTCGCGCACCTCGTCAGAGGCGTTGCCGCGCAGCACGCCGCCGCCGAGCAGGAACACCGGGCGCTTCGCCTCGAGCATGAGACGCACCGCCTCGCGGATCTGCTTCCCGTGCGGGCGCGGCTCGGGGCGGTAGCCGGGCAGGTCCAGGGTCTCGGGCCAGACGAACTCCATCATGCCCTGCTGGGCGTCCTTGGTGACGTCCACCAGCACCGCGCCGGGCCGGCCGGTCGAGGCGATGTGGAAGGCCTGCTTGATGACCTTCGGGATCTCCGCGGCGTCCTTGACCAGGAAGTTGTGCTTGGTCACCGGCATCGTCATGCCCACGATGTCCGCCTCCTGGAAGGCGTCGGTGCCGATGAACATCGAGCCGACCTGGCCGGTGATCGCGACCAGCGGGATCGAGTCCATCTGGGCGTCTGCGATCGCGGTGATGAGGTTGGTGGCACCGGGACCGGAGGTCGCCAGGCACACGCCGACCTTGCCGGTCGCGTGGGCGTAGCCGGAAGCGGCGTGACCGGCACCCTGCTCGTGGCGGACCAGCACGTGACGGAGCTTCTTCGCGTCCATCAGCGGGTCGTAGGTGGGCAGGATCGCGCCGCCGGGAAGGCCGAAGACGACCTCTGCCCCGGCATGCTCGAGGGACTCGACCAGCGCCTGCGCGCCGGTCATCTGCTGTCCGGTCATCGGAACTCCTTCGTCGTCTCGGACGGTGGGCGGTGGCGGTGAGTGGAACATGCTCCCCGTCCCTCCCGTCGCGCCGTCCCGCGGGCCGGGCACGGAAAAGCCCCTCCGCCTGGGGCTCGGGGAGGGGCGCGGATGACGTCTCGAAGCGACGAGTGGGCGTCAGCCGCGCTCGAGAACTACGAGAAGGATCGTCTGCATGCGCCCACCATAGGCCCCGGGGCGTGGCCGGGGCCACCTGTCCGGATCGCGAGACCCTGCGGGCAGCCGTCGCAGCGGCGCGGGCGCGATGCGCTTCGCGAGTCCGCGGGGGAAAGTCCGGAGGGGCCCCGCGGCGAGGCCCGACGGAGCGACGAAAGTCCTGCGCACGGCGTCCGGTCCTGCCTACGGTATGGACGAGGTCACCCGCTCCAGAGAGGACCGTGCGCACAGCCATGAACGCCACCGGCCATTCCCCCCTCGCCCCCGCCGCCGGGACGCCGTTGCCGCCGGGCACCCGCATCGTCGTCATCGGCGGCGGCATGACCGGGCACCGCTTCGCGGCCCGGATGCAGTCCCAGGACCCCGCCGGCGACTGGACCCTCACCGTGATCGGCGAGGAGACCCAGCAGCCCTACGACCGCGTGCACCTCTCGGACTGGTTCGGCCATCGCCGCGCCGAGATGCTCGCCCTGGACACCGGGGTCTGGGCCGACCCGAGGATCACGCTGGTCACGGGGGACGCCGCCGAGAGCCTGGACCGCTCCGCGCACACCGTCACCTGCGCCTCCGGCACCGTGCACGAGTACGACCGGCTCGTGCTCGCCACCGGCTCCTGGGCCTGGGCGCCCCGCGCCGAGGGCAAGGACCTTCCCGGCTCCTTCAGCTATCGCACGGTCGACGACGTCGAGTCCCTCGCCGCCTGGGTCGCCGAGCGCGGCGAGGCGCTGGGCCGCGAGGTCCGCGGCGTCGTCGTCGGCGGCGGCGTGCTCGGCCTCGAGGCCGCGGCCGCGCTGCAGGACCTCGGCGCGCACTCCACCGTGGTCGAGTTCGCGGACCGGCTGATGGCCGTCCAGCTCGACGACGGTGGCGGCGAGATGCTGCGGCTGCTCATCCAGGACAAGGGCATCGAGGTCCGCACCGGCGTGGGCGCGACCGCCTTCCGTCCCGCCGCCGACGGCGCGATGGGCACCGCGGAGCTCACCGACGGCAGCGAGCTGCCCGCGGACGTCGTCGTCTTCTCCACCGGCATCCGCCCCCGCGACCGGATCGGCCGCGAGGCCGGCCTCGCCGTCGGCGATCGCGGCGGCATCGTGGTGGGCGAGAGCTGCCAGACCTCCGACCCGGACATCTGGGCGATCGGCGAGTGCGCCTCCTTCGACGGGGTGTGCGCGGGTCTGATCGCCCCCGGCAACGACATGGCCGACGTGGTCGCCGACCGGTTCCTCGGCGGCACCCGCACGCACCAGCGGGGCGAGGACGGCACGAAGCTCAAGGGCGTGGGCGTGGACGCCGCCGCCTTCGGCGACGTCAACGCCATGACCCCCGACGCGCTCGAGGTCTCCTTCGTCGACCCGGTCCACCGCCAGTACCGCAAGCTCGTGATGAGCGACGACGCGACGACCCTGCTCGGCGGCGTGTTCGTCGGCGACATCGCGCTGTACTCGCAGCTGCGCCCGATGACCGGGCGGGCACTGGGCGCCGACCCCTCCGCGGTGATCGCGCCGGAGGGCGCCGGCGATGCGCTCGCGGGCGCGGAGATGCCGGACGACGCGGTGATCTGCTCGTGCAACAACGTCTCCGCCGGCACCGTCCGCCACGCTGTCAATGAGCAGGGCTGCCACACGATCGGCGCGATCAAGGAGTGCACCACCGCCGGCACCGTGTGCGGCTCCTGCGTCCCGTCGCTGACGAAGCTGCTGAACCAGGAGCTGGCCAAGAGCGGCATCGAGGTCTCCCGCGCGCTGTGCGAGCACTTCGACCACTCCCGCGCCGAGCTGTACAGGCTCGTCGAGGAGGGCGGCCAGGAGACCTTCACCGAGGTCGTCGCCGCGCACGGCACCGGCGCGGGCCGCGGCTGCGCGGTCTGCCGCCCCACGGTCGCCTCGATCCTGTCCTCGCTCGGCGCCCTCTCCGGCAAGCGTCACAGCCCGGTGGGCCGTCAGCTCGGCTCGCTGCAGGACACCAACGACCACGTCATGGCGAATATCCAGAAGGACGGCACCTACTCGGTGATCCCCGCGATGCCCGCCGGCGAGGTCACCCCCGAGAAGCTGCTCGTCTTCGCTCAGGTCGCGAAGGACTACGGCCTGTACGTGAAGGTCAACGGCGCCCAGCGGATCGGCATGTTCGGGGCCCGGCTCGAACAGCTGCCGGAGATCTGGGAGCGCCTGGTCGAGGCCGGCTTCGAGTCCGGCCACGCCTACGGCAAGTCGCTGCGGATGGTGAAGAGCTGCCTGGGCACCAACTGGTGCCGCTACGGCGTGGGCGACTCCACCGCGATGGCCTCGCACCTCGAGCGCCGCTATCGCGGGCTGCGCTCCCCGCACAAGATCAAGATCGGCGTCTCGGGCTGCGCCCGCGAGTGCGCGGAGGCGCAGGCCAAGGACGTCGGCGTGATCGCCACGCACCGCGGCTGGAACCTGTACGTGGGCGGGAACGGCGGCGCCCAGCCCGCCCATGCGCAGCTGCTCGTCGAGGACCTCGACGACGAGACCCTGCAGCGCTGCATCGACCGCTTCCTCATCCTCTACATCCGCGAGGCGGACAAGCTCCAGCGCACCGCCCGCTGGGTCGAGGAGTACCCCGGCGGCATCGACGAGCTGCGACGCGTGATCGTCGAGGACTCCCTCGGCATCGGCGAGGAGCTCGAGGCCGCCATGCAGCGCCACACCGACACCTACGTCGACGAGTGGGCCGAGGCGGTGCACGATCCGGAGCGGCGCGCGAAGTTCGTGTCCTTCATCAACGCCCCGGACCTGCACGACAAGACGCTGCGCTACGTGCTCGAGCGCGAGCAGGTGCGCCCTGCCCGGCCGGAGGACGCCCCGGAGACCACCTTCCCGACCCCGCTCGCGGCGAAGGAGCACGCCCTCGCCGGCGCAGCCCACATCTCGCAGGAGGACCAGTGATGACCGCCCCCGCCGACGCCCTCGTGCCGATCTGCCCGCTCGACGCGCTGACCCCGGAGCGGGGCGCCGCGGCGCTCCTGCCGGACGGCACCCAGATCGCGGTGTTCCTGCTGGACGACGGGAGCGTGCGAGCCGTGCAGCAGCACGACCCCTACTCCCGCTCGAACATCCTCTCCCGCGGCCTGGTGGGCACCCATCTGCTCACGGTCGAGGGCGAGACGGAGGGGCGGCTCGTCCCCACCCTCTCCTCCCCCATGTACAAGCAGAGCTGGGACCTCGACACCGGCGCGGTGCTCGACTCCGGCGGCGGGGAGAAGCTGCCGATCGCGGTGTTCGACGTCGAGGTGCGCGGCGGGCACGTGCACGTCGCCGCCGCGCCGCGACCCGGCACGGGCGGGGAGGCGTGAGCGGCCTGACCGGCGCCCGCCTCGAGCCCGGGGCCGTCGCCCTCGTGGGCGGCGGCCCCGGCGCCTGGGACCTGATCACGGTGCGGGGCCTGGACCTGCTGCGGCAGGCCGACGTGGTGGTCGCCGACCGGCTCGGTCCGCGCGCGCTGCTGGACGAGCTGGGCGCGGACGTCGAGGTGATCGACGTGGGCAAGCGGCCCGGCGCGCACTCCATGCGGCAGGACGAGATCGGTGCGCTGCTCGTCGCGAAGGCGCAGGAGGGACGGCGCGTGGTGCGGCTGAAGGGCGGGGACCCGTTCGTGCTCGGTCGCGGCGGCGAGGAGGTCATCGCCTGCCGCGCCGCGGGCATCGACGTGCAGGTGGTGCCCGGGGTGACCTCGGCGCTGGCCGGTCCGGCGGCCGGGGACGTGCCCGTCACCCATCGCGGCACCGCGGTCGCCGTGCACATGGTCAACGCCCACGGCGACCTGGGGCCCGCGGATCTCGCGGCGCTCGCCGATCCGGGGACCACCACCGTGCTGATGATGGGGGTGGAGTGGCTGCCGCGGCTGGTCGCCCAGGCGCTGCTGAACGGGATCGATCCCGCGACCCCGGTCGCGGTGGTGCAGGAGGCGACCCTGCCGGGCCAGCGCCAGGTGCGCGGCACCCTCGCGGACATCGAGCAGGCCGCCTTGGAGGCGGGCATCGGGCATCCGGCCGTGATCGTGGTAGGACGGACCGCTGCCGAGGGGTTCCTGCGCCCGGAGCAGCCGGCCGCCGCGGCGGAGGCCCCGGAGCACGGCTCGGGCCGTGAGGCCGTCGACCTGCCGGAGCACGGGCCCGCTCCCGACCGCTCCCCTGCCCCGGTGCTGATCGGCTGCTCGCACGGCACCCGCTCGCGGGAGGGGCGGGACGTGCTGCGCGCCCTGCTGCGCCGAATCGCCGCGCAGGCGCCGGGTGCGGTGCGGGAGGCGTTCGTGGACGTGCAGTCCCCGGACGTCGCCGCGGTGGTCGCCGCCCATGCCCGGCCCGCCGAGAGGCGCACCCGCGAGGGCGAGGAGGTCGAGGCGGTGGTGGTGCCGCTGCTGCTCTCCCTGGGCTATCACGTCAAGGACGACATCGGCGGGGCGGTCGCCGGCCGTGCCGCGACGGCCGCCGCGCCGCTCGGTCCGGACCCTCGGCTCGCGGAGGTGATGGTGCAGCGCCTCGTCGAGGCGGGCCTGCGGGACGGCGACGCGGTGGTGATGGCGGGCTCCGGCACCCGGGATCCCGAGGGCGTCGCGCAGGTCGAGGAGATGGCGCGTCTGCTCTCCGAGCGCCTCGGGCGGGAGGTGAGCACCGGCTATGCCTACGCGGCGTCACCGCCGGTCGCGGACGCCGTCGCCGCGGCGCGGGAGGGCCTCGCCGACGGCGCACGGGTGGTGGTGGCGAGCTATGTGCTCGCCCCCGGCCATTTCCACGACCTGGTCGCCGCCGCGGGGGCCGACGTGGTCGCCGCGCCGCTCGGGGACCACGAGCTCGTCGCCGAGATCGCGCTGGAGCGCTACGAGGCCGCGCTCGGGGCGTGAGCCGGCCCGGCACGAGGGACGGCCGTCGGCCCCGGGAAGGGTCGACGGCCGTTCTCGTCGGGCGTGAGCCCTGCGATCAGTCCAGCGGGCGGCGGGTCGCGCCGTAGGTCGCCGAGCGGGCGAGGTGCGCGTAGACCTTCAGGGCCTGGGAGACCTTGCGGTCGCGGTTCTCCGGCCGCCAGGGCAGGGCGCCCTTGTCCTCGCGGCGACGGGCCAGCTCGTCCTCGGGCACGTCGAGCTCGAGCAGGCGCTTGTCGACGTCGATGATGATCGTGTCGCCGTCCTCGATGAGGCCGATGAGCCCGCCCTCGGCCGCCTCCGGGGAGATGTGGCCGATAGAGACGCCGCTGGTGCCGCCGGAGAAGCGGCCGTCGGTGATCAGCGCGCAGGTCTTCCCGAGACCCCGTCCCTTGAGGAAGGAGGTGGGGTAGAGCATCTCCTGCATGCCGGGGCCGCCCTTGGGACCCTCGTAGCGGATGACCACCACGTCGCCGGCCTTCACGGTCTTGTCCAGGATCTTCTGGACCGCCTCCTCCTGGGAGTCGCAGACCACCGCAGAGCCCTCGAAGTGGAAGAGGTCCTCGGTGACGCCGGCGGTCTTGAACACGGCGCCGTCGCGGGCGAGGTTGCCCTTGAGCACGGCGAGGCCGCCGTCCTTGGTGTGGGCGTGGGGGACGGCGCGGACCACGCCGTTCTCGCCGTCGAGGTCGAGCTCGTCCCAGGTGTTCGTGGTGGAGAAGGCCTGGGTGGTGCGCACTCCGCCGGGGGCTGCGTGGAAGAGGGCCTCGGCCTTCTTCGAGGCCTTGCCGCCGCGCACGTCCCACTCCTCCAGCCAGCTGGTGAGGTCCGGGGAGTGGACGGTGTGGACGGTGTGGTCCAGCAGCCCGGCCCGGTCCAGCTCGCCGAGGATCGCGGGGATGCCGCCGGCGCGGTGGACGTCCTCGACGTGGGCGGTGCCGTTGGGAGCGACCTTCGACAGCGTCGGCACGGAGCGAGAGATGCGGTCGATGTCGTCAAGGCCGAAGTCGACGCCGGCCTCGATCGCGACGGCGAGGATGTGCAGGATCGTGTTGGTCGAGCCGCCCATCGCCACGTCCATGGCCATCGCGTTGGAGAACGCGGCCTTGGTCGCGATCGAACGGGGCAGGACCGACTCGTCGTCCTCCTCGTAGTAGCGCGTGGCGAGCTCGACGATCTTCCGCCCCGCCTCGAGGAAGAGCTCCTTGCGGAAGGCGTGGGTGGCGAGGGTGGTGCCGTTGCCGGGCAGGGACAGGCCGAGCACCTCGGTGAGACAGTTCATCGAGTTCGCGGTGAACATGCCCGAGCAGGAGCCGCAGGTGGGACAGGCGTTCTCCTCCACCTCGGCGAGCTGCGCGTCGGTGATCGAGTCGTTCGCGGACAGCGACATCGCATCGACCAGGTCGATCCGGTTCTCGGTGACGCCCTCGACGGGCTTGCCGGACTCGGAGGGGCCGCCGGAGACGAAGATGACCGGGATGTTCAGGCGCATCGCGGCCATGAGGTGGCCGGGAGTGATCTTGTCGCAGTTCGAGATGCACACCAACGCATCGGCGGTGTGGGCGTTGACCATGTACTCGATCGAGTCGGCGATGAGGTCGCGGCTGGGCAGCGAGTACAGCATGCCGCCGTGGCCCATCGCGATGCCGTCGTCGACGGCGATGGTGTTGAACTCCTTGGAGACGCCGCCGGCCTCCTCGACCGCGCTCGCGACCAGGTCCCCCATGTTCTTGAGGTGGACGTGGCCGGGGACGAACTGCGTGTACGAGTTCGCGATCGCGATGATCGGCTTGCCGAAGTCGCCGCTCTTCATGCCGGTGGCGCGCCAGAGGGCGCGGGCGCCTGCCATGTTGCGGCCGTGGGTCGAGGTGCGGGAACGGAGCTGAGCCATGCCCGTCATGCTACGCCGCCATGCGAGATGGCGGTGTCACCATCCGGACACCGGACGGGGATCACACTGGTCACCGCTCAGACGATCTCCCCCACCCTCGAGACGGGGTTGCCCATCCTCCCGGCATACAGCAGCGAGGAGGCCTGGTCGCCGAGGTCGACCATCTGCAGGGTGTTGCGCAGCTGGAGACGGTTCAGGCAGGAGTGGGCGAAGGAGCCGGCGCGGAGGTCCACATCGCCGGCGAGGCCGCGGGCGAGGCCGGGGTGATCGGCCTCGTACTCGTCGAGCACGCTCGAGACCTGGCCCCAGAACCGGTCGGCGGGAAGGATACCGTCGGCGTCGAGGATCCCGGCGAGGTGACGCAGCACCCCGTCGAAGACATCGGTGAAGATCGACAGCGCCTTCTCCTCCCCCGGCACCACGGCCCGCACCCGTTCCATGCCCTCCGGCAGCGGACGGTGGCCCACCACGGCCATCTCCTCGCCGATGTCCTTGTAGAACGCGCCGATCACCTGCTGCTCCCGCACGCGCAGGATCAGGTTCTCTCCGTGGGGCATCACCACCACGTCGTGGGCGAGCAGCAGGTGGACCAGCGGTCGCAGGTAGGCGCGCAGGTATCCGGCGAGCCACTGCACGGGTGGCAGGCCGGAGGCGCGCTGCATCGCCGCGGCGACGGAGCGGCCCTCGTGGTCGCGGTGCAGGAGCGCCGCCATGGTGAAGACCCGCTCCCCCGGTGCGAGCTGCGCGACCGGGTTCTCGCGCCAGAGCGCGGCAAGCATCTTGCGGTGCGGGTTCGTGGCGGGGGTGCGGTGGTAGGCGTCGCCCGTGTACCCGATCGCGGCGCGCTCGCGCAGCACGCGGAAGCCCTGGTCCGCGAACTCCGCATCGCCAGCGACGAGGCCGGCGAGCCAGTCGTTGATCCGCGGGGTGTCGCGCATGTACTGCGGGGACAGACCCCGCAGGAAGCCCATGTTCTGGATGGCGAGGGCGACCTTGACGTAGGGGGCGCCCTCGCGGGTGCGGTTGAAGAAGGTGCGCAGGGACTGCTGGGGCTGCATCTCGTCGCCGCCGGCGCCGAGGGGGACGAGGTCGCCGCGGGCGATGTCGGGCGCGAAGGTGATCGGCAGGCGGTGGCCGGCCTGCCAGGGGTGCAGCGGCATCAGCAGGTACCCGGCGGGGTCGAGGCCGCGGGCAGTGAGCCGTGCGGCGAAGGCTGCGCGCTCCTCCGACGACAGCGACCAGGCGGCGTGGTCCTCCTCGGTGAGGCCCTCGCCGAGGGCAAGGTGGCCGTGCTCGCGGCGCACCGCGACCCATTCCAGGCGGGTGGTGCGTCCCTGCTCGGGGGCGTAGGCGCGGTAGTCGGGCAGGGAGAAGCCGATGCGGCCGTTGTTGGCGAGGAAGCCGGGGTGCCCCTCGGTCATCGCCGCCTCGATCCGCGGCAGGTCCGCATCGAGGAGGCCCTCGGCCGAAGGCCGCTCGCCGCGGCCGGCCGCGTCGAGGGTGGCGCAGCGGGCGGCGAGGGTGGAGGCCAGCTCCTCGAGATAGGTGGAGAGGAGATCGTCCGGGATGCCGAGGAGGTCCTGCAGCTCGACGACGAGGACCTGCACGTCCAGCGTGGTGGGCGTCCCGTCCTCGATGCGGGTGATCGAGGCGGGGTCGACCAGCCAGTGCTCGAGCGGCAGCACCTGGGCGGTGAAGCGGTAGCGGATATCGGCGCCGGGAACGACGAGCTCCCAGGTCTCCTCGCCGCGCGGCTCCGGGGCGAGGACGCGCTCGTGGGAGAGCTCGGCGAGCGCCTTGGCGATCAGGTGGCGGTGTGCCTGCTCGGCGATGTCAGGGCGGAGGTGGGCGGTGGGCGTGGTGCCGGGGCCGAGGGGCGAGGCGGCGAAGTCGGCTCGGGTGCAGACGCTGAGCGCGGCGCGCTTGGTGCCCTCACCGTCGGGGATCTCCACATGGCGCAGGACCCGGAAGCCGGCCGCGGCGTTCTTGGCGAGCACGGCGCGGTTGCGCTCGTCGGGCTCGACGACCACGCGGGCGGCGCCGCGCTCGTGCAGGCACCAGGAGACCACCTCCCCCATCACCGCGGCGGTGAGCCCGTGCGCGGGTGCCCCGGCGGGCGGGGCGATCAGCAGGTGCATGCCGAGGTCGCCGGGTTCCGGGTCGAGCAGCCCTTCCGGGAGGAGGCGGGCGGGGTCGTAGGTCTCGACGTAGACCAGCGGAGTCCCGGCGCGGGAGCCGATCCAGCCCTGCTCGTCGGCGGAGGCGTCGACGCGCTCGAGATAGGCGCGCACCTGGGAGGGGCTGTGCGCGGTCATGCCCCAGAAGCGGGCGCGGTCGGTGGTGAGCCAGCCGTGCAGCAGCTCGGCGTGGGCGGCGGGGTCCAGCGGGGTGAAGGTCAGGTCCATCGTGGTTCTCCTGGTCTGTGCGCGGCCGGCGGTCAGTGCGCGGCCGGCAGGCCGAAGGTCTGGAAGGCGATCTGTCGTTCGATCGGGTAGGGCTCGCGGCCCAGCACGGCGGCGAGCACCACGGAGGCGCGCCAGGCGCCGAAGCCGAGGTCGGGGGCGGTGACGCCGTGGGTGTGCTCCTCGGTGCCGAGCACGTGGAGTCGGCCGGCCTCGTCGACCGTGTAGTCGCGGGCGACGTCGAGGCGGCCCGATGCGTCCCGTCGGACCCGGTCGCCGAGCGGGGCCAGGAGGTCGGCGTCGCGGGGGCGGTAGCCGGTCGCGGCGACCACGGCGCCGGTGCGGTGCTCGGCCGTCTCCCCCGTGAGGGAGTGGGCGAGGTCCAGGACGATCTCGTCGCCGTCCGTGCGGGCGCCGGTGACGGCGGTGGCGGTGAGCAGGCGCGAGGGGAGCTCGCGTCCGCCGGCGGTGAGGCCGTAGAGCAGCTCGTGGATCTCGTCGATCAGGTCCGCGCTGATGCCCTTGTGCAGGGCGCGCTGGGTGCGGGAGAGACCGTCGCGGACGTCCTCGGGCAGCGCGCGGTGCAGGTCGGTGTACTCCGGGGAGGTCATCTCGAGGGTGAGCTTGGTGTACTCCATCGGGAAGAACCGCTCCGAGCGGGTCACCCAGTCCACCCTCGTGCCCCGCGGGGCGGCAGCGGCGAGCAGGTCGCGGTAGACCTCGGCGGCGGACTGGCCGCTGCCGACGACGGTGACGGAGCCCGCTTCCAGCAGGTCCTGCTTGCGGTCGAGGTAGTCGGCGCTGTGCAGGACGGCCGCGGGGCCGCCTGTCGCGGCGAGCGTCTCGAGCGAGGGCGGCAGGTGCGGGGCGGTGCCGAGGCAGAGCGCGACGTGGCGGGTGCGCAGCTGCTCGAAGCGCGTGGTGGCGCCCTGGGCGTCGAGCACGGCGAGGGTGACCAGCAGGTGGTCGCCCTCCTCCTCGATCGCGAGGGCGCGACGGCGCCAGCGCAGGCTCTCCAGCCGTTCCGCGACCCAGCGGCAGTAGGCGTCATACTCGCTGCGCAGCGGGGCGAAGGACTCGCGGATGTAGAAGGAGTACAGACGCCCGGTGGCCTTGAGGAAGGCGAGGAAGGAGTAGGGCGAGGTCGGGTCCGCCATGGTCACCAGGTCGGCGAGGAAGGGGACCTGCAGGGTGGTGCCCTGGAGCATCATGCCGGGATGCCAGGAGAAGCCGCCCGCCTGGTCGACGAAGACGGCGTCGAGGTCGTCGAGGGGATCGGCGAGCGCGGCAAGGCCCAGACCGAAGGGACCGAGGCCGATGCCGACGAGGTCATGGACGTGCTGCGGGGTGCGGGCGCTCATCGGGCGTCCTCCGCGGCGGCGAGACGGCTGCCGGCGAGCAGGCCACGGCCGGTCGCACGGACGAGGTCGAGCACGGCGGCGACGTCCAGCAGCGTGGTGTCGGGGTTCAGGAGAGTGAGCTTCAGCCAGGGGGTGCCGTCGACGGTGGTGCGGGCGACCATGGCGCGGCCGGAGTGGAACAGGATCCGACGGATCAGGGGCTGCAGCGCGTCGGCGCGGCTGTCGTCGAGCCCTGCGGGGCGGAAGCGGAAGATGACGGTGGAGAGGTCGGTGGTGCCCAGCACGTGCAGGTCGGGATCCTCGGCCAGCAGCTCGCGCACCTCGGCGGCGAGGTCGCAGCAGGCGTCGACCATGTCCCCGATCGCGTCCGGTCCCAGCGAGCGGAGCGTCGTCCACAGCTTCAGCGCATCGAAGCGCCGCGTGGTCTGGAGGGACTTGTCGACCTGGTTCGGCTCGGCATCCTCGGAGGCGGCCTCGGCGGCGGGGTTGAGGTAGTCGGCGTGGTGCGCGGTCGCGGCGAGGTCCGCGCGCTCGCGCACGATCAGGGCGCTCGAGGAGACGGGCTGGAAGCAGGTCTTGTGGTAGTCGACGGTGACCGAGTCGGCGTGCTCGATGCCGTCCAGGAGGTGGCGCCGCGTGCGGGAGAGGAGCAGGCCTCCGCCGTAGGCGGCGTCGACGTGGAGCCAGATGCGGTGGTCGCGGGCGGCGTCGGCGATCTGGGGCAGAGGGTCGATGAGTCCGCGGTCGGTGGTGCCGGCGGTCGCGACGATCGCCATGGGCAGCGAGCCCGCCGCCTCGAGGGCGGAGAGCGCCTCGCGCAGCGCGCCTGCGTCCATGCGTCCGGCGGCGTCGGCGGGGACGGCGACGACGGCATCCTCGCCCAGTCCGAGCAGACGCGCGGAGCGGGCGACGGAGAAGTGGGCGGCCTCGGTGGCGAGGACCCGCAGGCGGGGCAGCAGGGCGGCGCGGTCCTCGTCCGCGGCGCGCTCGGCGCGGGAGCGGGCGAGGTAAAGGGCCTGGAGGTTGGACTGGGTGCCGCCGGAGGTGAACACGCCGTCGCCGGCGGTGAAGCCGATCCGCTCGGCGGTCCAGCGCACCAGGCGCTGCTCCATCAGGGTCGCGACCAGGGACTGGTCAAAGGTGTCCACGGAGGTGTTGATCGCGGCGAGCATCGCCTCGGCGGCGACGGCGGGCAGCACGACCGGGCAGTTGAGGTGCGCGAGATAGGAGGGGTGGTGGAACCAGACGGCGTTGCCTGCATAGAGGGAGTCGGCCTCGGTCAGGGCGGCGGCGTCCCCCACGCCGGGGCCGTCGAGGTCGACGCCCTCCACGAGCTGCTCGAGCCGCAGGCGGTCGGGGCCGACGGAGGGGGCGCGCACCGTGCGGAGCCGCTCGGCGACGTCGCGGGTGACCTGGCCGAGCAGGTCCTGGTAGGCGTCGGCGGTGCGAGCGGTGAGCAGTCCGGTCGTCGCCGGGGTGGTCCCGTCGAGGGCTGGGGCGGGGCGGGTGGCGAGTGATGCCATGGGAGGACCTCCTGGGGCGGCGGGTCATCCGGACCCGCCGGGGTAAGGGTTGCCTACCCTAAATACGCAAGCGCGCCGTTTCGCAAACCCGGGAACTGCCCGGATGAGAAGGGCCACGACGGTGCCGGATCGGACAAAAGCCGTGGACACGGGCCCGCGGAGGTGCTTGCACCAGGCGTCTCGTGATGGACGGATGTCCGTCACCCGTGCTCATGGCGAAGGGCCGCCCCGGTTCCTCCCGGACGGCCCTTGCGAGACGGGACGAGCGTGCGCTCAGACCCCGGCCGGGCTGCGCTCCGCCTGGGGGTCGCCATCCCCCTCGGGATCCTGAGCCCAGTCGTCGTAGTCCGTCTCCCCCATCGGCGAGGCGAGGTCCTCGTCGTGATGGTCGGCGCGGACCGGGAAGTCGGGGTCCTCGGCGAGCTGGCGGTGGAGGTCCGCCAGGCGCAGCTCCTCGGTCAGGGTGCGATGCTCCTCGGCGGCGACCTGCTCCTCGGTGGGCTCATGGGAGCCCATGCCCACCTGGAGGTCCGACTCGACCTCGGAGAGGGCGCCGACGCTCACGCGGTAGCGGTGGCGCAGGATCTCCAGGCGCAGCACACGGGCGAGGAAGTAGATGCCCAGCAGGTTCGGGACCGACATGAGGAAGAACATCGCGTCGGAGAAGGCGATCACGGAGTCCAGCGAGATCGCGGCTCCGACGATCACGGCGAGCACCCAGGCGATGCGGAAGGCGTTCTGCACCAGCGCGGAGCTGCCGAAGAGGAACTTGGCGCTGAGCTCGCCGTAGTAGGCGTAGGCCAGCACGGTCGAGAAGCCGAACAGGGCGACGGCGACGGTGAGGAGGGAGGGGAACCAGCCCGCGACGGTGCCGAAGGCGGCCGCGGTCAGCGCCACGCCGTCCTCCCCGCCGTCCTGGTAGACACCGGTGATGACGACCGCGATCGCGGTCAGCATGCACACGCCGATGGAGTCGACGAGCGGCTCCCACAGGGCGGTGAAGCCCTCGGTGGCGGGCTCCTTCGTCTTCGAGGCGCTATGGGCCATGCCCGCGGAGCCGACGCCCGCCGCATTGGAGAACAGCGCGCGCTGGATGCCGATGACGGCCACGCCGATGATGCCGCCGGTGACGCCGCCGGCCGTGAAGGCGCTGGTGAAGATCGTGGCGACCGCCGCGGGCAGCGCCTCGATATTCACCAGGATGATGGTGAGCGCGCAGAGCACGTAGAGCACGGCCATCGCGGGGGTGATCGCAGAGGTCCAGCGGGCGATCTTCGTGACGCCGCCGAGGATCACGATCGCGGTGAGCACGGCCATGACCGCGCCGATCAGCCACTGGTTGCCGGAGAGGAACTCGCTGCCGGTGGAGGAGGCGACGATCGCGGCGACCTGGTTGGACTGGAAGAGGTTGCCTGCGCCGAACACGCCGACGAGGGTGAAGATCGCGTACAGCACGGCGAGCACGCGGCCCAGGCGCCTGCGGCCGATCTGCGCGAGTCCGTCGCGCAGGTAGTACATGGGGCCGCCCTCGGTGGTGCCGTCGGCGTTGACCTTGCGGTACATGACCCCGAGGGTCGCCTCGGCCATCTTCACGCTCATCGCGAAGAAGCCGAACAGCGCGATCCAGAGCGCCGCCCCGGGGCCGCCGGCCGCGATCGCGACCGCGACGCCGGCGATGTTGCCGAGGCCGACGGTGCCGGAGAGCTCGGTGGCGAGGGCCTGGAAGCTGGAGACCTCGCCGGGGTCGGTCTTGGCGGTGTACCGCCCGCGGATCACCTGGATCGAGTGCTTGAGCCCGGTGATCGGCTGGAAGCGCAGCCAGACGGTCAGGAAGATCGCGGCGGCCATGAGCCAGACGACGATGATCGGGACGCCGCCGAAGATCGGCGCCTCGTAGAACACGACGGCGCTGAGGAAGGCGGCGATGGGGCCGAAGATCGTCTCGACGGCCGCGTCTATTCCAGGCATCTGAGGGGGCTCTCCTTCGGCGGGGATCCGCCGGGTCGGGGACTCGGGGCCCACGGGGCGCCGGCCACCGAGGAGGGAGGCGCCGCAGCGGACCACGAACGACTGTACCGAGGAGTAACCTGCGCGCCGCGTCTCACCCAGCGACCCTCAGACTGAGCGGAACCTGTGCGTGACATGGGCTTTCGCCCATCACCTCGTCTCGCCTGTCCGACAATCCGGCCCGCCGATCCTTTACCCGTTCTCGACCCACCCCGTGCAGACACTCACATCGGCAGTGCGGGTCGAGGACCTGCGGCGCACCGAAGGTCCCGCGTCGGAGGAGGAGACCGTCCGTACGCTGACGGGCATGGCAGACCAGGACGGGCCGTACCGGCAGGCGCTCGGCGAGCGTGCCGCCGCGCTGCATCCCCGCCTGGAGTCCTACTTCTCTCCGCTGCCGCCCGGCCGCGTGGGTCGGGGCCACGGTGTGCTCACCCGGATCGGCTCGCGCAGCCCGCTGCGGGTGCTGATGCGTCCCTTCCAGGCGCGCGGTGCGCTCTATGCCGGCTGGGCCGAGGACGTCCCCTTCGAGGTGATCAATCGCGGGCAGGACGGCGCGGTGGTCGCCGAGCGGAGATTCCATCTCCCCGGCGGGGACTGGGTGATGCGCGACCGGGTGGCCCTCGCCGGAGAGGGCGCGGTGGAGGATCTGATCGGCGCTCCCCCGGCGCTCAGCGCGGTGTTCGAGGTCGAGGTCGAGCGCGGGGCGCTGGTGCTGCGCAGCCGCTCCACGACGGTCCGCCTCAGCCGCCTGCGGCTGCGGATCCCGCGCCCCGTGGCACCGAGGATCCACCTCGAGGAGCGCTTCGTCGACGAGCTGGAGCGACAGCAGGTCTCCCTCAGCGTCGACCTGCCCGTGCTCGGCCGGATCTACGAGTACCGGGGAACGTTCGTCCACCACATCGAGGAGGAGCCATGAGCAGCAGCGAGGGCCGCGTCGTGCTCGGAGGGGCATCGGGCTTCATGGGCCGGGCCGTGCGCGCGAAGTACCTGGCCGAGGGCCGCGAGGTGGTCACGATCGGGCGCAGCGGAGCGGATCTACGCTGGGAGGACCAGGGTGGGATCGATGCCGCCGTGGACGGTGCCGCACTGCTGATCGGCCTGGCGGGCAAGAGCGTGGACTGCCGGTACACCCGCGCGAACCGCGCCGAGATCTTTTCCTCCCGTCTGCGGACCACCCGGGCCCTGCACCGCGCCGTCTCCCGGGCCGCCCGGCCTCCGGCCCTGTGGGCCAACGCCTCCACGGCGACGATCTACCGCCATGCGATGGACCGGCCCCAGACGGAGTCCGACGGGGAGCTCGGCACCGGCTTCTCGGTCGAGGTGGCCCGGGCCTGGGAGGACGCCCTGTTCGAGGGGCACCTGCCGACCACGCGCCGGGTGGCGCTGCGCACCGCGATCGTGCTGGGCGACGGCGGGGTGCTCGGCATGCTTCGCCGGCTCGCGACGTTCGGGATCTCCGGGACGCAGTCCGACGGCCGGTGGCCGTCGACGCCCGCCCGTCGGCGCGCGGGGACCGCCCATGATCCGGGCTCCCGCCGCGGTCGACAGCGCTTCAGCTGGATCCACCTCGACGACGTCCTCGGGATCCTCGATTTCCTCGAGACCACCCCGTCCCTCGCGGGGCCGGTGAACCTCTCCTCGCCCCACCCGGTGGACAACGCGGAGCTCATGCGCACGGTGCGCGAGAGCCTGGGCGTGCGGATCGGGGTGCCGACGCCGCGCTGGATGCTCGAGCTCGGGGCGATCGGCCTGCGCACCGAGACCGAGCTGATCCTCAAGAGCCGCTGGGTGCTGCCCGAGCGGCTGCTCGCCGCGGGATACGAGTTCCGTCGGCCCCTGCTGGCCCATGCGGTCGCGGCGTCGTTCGCGGGCGGGGGCGCCCCGGAGCCAGCGGCCCGCCGCTGAACGGATCCCCTCGGCCCCTCACCGGCCGACCGTGCGATGCTGACGGGACGCAACGCCTTTGGGGGAAGACGATGAGAGATGATCTCGGCCGCGATCATGCATGGGTGCTCGGCAACGAGGCACGTCGCGCCGGGCTCACCGAGCCGGCCGACGGTGAAGGGATCCTGCACGGCTGGCGCAGCGAGGAGCGGACGCTCCTGGTGCGCCGTGCGGAGACCGGCATCGAGGTGGTCGAGCCGACGCGGAGCGCGAGGCCCGTCCGGGCCACCTTCTCCGAAGTCGTCGATGCCGAGGTGTTCTTCCTGATCAGCCTCGGCGTGCTGGAGAAGGAGATCCGACGGCTCGTGAACAGCTGGAAGAAGTCTCCGAGCAGCGCCGAGCGCGTCTTGCGGACGCCCGGGGGCCACATGGTCGTGACCTCCCTGCACCGCACCGAGTTCGCGTCCGTGGTGGACGCCCGGAGGTTCGCCGCCTATCTCGAGATCCGGCGCGACGCACGCTTCCCGCAGGACCGGCTGCTGACGGACCTGTACCTGCCGGAGCAGTTCGACAGGTACAGCAAGGCGACCTGGACGGTCGCCGAGCTGCCCGAGGTGTTCGCGACCCGGCCGATCGACGCCATTCCTCGGGACAGTCTGCGCAACTACCCGGAACTGTCGCTGCTCGGTGACTCGCGACTCGATCCGAGGCTCGAGCAACCAGAAGGGCTCGAGATCGCGCGATGGCTCATCGACCATGGGGCCGATGTCAACTTCTTCGGGGGCTACTGCGATTCCAAGACGCCCCTGATCGAGCACCATCGCAATCCCGAGATGCTCCGACTCCTGCTCGCGCATGGGGCGAGCGTCGACCCGCCGCCGCCTGGGCTGGGAAGGACACTCAGCGCATTGGACCTAGCGGCGAGGTGGGGACATCCGGAGCCGGTACGGATCCTCCTGGAGGCCGGAGCGGATCCTGATGTCCCGGACTACATCCACGGCGTGACTCCTCTTGACGAGTTCGCTTTCGGACGCGAGAACTTCATGACGCACGAAATGCTCGAGACGGCGCAGCTGCTCGTCGAGGCGTCCGAGCGGAAGACCCCCATCCCGAGGGCCGCTGGGTTCCTGCGGTCCGTGGTCCGCGCGCAGTGGAAGCGTGCCGCGAGGATCCGGCAGGAGTTGGCGGATGAGGAGAAATGCCCCGACCTCAGTGTCCGGGTGGTCGACGAGAAGGCCGTCGCCGCCAAGACGAAGGACCTCGAGATGCTCCTGGAGCTTCTGGGGGTCGATCTTCCGGAGCCCGTCCGGCTGCTCGCTCCCGGTGAGCCGATCACCGTGCGCGGCGCGACGTGGCGGGAGCAGAAGCGGGAGCTCTGGGACATGCTGGTCCCTGACGGCGGTGCGGCCGAGTCCGCGCAGGGCGAGGTGATCCGGATCGCGGGCCGCGTGGGCCACGAGACCCTCGACAACGGCGGCGGGAACTGGGATCGGGACTTCCGGCTCATGCTGGACAACTATCTCCGCCTCGTGCAGACCGGGACCCCGGTTGAGGCCAGCACCCTGGAGGACTGTCGGAGCGCGGCCTCGAGGCTCCGCGGCGGGCGCCTCGACAAGGGAGCGGTCGAGATCCTGGACCGCGGCGCCGTGGAGTGGGCACTCGCGAATCCTGTGCGGGTGCCGCTCGAGCCTCCGCCGTACAACCGCTGAGGTCTCTCCCTCGGCGACGAGGGTGATCTGCCCTGCCCGGTGGGCACGGTGTCACTGCCGCACTCCATCCGCGCACGGAGCAGGGGCCGCCCCGGATCTCTCCGGGGCGGCCCCTGCCGCATGTCGGGCGCCGATCTCGGACCGGCGCCGCGCTCAGCTCACGCCGAGCTTCTCCATGATGATCTCGCGCACGCGGCCGGCGTCGGCCTGGCCGCGGGTGGCCTTCATGATCGGGCCGATCAGGGCGCCGATCGCCTGGACCTTGCCGCCCCGGATCTTCGCGACCACGTCGGGGTTGTCGGCGATCGCCTGGTCCACGGCGGAGGTGAGCACGGAGTCGTCGGAGACGACGGCCAGGCCCTCGGCCTCGACGATCGCGGCGGGGTCGCCGTTGCCGTCGAGCACCTTCACCAGCACCTGCTTGGCGATCTTGTCGTTGATCTTCTTCCCGTCGACCAGGCCCTGCAGCTCGGCGACCTGCGCCGGGGTGATCTCAAGGTCCTCGATCTCGACGTCGCGGTCCTTCGCCACGCGGGCGAGCTCGCCCATCCACCACTTGCGGGCGGACTGGGCGGTGGCGCCGGCGGTGACGGTCTGCTCGATGAGGTCCAGGGCGCCTGCGTTGATGACGTCGCGCATCTCGAGGTCGGTGAAGCCCCACTCCCCCAGCAGGCGGCGCCGGCGGGCGGCGGGCAGCTCGGGCAGCGCGGCGCGGATCTCCTCGACCCACTCGCGGCTCGGGGCGACCGGGACCAGGTCCGGCTCGGGGAAGTAGCGGTAGTCCTCCGCATCGGACTTCGGGCGGCCCGAGGAGGTGCCGCCGGTGTCCTCGTGGAAGTGGCGGGTCTCCTGGACGATCGACTCGCCGGCGTCGAGCAGCGCGGCCTGGCGCGAGATCTCGAAGCGCACGGTCCGCTCGATCGAGCGGAAGGAGTTGACGTTCTTGGTCTCGGTGCGGGTGCCGAGCGGGGCGCTCGGGTCCTTGCGCAGCGAGACGTTGACGTCGGCGCGGACGTTGCCGCGCTCCATCCGTGCCTCGGAGACGTCCAGGGCCCGGAAGATATCGCGCAGGGTGCGGACGTACGCGGCGGCGACCTCGGGGGCGCGGCCCTTGGTGTCCGGGATCGGCTTGGTGACGATCTCGACCAGCGGCACGCCGGCGCGGTTGTAGTCCACCTGGGAGTGGGTTGCGCCGTGGATGCGGCCGGTCGCGCCGCCGACGTGGGTGTTCTTGCCCGCGTCCTCCTCCATGTGAGCGCGCTCGATCTCCACGCGCACGATCTCGCCGTCCTCGAGCTCGACGTCGACCCAGCCGTCGAAGGCGATGGGCTCGTCGTACTGCGAGGTCTGGAAGTTCTTGGTGAGGTCCGGGTAGAAGTACTGCTTGCGCGCGAAGCGGCAGGTCTCG
>Ga0079224_100001492_pt1 | contig 27040 bp, 23 predicted proteins | sample Stecom2015_FD_80414 | JGI IMG/M metagenome (GOLD analysis project Ga0079224, IMG submission 80414) | Agricultural soil microbial communities from Utah to study Nitrogen management - Steer compost 2015 | ecosystem: Environmental > Terrestrial > Soil > Agricultural land | place: USA: Utah... | reverse complement strand
TGGGCCTGGCGATCGGCAACGGTCTGGGACCTCTGGCGTTCGGAGTTGCGGCGGAGCAGCTGTCGTTCACCGTCGCCTGGGCAGGAGCGGCCGTCCTCGCCGGAGCCGGAGCGGTGCTGGCCCGATTCGCCGCACCCGACTTCGAACCGGTTCGAATCTGATCCTCCCGCCCCACCGGAAGATATTGGGAACCTCCCATCAGGTGGGTACGTTCCTACGCCCATGGTCCGGACCCTCTTCGGCTTCGTCGTGCTCTGGCTCGCCCTCGCGGCCGTGCCGGCTCTCGCCTCGACACCGGACACCTACGTGGACGACGACCGGAGCCGCTACGAGGGCTACATCGAGGCGGCGTCGGCGGCCGGGCTGGTGAGTGGATGCAACCCGCCGGAGAACAACCGCTTCTGCCCCCACCGTGTCGTCAGCCGTGCCGAGATGGCGATCATGCTCGTCCGCGCTGTGGGCCTCCGTCCCGATGGCGCCGACTACTTCTCAGACGACGACGGGACAACCGCCGAACCGTCCATCAACGCCCTCGCCGCGGCCGGGATCACCAACGGGTGCGGTGGCGGCCGCTTCTGCCCCGATTCGCCGTTGTCCCGTGGCCAGATGGCCCAGCTGATCGCCGACTCCCTCGGCTGGAAGCTGAGGGCCAACACTGAGAGATATCGTGACCTGAGGGATTCACCGTACGCAGGCTCGATGACAGCTCTCGCCTCCCGAGGCGGTATCGAGCCTTGCGATCTGCCCGATGACCGCCGTCTCTGCCCCGACGCTCCCGTCACCCGCGACGAAGCAGCGTTCGCCCTCAGTCAGGCGATCGGATTGCCCCCGATCGAGATCGCCGACCGGCCCGACGGGCCTGACCTCGGCTTCATCGACTCGTTCGACCGCCTGCGCCTGTGGGACGGCAAGAAGCCCAGCCCCCGCAACCGGGTGGCTCTGACCCACGCCGGATACCAGGGCAAAGGAATGACGGTGCGGATCCCCCGCGGCTCCCACTACGGCGCCGATTTCGAATTGGACCTGGACCGCATCGTGGGTGAGGACCCGGAAACCCTCTTCTTCCGGTACTTCCTGCGGGTGGAGCCGGGTTGGGATCCGAAAGCGAGCGGGAAGCTCCCAGGGTTCTCGGGCATCTACAACCACACCGGCAAGGGCGGCTACCCGTCGAAGCCGACCGCACCGGGCTGGTCGGCGCGGATGAAGTTCGCCGGCAACCGCCCTGACGACCCGCGGGCCCGGCTCGGCTACTACGTGTATCACCTCGGCCAGGAGCGGCGCTACGGCGACGGCATGCAGTGGAACCAGGCAGGCATGCTCCAGCCGGGCGAGTGGTACTGCATCGAAGGGCAGATCCAGCTCAACAATCCGGGAGTCGCCGACGGTGCCCTGCGCGGATGGGTGGACGGCACTCCGGCGTTCGAGGCTGCCGGCATCGAGTTCCGTCACCCCGGCGAGCCCGAGATCCGGATCGAGTCGTTCTGGTTCAACGTCTACTACGGCGGCAAGCCGACCGCGAACAAGGATCTCGGGCTGACCTTCGACGAGGTAGCGGTCGACGGCAAGCGCATCGGCTGCGGCACCGGCCCGGGCGAGATCCCGCCGGGGACCGGCGACTACACCGGAGACGGATTCGCCGACTGGATCTCCTGGACCGAATGCTCCACAGGGCCGTGCTTCCACTTGCGCTCCACCACAGAAGACGGGGTGGCGACGAGATCTCTGGGCAACGGCGCCTGGTTCAGCCTGGAGACCGGCCGACTGGGAGTCGTCGTAGCCGATGTCGATGGAAACGGAAAAGGAGACGTCGTGTATCGCGGCCGCTGTGGGCGATCGGAGCGCTGCTGGCGCGTGCACCGAGGTGGGGGGTCGACGTTGGGACCGGGGGAGGACTGGGGCGACGGCGCCCGCTTCTCCCCCGCCAGTCGCTTGGTGGCAGGTGACTTCGACGGGGACGGGCTCGCCGACATCACCTACTCGGGACAATGCGGAGCGGAGCCTTCGCGTCCGTGCTGGCGGACACACCTGAGCACGGGTGAGTCCTTCTCCGAGGGCGCCGACTGGGGTCCTCCGCTCGAGGGCTACGACATCGCCCCCGAGGCCGCTGACATGGACGGCGACGGCCGCGACGACATCGTCTACGCCGCGGAGTGCGACGCCGGGACGTGCTGGTTCATGCAGGGCTCGACTGGCGCCGGCTTCGACGCTCCGATCCGCTTGGGTGAGGCTCGCCGGTCGGAGCTACAACTGAAGAGGCTGTTCGACTTCGACGGGGACGGCAGGGCCGACATGCTGTCGGCCGCCCCTCTGGAGGAAGGGTCGTCGATCGAACTGAGGGAACTACGAGGAGAGAAGCTGACCCGCTATCGGATCGTGGCCACGGTGCCGACGCCGGTCACGGACTTGGTGTTGCGCCGCTACAGCGAATCGGGCCCGGTCGAGGCGCTGGCGGTGAGGAACTGCCGGACGAGAACCGGATGTGTGAGTCGGTTCTTCTCCTTGGAGGGCGAACTCGCACCACCGAAGAGGTACGCCCGTGCCCAGTTCTATGAGCTCACGCGCCAATTGGCACGAGTCCCCGGCTCCGACGAACTGGTCTTTCGCTGATCAGCCCCCGAGGCGGGACCCGATCGAACGCAGGATACGGGTGGCGCCGCATCGCCTCACGTGACGATGAGGACGATGAGGACGATCAGGATGAGGGTTCCGATGCCGATGTACATGGTGCTCCATTCGGGATAGCGTCGGGGGGAACTACCCCTGAGGTGGCGAAACAAAGGCCGAATTCGTTCGCTCTTTACGCACTCCGACGGACGCTACGGATCCCGAATTGAGCTTGTTTGAAATGCTGGCGTTTGGGTAGCCGATCTTCCACCTGTTCAAGGAGGAAGAGACGTGATGACGCAAGAAGCTCCTACCCTTCGAGCCTCTCGTTTGGGAAGCAGCCGCCGTCGTCCCCGCACGGTCGAGGGCCATCGCGTTTGCGCCGAACCCGAATGCGAAACCGTGTTGAGCCGCTACAACCAGAGCGACATGTGCCACCAGCATCGTCCGGTCAGGTTCCCACGAGTACGGGGTGCGGTGGTCGAGTCCTGAGCCGGCTTGCAGTCAGTCGCCTTTCTTGGCGATGAAACTGAACCGGCCGTCCGGCTCCAATATCGCCCACTCCAGTTCCCCGAGGTCGCCATAACCCTCCATTCGAGCGGCCTCCTTCAGGTCTGCGAGTGTCATTCGCTCCCGCTCCAGGCGGGCGGCGAGGGGCTCGCCACCTCGCAAGATGACTACAGGGAACCCGTCGAGCACCACTCCAGCCGATTTCGAACGCCGGCTCAGGGCGTCACCGAGCATCGTCCAGCCCACGAACACGGACACGGCCACGACCGCTCCCGTGATCGACATGTCCTCTTGGGTCACCCCCTGCTGGACGATGTCTCCCAGCACCACGATCAGCAACATGTCGAGGGGAGTCAGTTCAGCGAGTGATCGCTTGCCGGTTCCTCGGACCACCAGCCACAGGAACCAGTAGACGACCGTGGCGCGTACGAAGAGTTCCATTCCGCCTCCTCAGGGCATCACCCAGGTCTTGAACACGACGCTGGTCACTTCCTCTCCGTCGAGGACCAGCACCACCCTTCCTTCCCTGCCCCATTGGACAGCCGGCGACAGGCGGGCGTCGAAGTCGACACTCAGTTCGCCTCGCTGGACGGGAACATCGAAGGTCCATTCGGTCTCAACGGAGTCACTGAACGCTGACGCCGGCTGGGGGTCGAGGCCGTTCTCGTCGAAGATGCCGAGGTAGGCGGTGTCGATTCTCAATGTCACCGAGTCCGGCAAACGACCCGAGCCGGCACGGACATCGATGGTGAACGGCGTTTCGAGCCCCGCCCGACTCACCCGGGCGTATCGCACCTCCAGGTCGTAGCCGTCGGCCGACGAGGTGGCCGTGGCGGTCCGGACCCCGAGCACACCCGCCAGAGCGGCGAGGGCAGTCGCCGCGATCGCGATGGAGGCGATGCGCCGGAGCCACCTGTCGAAGGTGCTCCAGCGTGGTGAGGGATCCGGAGGAAGTGTGCTGAGGTCCGGACAGGTCTCCGTCGACATTCGGCATCCCTACCCCGCCGGCGTCGTTGCCACACCAGTACCGCCGGCGGTAGCCCCCTACAGGGGAACGGGCCGGGGACGAAGATCGTCGCCGGCCCGTTCTCTCCCCCTGGTTCCCGAGGACGCTCCTACCCCGGCGGCAACGCCCCGAAACGTCTTCGCGGCTCAGCGGACTTTCTGCGCCAGACGGATCCCTGTCGCCGGAGGCTCGAGGAACCGTACCGTGTCGGAGAGGGCACCGAGGATCTGCCAGCGGGTGTCTTCCGCGAGGCCCGGCGGCGGCCAAGGCTGCGACGGCTGGTCGACGCTGACCACGGCGTCGAGACCCGAGGCTCCCGGTTCCACGCCACGGACCACGAGATGCAAGGCAGTGGGCCGGGTTTCGAGGAGGAGAACGGCCGCCTCGTCCACAGCGAGAGTGAAATCCTCGATCCCGGCGAAGGAGAACCCGGCGACGCGGGCGGCGCGGCCCACCACTCCCCGCAGCATCTCGAGGAAGCGATCCTCACCAGGAACGCAGAGACGGATCTCTCGCTGCGATGTATGTGGTCCCATGCGCGCTGCGTGCGCCCTCGCCGAGATCGGATGACGCCCCGATGAACCATCCCGTACGGGCCGGGACGGCGACCCCCCTGCGGATGCAGTGTAGGCGTGCCCGTCGGCACCGCGCCCGGACCGACCTCGGCGGCTCAGAGCGTCATCTCCTGACGGATGCGACGCACCAAGAGGGTTCGTTCCTCTGGGTTGAGCCCACCCCACACCCCATGCCTCTGACGGGTCTCGAGGGCGTACGTGAGGCACTCCCATCGGACGGGGCATCTCTGGCAAACGCTCTTGGCTCGGGCCTCGTCCGCCTCGTCGATGGAAAAGAAGAGCTCGAGATCCGTGTCGCGGCACGCGGCCCTTTCGAGATCGACTCGGGTGACGGTGGGCGATGCGTAGCGGAAGTAGTCCTGGGCGGTTTCGGCGATGTTCGTCGTTGTCATGTCGTCATCAGGCTTTCGATCCAGCCTTCGATGCCCACTCCCCGGCGCGCCGAAACTCGGATTACGCGAGGTGGGCACGGGTAGAGCGAGAGGAATGGAATCTCTTCTGATCGTCCTCTTAAGCGTCGCCATCGTCGCCGTCGTGGTGGTCGTCGCTTGGTTCGGGCCCCGGCGCCGCCACTGGCAGAAGCACGAGAAACTGAGCTCGACCGACGACCGTCGGGAGGAGGAAGGACATGACAGCTGAGGCGATCGGGCATCGAGTGTGGGCGGTGGCGGAGGGCTACATCCCCCCGACGAGCACGGGACCGCAGCCGGAGATGCTCAGTCACGAGACGGTGTGCCTGCTCAACACCGGACCGCGGCCCGCTCAGGTCCGCTTGACGATCTTCTACTCGGACCGGGACCCGGCGGGACCGTACCGCGTGACCGTCGGCGGTCGGCGAACGAAACACCTTCGGTTCAACGACCTCACCGACCCAGAACCTGTTCCATTGGGCACCGACTACGCCTTCGTCGTGGAGTCCGACCAGCCGATCGTCGTCCAGCACACGCGGCTGGATTCTCGCCAAGCGGAGAACGCCCTGCTCAGCACGATGGCGTTTCCGGTCCCAGCGACCTGAGGGCGGACAAGATACGAGAGACGACGTCGTCGGGCCCCAGGTTGGTGACATCGACTTCCAGCGAGACGATGGGCCTCAGCCTCTCGGCGCGTCGGGCCGACAGGGCGGCGTAGCCCTCCACGGGCACCGGGCGTCGATGGCCACCCTTCCGCGCCCGAGCCTCCAGGACCTCCGCTTGGCCCCCGAGCAGGACCACCGAGACATCGGAGAGAGCGACTTCGAGATCGGGTGAATCGGCGACGCTCGCCGCGGCAGCGATCACCGAAGGACGATCAGACGCCAATGCAACCCGGAGTGCTTCGGCCTCGACTCGATGGAGTCGCGCGACACCGTGCGCGGCCGCCAGTTCCCGGCCGGTGACGCGGTAGGCCGCTCGAATCTGCTCGTCGGAGTCGAAGAAGGGGCGACCCAAACGCCGAGCCAGTTCCTTGCCGACCGTGGTCTTTCCCGAGCCCATCGGCCCGGTGAGCACGAGATGACGGTCGGCAGGCAACACGTCTGAGAGGCTAGGGCGGCGACGACTCCATGTTTGGGAAGCCGTGCAACGGGTAGCGAGCGCTCCCCATTCCTGTAGGAGGAGAGACATGGACGGCCTGGAGTTGCTGCGGCAGGACCACGATCGGGTGCGATCGCTGTTCACGAGCTTTCGTGAGGCGGCCGACGCCGAGGACACCGACCGAATGGCAGGTCTGACCGGGGAGATCTTCCACGAGCTCCAGGTCCACACCGCGATCGAAGAAGAGGTCTTCTACCCGATGATCCACGACGCCGGCGGCGAGGACCTCACCGAGCACACCGACGAGAGCTACGAGGAGCACCACGTCGTCGACGTGCTCATCGAAGAGATCCGCGGGCTCGGAGCGAGCGACCCGGCCTACAAGGCGAAGATGACGGTCCTGATGGAGAACGTGGAGCACCACGCCTCCGAAGAGGAGGACGAGATGTTCCCGCAGGTGCGGGAGCTGTTCTCCCAGAACGAGCTCGAGTCGCTGGGCGAAGAGCTCCAGGCCGCCAGGACCCGCCACGAGGCATCGGCGATGACGAAGCAGGAGTTGGTGGAGCAGGCTCATGATCTCGACATCGAGGGCCGGTCGGCGATGACGAAGGAAGAGTTGGCAGAAGAGATCTCACGTCGATCGGGCTCATGACGATCTCATACGGCCTCACGCTGTCGAGCGAAGAGCACGGTCCCAAGCGCCTCGTCGAACTAGCGATCCTCGCGGAGCAGAACGGGTTCGACTTCGTGTCGATCTCGGACCACTTCCACCCCTGGATCCGCGAGCAGGGCCACTCCCCCTTCGTATGGACGGTCCTCGGCGCCATCGCCGAGGCCACCGAGTCGATCGAAGTGGGCGTGGGTGTGACCTGTCCGATCATGCGGATCCATCCCGCGATCCTGGCCCAAGCCACCGCCACCACCGCCGGGCTGCTGCCCGACCGTTTCATCTGGGGTGTGGGCAGCGGCGAAGCCCTCAACGAGCAGATATTGGGTGACTACTGGCCGCCCGCCGACGTTCGGTTGGAGATGCTCGAAGAAGCCGTGGAAGTCATTCGGTTGCTCTGGAAGGCTGAGAGCACCACCCGCCGGGGGAGTTACTTCTGGGTCATCGACGCCACGATCTTCGACCCGCCCCCCGGGGACGTTCCGATCGTCGTGTCGGCCTTCGGCCCGAAAGCGGCGGAGCTGGCGGCGAGGATCGGAGACGGGCTGTGGACGACGGGAACCGGAGGAGAGCCGGTCGACGTGTTTCGTGAGGCGGGAGGGACGGGACCTGTGTATGGCCAGCTCACATTGTGCTGGGCGGAAGACCGGGACGAAGCAGTCGAGACCGCCCACCGTATCTGGCCCAACACCTCCGTCCCCGGCCAGCTCTCACAGGATCTGCGCACCCCGGCTCATTTCGAGATGGCTAGCGAACTGGTCACACCCGAGCTGATCGCGGAGTCGATCCCTTGCGGCCCAGACCCCGAGCCGTTGCTCGAGTCGGTGCAGTCGGCGGTAGAAGGCGGGATCGACCACATCTACTTCCACCAGATCGGCAACGACCAGGAAGGGTTCGTCGCCTTCTTCGAGAAGGAGATCCGCCCGCATCTGCCCTCGGGCGGTTGAGGAGGGGCCTACCGGCCCAGTGACGAGGGTGGTCGTCGGTACGAAGATGGAGGAGAGACGGTGACCGTAGCCGATTAGGGTCCGGATCGGGAGGCATGCCGGCCACCCGTCTCTCCTCTTGCGGTGAGCCCCCTCCCAGAGAAGACATGCAAGCTGCTTTCGGGGCCTCACCGATCTCGCTCCCTCATACCCTCCTTTGGTCCCTTCCAAACCCGTATCTCGTCGGATTTCTAACCTAGGTTTTCAGCGCCGACATAGGCGGGAAGAGCCGGCTGTCCACCGAGATGGGCGTAGAGGACCTTCGATCCCGGTGGAATCTCCCCGGAACGGACCAGCCCGATCAGACCCGCCATCGACTTCCCTTCGTACACCGGATCGGTGAGCATGCCTTCGGTGCGGGCGACGAGGTGGATGGCATCGATGGTCTGCTGGTCCGGGATCCCGTAGGCCGGCCCTTCGTAGCCCGACACGAGAACGATCTCGTCGTCTCGCAGATCGCGGCCCACTCCGATCCTCTCGGCGGTGTCGCGGGCGATGCGGGTCACCTGTTCACGTGTCTTGTCGATAGTGGCCGACGCGTCGATCCCGACGACGCGCCGGTCGTCACGTCCCTCGAGGGCGAATCCGGCGACCATTCCCGCGTGGGTGGATCCCGTAACGGTGCACACGACGACGTGATCGAAGAAGACGTCGTGTTCCTTCTCTTGCTGGGCGACCTCCTGTGCCCAGTTGGCGAAGCCGAGCCCGCCCAGCGGATGGTCCGAGGCACCCGCCGGAATCGGGTACGGCTTGCCGCCGTCCGCCTCGACCGATTCCAGAGCCCTCTTCCAGCTGTCCCGAATGCCGATGTCGAAGCCGGCCGGGTCGATACGGATGTCACCTCCCAGAATGCGGGTCAACTGGATGTTGCCGACCTTGTCGTAGAGCGGATCAGGCCAGTCGACCCAGTGCTCCTGGACGGTCACCGAGCGCAGCCCGAGGTGCGCGGCGACTCCGGCGACCTGGCGCGTGTGGTTGGACTGGATGCCGCCGATCGACACGAGCGTGTCGCATCCCTTCTCCAACGCGTCCGCGACGAGATACTCGAGCTTGCGGACCTTGTTGCCACCGAAGGCGATTCCGGAGTTGCAGTCCTCCCGCTTCGCCCAGATCTCCACTTCTCCGCCGAGCGCCTCGCTCAACCGGGGCAGCGGATGGATCGGGGAAGGCCCGAAGAGCAGCTGTACACGGGGATAGTCGTCGAGTCGCATCTTCTCCTCTCAAGCGGCTGCAGAGCGCATGGTGCCAAGGCGCGCCACGGCCGGCAAAGGCGACGACCCCTGGTCTCCCGCTCCGTGGTCAGCCTCCGGCAACCCAGTGGCCGGGCTCCACCTCCTCGAGGATCCCCGCCGGCCCGACCGCTCCGCTGCCCCCGGTGGCGGCAGCGGTGAAGGCGGGACGATCTTGCCACCTCCACTCCGCCGTGGCACGGAGACGAGGAGGGTCTGCGTGTACGGGTGGCGAGGGTCGTCGAAGACCAGCTTCGTGTCGCCCATCTCGACGATGGAGCCTCGGCGGAGGATGATCGTCCGGTCGCTGATGTAGTAGCCGAGGGCGAGGTCGTGGGTGCATGTCAACGAACCCTTCTCATAAGATCCGCCTTCAAGCCTGAGAGCGCTTTCAGTTCCAGTGGTTCTCTCAGGAAGGCGAGGAGTGAGGTGGGATGAGCGAGAATCCGTTTCCGAAGGACTTCTGGTGGGGGGTGGCGACGTCCGCTTTCCAGGTGGAGGGGGCAGTGGCCGAGGACGGCCGCTCACCCTCGATCTGGGACACGTTCACCCACACGCCCGGCAAGATCCGCGACGGCAGCAACGCCGACGTGACGGCCGACCACTACCACCGCTTCCGCGAGGACGTCGGCCTGATGCGCGAACTGGGAGTCAACGCCTATCGGTTCTCGATCGCTTGGACCCGCATACTCCCCGAGGGCACCGGCGCGATCAACGAGGCGGGGGTGGCCTTCTACCGCCGGCTGTGCGAAGAGCTGCTGGCGTCCGGCATCACTCCCGTGGCGACGCTCTACCACTGGGACCTCCCCCAAGTCCTCCAGGACCGGGGCGGGTGGATGTCTCCCGAGTCGCGTCATTGGTTCGCCGAGTACGCCGCGACAACCAAGGAGGCGCTCGGCGACTTGATCCAGGTGTGGGCCACCCTCAACGAGCCCTGGTGCGCGGCCTTCCTCGGCCACAGCGCCGGCGAGCACGCTCCGAGCATGACCGACCCGGGGGCCGGGTTCATCGCCGCCCACAACCTGATGCTCGCCCACCACGACGCCATCGGCGTGATGCGGGAGAGCCGGAGAGATCGAGATCAGCTGGGTGTCGTCCTCAACCTGATCCCCGCCTGGCCGGCTTCCGACGACCCCGCCGATGCGGAGGCGGCCGCCGCGGTCGACGCGGTGCAGAACAGGTTGTTCGCCGAGGCCGTGTTCCACGGCCGGTATCCGGACCAGATCCTCGAGTTCCACCGCCGCTACGGCGTCGACGACCGCGTCGACCCCGACGAGTTGGCGGCCGCCCACCAGCCCATCGACTTCCTCGGTGTGAACTACTACAACGTCAACCGCGTTCGCCACGAGCCCGGTGCTCCCGCCCCGGGTCCTTGGCCGGGGGCGGAGGGAGCCGTGATCGTCACACCCGAAGGGCCGCTCACCGACATGGGCTGGGCGGTCGACCCCGAGGGGCTGACCTGGATGCTCGAGCGGGTCGCCACCGAGTACCCGGCTGTGCCGCTCGTCGTATGCGAGAACGGCGCCGCCTATCCCGACCCCGAGCCGGTCGACGGCACGATCGAGGACACCGACCGCATCCGTTACCTCGAGAGCCACATCGACGCCCTGGCCGAAGCCATCCGCGGGGGTGTCGACCTGCGCGGCTATTTCGTGTGGTCACTGCTCGACAACTTCGAATGGGCGAAGGGTTACACGATACGATTCGGGATCATCCACGTCGATCTGAAGACCCAGAAACGGACCATCAAGGCGAGTGGACGCTGGTACCGGGACCATATCGCCCGACTGGCCGGGGATGGATGACCGGTTCGCGATGCTCTGGTGCTTCGCCGACTACGCCGAGGAACTGTGGGACCGGCCACCGTACGATCCCGCGGGAGCGCGTCACGAGAGGCACTTCGGCCTGGTGCGACCCGACGGCTCGCTCGAGCCCCGCGCCGCCGAGCTCACGCGCTTCGCCCCTACTCGACCGAGAGTCGCCGAAGCCCGGCGGACGGTGGCACTCGACGTCACACCCGACGCGTACTATTCCGATCCGCTGGGAAACGCCAGGCGCCTGTACTCGTCCTTTCGCTCCGCTCAGCGGTCCCGCTCGACCATGTAGGGAACGACATCGGCGATGAATCGCCGCTCCGGCGAATGGGGCACGGAGCCGAACGCTTCTTCGAACGCCACCGAAGCGGACCGTGCGATCCCTCGTCCGAACTCCTCGGCGAAGGCGACGCTCCCGTGGTGATGCATCATCGCCGCCACCTCCTCGATCATCGGGGGCGGTCGCTCGTGGGCCGGCAACCGCACGAAGCGCTCCAGCCGGCGCCGCTCCCCCGGATCGGCTACCGCCAACAGGTGGATGAGCATCAGGGTCCTCTTCCCCTCGCGGATGTCTCCGAGGAGCTCCTTGCCGTAGGCGCGCCCGCCGGTGAGGTTGAGGACGTCGTCGCGGATCTGGAACGCGGCTCCGAGGAAGAACCCGAATCGCACAAGAGCCTCGAGTTCGCCCGGTCGGCGTCCAGCGATGAGGGCGCCGGAACGCAACGGCAATACGGTCGTGTACCAGCAGGTCTTCTTCATGATGAGGTCGAGGTAGTCGTCGGGAGTCAGGTCGATCCGTCCCTGCCGCTGCCACCCCAGTTCCATGGCCTGGCCCTCCACGGTCTGGCGGGCCATGAATCGGAATTCCCCGGCGAGCCGGGTGGCGAGTCGACGTCCGAGTACCTCTCGGTTGTCGTCCAGTGCCGCCATCGCACAGACGAACAGGGCGTCGCCGGTGTTGATGGCGACTGCCCGTCCGTATCGACGGTGGAGAGTGGGCCCACCTCGGCGCAGGTCGCTGTCGTCCTCGACGTCGTCGTGGACGAGGAATGCGGTGTGGAGGAGTTCGAGAGCGGCGGCGGTGACCAGGGCACGGTCGGGGTCGCCACCGAGGGCGCCGCAGGTCGCCAGGCAGAGGGCAGGACGCAACGCCTTGCCGGGCCGAAGCAGGTAGTCGGTGGCGGGGGTTCGCAGGTGCTCGGGGTCGCCGTCGACGTCGAGGTAGCCGAGCGCCTTGCGCCGGGCGATCCGTCCGTACTCCTCGAGCTGGGTCTCGACGTCGCGGTCGGTCGTCGTCATCGGCTCGTCTCTTCAACACTCAGTGTCACCATGACGGGTGCCTCCGGCGCCGACTCCAGGAAGACCCAGCCGTGATACCACCCGGCGGGCTGGCCGACCGGAACGGTGACGACGAGACGGATGTCTCGTCTCGCTCGTGACGGGAGCGACTCGAGTTCCTGGGGGGATACGGAGATGGCGGAGGCGGGGATCGTCTCTCCCCCGGCCGCCACGAGATCCGACATCGCGAGCCGCACACCGCCCTGGGCGGCGACGGGGGCGGTGTTGTGGAGCCACAGCGCGCCGACGGCAGTTTCTCCGGCGCTCACCGGTGGAAGCTCTACTCGTTCCGGGCGTGCTCCCGTGTCGAGGAGCGGCTGCATCGATCGGCGGACGAACATCACCATCGAGGCGACAGCTTCCGGGCCCCAGCCTTCGTCGACCACGGATGCCATCGCCTGCTCGACCTTGGCGGCGTAGCGTGCCACCACCGACGCAGCCGACAGGGCGCCATACATCTGCACGTCCCGGGCGAGACGATCGGCCGCGGCGGTCATGGTTCCCTCCAACGGGCTGGTTGCCGTACGGCGTCGGCCGCCAGCCGAGCCGACCGGACAGCCGCCTCGACGCACCCGGCATCGAGGCCGCATGCGGTCCAGTCGCCTGCCACGACGAGGCGCCGGAAGCCGGTGTCGCCGGGAGCGATCCTGAATCGGCCCGAACCGGGGAGGGACTGGACGTACCGGTCGGACGGGTCGACGTTGGCCCGCAGGTACTGGGCTCGCAGGCGGTCGGGGCCGACCCTCGCCTTGTCGTCCCACAGCTCGTCCCACCGGAATCCACCATCTGCGACAGCCCTGGGCCACAGGGCGGCGACGTCGTTGTCGAGGAATCGGGTCACCGCCTCCCGCACCGACGCCGAGGCGGTCCCCGGGCCGACGTCGGGCATCGCGCCGCAGAGGTAGGCGAGGCTGCGGGGCGGGTCGACCGGTGGCCACTCCTCGACGGAGAGGAGGTGTGACATCGATGCCCAAGTGTCGAAGGTGTCGCCGAAGCCGCTCAACGTGACTCCCGCCGGGCCGTCCCACCCCAGCTGGTGCTCGGACGAGCGGAGCCAGAGTTGGGCGGATCGGGTGGCCACGGTTCCGACGTTGTCGACCATCTGTCGCCAGCGAGAGTCGGCTTCTGTCAGACCCCGGGCCACATAGGGCACCATGCCGACCGGCACTGCCATCACGACGACGTCGAAGTCCTCGCCGGCCCGCAGCTGTCGGATTCCCGCGCCCGGGTTCGGTCCGTGGGTCTCGAGGTCGTCGCCGGGATCGGCGGCGAGTTGGGCGGCCAGCGGGCGCGCCGGCCAAGCAGGAATGCCCCGGACTCGGATGAGAGGCTCGTAGGCAGTCCGTCCTTCCGCCAGCTCGGCCTGCTGCGTGAATCGGAGGGCAGCTACGGCACGGTTCTCCACGACGACTTCGTCGAGTCGATGGAAGAACTCGAATGCCACTCCGCGGTGGGCCAGTGCTTGATAGAGCGGAGCGAAGACGGTTTCGCCCATCCCGGCCCGCATCCGCCAGAAGATCGCTCCCTTGAAGTCGAAGAGCATCCGCTGGGCGAGTTCCAGGCCCAATCCCGCCGAGAAGCGGGGCCGGCTTCGGTCGCCCCGTTCGTAGGCGAAGGTGAGGTCGTACATTCCCCGCACGATCGGCGAGTCGAGGGTCTCCGCCGACGCACCGTGCTCGGCCAGCCAGTCTCGGTAGTCGAGGTGGTCGATCCGGCGGTAGTCGCCTCCGAGGAGGATGCCGTCGGCTGCCATGCCCACGAGGTTCGTTGCCACCAGGTCCACCAGTTGCCAGGTGCGACGTGCGGTCGGGTCGGCATCTACGACACGGCGGATTCCGGATCGCCACGCCTCCAGCATCGCTCCGAGCCTGCTGACAGTGGACGACCGGGGCGGAGTCGTCGCCGTGGCGGCCCGCTGCAACACCTCGAGGGCGGCGCCGAGCGTCGTGTACGAAGCGGTGCGCATCAGCAGATCGAGCCCGGAGCGAGCAGCGCGAGGTGTCGGCGAGGCGCTCAGGTAGACCTCGCCCCGATCGCCGACATCGCGGTGGAAATCGATCAGCAATCGGAGCGCCCTCACGGCCAGTTCGAGGGGCCGGAGGGGGCGGCTGGCCGCGCCCGGCTCGCCCGGAAGGCGGTCGTTGGTCGAGAAACGGGTGACGAAGTGCCTCCACGACCCAGCGTGGAGCTCGGTCAGGCCGACGTCGGGGGCCTGCTCGACCGCGTCGCGCCAACTCCGGAGTGGGCAGTTCGGGTCGGTCGTGGCGCGATCGAGCTCGGCGTAGACCTCCCGCAGGAGCTCGAACGTGGCGTCGTAGTACCCGAGCAGCACGTGCAGGCCGTGCTCTTCGATGCGACCGTGCTCTCCCCTGCTGCTCGCTCCCTTTCCGCCCAGCCGCCAGCCGCGTTGGTACACGGTGATCGACGAGAAGTCCTTCCTCCAGTCCCCGCGGCTCAGCTCCCACGCCGTCGCCAAGCCGGCCATCCCACCCCCCAGGATGGCGACACGAGGAGGTGTCATCGCTCTCCGGCGAGGACTTCGTCAGCCTCTCGAACCTCGCCTATCGCTCCAGTCACCGCGTCTCGGGCGGAAGCCAGCCACTCCCGCCACTCCTTCGGTCGGTGCTCTTCAGGGAGCCGGGCGATCGCCAACGCAGCCCGCAGGTGAGCCACCTTCGCCCCTTGGCGTCGGGACTCGTCCAACGCCTCTCGCAGGTCGGCGACGATCTCCGTCGGGGCGCCCCCCAGTTCCAGGGAGTAGCGGGCACGATGGCGGAGGAGCTCGGGAAGGTGGAGGCACTCGCCGGTCTTGGCGACGACGTCGAGCGCCTCTTCGACGAGCGAGAGCGCCTCCTCCACCAGGCCGTCCTCGTGGCTGAGGATCGCCAAGTAGGAGAGGTTGGAGGCGACGAATGCTTCCTGGCCGAGCAGACGGATGTTGGCGATCGTCTCCTCCAAGAACCCGCGCTCCGGCGCCCCACCGGGGCGTCCGGCGGCGACATAGGACGAGCCGAGCAACATCCAGTAGGCGTAGCCGTAGCTCTGGCCGATCCCCACGACCTCGGCGCCGAGGAGCCGGGCTTTGTCGTGGTCGCCGAGGAAGCGCTGGATCCACGCCGCGTACGTCTTCACGAACGCCAGGCTGAACGGCCCGCGAGGAAACCCGACCTCCTCGCTACGCCGTATGGCGCCGACCTGCCACCGGTCGGCCTCTTCCAGGTCGCCCTGGATCGCGGACACGCAGGCGAGGGCGATCTCGGAGACGGCGACGGGGTCGTTGGGCAGCGGCCAGAACGGGGAGACGATCTGATCGAACGGACGGGCGTTGAATCCCGTCACCGCGCGTTCCAGGTGCTCACGGGCCGAGCCGAGCTCGCCTCGGTACAGGTCGAGCCACCCGGCGCACGAGTCGACTTCGGGCTCGAACCAGGCGAACTCGGGGCGGGAGACGAGGTTCTCCAGTCTCTCGACCAACCCCCGGGCCGTCGACAGGTCACCGGAAGTCAGCCAGTAGGCCCATATGGCGATCAACGACGGAAGGACCTCGAGCCGGGCATCCAGCCGGGAAGCGAGCACCTCGGCCCGCCGGTGGTCGGCCTGTACTTCTGGTGCGGCGTACCCCTGGGGGAGCTGACGCTCAGCCCTCGCATCATCCGTGCCATCAGTTCCTGCAGATCCCGCTCCTCGGCTTCGGGGACCTGTTCGAGCAGTTCGATGGCGCGGGTGAAGAGCCGAGCCGCCTCGGTATGAGCGCCGCGCGCCTGTTCGGACTGGCCGGCAACGAGGTACAGGCTCGCTGCCTGAGCGGGATCGCCGGCACGGTCGAAATGCTCGGCGATGACCGCGGGCTCCGCGCCCCTCGCGGTGAGCACCTCGGCGAGGCGGGCGTGGGTTCTGATGCGAAGGTCGAGGACCTGCGTTTCGTACGCCGCATCGCGCATGAGCGCGTGGCGGAACCGGTAGGAGTCGGGACCGACCGCGGGCTCGACGATCCCCTCGTCGAGCAACACCTGGATCTGATCCGCCACTCGCCCGTCGTCACCGACCACCTCGGCGACGACGGAAGCTGAGAATCCGGGGCCCACGGTGGCCGCCACCTGGACGATGCCGAGATCGACGTCCGGTGCCTTGAGCCTCCAGGTGAACAGTTCCTGGAGTCGAAGGGGAATGGGATCGGAGCGATCGGCATCGAGACACGACCGGGTCAACTCCTCGACGAAGAGCGGCACACCGGCGGCGCGCTCGACGATCGACTGGCGCAGATCCTCGCTGAGCTCCCGTCCCCCCGCCACGTTCTCGACGAGGCGCCTGGAGGCCTCGGCGTCGAGCCGCCCGAGGTTCACCACCTCGACGTCGTCCAGCCACGGGATCGTGGTCGGGTCGCGGGTCGTGGCGATCATCATGACGGACGACGGGCAATTGGCCGCCAGACGTCCCGCCAACGTCACCGTCGAGGGGTCGGCCCAATGGAGGTCCTCCAAGATCACGAGGTGCGGTTTCGACTCCCCGAGGGCGCTGAGCCATTCCACGATCCGGTTGAGGGTCTCGTCGAGGAATGCGCTCGGCTCGAGCTCCGGCGTGGGGTACTCCGACGCGTCGACCCCGAGCAGCGGGGCGAGGAAAGGAACCAAACGGCCCGGATCCAACTCGAGACGCTCGAAGTAGGCGACGAGGGCCTCGTCGCCCTCCCCGTCGATCGCCCGTTCCAGGGCGCGTGTGATGGGCCACAGCGACACGTTCGAGTAGTAGGGCAAGCTGCCCGCCCCCAGTGCGGTCCCGCCTCCGGCCTCGACGCGGTCCAGCACCTCGGCGACGAGCCGGGTCTTGCCGATTCCCGCCTCCCCGACGAGGAGGAACGCTCTGCCGCCCCCTTGCTCGTCGCGCACCTTCTCCCAAGCGTCGAGGAGCCTCTGCTTCTGGGTCTCGCGCCCGACCAGCCCTCCCTTTCGGTATCGCTCTGCCTCGAAGCGGGCGCCGGCGTACCGGGGACGCTGCACCACGTAGACCTCGACGGGCCGGCTGATTCCCTTCAGGTCCCGAACTCCGAGAGAGTGCATGACGAAATCGGTGTCGACTAGCTGGTGGGTGACATCGCTGATCACGACGGTGTCGGGTTCCGCCTCGGACTGGATGCGAGCCGCGAGGTTCGGCGCCAGTCCGACGATGCTGTCCCGCTCCCGCACCGAGCCGTTGCGACGCAGGTCGGTGATGACGACACGGCCCGTGTGGATGCCGACCCGCACGGCGACTGCAGATCCAAACCGCCGCTCGAGGTCGGAGCGGGCGTCGGCCATGGCCGTCACCAGGTCGAGGCCGGCGAGCACCGCTCGGCGGGCATCGTCCTCGTGGGGCTTGGGATACCCGAACCCGGCGAGGATCCCGTCGCCGGCGTAGTGCATCACCGAGCCGCTGTAGCGCTCGACCGCTTCGTGGGCGGCAGCCCGGTAGAGGGCGAACAGGTCGCGCAGTTCCTCGGGCTGCACCCGTTCCGAGAGCATGGTGGACCCGACGAGGTCCGAGAAGAGGAGCGTCATCAGCGCCCTCTCGCCCGCCGGCGCCAGCTGACGGGAGGCGACCAACCGGAGGATCCGCTCGGCCCGCCGGTTGTCGGGATCCACCGCCCTGACCTCCTCGGCCGTGGCGCGAGCCTGCTCCAGGTCCCCGGAATGCATCGAATCCTCTGCCGCCTTGAGCAGTCGGTCGAGGAGTCTTCCCAGGCGGGTTTCGGCCGATGTGGGGTCGGTCATGGTCCCGTGGCTCCTCGGCTGGTGGCACGAGACAGATACAACTGCAGCGGGCTGAGCGTCCGCCCGTCGGCACTCGACAGGCGGCCGACGTAGAGGCCGGGCGGCGCATCGGCGGCTGTCGAGATGCGGACTCCATAAGTCCCGTCCGCCAGTTGCTCCACGGACAGTTGGATATCCGAGGGAGAGATCGTGAATCCTCCACTTTCGATGGACACCAATTCGGTGCACCTCGGACCGTCTTCGGGCCGGAGACCGCGAACCGGGACCAATGTGCCCTCGGCGTTGGCGGCAGCCCCGGCCGCGGCGGTGGCCATCAACGGCCGCGCTCGTTCTTCCTGTCGGTCATCGGGTGGGCTGAAATCGCTCGCCAACCCGCCCTCGGCGACGTCGTCCAGCAGGTCGATCCCGTAGGCCCATGCCTTCGCCCAGTCCCGGGCGAGGCGGTCCCAATATCGGGTCCCGTCCTCGAGCCAGTCCGAAAGGGAGTATCCGCCCGCGCGGGTGCGGTCGAACACATCGGAGAAGAGTTCGATGTACTCACCGGCCGCGTCGCCGAAGAACTCGACCCAGGCTTTCATCAGGTCTTCGATGGGACCGCTGGAGCCCCCCGGAGTCCCTGTCGGTTCTCCTGTCGGGGTCGTGGGCGTGCTCGACGACCCGCCTTCGACTGCGCGCCGAACCCAGTCGGTCCAGTAGGGGCACACCAACTGGGCCGTCCGGTCCCACCGTCGATCCGTGAACCCGACGATCTTCAATGCCTTCACCCGTCGCATGTCGCCGAGGTCGTTGACGAGGAGGAAGCCTCGGTCCACCTCCAGGGCGTTGTCGAGGCTGATCGCCAGGTCGTATGTCATGCCGGCGGATTCGCCGTCCTCCCAGTAGTCGCAATGGAGGAGCGTGTCGACGCGATCGATCAGCTGCACTTGCTCGTGGAAGACTCCGTGCCAGTGGTCCTCTGACAGGGCGGCGATGGGTGTGGGCGTCGCCGAGCCCACCAGGTCCATCTTCTTGAAGAGCATCGGCCCGCGCTGCGGCCAGTTGCGGGGGTCGACCCAGTTCGCCACGCCATCGAACGGGGCGTCGGTCTCGAACTCGGAGAAGATCCAGGTCGCCGGGAGGCCGTTGACTTCGACTCGTCGAATATGACAGACGTTCTCGCCGATGAACGCGGCTACGTGGTGATCGATGTTGCGACCGACCTCGGATTCCCTGAACGGGGTCTGGGTCTCCACCGAGCGGCGCAGGTCGTCGAGCAGCCGGTCGGAATCGACGTTCTGCGGTCCGGCCACGGTCTCCGCCAGCATCCGGTACTCGGCCGCATGTGCCTCCCGTCCGGGAAAGCCGGCTTCGGCCAACGAATGGAGCACGGCGAGACGCGCCGACTGGGAGATCTCGTGCTCGGGAGCTTCCGCGACGGCCCGCAACTGCGTGCCGATCGACGACGGACGCAGACCAGGGACCTCCACCCCCTCGAAGTCGCCCGCCATCTTGTGGAGGCCGAGGAGGGCGTAGGTATGCGACTCGGCGCCGGAGTCGCCGGGCTTCGGGGGTCGTTCGGTCATGGCACCCGCCTCTCGGTCGATACGCGGTGGAGCCGAAGACCGCCTCTCGTACCCCGCCTCACATCGAGTGTATAGATCGAGCCGTTCGCAGGCCCGTGGAATCGACCCCGAAATCAGCGGTGTCGACCGACCGTGTCGGCCCTATCGTCATGTAGTCAGAGACGCGGGGAGGCGCGTATGGAGGGTTTCGACCTCTTGGTCGTAGGCTCCGGTCCGGCCGGAGAGAAGGCGGCGGCGTTGGCTGCCTACTTCGGCAAGAGCGTCGCCGTCGTCGACAAAGGAGCCAGGCTGGGCGGGGCACCTGTCAACCGTGGCGGGATCCCCACCAAGACGTTGCGTGAGACTGCGCTGTATCTGACCGGATTTCGACGCCGCGAGGTGTACGGTCTCGGCTTCCAACTGACCCCGGACTTCGCATTGGAGCGGCTCCGTGCTCGGGCTGCCCAGGTCTCCGAGACGATGGGTGAGGAGGTCCGCCGCAATCTGGAAGGCCTCGACGTCACGGTGTTGCGGGGGGCGGCCCGACTGCAGCCGGACCGCACCGTGGCCATCGACACAGGAGACGACGTCGTCGTGGTGACGGCCGACGTGATCCTGATCGCCACCGGGTCCAGTCCGTTCCGGCCCGCTTCTGTGCCGTTCGAGGACCCCGACGTGTTCGACTCCGACACGATCCTCGACATCGACGCCATCCCCTCCAGCCTGGTCGTCATCGGAGGCGGGCCAGTGGGATGTGAATACGCGTCGATCTTCGCCGCCTTGGGCGTGGAGGTGACAGTGATCGATGGCGCCGATCGCCTCCTCGGAGCCATGGACGCCGAGATCTCCCGGATGGTGCGCGACGCGTTCGAGAAGATGGGCATGCGGGTACTCGTCAACAGCCCCGGAGCCCGGATCCAGCGGAGAGACGGTGCGTTGGTCGTGGAAACCGAGTCGGGGCAGGTGCTCCACACGGAGAAGGTGCTGTTCGCCGCCGGCCGGGTCGGCAACACCGGCGACCTGGGTCTGGAGGAGGCAGGGGTGCAACTCGACGAGCGACGGCGGATCGTCGTCGACGAGCACTTCCAGACCACTGCTTCCCGGATCTACGCCGCCGGCGACGTGATCGGCCCGCCGGCACTGGCTTCGGTTTCTGCAGAACAGGGCCGCATCGCCGCCTGTCACGCCTTCCAAGTTCCATTCGACCTGACGCTCGACTGGCTGCCGCCGGTGGGTGTCTACTCGATTCCAGAGGTGGCGATGGTGGGTATGACGGAGGAGTCCGCGGCGGCCGCCGGAATCGACTACGAGGTGGGGCGCTCCTGGTTCGCTCACAACGCTCGCAGCCACATCGTGGGGTCGACCGACGGGATGATCAAGCTCGTGTTGGCTCGTGAGGACCGGCGTCTCCTCGGGGTCCATGTGATCGGCGAGGACGCTGCCGAGTTGGTGCACATCGGCCAAGCGGTCATGCATGCCAAGGGACCGATCGACCGGTTCCTGCACACGACCTTCAACATCCCGACCCGATCTGAGCTCTACAAGTACGCCGCTTACGACGCCCTGCAGAACCTGGCGAGACATCGCGCCGGCGATCCAGCCTGATTCGAACCAGGCAGAGAAGGGTATACGGATTCGCATGAGACCGTCCGACGCTCCTTCTTCGATTCCCGCTGCCCGCGGTGACTGGTCCGACCTCGTGATCCGCATCGCCCGAGACGAGCCGGTTTCGCCTCCTCCCCCGGATCCCGACGACCCGCTCGCCGACGACGACATGCAACTCGCCCTCTACCTCTGCTACGAACTCGTGTACCGCGGCCTCGAGGGCGTCCCGGTGGAAAAGGAGTGGGATCTCGACCTGCTGGCGGTCCGCCTTCGCATGGAGCGTGCCTTCCAAGACGCCCTCCTCCAGGCGGTGCCCCCCACGCCAGTGGCCCCCGCGGACGTGCCGGCTCGGCTCCGCGATCTCGACGAAGCGGTCTCGCCGTTCGGCGTGTAGATGGAACACGAGGCCACCCTCGACCAGTTCGAGGAGTTCGTCGTCCATCGCTCGACCTACCACTTCAAAGAGGCCGACCCCCATACATTCGCCCTGCCGAGGCTGTCGAGCACCGCCAAGGCGGCGTTCGCCGAGATCCAGGCCGACGAATACGGGGGCGGCAAGCCAGAGCGTGTCCACGCCCACTTGTTCGTGTCGATGATGGAGACTCTGGGCTTGGACACCCGCAACGGCGCCTATCTGGCGGCGGTGCCCGGCACGACCCTCGCGAACGTCAATCTCATGTCGCTGTTCGGCCTCCACCGCCGGTGGCGCGCGGCGGCGGTGGGCCATCTCGCCTTGTTCGAGCTGGGGTCTCCCCTCCCCAACCGACGCTACGGCAACGGTCTCCGACGACTCGGTTTCGGCCCGGAGACGACCGATTTCCACGACGAGCACGTGGAAGCCGACGCCGTCCACTCGATGATCGCCACCTACGACCTCGCCGGCCGTCTGGCCGAAGACGAGCCCGACCTCGCCTCGGACATCCTGTTCGGCGCCCAAGCCCTCTCCTTCGTGGAAGCGGCCGCGTCCGATCGGTTGCTCGAGTCGTGGCGCGGGGGGCGCAGCAGCCTGCTCGAAGCGGCGACCACTCGAGCCTGACCCAGTGGAAGCGTCCTACATCCTCCCGATCAGGCGGACCGCCGACGAGCCCGGTCTCGAAGAATTGGCCGACTACCTGCGATGGCTGTCCGACCACGTCGAGGTGATCGTGGCGGACGGGTCCGACCGCGATGTCTTCGTCGCCAATCGGGAGGCCTGGGCCCCACGCGTGCGGCACCTGCCGGTGATGAACCGGCCACGGCGGTACGGGAAGGTGATAGGCGTCCACGTGGGCATGGAGGCTGCGTCCCACGAGGCAGTGATCGTCGCCGACGATGACGTCCGCTACTCGCGTCCGGCACTCGAAGCGATGTGCGAGGCTCTGCGAACCGCCGACCTGGTTCGACCGCAGAACTACTTCGATCCGATGCCCTGGTACGCGGCATGGGACACGGCGCGCACCCTCCTCAATCGGGCGTTGGCTGCCGACAGCCCCGGGACGCTCGGCGTACGACGATCCTTCTTCGTTGCGATGGGCGGCTACTCGGACGAGGTCATGTACGAGAACCTCGAGTTGATCCGGACGGTGACGGCGCATGGGGGACGGGTCGCCGAACGTCCTGACATCTATGTTCGCCGCCTCCCCGGGACACTTCGGCGGTTCCTCGAGCAGCGCCCCCGCCAGGCCTACGACGACTTCGCCCAACCGGGCAAGCTCATCGGGTTCCTGTCGGTGGTACCGGCGATCGGGTGGACCCGCCTAGCCCGGTCGGGCCGCGGCGTGGCACTGGCGGCGCTGGCGACAGTGGGCGTGGCGGAGGCGGGAAGGAGGCGGCACGGTGGGCGCCGATTCTTTCCCGCCAGAACGTCGTGGTTCGCGCCGCTTTGGTTCGCCGAGCGAGCCGTCTGCGTGTGGCTGGCGTTCCTCTACCGGATCTGTGGCGGGGTTCCGTATGCCGGGACTCGCTTCCGGGTGCCGGCGAACTCCCTGTCCGAGTTACGTCGTCGAGCGGGACCGCGAGCGGTGACTCCCGTCGCACATGGGAGCGTTGCGGGAAAGGCCGCAGCGGCACAGGGCGATCACGGAACGCCGTAGCGGCACCTCGCCCTGCTCGGTGTCCTCCAGGACGAAGTCGCCTCGGACGAGGAAGGGCCCGTCGGGGTAGGCTCGGATCACGGTCGGTTCTGTTGTTTCCTGAGTCACGGAACGGACCTACCCGCTACGACGGATGTCAACCCGGCTCTTCTTCTCAAGGCGACAGAGGCGCCGTCCAGATCCGGGCATCGCCCAGCATCGTCCCCAGGAGCACGAGATGGTCGTCGACGACGTACAGGTCACTCAGCGCCGCCGGCCCGGTCGGACCCATGAGGGCCTCGACCTCGAGACCGATCAACGACTCCGTTCCATCGGGCCCCACCACGCCCAGCACTTGCTGCGACTCACCCTCGACGACATAACGCCCGAGCAGGTACAAGGAGCCATCCGGACCGACAGCCGCCGACCACCATCTGCTCGAGGCTCCCGCGTCGGGCGTCTCGATCGGTGTGAACTCCCTGCCGTCCGTGGTCTCCCACGCAGACGCTACGGATGGAGTCCCGACAGATCCCAGCACGATCGTACGGTCCCCGGCGTCCAAGCATCCCCACAACTCGACCAATCCCTCCGCTGCGAATCGCTCTGGCCCAGACACCGTGAGGTCCCACGAACGGCCGTCGGCCGTCACCCAGGTCGCCGGGGCAGGCCCTGACTCCGTCTGGTGACGACCGATCGCCATGGCTCCCCCGTCGGGCAAGACGCACAGGCCTCGTCGGGCCACGTTGATGGTGGCCCGCTCGTCGGGGGCCGGGACTTCTTCCCACGACTTGCCGTCGGCGCTGTACCAGAAGATCGGGGCATTGACGCCGGTCTCGATGAAATGAGTCCCGAACCCAACCAGCCCGGCGTCGATCACGGCGACGTTCCCGAGTCGTTTCGTTCGCTCCTCCGGAGGGCTCCCGGTGTCGACTTCGGTGAGTTCGGGGATCGTCGAGCCCCACCACGCTCTCGGATCGATCGTGCCCTCACCGAGCCACCTGGCGATGAATCGCTCGTATCCGACCACAGCCACTCCGTCCGATGTGAGGGCGATGCCAGACATCAAGAGGTCGGGAACGGGTTCGCTCGCTTCGACCTCGCCGTCCAGGCCGACGGCAACGACCTGCGAGGAAGCTGACCCTTCTTCGGACAGGTGGCGGCTCGCCCCGACCCGGTCGGCCAACGTCACCACCCGGTTACCGTCCACTACCGAATCGGTGATCGTCACCGACTCGAGGGGCATCGGCAGTGCATCGTGCACCACCTGGGTTGCCCGGCCACCTTCGACTCGAAAGAGGAAAGGCGTCGGCAGTTCGGTCGACGTCGCTAGCACCACTCCCCCGGATGCAGCCATCTCGTCGAGGAACGGGACATCGGTGTCCAAGATGCCGCCTTCGACGCCGCCTTCGATCGGGATCTCGGTCCAATCGGTTCCGTCCTCGGAGCCAACGAACAGATACGAGTTGGCTTCGAAGACCACACCGACGAGCCCATCGGCGTCACGAACGGCGTCGATGAAGGCGTTTCCGTAGACGTTGGACGCCAGATGACCGTCGTCGATCGAGACCGTCGGGGTCGACCTCGACCACTCGTCGCCGTCGTGTGACACCCAGATGGCGCTCTCGTAGGCAGACCCGGAACGGACGGCCCCGTAGACCTGGAACTGGGCTCCGGTGACCACGGCGCCGTTGAGGTCGACGTCGGATTCGTGTTCGATCCGGGCCACCTCCTCGAGACCATCTCCTCGATCGAGCAACAGAACACCGAGGTCGTTCTGGCCCCGCTCGTCCACGACCATGACGAGGAGGCCGAGGTCGCCGGCGGCGAGATCCCGGATGAAGGGAAAGGTCAGGTCGTCGAGCATCTCGTCCGCACGTGGATCCCGGGTCCAATTCCGGCCGTCTTCGGATCTGAACAACACCGACCGGTCGGCGGACCATCCAGCGAGCACGAATCCGCCTCCCGGCTGGGCCTCCACTTTCGTGACCTCCATCCCCACGGGGAAGGTGTCGACCTCCACGAGATCGCCGTTGCCGCTCTCGTCGACCGTCCACACGACAGCCGTGGTGTTCGAGCCGGGACCGGCCATGTGGCCGGCGAGCAGACCCGTGTCACCCGACCATGCGCCGCCCATCACCGTCATGCCGCGGTCGGTGGTAGGGAGCTCCTTGGGCTCCCACTCCAGGCCGTCCGCCGAATGCCACACCATCGGCCGAGGTATCCCATCTTCGTCGATCACCGACCCGCCGAGCAGCCAGTTGCCCGAGGGAGTCGGAACGATGGCCCCGAACCCTCCCCCTTTCTCCCGGCTCTCGAACTCGGCCACCTCGAGCGCCTGCCAGTCGAACGGATGGACTTCTTGCGGTTCGGTCGTTGTCGTCGAGGGAGGCGTCGGCGTCGTGGTGGCGGCTGTAACGGTGGTGGACGTGGCGACGGTCGTGTTGGTCGAGCCGGTGCCCGACGTCGTGTCGGCCGCGGAGCCGTCGTCGCCCTGGCAAGCGACGAGGACCGCCGACATCAGGACCGCCGCGATCACACCCCTTCTCGAGGACAAGGTCTCTCCCCCTGGTCAGGAAACGAGGAGGAAGCATAGAGGACTCGTCAGGGCCTGCTCGGCACCGACCTCGTCACACGCTGACCTGGCGCCAGTAGATCGGACGTTGCGTTCTTCGACGCTCGCTTGCGGGCCAGTAGAGTTGTGCCTTAACGTCTTTCTGTGGAGGCTTACACGCAGAGCATCGCCGAACTCACCAGCCTGGGCCTGACGACATACGAGGCGAAGGCGTATGTCGCCTTGCTGGGCAGGGATTCCTTCACCGCGGCAGAGATCGCCCGCCGTGCGGCGATTCCGCGAGCTCGGATCTACGACGTGCTGCGGAGCCTGATCGACCGAGGGTTCGCCTCGAGTTGGCCCGGCGCCGTGATCCGCTATTCGGCGATGCCGCCCGCCGCGGCCGTGGGACGACTGCTCGACGAGCACCGCAGCCGTATGAAAGACATCGAGAGCACCGGCTCCGATCTCATCGACCGTCTGGAGCCGGAGTTCGACTCCGGGCGAGACCACACCGAGCCTCTCGACTTCACCCAGGTCCTGCGGGGCAACGCCACGATCTCCCAGTACACCGCCGAGATCTCCGAGAAGGTGCGCGAAGAGATCCTCGTGTTCACGAAGCCCCCCATCGCCCTGCCGGTCCAGGAGAACGTCACGGGAATCGCCGGTTTGAAGCGTTACCGGGCCCGTTCCATCTACGAGATCGGGCTCCTCTCGGATCCCGCCACGGTCGAAGGCATCCGCCGATTCATCGAGGCCGGCGAGGAGGCGAGGTTCGTCGAAGAGCTGCCATTGAAGATGGGGATCGTCGACCGCTCGTTGGTGATGTTCGCCCTCGACGACCCGGTCGCCTCCGGCGCCGAGGCGACGATGATGGTGGTCGAGCACCCGGCGCTCGCTGCCGCCCTCCGCGTCACCTTCGAAGCGATGTGGGAGCAGGCGATCACCTTCGAAAAAGCCCTTCAGGCGCTCGACATCGCCCGCTGATCGCCGACCCCCACTCTGTGAAGATTTCTGCGGCTGAGCGCCGCAGAAATCTTCACAGACGGGCGGAATTTCTCACGAAGGCCCCTAGCCCGGCGGGACCTTAGGCCCTCAACAGCGGCCCCTGGATACGGCAGAGTCGAAAACACAGGGGCTGTGAGCGGCGAGACGGAGAAGAGAAAGGCTAGGAACCGCCGAAAGACATCTCGGAACCAGCCATCCGATCCGTTCACGGCTTGGAATCGGAAGAGGAGACGTCCGTATGGACAGCCCAGTCTCGGGGTTCGGTTGACCGCATCCGATGGTCACGACCGGGCCCCG
>Ga0079224_100001491_pt1 | contig 27040 bp, 22 predicted proteins | sample Stecom2015_FD_80414 | JGI IMG/M metagenome (GOLD analysis project Ga0079224, IMG submission 80414) | Agricultural soil microbial communities from Utah to study Nitrogen management - Steer compost 2015 | ecosystem: Environmental > Terrestrial > Soil > Agricultural land | place: USA: Utah... | reverse complement strand
ATCGCCCGCTACGGCGGCGAAGAGTTCGGCATCGTGATGGTGGAGGCGGGCGCCACCGAAGCCCACATCGTGTGCAATCGGCTCCGCCAGCGGATCGCCGACCACGTGTTCGAGCACGCTCCAGAGTCCGACGCCGAGCCGGTCCTCGCGGCGGCCGGGCCGCTGCGGATCCCGGTGACGGCGAGCATCGGGGTTGCCGAGTTCATGCCGGGCAGGGACACCTGGAAGAGCCTGCTCGAGCGGGCCGACCGCGCGCTGTACGGCGCCAAGCAGGCGGGCAGGAATCGAGTGATGACCGCCCGGGCCTCCCAGTCGCCGGACGGTTGAGGTCGGCCCCCGTGCCCGCGCTGGGCTAGCGCGCTTCGGAGAACACGGCGGCGATGGCGGCGTCGAGCCGCTCCACGCCCTCCTGGATCGCCTCCGCCCGCACGGTCAGCGTCGGCCGGAACCGCACCGAGCGCACGCCGCACGACAGCACGATCATCCCGTCGTCGAAGCAGCGACGCACCACCCGATCCCTGAGCTCCTGCGTCGGCAGGTCGATGGCGCACATCAGCCCGCGACCGCGCGCGTTGCTGACGGCGTCCGACCGCCGCGCTTGGATGTCCTCGAGGCCCGAGAGCAGCTCTTTGCCACGCAGCGCGGCGTTCTCGAGCAGGTTTTCGTTCACGATCACCTCGAGGATGCGCGTGCAGCGCACCATGTCGACCAAGCTGCCGCCCCAGGTGCTGTTGATGCGGCTGGGAAGGCGGAACACGTTGTCCGGGACCTCGTCCACGCGGGGTCCGACGAAAATACCGCCGACCTGCATCTTCTTTGCGAAACAGACGATGTCCGGCACGACGTCGAAATGCTGGTAAGCCCACCAGCGCCCCGTCAGCCCAAGCCCGGTCTGTACCTCGTCGAAGATGAGCAGCGCCTCGCGCTCGTCCGCCAGCCGGCGGAGCTCTCGCAGAAACTCGGGCCGGAAATGGTTGTCACCGCCCTCTCCCTGGATCGGCTCGATCAGGATGGCCGCGATGTCGTCTGGATTTTTGTCGAAAGCGGCTTCCGCCAGGGCCACCGCCGCTCGCTCCGCCTCGGCGACGTCCGCGAGGGCAGCCTCGTCGAGCGGAAAGCGCAGCGCCGGGCTCGGGATGCGGGGCCAGTCGAACTTGGGAAAAAAGGCGGTCTTTCTGGGATCGGTATTGGTGACGCTCAGGGTGTAGCCGCTCCGCCCGTGAAAGGCGTGCTCCAAGTGCACGACCTGCGAGCCGCGATCGGGCCTGCCGGCAGCCAGGTTCTTCTGCACCTTCCAGTCGAAGGCGGTCTTCATGGCGTTTTCGACCGCCATGGCGCCGCCGTCGATGAAAAAATAGAAGGGCAGCTCTGGCGGGGCTGCGGTGCGCGCCAGCGTGTCGACGAACTCCGCCATGTAGGTGGTGTAGTAGTCGGAGTTGCTGACCTTGGTGGTCGCGACCCGACCCAGCCGCTCGATCACGTCCGCGTCCTGCATCCCTGGGTGATTGAAGCCGAGGGGGTTCGAGGCGAAGAAGCTGAAAAAATCGAGGTAGTCGCGGCCGGTGATGGCGTCGCGCACCCGGGAGCGGCGGCTGTTCTCGAAGTCGATGACGATCGGATAGCCGTCGACCAACAGGTGCTGCCGCAAGGTGCGATGAACGGCGTCCGGCGGAATGCTCGAGCGTCGGAACATGGGACCTTCATCCTGAGGCCTTTTCGGGCGGCCAGCAAATGACGGACCGGACCCTGAACGAACCCGATGTGCGCGACGTGCCAAAACGGCCGGGCGCGCGCGTCGGGACGTTTGGACGCGGCCGGCGCGATCGAGCGGTGAACCGTCGATGAAACCGCGTATACTCCGCCGTCATGGCTGATTGGAAGGCGATGCTCGAAGCGGCGGCCGGGTACCTGAAGCGCAATCCGGAGGAGGTGGTGCGCCTGGTTAGGGGTGCGGCCGAGCGGCGCCTTTCGGTGCCGCTCGATGCGGTGCGCTGGTACGTCGCCGGGCTCGCCGGCAAGCGCGCGCCGAAGGACATCGAGCTGGTCGCGGTTCCGCCAGGGCTCCGCCTGGGCTTGACGGTCGAGCTGATGGGCACGCCGCTCAGGGTCTCGGGCATCCTGTACGTCGATCGGGTCGAGATCGCCGCGGACACGATCCGGGTGGACCTGCGCTTGAACGAGCTTTCGCTCAAGGTGCTCGACGAAACGATCGACACCCCCATCGCGGCCTTGATCAGGAGCGGCGCGCTCGATCTGAGCAAGCCGGGCAACTTGGTCGCCTACATGCCCAAACGTCCGGCGATGCTGATCGACGCCAAAGACGACCGCGTCACGCTAGACCTGATGCGGCTGCCCAAGCTCGCGAAGAACGAGCAGATCGGGCGCCTGCTGGGGATCCTCACGCCCATCGTCACGGTCGAGACCATCGGCACGAGCCAGGATCACCTGGACATCGTGCTGCGCACCTTCCCGAGCGGTCTCTCGCGCGGCTTTCAGGGCATCCGATCGGCCCTGTGACGAGGGCAGGCCGTGACCCCGATCACGGGGTGAGGGTCACGGTGCCGCCCTGTTCGTCGAGCCGGCGCTCTTGCCGGGCGCTCAACGGCTCTGGGCGGCCGTGCCACCAGGCCTTCAAGCGCTCCTGGGTGAACGGACGGGAGTAGCTGTAGAGCACCAGCACGCCCAGCAGGTACCAAAGCCAGGACTGGGCGGTGAACTTGTCGTCGACCCAGTAGTACTTCGTGAGCAGCATCTGACTGGCCGCGCTGCCCACGAGCAGCACGGGCCCGAGCGGCGGGCGCGTCGCGGCCACGACGGCGGCCACCAAAAACATCGAGTAGTAATAACACGTGATGTTGACGATGGAGATGCACAGCGGCAGGGACATCGCCGGCCCGAGCCACAGCAGCTTGGTGCGCCGCAGCGCCCAGATCATCCACGCAAACAGGCCCGCGATGATCGCCAGCTGCAGCGGCTTGAGGGTCGCGGCGCGGTCGAGGCGGCCTTGCTTCCACTCCTGGAACGGGTCGTCGAGCGCGTCGTTGCGGGTGAAGCGCATGCGACCGTCCCAGTTGTGAGTGAGCATGGTCTCGAGCCCCATGTGGTTGGTGAGCGGCGTGTTCTTGTGCACCGAGATGTGCTCGACGAACTCCTTGTAGGAATTCGGACCCGAGACCACGACGCTGGCCGGGATGAGGATGCCCGCGGCCACCACACAACCGGCGATCAAGCGCTTGTGATCGGGGTGGAAGAAGCGCTTCTTCAACAGGTGGATCCCGATGATGATCCCCCAACCTGCGAATAGAATCGCGGGGAAGACGCGGAGCAGCGCTGACCAGGTCAGCGCGGCGCCGGCCAGAGCGAAGTAGCGTTTGCGCGCCAAACACACCGACGCGACCAGGAGGAAGATCCAGTCCTGGCGCATGAACGCGCCGCCCGTCCAATAGAAGTTCGCTGGCGCGTTGATGCCCCAGAACACGGTGGCGATGGCGCCGATCTTCCAGCCGAAGGCCCAATAGAGCAGCACCACGATGCCCGCGTGGAGCAAGACGTCAATCGCGCTCAACGCCTTGAAGAAACCGTCGTCGGCGACGCCGAAGCTCGAGAAGAACTTCCCGGCCATGGTCCAGACCGGCGGCGGGTTGTAGCCGTGGTCCTTCTGCATGTTTTCCCAGTAGGTGCCGGCGCTGGAGCGATAAAACCAGTCGACGTCCTTCTTCCAGGCCTCCCAGCGCTCCGGCGTGAAGTGCTGCTTGCACTCCGCCGGATTGGAAAAGACGTAGGTGTCCGGGATCGGCTTGATCAGGTTCACCCGCAGGTCCCGCAGCTCTCGGCTGCGTACCTGGGACGCGCGCCCGAGCTCGGTTTCGGCCACGGCAGCGCATTCGTACAGCCGCGTATAGCCGATCTCTTCGAAGTACTTCGAGCCGAGGTAATAGTGAAAGAACTCGTGCCGGTGGTAGTACTCCGAGTACCGAGTGTTCGGATTGCCGAAGTCGAAGTAGGCGCCGAAGCCGAGGACGGTGAGCAGGATCGCGAAGTTTCGCTGCGTGCGCTTGCGCACGGGGACGCCCATGCGCCGCGCGCGCGCCGCATAGATCAGCAGCGCGGCCGCGACCAGGCCGAGCCCCACTCGAAACCCGTCCATGGCCGCTGACCAGTTGTCACGGCTGAAGATCGGATTGTCCCAAAAGAAGTCGCCGGCAAAGGCAAGCAGCGTGGCCGGCAAGGCCGTGCCGAGAGCGTCGATCGTCATCGCGTTGCCGGCGGCGTATCACATCTTCCGCGTGTCGCGGAGCCCCGAGCCGACGAAAGGCGGGACAGTGTGGGGCAATGGCGTCGAGCGAGCCCCGCGCCGCCAGCGTTTTTGAAGCCGTTTGGGCGTCCCGGTGGGCGCGGCGGCTCGCCCGGGCGCCGGCCGCCGAGCTCCCCAAATTAGAAAACGGGCCGGGCGGTTTCCCTCGACCGCCCGGCCCGCCGTAGCGAGCCCCATCATTTCGGAGGCGACTGCCAGATGTCGCGGCCTACGGCGCGGTCTCGAGGCCCCCATCGGGGCGAACGACCGCACCTCGGCGCGCGACCGATCAACTGCGTTTCGACTCCGCGCTGCTGTGAACCACGACCATCCCCGCCAACACGAGCAGCCGGCGCGAGGTCGCGCCGACCGGATAGCGCGAGCACCCAAGCGCTCGCACCTCGTGGTCTTTTGGAGGAAGGGTGTGTGAAGTCGTGGTCACGGGAAGGGCAGGGCAGAGACAGCCGACCTTAGTGCGCGGTCTACGAACCTGGCTCGCGCGCAGCTGCGGCGAGCCAAAGGTCGCGCCCGCGTCTATTCGAGGTCGCCCTCCGGGTTAGGGGAACTACGTTGATGCATGTCGTTTCCTACCTCCTCCGGCAAATGCCGGACACCCGGCAAAACCGCCCGCGGCGCTCGGAGAGCGTCGAAAGGGTGCGGCCTGCGACGGGTGTTTCCACGAAAGGGAGACCGAGCGTCTCTGCCAATGGCAGGGCGCGGGGGTGGCTCCCCCGCCGGACTATCCCGGGAGACGAGCTCCATTCCTGCACGTGGGTTCAGAATATCACCGAACCCAGCGTTTGGCCAGGGGACGATCGTCAATCCAGCGCAGCGAGCGCAGGAGGGGAGGCAGGCGCCGGCGCCTCAGCGTTCCTTGGCGGTCCGGACCGCTTCCATTCGATAGGCGATCTCGCAGGGCAGGGCGGCAAAACCTCCCTCCACCAGCAGCACCGGGCTGCAGTCGGAGCCAGAGGTGGGGACATAGCCATAGCGGAGGCGCCCCTCGAAGCCGCTGATGGTCTCCCCGGACGCCTCGAGGGTCCCGTCCGCGTGGTCACTGCGAACGATCGTGCAACCGCTCCGGCCGGGGCCGGGCTCGACCACCGGCACTTGGGAGCGGCTCTCGAACGTGAAGCCAACCCCGTCGCTCGCCAGCCGGCCCGCGACCACCTGCTCGGCGTGCAGCCAGAACAGCTCGCGATCGCCGCGCGACAGCTCCATTTCGAACTCCCACACGTCGGTGGCCCCCAGCGCTCCCGGACCGCAGCTCGAGTGCTCGATCTTGGCGATCACGGCGTACCGGCCGAGCCACTCGCCCGGTACGTCGCCGTGCCCGCCCTGCCCGAAGCCCTCGCATCCGAGCAGGCCAAGCGCCGCCAAGGATGCGGCCGCCAACGAACAGAGGCTGGGAGAGGACGGCATGCGTGCGTCCCTGCCGGCTACCAGCCCCGGAGCTCTTGGGGCAAATTCCGGAGTGGTCCGCCCGCCGCCCGCCGATCCCCCCATGTCCCCCTTCGACCGCTCCCTGGCCCTGCGCGTGGTCGGCGTCGTCTTCGTGACCGCTGCCCTCGCCGCCGTCGTGATCGTGGCGACGGACGAGTCCGGCAGCACCGCGCCGATGCGCGTCGCACGCTTGTGCGCCTTGCAGCCGGCCCTGGCGGCGCTCGGCTGCTGGGCGGTGCAGGCGCAAGCGGAGGCTCGCGGCGAGCTGCGCGCCCTGCTCGGGCTCGGTGCGTCGCCGTGGCGGCTCTGCCGCGGGCCGTGCGTCGCTGCCTGGGGCCTGGGGGCGCTTGCCCTGGTGACGCTCGCGTCCCCCTGGGCTGATCCGAGCTCCCTGTTTCCCGTCGTCGCCCCGGCGGCCTGGGAGCGGGTCGGCGGGCAGCTCGTCGATCCCGTGCACGGCGTGAGCGTCGACGCTCGGGGCGCGCTGCGCTTCCTCGGCCAGAGCGCTCGGGGGGTCGCGCAGGGACCGGGGGCTGCCGCGGCCTGCTGGGCGCTCGCGCCGCTGGCAGCGATCGTGCCCGTCTGGATTGGCGCTCCTGCGCGCGCCAGCGTGCGCGCCGGCACCGGCCTGTTGTCGGTCGGCATCGTGCTGGTGCTGTTGCACGCCGTAGCGGCGGTCCAGATCGCCCCCGAGTGGCTCGCTGCCGCCGCCCTGCCCCTCGCCGCGCAAGCGCTGGCAGGTTATCTGAAGCACTGAATGCACCCGGTTCAGAGCTTCTCGACGACCGCGAGCGGTTGGGTGGTGTTGGTCCACGGCGGCGCCGGCCTGCGCTCGCCGGATCCTGCCGCGGCCGAGGCAGGCTGCCGCGCCGCCGCCGACGCAGCCGCCGAGCTGCTCGAGCGCGGCGGCGCGGCGCTCGACGCCGTTCAGTGCGCTGTCGAACGGCTGGAGGCCGACCCCCAATTCAACGCCGGGACTGGCGGCAGCCTCACGGAGTCGGGGGAGCTCGAGCTCGACGCCTCGCTGATGGACGGGCAAAGCGCCCGCTTCGGCGCCGTGTGCGCGCTGCCGCCGTTCGAGCACCCGATCGCGATCGCCCGCGCCGTGCTCGAGGAGGGGCGCCACGTGCTGTACGCGGCCCAGGGGGCGGCGGAGTTTGCGCTGCAGCGCGGGTTCGAGCCCGCGGCGCCTGGGCGCATGATCACGGAAGCGGCGCGCCGCCGCCTCGAGCGAGCGCGCCGGTCGGGGTCGCCGGGCGGCATGACCGGCACCGTGGGGGCGGTCGCGCTGTGCGCCCGCGGAACGCTGGCGGCCGCCACCAGCACCGGCGGGACCTCGGGCAAGCGGCGCGGTCGCGTCGGCGATTCGCCGATCCCGGGGGCGGGCACCTTCGCGAGCGAGCTCGGGGCCGCGTCGGCCACCGGCCACGGCGAAGGGATCCTGCGAGTGGGGCTGACCCGCGAGGTGCTCGAGCGGCTCCGCGCGGGGCACTCCGCCGAGCAAGCGGTCTCACGAGCGGTCGCCGAGATGCGATCGAAGGTCGGATCGCTCGGCGGCGTCATCTTGGTGACCGCGGACCACAAGCTGGCCTGGGCACGCTCGACCGAGGCGATGACCTGGGCGGCGGCCTGGCAGGGCGGCGGCTCGGCGTCGGGGTCTTGAGGCGCCGGGCCCCGAAGCCTCAAGGCTGCTGTTCGGCGTCGGGGTCTTGAGGCGCCGGGCCGCCGTTGCCTCAAGCCTGCTGTTCGGCGGCGGGCTGCTCGTCGCCGGCCTTGGCGCGTTTGCGCTCGAGCGCCTGCTCGAGGCCGATGCGCAGGCGCTTGCGGCGCTTGAGCCGCTTGCCCTTGATAGGGCTGGCCAGCCACTCGTGACGTTGACGAACGTTCCAGATCGCGCGATTTGACATGAAAGTGTGCGGCTCTTTAGCCGACCCTCGGGCATCGGGCAAGGCGAAACGAGGGCGCCGTGGTCGTTCCTGCCCGAGCGACCGAGGTTCTTTCAGTATAGTTTAAGCTGCGTGAGCCCCCCGAGCCCAGCCTATCAGCCCGTGAGCTTTCCGGAGCCCGGCGGCTTCGTGCGCAGCCCGCGCGGCTTCACCTATTTGCTCGGCCGGCAGCTCGGTACGGGGGCCTACGGGGCCGTCTTCGATTGTGTGGGGCCCTTCGACCAGCCCTACGCGCTGAAGGTGTTCCGCCCCGAGGGGCGCGCCTACGAGCAGGTTCGAGCCGATTGGCTGCGGGAGGTGACGCGCCTCTACAAGCTGCGCCACCCGCACATCGTCTACGTCCACGACTACTTCGAAGCCGGTGGCCTGCTCTACGTGGCGCTGGAGCGGATGGATCACAGCCTGGAAGACATGCTGCGCCAGCCGCTGACCGATCGTTTGGTGGTGGAGATCACGCGGCAGCTTCTATTTGCGATGCAATATCTGAATGACAACGAGGTCATTCACAATGATCTGCACGCCGGCAACATCCTGGTTTTGCAGGGCGATAAGCTGACGGTCAAAATCAGCGACCTGGGCATCGCCCAGGAGCTCTTCGGCCACGCGGGCGTGCGGCCGCCGATCGTGCACCACCGCATCATGGCGCCGGAGGTCGCGGCCGGGGGATACTCGACCAAGCAGAGCGATCTCTACCAGCTTGGGCTCCTCATGTATCTGATGCACACTGGCGCGCATGCCATCGATTTTACGAGAGGTTACGACCACATCGTGCAGCAGATCCGCGAGGGGCTGCCGCGCGCTCGGGCCGAGGCGCTAGGGACCCCGATCGGCGACATCACGAGCGTGCTGCTGCGGCGGCACGAGCAGTATCGCTACAGCTCGCCCCTGCAGGTCTGGGACGACTTGAGCCGGCTCGACCTGTGGCGCGACGGGCGCCAGCTCTCCGGATTTGCAAGGTCGCGGGCACCGACGGGGGTGTTCTCCACCGGCGCGCACGCCGCCGTCCCCAGCCCCGAGCAAACCGAGGAAGAGCGAGGCCCCGATACACCGCGCATCGGACCGACGGGCACGATCCCGCCACCGTCGAAGCGCGGTTGATTGGAGCGAGGGGCGAGCCGCACCCAATCGGGGCTTCGAGCGGCGGCCTACCTGCCCGGCGACGTTCTAGCGCGACCGCCGTCGGCGCCAGGCGCCGAGCGCCGCCGCCACCCCGAAGAGCGCCCAGCCCCTTGGAGCCCGGGTGTCGCTGCCCGCGGTGCGGCAGCCGCAGCCGTCGTCCTCGCTCGTCAGGATTTGGCGCCCACCGGTCCCCGTGCCGCCGGTGCCGCCGGTGAAGCCGCCGGTGCCGCCCGTCGTTGAGCCACCCGTGCCGCCGGTCGAGCTACCGCCGGTCGAGCTGCCACCAGTACCGCCGGTCGCAGCCCCTGCCGAGCCCGCGTCGCCAGCGCCCGCCGAGCCCGCGTCGCCAGCGCCCGCCGAACCCGCGTCGCCAGCGCCCGCCGAGCCCGCATCGCCGATCCCGCCGGCGCCGGCCGTCGCGGTTCCGGCGCTGCCGCCCATCCCGCCCGTGCCGGGACCGCCAGCCGCTCCACCAGCCCCCGCCGTGCCTGGGCTGCCAGCCAAGCCGCCCGCGCCGGCGTCTCCGGGGCCCGCCCCAGCAGCGCCTGCGCCGCCGCCGGCGCCGCCCGTGATAGGGCCGCCGCTGCCCGCCGCCCCGGCGATGCCGGGCGCGCCCGCGCCGCCGCCAGCACCCCCGGCGCCGGAGGGATCGGCGAAATTATCATCGCCAGGAGTGAGCGTCAGCACGGGGCCACCCGGGACGGGGGCGTTCAGGGTGGCAGGATCGTATTCCAAACCCGACTGCAGGTCCCCGTACAGCCAGGCGGTGGCCGACGCCGTCCCGTCGCCGATCCGGGTCGCCGCGTCCGGGGTCGCGCCGGCGACGCGCGTGAGGTGCGCGCCGTAGACGAAATCTTGGGCGGTGTCACCGTCGGTCCAGCCGACGCTGTCGAGCACCGTGATGCCCGACGGCTGATCGAGGACGCCGTCGTCGTTCACGTCCAGATCCGTATCCTCGGCGATCGGCGCGGCGCTCTTCACCAGCAGCAGTGAGATGCGAGTTGTTCTCGAGCACGGAGTCGCCCGTCGGCAGGATCGCGACGAGCGTCGTCTCGGCAGGAGGCGTGTACGCCCCGGGAGCCGCCAACAAGAGCAGGCCGTTGGCCCCGAGGGAGCAGGCCGCGCCGCCGCAGGCCGTGCTGAAATCGATGGAGTCGTCGACCTCGCCGGCGGCGTTTGCATCACCGTCGATGATCAAAAGGTGCACGTCGGCGAGGCTGGCCCCCGGCGTCCCCCGAAGCTCGATGTACTCCACGCCGTCGTCACCACCCCCGGGCGCGTTCACGTAGACCTCGTTGATGAGCACCTCGTCAGCGGCGGCTGCCTGCCGCTTCGCCTGGACCTCCGGGCCCCTGTCCGTCTCCGCCGAACAGGCGAACGCCAACACCAGCGTCAACCCCAGACCAAAACCCCGCTGGCGGCGGCGGATGAGTGCGATCGATCGCTCCTGCTCCTTCAGACGCATCGCTGAGACCTCCCGATGATTGCGTCGCGCAACGCTACGCAGTCGCCGCAGACTAGTGACGGGAGGCGTCCTACACAAGCGCGTAAAAATAGGCACGTAGGATTCGGACGCGCCGCGTGCTCAGCCGTTCGGGTGGCTCGAGGTCGGGCGCGGGTACGGGTAAGGCGAAGAATCCTCCGGCGCGGTTTCACCTTCGGCCAAACACCAGGCCATCTTCGTGTGCCGCAGCTCCCCGCTCGCCTTGTTACAAGGCGGGAGCGCCCCTCGCTCGGTCAACGTCAAGACGTGGCCGCAGTCGAGACACTCGTAGTCGCCCGGGGGGACCTGGCTGCCGTAGAAAATTGGGCACCGCTCCATCCAGCCTGACCTCGCTTGGTCCCACGAATGTGGGGCCCGCCGATCCACGTGCAAGAGCCGAATGGATGGCGGGTGGCGATTTCGACGCCGGGCTCCAAACCGGCCGGAGATCTCAGCGGACTTGCGGCAAACAGCAGCCGAGCGAGCAGTAGTAGCTGGACGGACAATCCGCCGAGGAGGCGCAGACTTGACCGTCGTCGCAGGTGTACCCGGGCCCGCCACCGTCCATGCCCGCGTCAGGATCGTCCGGGTGGCACTCCTCCGGCAGATCGGCGACCGTACGGCCGGGACACAGCTCGCAGGTCCCGCACTCGTTGTCGCAGCTGGTGGTCTTGGTGCAGCGCGGGCAGACGTCTTCGTCCGAAGCGTCCTCGAGTGAACAGCTACCGCCGATCTGAATGTCGATCTCACCGCTGCTGGTCGTCACCGTGCAGCACCCGAAGCAGTCGCACCCGTTCGGCGTGCGCGCCTGGCAGAAGTCGAGACAATCCTGAGTGACGGTGCAGTCTGGATCGTCAGCGCTCTTCTCACCGGTCAAACAACCCGTGTGGTACCGACACTTGTCGTCCCCGGCCCCCGAGTTGCCGTCGAAGAAGCAGTCCTGCCAAACAGGATCTCGGTTGTCTCCGGGAATGCCGGTCGCGAACGAGCCCTCGTCGTTGTCGAGCGGCCCCTGGCACTCGGCGTCGAGCCCGTCGATGGCACCGTCCCCGTCGTCGTCGACGCCGTTGCTGCACGCACAGGTCGCGTCGCCGCAAGTGCCCGACCCGTCCGGGTTGATCACCGGCCCGCCGCCGGTCGTGCCACCCGTCGCGGAGCTCCCGCCCGTGGCACCGGTCCCGCTCGTGGCACCGGTCCCGCTCGTTCCGCCGCCGCTCCCGGAGCCCCCGCCCGTAGCGCCGTCACCGTCACCGTCATCAGATGAGCAGCCCGCCCCGACGCCGAAGCTCAACGCCGCCGCTGCCAACATCGCGCTCGCCGCAAGGCTCCATCGCATCGGTTTCATCCAGAACGTCCTCGCAAGGTCGCGGTCCCGCCAAGCGAGCGCGCGACGTGTTGACTGGGTCGCTCGGTGAGTGGCGGCCCGACGCCGCGATTACGGGCCGCCCGCTATGTTCGGAGCTTCCGGGGCGATTGGAGTCCGCCGGTGTCCTTCCATCACCTACAAGCGACCACGAGCCGTCGCTGGCGAATCGGAAACCGAATCAAGCATCAAAAGTGGTCGGGGTGGAGGGATTTGAACCCCCAACAGCCGGCACCCAAAGCCGGCCCTCTACCAGGTTGAGGTACACCCCGAGAAAGGCGGGCGGGACTATAGCAGGCTCGGGGCCGAAGGCGAGGCCTGACCCGGTGCGGGTGAGGGGTCCGGGCGGGGGACGGGCTCAGTCGGGGATGGGGGTCAGCTCGACCTTGAGGTAGATGGGCTGGCGGTCGGCGACGACGAGCTCGTCCCAGGGGAAGTAGCCGTCCTTTTGCACGGTGATCCGGTGCTCGCCGACGGGGAGGCGGACGCCGCGGGCGACGACGTAATAGAGGGGGCCGATGTACTGCTCGTCGATGATCACGGCGGCGTCGCGGGGGGTGGTCTCGGTGCGCTCCATCTTGAGCGAGACGGCGGCGCGGCCGTGTTGGGGACGGCACCCGGCGCTGGAGACGGCCAGCGCGGCGAAGAGGCTCGCGGCGACCGCGGTTCGTCGCCAACCCGTGCCCGGCCGGGCCGCGAGCTTCATTCCCATTCGATGGTCGCCGGGGGTTTGGAGCTGATGTCGTAGACGACCCGGTTGATGCCCTTCACCTCGTTGATGATGCGGCTGCTCAGGGTCGCGAGCAAATCGTGGGGCAGGCGGGCCCAGTCGCTGGTCATGCCGTCGCTCGACTGGACGGCGCGGATGGCGCAGGTCTCGTCGTAGGTGCGGTCGTCGCCCATCACGCCGACGCTGCGCACGGGCAGGAGCACGGCGAAAGCCTGCCAGACGGTGTCGTAGAGGCCTGCCGCTCGCACCTCCTCGTCGACGATCAGGTCGGCCCGTCTGAGCACTTCCAGCCGTTCGGCCGTCACCTCGCCCAGGCAGCGGATGGCGAGGCCGGGTCCGGGGAAGGGGTGGCGCCAGAGGACGTCGCGCGGCATGCCGAGGGCGTCGCCGACCTTGCGGACCTCGTCCTTGAACAGCTCCCGCAGCGGCTCGATCAGCTTGAGCTTCATGCGCTCGGGCAAGCCGCCGACGTTGTGGTGGCTCTTGATGACGGCGCTGGGTCCCTTGACGCTGACGCTCTCGATCACGTCGGGGTACAGCGTCCCCTGTACCAGGTAGGTCGCGTTCTCGACCCGCGCGGCGTGCTCTTCGAAGACGTCGATGAAGACCTTGCCGATGATCTTGCGCTTGCGTTCGGGATCGGTGACGCCTGCCAGCGCCGACAGGAACTGCTCGCGCGCGTCGGCGACGACCAGGTTCAGGTGAAAGCTCGAGCGCATGGTGTGCTCGACGGCTTCGCGCTCGCCGGCGCGGAGGAGGCCGTTGTCGACGAAGATGCACACGAGCCGATCGCCGAGGGCCTTGTGACAGAGCACGGCGGCCACCGACGAGTCCACGCCGCCGGAGAGCCCGCAGATCACCCGCTCGTTCGGGCCCACCTTGTTGGCGATCGCCTCGATGGCCTCGTCGACGAACGATCCGGGGGTCCAGCTCGGCTCGAGCCCGGCGACCTCGAACAGGAACGCGCGCAGGATCTCGGCGCCGCGCGGCGTGTGAGCGACCTCGGGGTGAAACTGGATGCCATAGAGGCGCCGCTCGGGATCGGCGATCGCCGCCAGGGGTGCGTTCTTGCTCGCGCCGATGCCGCGAAAGCCGGGCGGCAGCCCGGTGAGCCGATCACCGTGGCTCATCCAGACGGCCAGCTCCTCGCCTTTGTCGAACGGGGAGAGGATGCCGGACGGCTCGGTGACGCCGAGCTTGGCGGGCCCGTACTCGCGCTGTTCGCTGCCTTCGACGGTGCCGCCGAGCTGCAGCGCCATCAGCTGCTGCCCGTAGCAGATGCCGAGCACCGGCAGGCCCAGCCCGAGGATGGCCGGATCGCTCTTCGGCGAGTCCGCGCCGTAGACGCTCTGCGGTCCGCCGCTCAGGATGATCGCCTGCGGCCCGATCCGGCGGATCTCCTCGAGCGGCAGCGTGCACGGATGGATCTCGCAGTAGACGTGGCTCTCGCGGATCCGTCGCGCGATGAGCTGCGTGTACTGCGATCCGTAATCGAGGACGAGGACGGTTTGGCGGCTCGACATCTTGGGCGGGAGCTAGCACGGGAGGGGACCGCCGGAAACCGCGCCGCGCGCGTGCGCGCAAACCGCCGCCGCGCCGCCGACCGAAGCGTGCGGCCACGGCGGCGGCGCTCACTGCCGCTCGTCTACCCGCACGACCACGTGCTGGTCGGGCGCCAAGGCGCGGTGCAGCTTGCGGAGCGACGCGAGGTCGGGGGCGGGCAGCGGATCGTCGTCTTCCCACAGCTCGACCAGCCGTCGTCGCGGGTCGAGCAGCGCGGTGCGGCGCCCGCTGACGTAGGCCGCGCGCGCCGCCTGCACGTCGGCGGCGGTGGCAGCCCCGGTCGCGAGCCGCTCGAGCAGGGCTCGGATCTGCGCCACCGCGGCGTCGCGACCGTCGTCCACCGCGCGGACGGCGATCGCGATGGCGGAGATCCTCGGCCCTCCGAGCAGGGTGGCTCGCGCGGAAGAGGCGAGCCCGGGCAGTCGGAGCGCCTGATCGAGCCAGCTGCCGTCGCGGTTGAGCAGGTGCACGGTCCACTCCGCTTCTTGCCGGTGTAGCTCGGCGCTTGGCGGCAAGGTGACGGCGACGTAGGCGGAGACGGGCGCCTCGCCGCCGGTGAGCACGCGGTACTCGCCCGGCCGCGGGATGGGGCGATCGGGCGCCGAGCAGCCGGCGCTGGCTTCGCCGCGCAGCGGTCCGAGCCAGCGGTCGAGCGCTCGGGACAGGTGCTGTCCCTGCTCGTCGTCCCAGTTGGCGATCACGGCCAGACGCAGCGGCTCGCCGATGAAGGCGCGCCGCTCGGCCTCGACCGACGAGGCGCTCAGCTCGCCGAGCGACGCCCAGGTGCCGCGCGGGTCGAGCCAGGAGGGGCGATCGGGGGCGAGCGCGCCGAGCAGAGCGTCGAAACCCGGCCGCGGCTGCCCGAGATCGGCGAGCAGGCGCCGGCGGGCGCTCGCGACCTCGGCCGAGGTCGTGCGCGTGCCGGCGAGCGCCTTGCCGAGCGCCGTGGCGACGCGCTCGGCGTGCGCTCGTGGCGACTCGTTCGGGCCGCGGCGCGGCCCATGGGCGAGCAGGCCGTAGCCGTCGGCGCTGATCCACGGTTCGATCTCGACGTCGCCGGTCCGGCGGCGCGGGCGGGCCAGCGTGCTGACCAGCAGCGCGCCGAGGCCGGCCTGCGCTTGGGATTCGCCGCTCGTGCCGCAAGGGGTCGCGAGCAGCGCCCACAGCTCGCCCTGGCCAGGCTCGGCGCGGACGCGCGTGTCGAGCGAGCTCTTGGCGGCGTGCCGCTCTGCCGCTGCGAACAAGCGACGGAGCTCCGCGTCGGCTTTGGGATCCGGAGCGCGCGCTTCGCTCCCGGCGCTGACGTAGACGCGGGGCTCGCCGGGCGGAAGGCGTCCGGACAGGCTCCTCCAGGCCGCGACCGCAGCCGAGTCCCGAGGGTCGGCGGGGCGCAGCACCCGCTGGTCCAGCACCCACTCGCTCTTCGGGGCGGCAGCCACCGCCGCTTGGGCTTCGTCGACGACGATCGCCGCGGCGCGCGCGACCTCGGCCGGCTTGGGTGTCGCGCCACGCTGGGTCGCGACCTCGACGCGCAGGCAGGCCCCACGGGGGCGCAGCGTGGCGAAGGCGCGCTCCAGCTTGAAGCTCGGATCCAGGGCTTCCAGGCGCGCCGCCAGCATCGAGCCCGACCGATCGAGCGCCTCGGCCGCCTGCAGCGCCTGACTCGGCTCACCGACCCGGAGCGCGACCAACAGCGGACGATCCCCCTCGGCGATGGGCGTGAACCCCAGCTGGTCGCCGCTCGGCCAGGCATCTTCGGGGGCCGGCTCGGTGGGCCAGGCGGGCACGCGGTGCAGCGCCTGCGCGGCGGCGTCCAGCACGCTCGAGCGGCCCACGGCCGCGACCGCCACGCCGGGCGCGACGGCCATGCGCCGGCGCCAATCCTCCAGACGCTTCAGGTCCGCCGCGCTCTTCGGGTCGATGGCGGCTTCGGACGCTTCGGCGACGATCTCGCCGCTGCACGCCGCCACGGCCCCTTCGGCCTCGCCCGCGCGCGGGCGTCCGCGCAGCGCCTCGAGCGCCTCGGCGAGGCCGCGGAGCGCGGGCTCGGAGGCCTCGACCGGCTCCTGCAGCGCTTCCGACGCGGCGGTCACGAACCGGGCCGCGGCATCGGGCGACTCGACCAGGCTCGCGACGTGAAAGCCGAGACCATGCGCGTTTGCCTGGATGCCGATCCCACGCTGCTCGAGCCGCCCTCGGACGAGCTCGCCGATCGCCAGGGACGCGCGTGCGCCCAGGTCGTGGGCCACGGCGAGCGCCACCGCACCCGCCGGATCCCCTTGCCGGGCGACCAGCGCCAGCCGGGGACGAAACTCGACATCGCGCACCTCCACCCGCGCGGGGACCGTGGACGCGGGCTCGGGGGGTGGGAGCGGGTCATCCGGGCTCACCCCTGGCTTGAGCAGTCGGCAGCCGCCGACCAGCGCGAGCGACCAGAGCGCTGCCCAGAGCTTGCGTGGAGCGCCGCGGCGAGCGCCCTCGAAGCGGAAGCGAAACACGCCGGCCGTTTAGCACAGGCGTGCCACGACGCCGACGGCTTTGGGGCCGAGATCGAACCTCGAAGGAAGGGTCAAGCCGCCAATTGGCGCTGCGAGAGCAGCGCGCCGAGCCGCTCGCGGATCTTGTGCTTTTTGGAGTACACGGTCTTCACGCTGATGCTCATGCGCTCGGCGATCTGGTCCGGCTCGAGCCCCTCACCATAGTAGAGCGTGATGAACTCGCGATCCTTTTGGCTGAAACCTTCGAGCAGGCTCGACACGATGTGGGCGCGCTGCCGCATCAGGTAGTCTTCACTCGGATCGGGGGAGTTGCTAGAGAGCACGACGGCCTCGTCGAGCTGGGTGTGGCGCGGCTCGCGCTTGAGGCCGCGCAGGTAATCGTAGGTGGCGTTGACCGCCAACATCCCGAGCCAGCCGGAGAGCTTGTGCCCGCGCTCCGGCTCGAAGCTGCGCAGCTTGTGCTTGTCGCGGGCCAAAAGCTGCACACACAGGGTGGCGTAGATTTCTTCGACGTCTTCGGGGCCGAGCAGGCGCGGGAAGCGGCTGGTCACGCGCAGGATGCAGCGCTGGATGAGGCGCGCGTAGCGCAGGTTGAACTCCCGCCACGCTGCCCCGTCGTCCTCGAGCAACGCCGCGAGCAGGCTCGCATCGTCGGCAAACCGCTCGCCAGGGCAGCAGGCCAAGCGGTGCGGGTCGGCGGGAACGGGGGTGAGCGGTAGGCTGGACATGCTGGCGTTTCTCCTCGGCGTTGGGGCGCCCTCGGGGCGCGTCGCGGGGGCACCTTAAGCAGCCGGCGTGCCAGCGCTGTCCGTCAATGATTTCGCTGTGTTAGAGGCATCGGTCGGGCGTAACGTCGGGAGCGACGCGTGACGCCGAGTGTGACGCGTGACGCCCGGGGCCGGCGTGGCGTGACGCCGGGTCCGCGTCGGGCGGTTCGCTCTGGATCCTACGTTCCCGGGGGCCCGGGTTTCCCCCCGGAGGACCGGCGCGGATACTGCTACCCTGGCGGGGATGTTCCCGCGGCTGAAGGCCACCGTGCTGCTGGCGCTGGCGCTGATCGTGACGCTGCTGCGGCGAGCTTTCAGCCGGTCCAAGCGCGGCATCGCCGCCTTCCGAGCCAACTACGACGCGGATCGCTTGCCGCCGCTGACGCCGGGGGAGCGCGCCGAGCTCGGGCGCTTCAGCCGCTGCATCGCCTGCGGTCTGTGTGACCGAGGGGAGGCGGAGCGAATGGCCGCCTCCGGGGGCGAGTACCCCGGCCTGATGACGTTGGTCCTGGCGGGCTCGCGCAGCATGCCGGATTTTTCCGCGGCGGACGCGGCGTTCTCCCACGTCCCGGAGGACGTGCTGGCGGAAAAGGAGGCGATTTGTCCGACGCGGGTGCCGTTCCGGGCGCTGGCCGCCTTCATCCACCACAAAGCGCAGGAAACCGAGCGGTCGCTGCCGCCGGCGGCCGTCCGCCGGGGCCGCTGACGGGCGCCTCGCAATTCGGGGCGCTCCGCGCGCACGGCTGTAGTACACACCGGGCACATGGAGGATCGGCAATCGGGTCTGCCGGCGTTGGACGGATGGGCGCTCGTGTTGGGCGCCTCCAGCGGGTTTGGAGAAGCCGCGGCGCTGGCGCTGGCGGAGGCCGGTCAGAACGTCATCGGCGTCCATCTCGATCGACGGAGCACCCAAGCCCACGTCGAGCAGGTCATCGAGCGGATCCGCGGGCTCGGCCGCGAAGCTTGGTTTTTCAACGTCAACGCGGCTGACCCCGACAAGCGCGTCGAGGTGCTCGACGAGGTGGCCCGGCGCTTTCGCGAGCGCGGGCAGTCCGAGTCCGTGCGGGTGCTGCTGCATTCGCTGGCCTTCGGGACGCTGCGTCCGTTCGTGTCGAGCGAGGCGGAGCCGATCACACAGAAACAGGTCGAGATGACCTGCGACGTCATGGCCCACAGCCTGATCTACTGGGTGCAGGACCTGCTGGAGCGCGAGCTCATGGGGCGAGATGGCCGCATCTTCGCCATGACCAGCAACGGCTCCCGCGAGGTGTGGCGGGGTTACGGTGCGGTCAGCGCCGCCAAGAGCGCGCTCGAGTCGCACGTTCGTCAGCTCGCGGTCGAGCTGATCGGTCGCGGCATTACCGCCAACGCGCTCTGCGCTGGGGTGACGGACACGCCAGCGCTCAAGAAGATCCCCGATCATGACACGATGGTGCAGGTGGCGCTGCGCAAGAACCCCGCCCACCGCTTGACCGAGCCCGCGGACGTCGCGCGGGCGCTGGTCGCGCTCGCGCAGCCATGCACCTACTGGATGACCGGCAACGTCATCTACGTCGACGGCGGCGAAGCCCACAACGGGTGAGCCCGCTCGGACCCCGCTGGCGGGTCCGGCGATCCGAGGCGAGCTCGACCTATTTGACGAGGGTCAGCCGTGGGGCCGCGCCGAAGGCCGCCAGGTGCCCGCTCTCCTCGGCCATGTAGACGTCGCAGCGCTCGTCGACGCGCAACAGGTCCGGGATCAAGTCCGCGCCGATCGTGCCGATGATTTCCCCGTCCCGCGGCCGCACGACGACGACTCGGTGCTGCGGCACGAACAGCGCGCCACTGCGCAGCACCGGCTCCAGGCGGCGCGGTTGATTGGCGACCATCTGCCGGGAAAAGACGTGATTGTACCTCAGGGTGCCGTCCGCTGCCTCGATGCAGAAGAGGCTCCCTTCGGCGGTGTTCGCCACGATGGCGTCGTCGACCGCGAGCCACGCCGTGGTGGCGGGCAGCAGACCGGGCGCTTGTTGCCAGAGCTTCTTGCCATCTTTGCGGCTGAAGCCGACCGCGCCCAGCCCTCGTCGATCGCGCACCGGCACCACCACCACCTCGGGCGTGAGCAGCGGCGCCTGACCGACCACGGGACGGTCTTCGATGCCCGCGCTCCACTGCACTTCGCCCGACCAGGGATCGAGCTTGTGCAGCTTCGCGGGTCCGCCCGGGATGGCACCGATCGCGAACAAGCTGTCTTGGTCGACGCTGATGTCCCCGGTGAACGGCAGCCGGTCGTGCGCGCGCCACACCAGCTCGCCGTTGGAGGTGTCGAGCGCCGAAAGGGTCGAGTCGCCGCCGGCGACCAGCAGCAGCTTGCCGGCGCGCCGCACCCGGTAGGCGGCCGGGCGCCGGCCGCTGTAGCGCCAGCGTACGTCGCCCGACACCAAGTCGATGGCGGTGATCTTGCGGTCTCCCTCGGCCAACACCAAGAGCTTCGGCAGCCCCGGCGCGTGCACCACGGCGCCGCAGGCCCCGCCGGCCGCCCTCGGCAACAAGCGGGTCGTGAACCGCACCGCGCCGCTCGCCAGGTCGTGCACCATCACGCGCCCGTCGGGGTGCAGGCGCGCCAGACCCGACGGCGTCACGACGCTGCCCGCGCGCGGGGTCGCCACCGACCAGAGCAGGTGCCCCGATCGGCGCTCGAGGCACACGGTCTCGCGGGCCGCGCCGACCAGCAGCCGATCGCCGCAGAGAAACGTCGCGGCCAGATCGATGTTGGGCACCGTCGCTGCCCAGCGCGCCACGAAGCGCATGCGCCCGCCTTGTGACCACGGGCCGCGGCTCTCGCTCTTGCGGGCGGCGGGAGCGAAATGGCGGTAGGTGTCGGGCTCGGGATTGGTGCGAGCGGCTTCGCCCCCGTCGTCGTTCGATCGCTCGAGCAGGGCGTCCGCGCTCTGCGCCAGCGCGCCGAGCCGCAAGTTGCGCGCCTGTTCCGGATCGTGGCGTACGATGCCGTCGTGCAGCGCGCGGGCGTAGCGGGCGGTGGCCTCGACGAACGCCGCGGCGGTGATCTCCGGGAACGTGAGGCTCTTCTGGCCGGACTTGTCCTCGGCGCTGCCGAGCGTGAGGTGCAGCGGGACGTCGCCCGGGCCGCGCCGCACGCCGACGCGGACGCCGCTGACCTCCACACGGCGGAACAGCGCTCGCCCGGTCTGCCAGGCTTGCAGCACGTCTTCGCTCAACGAGAGCAGGCGCTCGGCTAGCAAAAATAGCTGCGCGTTGCGCAGCGTCACCGTGCGCCCGTGAGCGGCCACGCGGAACGTGCCCCGCAGGAGCAGCGCGTGCAGATCGGCCCGCTCGAGCTGAGCATCGACGCTCGCTCCAGGGGCGGCTTGCTTGCGAAATTGCGCCTCGGCGCTGAAGCCGAGCCCGCGCACCGCCTTCGGCGTCACGCTGGCGGCGGTGCGCTCCAGCGGCAGCCGCTTCACCGGAGGCCAGCTCGCGATGAGCGTGCGTTCGGCGGCGCCCAGCGCGGAGCGCACGGCCGCCGGGGCCTTCGGGGTGGGCGCCTCCTGCAGGGCGGTGATCAGCGCCTGACGCAGGGCCGCGAGGGTGACGCGGCGCTCGTGGACCGCCACGTCCGGCTCGGCGCCGGCCCGGAACACGCTCATCAGCACGTCCTCGCCGTCCGCCTCGAGCCCGAGCTCCCAGGCCTCGTTCTCCGAGTACAGCTGCACCGTCGCGCGCGAGCGCCGTCCGCTGCAGATCGCGCCCACCGCCTGTCCGAGCTCCCCGAGCAGGATCAGCGCCTGGCCCTCGCCGATGCGTGCGGTGACGTTGACGCCGTCGACGACGACATCGAAGAGCTCATAAAGGGGCGCCAGGCTGGCGGAAGGGGCGAGGTGGGGACGGGGACGGACGACGACGTGGATCGCGGAGATGCGTAGTGCGCATCGTAGGGACCGGGCGCCGGACCGCGAACTTTTCCGCCGTGTTCGTCAAGGAGTGGACAGGGGTCTCCTTGGCGGGTTAGGCGCGTCCGGCCCATTCCGGGAGCGCTGGCGCGGGCGACTGTGCGATGCTCGGCGAGGTGTCTTCGGCGAGGCCGAGGTTGTGGTCGGTGGCGCGCCGGCGGTCGCTGCTCGCGGCGGCGTTCGCGCTGCTGCTGGCCCTTCTGCCGAGCGCGTGGCTCTGGCAGTTCACGGTCGATGACGCGCTCATCACCGCCCGGGTGGCCCACCACGTCGCGACCGGCGTCGGCTATCGCTTCAACGCCGGCGACCCGATTTCGGACGCGGTGACCCCGCTCGGGTTTCCGCTGCTGCTCGCGCCGTTCGCGGGCGAAGGTCCGCTCGCGGCGCTGAGGGCCGCCAAGATCGGGGGCCTGTTGGTGTGGTTGGTCACGGCGGCGGCGATCGGCGCTGCGATCGGACGCTGCGGCCAGAGGCTCTGGCGGTTCTCGCCGCTGGCGCTGCTCGCGACCTCGGTGCCGCTCGGCGCCTGGGCGGTCGCCGGGATGGAGACTCCGTTGGTGACCGCACTGGCGACCTGGGCGCTCGTCGCTGGGCGTTTCACCCCGTTGGTCGCCGGGTTCTGCGCCGCCTGGCGTCCCGAGCTCATCCCGTGGGCCGCGACGCTCGCTTGCGGCATGGCGCTGGTGCGCCGCCGCCGCGTCGACTCGGTCCTCTTCGCCTTGCTGCTCACCGCGCTGCTGCCGCTATCGGTCGCCCTGGTGCGGCAGCTGGTGTTCGGGTCGCCGGCGCCGCTGTCGGTGCTGGCCAAGCCGCCGGACTTCGATCACGGGCTGCGCTACGCGATCGGGGGGCTCTTGCTGTCGGGGCCACCGTTTTTGGTACTCGGTCCCTGGCGATGGCGTTCGCTCCCGCCGCGCGATCGCGTGGTGCTGGCCGCCGGGCTCGTCCACCTGGGCGCCGTGGTCTTGGCCGGGGGAGATTGGATGGCGTTCTATCGCCTGCTGGTGCCCGTGCTCCCGGGGCTGCTGCTGGTCGGGGCGGCGCTGGCGGAGCGTTCCCCAAGCTGGGCGAACACGGCTCGCCTGGTGGCGGCCGTGTCGGCGTCCTTGCTGCTGCTCGTGCTCCGAGGGCCCGACGCGCGGCACGTGGGACTCCACCGTCAGGCGTTGATCCGCAGCGCCGCTGCGAGCCTGGCGGGGGCCGAGCGGGTGGCGGCGCTGGACGTCGGCTGGGTGGGCGCCGCAACCGGCGCGGACCTCTTGGATCTCGCCGGGGTCACCGACCGGCAGATCGCGGCGCTGCCCGGCGGGCACACCTCCAAGCGCATTCCGGCGGGGCTCATCGAGGCGCGCGGGACCGACCGCTTGGTGCTCTTGCTCGGTCCTGGGGAGCGGCTCGCGCGGCCGTGGCAGCGGAGTCGCTTCGCCAGGGCGGTCGAGCAGCGCCTGGCGCGCGAAGCCTTCGAGGCCGCCTTCGTGACCGCGGCGGTGCTGCCGCTCGGGGGCACGCGCCAGTCGTACGTGGTGCTCCGGCGGGTGGCAGGGCCCGATTGAGGGCTTCGGCAGGGACTCAGGGGCTGGCGGACGAGCGGACGGCGCTCGCGGCCGGCTCCTCCAGCGCGGCCAGCGCTTCGCGCATGGCACGGGCGTCGGCGTATCGATCGCGTGGCAGCTGCGCCATCGCGCGCTCGATCACCCGACGCCACGGCTCGGGGATGGCGCGCATGGCGCGCTGCACCCCGCTCTCGAAATCGGCGTCGAAGTGGTGCGCCCACAGCTCGTAGCTGCGCAGCGGTGGGGGCTGACCGCTCAAGCACTCGTACAACAAGGCGCCGAAGGAGAAGAGATCCGAGCGAGGATCGATCTCGAGCCCCTGCTCTTGCTCCGGCGACATGTAGCCTGGCGTCCCGAGGGGCGCGCCGGCGTTGGTGATCCGGGTTTCCGCCCACTCGACCCGCGCCACGCCGAAGTCGAGCAGCTTGACGTGGGGCGCGCTGGCGGGCTGGCGGCCGCTCGGCTGCCCGGAGGCGTCCGACGCCGGCTCGATCTCCGACAGGAAGATGTTGCTGGGCTTCAGGTCTCGATGGACGACGCCCGCGGCGTGCACGGCACCGAGCGCGTCGCACACCTGCAAGGCGATGTGCAACAGCTCCTGCACGGGGAGGGTTCCGTCGCGCCGCAGCCGCTCGGCGAGCGACTCCCCATGCAGCCGCTCCATCACCAAGAAGCTGGTGCCGTCGGGCAAGTGGCCGTCGTCGTAAATCTCGACCACGTTGGAGTGCCACGTGAGACCCAAGGCGGCCGCTTCGCGGCGCAGGCGATCGGCGGCGACCGTGTCGTGGGCCACCGCGGCGCGCAGCAGCTTGATGGCCACCACCTGGCCATCGGACAGGCGCGTGGCCTCCCAGATCGCGCCGCTCGCGCCAGCGCCGAGCTGCTGGCCGAGCCGGTATTGCCCGGCGACCACCGCGCCCTGCTGAAAGGTCTCGGCTCCGCGCTCTCGAGCGTCGCGCAGGGTGGCGGCGCGTTCGAGCGCCTGGATCCGAACGAGCTGGGCGCGAGTGCCCACCCGCCGCCGCCGGTCGTGCGCCACCAGCGCGCCCCCCGCGCAGCCCACGAGCGACGTCCCGAGCCCCAGCGCGACGGCGGCTTCCGGCGTCATGCCGGCCGCCAGCGCCGAAAGCGCGCCAGCCGCCCCGCCGATCGCGCCGCCGGCCAGCAGCGGTCGCCGGGTTGGCTCGGTCCAGCGGACCTCGAACTCCTGCGGTCCCGCGCCGCTCGCGGACACCAGCCTGGCTTCGCCGGGCGAGAGCCCGAACAACAGGGGCAGGGCCGCCAGCTCGCTCGCCCGCGCCAGCGCGCAGAGCCCGTCTCGTTCGAACTCGGGAGAGGCGATGGGCACCTGCGCTCGCCAGTGTCCGGGACCTTCGAAGCTCGGGATCCAGCGCTCGGTGAGCACGTCGTCGCCGCCGTGCTGATCGAGCTGCCGGAACGCCAACCGCGGGCTGCCCGCGCCGCGCAGCACCCGCGTCCAGACGCCGAGGTTCTCCGGATGAACGATGGAGCCCAGGGTTCTCGGAATCTCGGAGCGCCCGAAGCGCGAGGCGAACGCCACCAACGCGTTGTGCCAGAGCTCTATGGGGACCCGCCGGGTTTCGTCCTCGAGGTAGTCCCGATCGAAGCGCGTCTTGAGCAAAAAGGCGTCGGCCTCGGCGCGCCCATAGGCCTCCTGCACGTGAAGGAGCAGGGCCTTCACGCGCGATGCCGTGGTATTCCCCACCGCTCCGCGACGCTGCACGCAGAAATCGTAGCGCCGATCGCCTGGCGGGTGCAGAAGAAATGGTCCCTGGGCCGCGCGATCCGCCAAATCGAGTGGCCTGCCGGGCCTTGCAGTGCTGACGAAAGTCGCCCGGGGTGGGGCGCCGCCCGGCCGGGGGTGCTAACCTTGGAGTATTCTTGTGACGTTGTCTGCTATCGTGAACCGCTCGATCATCGCCGCCGCCTTCATCGGCGCGTTCTTGGCCGCGCTCGCTCCTGGTGAGGCGGCGCCCAATGGAGCGCTCGCGGTGGTGGCCGGGGAGACGCTGGATTTGAAGGCGGACCAGCTCGACGTCGACATCGAGAAGGGGACGGCGGTGCTCACCGGCAACGTGGTCGCCACCATGGGGGAGCTGCGGATCGCCTGTCCCAAGGTCGACATCCGCTACGACGAGGCCCCGAAGGTGCGTTGGGCTCGTTGCTCGGGTGGCGTGCGGGCAGGCATCAAGGGCATCGATGCGTCCGCCAACGTGGTCGAGCTGGACGTCGCACGCCGGCGGGTGCAGCTGTCGGGTGGCGTGCGGATCAGCCGCGGCAAGGGGTGGGTGCAGGCCGAGCGCGCCAGCATCGACGTTGCGACGATGAAGGTCAGCTTGCACGAAGTGCAGGGGAGCATTCCCGTCGAGCCGCCGGCCAGGTAGAACGCCGCTCGGTGACTTCGGACGCGGCCCTTCGAGCCAGCGGCATCTGGGCGCGCATCGGCGAGCTGGAGGTGCTGCGCGGGATCGACCTCGAGGTTCGCGCCGGGAGCGTGGTTGGGTTGCTGGGTCCGAGCGGGGCCGGCAAATCGACGCTGTTCCGGGCCCTGGCCGGCGAGATCGCGCCGTCGCGGGGTGAGGTCTTCATCGCCGAGAAGGAGGTGTCGCGATGGCCGCTTTGGCGGCGCGCGCGCGCCGGGCTCGGCTACGTTCCGCAGACGCCGAGCGTGCTGCTCGACTTGAGCGTGGCGGACAACATCGAGAGCTTCCAGCGTGCTGCTCGATCGCGGCGGCGCGACGGCCGTGAGCTGGCCGAGCGCGCCGGGCTCGCCGATCGCCTTGAGGTGCGCGCCGGTGAGCTGTCGGGAGGGGAGCGCCGGCGGCTGGAAATCCTGCGGGCGTTGGTTGGCGAGCCGCGCGTCCTGCTGTGTGACGAACCGTTCGCCGCCCTCGACCCGGCCGGCGCCGCGCTGGTGAGCGGGCTGTTGCGGGAGCTCTCGCAGAACGGAGCGGCGGTGATCCTGGCCGATCACCGCGTGCGCGATGCGCTGGAGATCTGCGACGAAGCCGTGCTTCTGGTCGACGGTCGGATCGCCGTGCGGGCACCTGCCGACCGCTTTGCGCTCGAAGAAGCGGTCCGCGAACGTTACTTGGGGTGAGGTGAGCGGCTCGATTGGCCTGCTGGCCAATGAAGCTCGCCCGCCCGAGTGAGGTGCAGGTCGGATGCCGAAGGGTTGAGGCAGGGGGAGGACCGACTTAAGCTTCGTTTCAAGCAAAAATCCGCGAAGATGGGGCCGCGGTGGTCCCCATCGGTTTCAGAGGCCCGCTTTTTGCTCACAGGTGATAAACTCGACCCTCAAGGCCGCGCGTCGGCTCGTTTTTTGAGCATCCGATGGAAATCAAGCAGCAACTTCGCCTGTCCCAGCAGCTCGTCATGACGCCTCAGCTGCAGCAGGCGATCCGCCTGCTGCAGCTCTCCCGGCTCGAGCTCATCGACGAGGTCCGCAAGGAGCTGGACAACAACCCGGTCTTGTCGGACGAGGAGCCGGATGGCAACCGCGCCGCGAAAGGCGCGGCGGAAGACGATCGGGCGGTGGCGCGCAGCCAGGCTGCAGAGGACGACACCAGCTATCAACGCAGCGAAGAGGTGCGGCAGACCGAGAAGGTCGCCCGCGAGGTCGACTGGGAGAAGTTCCTCGAGAACCGCTCGATGCAGCAGCCCGTGCCGGGGGGACGGAGCGGCTTCGACGATCTGCCCCCGATCGAGCAAAACCTCACCAAACCGCGCAACCTCCCGGATCACCTGCTCTGGCAGCTGCAAATGAGCGACTTCACGGAGGAGGAGCGCCGCTTCGCCGAGCTGGTGATCGGCAACCTCGACGAGAAGGGCTACTTGGATCTGCAGGGCATCGAGCGACCCGACGGCACCCGCACGCCCGACCTCACCATCGAGGATCTGGCCGAGGAAGCCGGGCTCCACCCGGACGACGCGCCGCTCGTGCTCGAGATGCTGCAGAACTTCGATCCCATCGGCGCGGCCGCCCGTGATTTACGGGAGTGTTTGCTGATCCAGGCGAAGGCGTACGGGTACGACGAGATCGAGCTGAAGATCATCGAAGAGCACCTGCACCACCTAGAGAAGCACAATTACCAGGCGATCGCGCGGGAGATGAAGATCCCGCTCGAGGAAGTGTACGAAGCCGCAAAAGAGATTCAGAAGCTCGAGAGTCGTCCGGCGCGCAACTTCACCGACACCGACGAGCGCACGATCGGGATCACCCCGGACGTCTATGTCATCAAGGACGGCACGGAGTTCGTCGTCATCGACAACGATCGCGGCATGCAGCGCCTGTTCATCAACGAGGCGCT
>Ga0079224_100001490_pt1 | contig 27063 bp, 19 predicted proteins | sample Stecom2015_FD_80414 | JGI IMG/M metagenome (GOLD analysis project Ga0079224, IMG submission 80414) | Agricultural soil microbial communities from Utah to study Nitrogen management - Steer compost 2015 | ecosystem: Environmental > Terrestrial > Soil > Agricultural land | place: USA: Utah... | reverse complement strand
TGACCTCGGCGGGGCGCCTCCCCGCGCGGGCACTCTGTCCGACGCAGCTTTCCGCATATCTCGGCGCGTTCCCAGCCGTTCGTCGCTCTAGGCGGGGGTGCCGATGAGCTTTTCGACGGTGCGGACGAGCTGATCGAGGTTCACGGGCTTGATCATCCAGCCGCGCGCCCCGGCCTTCTTCGCGCGCTCGATGATGGCGGGCTCGACCTCCGTCGTCAGCATCAGAACGAGCAGGCCGCGCTTCTTCGGGTCGAGGCGCTCGAGCAGCTCGATGCCGTTCAGGCGCGGCATGTTCACGTCGAGGATGACGAGCGAGAACCTCCGCTCGTCGATGCGATCGAGGGCCTCGAGCCCGTCCACGGCCTCGACGATGTCGTAGCCGGCGTGCGCCAAGGCTCCACCGACCTGCTTTCGGATTGTCTCCGAGTCATCGACGACCAGCACCGACTTACGCTCCACGCATCCTCCGCCTTGACCTCAGAACAGAATGATATCGCCCTCGCTCGGCATCGTGGTCGCACCCGAGTAGACGAAAACCGAGTAATCGACCTGCCCGGAGAGCGCAACGATCACCTCGCCGCGCAGGGTCCGGAACGCGTACACGGCGAAGAAGCCGCGCTCGCGCAGCTTCTCGAAAGCGTCGGACGTCATCACCGCGGGTAGGCCGGCCTTCAGCGTCACCTGGAACTGGAGAAGGCGGCCTTTGATGCGCCCGAGCAGCTGATTCACGTTCTCGCGCACCCAGTCACGGCCCGTGTGCGGGCGTGTGGGATCCTGCTTGACGAGCTCGAACACCGACCCGGGAACGGCGAGCGCGAGCGTGCCGTTCAGCCCGCGCCCGTCGAAATCGATGGACGCGACGAGCTCGTAGCTCCGGACCTGTTCCGGCCGAAACAAGCCGCGGGCGACCGGCGCCACCGCAATGCCCCAGGCGTGGAACAGCTCGACCGTCGAGCTCTGGATGATGATGTCGAGCGCGGACCGGCTATCGTGCATGACGGCTCCGATCGCAAAGGAACGCGCTCGCCGGCGTCGCGTGTCGCTTCATGGGTGCTCCACCTCCTGGAGGGAGGAACGCGGATGTTCCGAGGGGCGCCGCATCGAGCGCGGCCCGCCCGCCGCCTCGGGCACGTGCGGAAAATGGATGGTCCACCGGGTGCCTTCTCCGCGCACCGAGTGGACCTCGAGGCGTCCTCCGCGCGCGAGCACGGCGCTCCGAAACGCGGAGAGGCCCACGCCGCGCCCCGAAGTGTCGCTCGCCTCGGAGCGGGTCGTGATCCCGTCCTCACAGAGCGCGTGCACCCGCTCGGCCGGCGTTCGACACGGGAGCGCGCGCTCCTCGGCCCGAGCCGTGATCGCCTCCCAGTCGATCCCTGAGCCGTCATCGGCGACTTCGAAGGTGAGCGCGTCCCCGTTGCGCCGCGCGCTGAAAGAGAGGCGGCCCCGGGGCGGCTTTCCGAGCGCCGCCCGAGCCTCCGCGGGCTCGAGGCCATGGTCGACGGCGTTGCGGACGAGATGAACGAGCTCGCTGAAAAAGGGCGACCAGAGCTTCGGCTCGAGCCGCACCCCGCCGCCGTCGATCTCGACGCGAAGCTCTCCCTTGTGGAGCCTGCGCGCGAGCGTGGTCGCCTGCTCGCCCAGACGCCGAAACGACGTCTCGACCGGCTCGTGACGGAGCGACAGCACGCGCCGAAGCAGCGCGTCATCACGCGCCTCGAGCCGGAGCACCTCCGCAACGAGCGCTTCGTACTCCGTCTCCGTGAGCTCGATCATCGCGGCGCGGCCCGCTCCGAGGGCGGCGATCTGCCCGGACAGCACCGCCCAGCGCTCGGCGAGCTCCTCGAGCGTGCTCGGGCGCGGCTCCCCGTGCTCCGCGAGCTCGCCTTCGAGCCGGTGACAGAGCTCGGCGACCAGCGAGAGCCCCATGCAGGCGGCGTTGCCCTTCAAGGTGTGCAGGGTTCGCCTGAGGAGGGTGGCGTCGTGCACGAGCTCCCCCGCGCGGATCGCCTCCACCATCTGCCCGGCTTCGCGGAGGAACCGCTCGAACCCCGTCCGATCCCGGACGAGGTGCTCGAACGCGCGCAGGAGCTCGCCGTGCTGGGCCTCCTGATGCTCCCGCGCGATGCGATCGGTGATCTCCGCGATGACCACGAGGACGCCTTCCAGCTCGTCGCCGCGCGAGAACGGTAGGTACCGGAACGCGAAGGTGCGCCCGTCCCGCGTCAGCCGTTCGGGAAGCTGCGCCAAGCCCACGTCCACGGGGAGGAAGCGTTCGGCCACCTGCTCCCAGCCCACCCGGAAGCGCTCGCCGAACGCGGGCGAGTAGCGGCCCATGTAGTCCCAGAACGCAATCGGACCGTCGACGTCGCCGAACCACGCGGAGACGGCGCGCGAACGCTCGAGGGCCATCGTGCCGTCGGGGTTCAGGGTCACGAGCCCCTGGTCGACGTTGTCGAGCAGGAGCCGCATGTCGCGGTTCTTCTGCTCGAGCGCCAGGGTGCGCTCGGCGACCTTTTGCTCGAGGGTCCGATTCGCTTCTTCGAGCGCCCGGTAGGAGGCGTCGAGATCGCTCACCATGCGATTGAAGGAGGCGCCGAGGACGTCGAGCTCGTCGGCAAACCCGATGCCGACGCGCACGGAGCGGTTGCCGGACGCGAGCTCCCGGGCGGCGACGGTGAGCTCTGCGATCGGGCGCGTGATGCGCCCTGCCTGAATCCGGCTGAGGAGCAGCGCGACGATCATGGTGAGGCTCACGAGCGAGCCCACGAGCAGCACGGATTGGACCAGGCGAGCGGAGGACTCGGCCTCGGCTCGCGCGAGCGCCTCTCGCATTCTCCGAGTCGAGAGGCCATAGCGAATCGTCCCGAGCACCTCGTCGTCTTCTCCCAACACGGGCGCGACGACCTCGAGGACGTCCTGGCCCAGGCGCTGGACGCGAAGAGCCGTGAATTTTTCGACGGAGAGCTGACTCTCCGAGATGCCGAGGGCGCGGTAGGCATCCCGCGGCGGCGGGCCCTCCGCGGTAGGCACGCCCGCGCGCGCTCGAGCGAGCGTCTCCCCCTCCGCGCTCACGTAGATCCCGTAGACGAGGTCCCCATCTTCGCGAACGGCGCGCTCGACGAGCGCCTGCATGTCGAGGAACGCGTTGTCCATCGTCATGCTGCGCAGCGCGAGCGCGTGGTTCTCGACGAGGACCTTGCCCTTGCTGGTGATGCCCTCGTCGATGTGCGTCTGGACGTCCGCGAGGTGCCGCGACGACGCTTGGATGCTCGTGACGACGACGATGGCGAGCGTGGCGAGGCCCACGACGGCCGTCACGAGCAGCATCGTGCGGAAGAATTTGCCCTTGAGCGTCGCCTTCTGCACTACTCCACCACGTGGTCGACTTGACCGAGGGCCCCGGGCTTGAGACGGAAACGCTCGCGAGCTTGGGAGAGATCGACGATGGTGGTGGTCGAGAGCGGAAGCTCCACCTCGCCATCTTCGGGTAGCCGGAAGCCCGCCGACGCGATTTCGTACACGAGGTTCGCGGCTTGCACACCGAGCGCCGTGTGATCGGGCAGCACGGCGAACGTCCCGAACGAGCGCGCCGAAGAGACGAGCGAGGCCGCTCCCACGAGGGTGGGCACCCAGGGCCGTTCGTCGATCCCGGGCAACCACCCCTCGGCGATGAGGCGCTCCGAGAGCAGCCGATCGTCGTTCAGGATCCACAGCGCGTCACAGCGCTGCTTCAGCAGCCGAATCGCGCGCTTCACCTCGGACGGGTTCGGGTTCGGGCTCACCGGCTGCTCCAGCACGCGAATCTGCTCGCGTCCGGCGAGCGCCGCCTGACGCGCGACGAAGCGACGCAGGGGCTCGCGCCGGACGACACCGACGCGCTCGACCGGCGCGGCGAACACCTTGCGCAGGTTCGTGACGACGCTGATCAGCGGCACCTCGTAGCTGATCCCCGTGGCGGCCCGCACGCGCACCGGGCGCCCGTCGAGAAACGAGGTCATGACGATCACCGCAGGCGGGCACGGTCGTTCGCCGATCGAGCGCTGGTACGCGGCGTACGCGGCCACGGTCGGGTTGTTCATCATGACGAGCACGGAAGGCCGATGCCGCGCGATGGCTCGCCCGATGTTCTCGGAGCCGCTCCGGCCGTCGACCTTCACCGCGACGAGCCGAAAGCCCGAGGCGAGCTCGTCGCACAGGCCGGTCCACACCTCTCGCGTCTGCCGCGTGTCGGGCATGCACACGAGCACCGTGCCCCGCGAGCCCGCTCCCGCAGTGGCGATCTCGGCATAGGCAGCCGCGGAGCGCGTCCCCGTGCGCGGAGTGCACTGAAAGCCCGCCGAGAGCGCCGGCAGCGCGAGGAGGAGCTCGCGTCGCGTCAGCGCCATGCGTCCACTCCGATCATTCGGCAGAGCTTCCCGGGCAGCGCGCTCACGGCCGCCATCACGTCGGCGCCGCCCGGCCCGGTCACCGCCAGGGCCGGAAGGCCGACGGGCGTCGCGAGGCCCCGCTGCACGAGGTTCAAGCGGCTCGCTGATCGCAGGTCCGCGATCAGCCGCGTGGGGATCAACACCGCCTCGGCGCGCCGCATCTGCAGAAGCGGCAGGAGGTCCTCGAGCTTCGTGACGCGCTCGACCTTCGGGCTCGCGCCGACGAGGCGGTGAACGAAGGCCGTCGTGCCGTCGCGCCCCAAGAGATCGAGGGCGCCAACCACACGGACCCTGTTCGGGTCCGGAGGTGTGTCGGCACCGACGAGCGAATACGTTTCGTGAGGAACACCCTGACGGCGCCCCTGCAAGCGCACAGAAAAGCCGCGAGCAGCGAGCAAGACGGGCAGCGAGAGCACCGCGTCCGTTCCGTCACGCAGGCCGCGCTCGAAATCCGCCAAGCGGCCCACGGCCGTGACCGCCGCCGACGGCAGCGAGGCCTGCAGCTCTCCCTGGAAGGCGCGCTGCTTCATGGCGACATGCAGGTAGACCAACAACTTACGTGCCTCGGCGCGCGACGTGCGGCTCAAGAAATTCGCGATCCCGAACCCGGCCAACGCCGCACTCGTTTGACGCAGGAAGTACGGCTCGTGGCTCATCGGTCGCGCTCGTCGAATCGGTACGGCTGCCCAATCGGGGCACACTTCGGTAACGGCTCGCGGCTGTAGGCCGTTAATGTGCCCCCTTGGTAAGGGAGGCTGACCGCGCGCGTCGTCAAGATCGAGCGACTCCGACCGTATCACCCTCTCGGATGCCCCGGTCCTCATCCTGCTCGAGCCATGCCGGCGGCCGGCACACGCGAGAGACGACTTCCGTATGAGGCGCCGCGCCCGCATCTGCCTCGTTGCATCACTCTGTCTCATCGCGGGTCTGGCACACGCGGATCCCGCCGAAAAATCGGGTGAAATCGAGGATCTCGATCTGGTCGGGCTCCTCAACGTCGAGGTCTCGACGGCCAGCAAGACCGCGGAGAGCCTCGATGAAGCCGCGGCGGTGATCACGGTCGTGACGCGCGCGGACATCGAGCGTTGGGGCTACCAGAGCGTGGCCGAGGTGCTCCAGCATACCCTGGGGTTTTATCTCATCGACGATCACATCCTACCCAACGCGGGCGTTCGCGGCATGACGGGCGGGCTGGGCGCCGAGAGCGGCGTGATCAAGGTGATGATCGACGGGCGCTCGGTCGCGTACCGGAGGACCTCGGGCAACTGGCTGGGCGTCGAGCTCGTGCCGCTCGAGTCGGTCGCGCAGATCGAGATCATCCGCGGTCCCGCGTCGGCTCTCTACGGCGCCGACGCCTTCCTCGGCGTCGTGAACATCATCACGCTGCCGCCCGATCAGCTCCGACCCGTTCGGGCGCGCGCGAGCTTGGGCTTCGTCGAGGGAAACCCGGGCACTCGTTTCGATGTCGTGAGCGGGGCGCGCCTCGACCGCTTCGACTTCTTGCTCGGCGCCGCGGGCGAGCTCACCGATCGCTCGGGCCTCGTCCTGCCGAGCACGTCTCCCGCACCGCGTCTTCCCGGGGACGTCGGCGATCGCCGCTTCGCCGCGAACCTCGAGCGGCGCTCGTTGGTGCTCCAGAGCCGAATCGGCTACCGCGACGAGCGCGTCGGCGAGCTCGTGCTGAGCGCCTATGCCTCCGGCTTCCAGCGCGGCGGAGACTTCGCTCATTGGGCGCAGCTCACGAACCCTCCGGGAACCGAGAGCGCGACGCGCGGCACGGTGATCGCGCTCGGCCAGTTTCGAGCGAACCTCGATGGACTCGTGCACGCCACACCCGAGCTGGACTTCGCGATTTCGAGCACGTATTTCCAGGGAGGCGTCCTGCCGCAGGATCGGGTGGACGTCGGAAACGCCCTCTTCTACGTCGAGCGCAACGAATCCTATCGGGGCGTGGACGCCCTCGCCGAAGCGCGATACACGCCGAGCGATCGGTTCAACCTGATCGTCGGAGTCGAGACGATCTTCGACCGCGAAGACCTCGAGGGCCCCCATCGCATCGACGCCGCGACGAACTCGCCCATTCCGGAGCCGAGGGAAGCACGCGGCGCCGTCGACTTCGTCGACGTCGGCGCCTACGTGAGCTCGAGCTACAAGCTCTTCGACCCGTGGCTGAAGCTCACCGGGGGTATGCGCTACGACCACCACAGCGAGTACGAGGGTCAGCTCACGGGCCGCGTCGGGTTGACCTCGCAGTGGAGCCGCGCGCTCACGGCCAAGCTGCTCTACGGGAGCGCCTTCAAGGCACCGTCCCCCTATCTCCTTCGCGCGGAACCGCTGCGCCTCGGCGACGTGATCGGAAACCCGGACCTCGAGCCCCAGCGGGTCCACACGCTCGAGTACCAGATGTCCTTTCGCCCGAGCCGCTTCTTCTGGATGAGCTCCGCGGTCTCCCACAGCTGGCTGCTCGACAAGGCGGAGTTCACCCCACAGGGTGAGAACCAGACGGCACGCAACGCAGCGAGCCAGCGCAGCCTGGCCTGGGAAACGCGGGCCAACGTGGCTCACTATGAGGACTACACGGCCTACCTTTCGTTCGAGCTCGTCCACTCGGTGCGGGAGCTCGGAGAGGAGGGCTACTTCGCGGACCTGGTGGGGCACGAGAACGTCGCATACCCGCCGTGGATCGTTCGCGGCGGAGCCGTGGTGAGCGTCCCTTCCCTCCCCCAGGTCCCGCTCACGCTCGGCGCGGAGGGCATGCTCGTCGGGCCGCGGCGGGCGGCAGACGCGAGCATCGTCGAACGCGGTGCGCCGTACTCGCTGCCGACCTATTTCTTGCTCGACGCGTCGCTCGCGACGCGCGAGATCTATCTCGCTCCGGGACACGAAACGCGAGTGGCGTTGCGTTCGCGCAATCTCCTCCGCACGCGGGGCTCCGACCCAGGGTTCTCTGGGTTCGAATATCCCCTCGCTCCGACCGAGCTCTTCCTCGAGGTGCGACACACCTACTGAGTCTCGATTTCGGGCTTCCCCGCTTCGGCCGTGGAGGGGCCGAAATCGAGCTTGTGTGTCTCGCCCGTCTCTTTTGGCGTCACACGAAGTCGAGGGCCGAGCCTCCGAGAGCGCATTAAGCCGATCACCTGGCCTGCCGTTCAACGTCGCGTGGCAGCCGCGTTCGAAGTCTCCCGGAGCTCTTGGAGCGTGCGCTCGCGCTCCCTCCTCTCCGCGCTCGCGCTGCTCGCCAGTTTCGCCGGGTGCGCCCCCGAGGAACGAGAGATTCCGGCGGACGCGATCAAGGTCGGCGCGGTGCTGCCCTTCACCGGAAAAGAGGCAGCGATCGGGAGGAACCTCGAGCAAGCGCTGCTCCTCGCCGTCAAGGACGTGAACGAAGCGGGCGGCGTCCGCGGGCGCCCCCTCCACCTCGTCACCCGCGACAGCAACTCGGGCTCGGCGCGCGGCCTCGATGCGCTGCTGGAGCTCCTCTACCTCGAAGAGGTCGAGTACCTGATCGGACCCGAGGAGAACGAGCTCGCCAACGACATCGTGCCGGACGTGAAGGCGCTCGACGTGCTCAACCTGCTGCCCGGCTACTCCGCGCCCGCGATGAAGCGGGGTGGCACCCGCGGCGCCTGGGTGCGGCTCGCGCCGTCGCCCGCGGCCATCGGGTGTGCCATGGCGCGTCAGGCGATCGCCGAGGGGGTCGATACGGCGAACTCGATCGTCGCGCTCGACGACTACAACCTGAGCCTCGCCGCCGAGTTCAACGCACAGTTCGTGCACCTCGGAGGGCGTGCGCTGCCGTCGGTCACGATCTCGGCGGGCGCCTCGTCGTACCGGGCGCAGATCGCGCAGGCGCTCGACTATGAAGCCGATCGCACCCTGCTGATCGCCTATCCCGCAACGGCATCGGTCGTCGCGACCGAGTGGACGATCGGCAGGCGCCGCGGCGCCTTCACGCTGAGCCCGATGCTGCACGCGGACGCCTTCCTCGTGAACACCCCGTTCGGCGCGCTCGATGGGTTCGCCGGGCTCTCCCCCTCGCTCAGCCTGACGAGTGAGTGCGACTCGGGCACGCCGAACGGCCCCGTCTCGTGCAGCCGCGAGAACGCGCGCGCGTTCTCCGACCATTTCGCGGCGCGCTGGGAGGGCGATCGCCCGTTTCCCGCGGCTCATTTCTACTACGACGCCGTGGTCTTGCTCGCGATGGCCCTCGAGCGGGAGCTCGCGCGCGGCAACGACGACCCCACGGCACCCGAGCTCCGAGACGCGATCCGCGAGCTCGGAGGCGGGGACGCCGAGCCCGCCCATTGGTCGGAGCTCTCTCCCGCGCTTGCGGCGCTCGCCGACGGAGGCTCCCGGCGATACGTCGGCGCCGCCGCCGAGTACGACTTCGACGAGTTCGGCATCGCGAGGCACGTCGTCTTCGACACCTGGAGCATCGCGCACGGCGCGTTCGTCGAAACGGGACGACTGATGGCGAGCTGCCCCCGGCACCTCTGACCCGGAGATGGTGGCGCATGCATTCGATCGGCAAGGAAGGAAAGGACGCGACGTGAAGCGATACGAGATCGGTCGTTTTGTATTCCTGGGACTCGCCTGGGTGGTGTCCGCGTGCGGCGGGGAACCCGAAGCGCAGAAGAAGGAGATCAGCCGCGTTCCGGTCCCGGAGAGCTCGTTCAAGCCCGTCGAGCTCGAGCAGACGATCGGAAAGCTGGTGCAGGCCATCGGAGAGACGGAGCCCGCGCCGCTCCAGCTCGGCATCGTGCTGAAGACGCTCACTGGCTACTGGGAGCCGGTGAAGCTCGGGGCGAACCGCGCGCTCGGCGAGCTCGAAGTTTCGGGCGTCGTGGTCGCGCCGACGGAGGCGACCGACGAGGAGCGGACGAATCGACAGCTCGAGATCCTCGAGCAGCAGCGGCTGTCCGGCTACAACGGGTTCGGCGTCGCCCCCATGGCGACCGTCGTCGGCGAGGAGATCGACGCCGCGACGGATTCGGGGATCCCCGTGGTCACGATCGACAGCGACCTCGCCAGCTCCTCCCGACACCTCTACATCGGCACCATCAACTACGACGCTGGAAAGACCGCGGGAGAGACGCTGCTCGGGCTGCTCGACGGTCCGCCCGGCACGGTGATCCTGCTCGGCCACGACACCGAGGAAGATTGGCCGGACGGCTATGGGCGCACGCAGGGTGCCAAGGACGTCTTGGAGGAGGCCGGCTACACCGTCCTCGTTCGGCGCACGACCTGGACCGACACCGGAGAGGCCGAGGACATCGACGCCCTCGAGCAGATGCTGACGACCGCCGACCCTCCGGCGGTCGGCATGATCGGCCTGTTCTCACCGGTGGTCCGCTGCGCCAAGGCGACCGAGGCGGCCGGGCTCACGAAGGACGACATCGTCATCGTGGGATTCGATTTCGAGCCCGAGACGCTGAGCTACATGCGGTCCGGGCTCGTGCGCGCCACGCACGCCCAGCGTCAGTACTACATGGGATACCTCGTCCCGTACGTGCTCTATTCCCTCAACGTGCTCGGGCTCGACCAGACGGTCGAGCTCATGGCTCCGCAAATGGCGGACGGGAGCCGCTTCAACGCGGGGCTCGACGTCGTGCACTCCGATCAGATCGAGGAGTACAACGCGTTCTTGGATTCGCTCGGCATCGGCGGCTGAAACGCCCGCCTCCGCACCTCGAGATCGCGCCGGACTCACCAGGATGGAAACGAACCAAGTGCTGGACGAGCTCATCTGCAACGCCACGCGGGAGCTCCTGCATGGCGTCGGTCTCGATTTTCGAGCGACGAGCAGCACCGGAATCGTGATGGAACGCGCAGCGGTCATCGGGTTCACGGGTCGTGATCTGCGCGGCGTGCTCGGAATCGGGATGACCGACTGCACCCTGAACGCGCTCGCCGCGAAGGCGAACGCCGCGCCGCACCGAGAGGACTGGCTCGGGGAAGCCGCGAACCAGCTGATCGGGCGCTTCAAGAACAAGCTGCTCCGCTACGGGACGACCGTGTCCATCGCGCTCCCCATGGTACTGCGCGGCGTGCGCATCCAGTTCATGTCGCCTGCAGCGCCCGGGGTGTCGACCCACCGCTTCGCGAGCAGCTCGGGGGACGTCTGCGTCTGGCTCGACGTCCACGCACGCGTGGGGTTCGAGCCGCGGGTCGTCCTCGACGAAGGCCCGGCTACCGCGACGGAAGGAGATCTGTTGCTGTTTTGAACAAGAAGAACGGCTACACGAGCACCGGCGCCCCGATGAACGCCCTCGTCCTCATCGATCCAGAAATCGAGGCGAGCGGGACGCTCGCCGATCGCCTGCAGATGCAAGGATACGCGGTGTCGATCTTCACCGACCCCGCCGAGGGCGCGCGCGTCGCCCTCGGCGATCCGCCCTGCGCCGTCATCGCCGACCTCTGGATGCCGGGGATCTCCGGAGTGCAGCTGTGTCGGTTGCTCAAGGCCGAACCCGCCACGGAGAGCGTCCCCGTGATCTTGCGCGGCCCGGAGAGCCCGCGCAATCGCTTCTGGTCCGAGCGCGCCGGCGCGAGCGACTACGTCGTGAAGGGGCGCATGGGCGATCTCGTTCGTGCTCTCGGCAAGGCGATCCAGAACCGGGTCGACACGGGGGACTTCTTCACGACGTACGCGGAGCTCGACATCCGCGATCGCATCACCGCGCACCTCGATGCGGCGCTGTTCGAGTCCGTGCTCGCGGCGGAGGTGCGTGCGCTCGGGACGTGCGGCGCCTTCGATCAGCTCTTCGACCTGTTCTCGCAGTTCGTGTCGCGCGTCGCTACCTACCGCTGGCTCGCCGTCGCCACCCATCAGCCGCGGCGACTCGGCCTGCACTGCAACCCGCGCTCCCGCGACAGCGCGGAGCGCGAGGCCCGCGCGGCGCTCGCGTTCGAGGGAGAGAGCCTCGTCTTGGTGGTGGAGGACGAAGACGCCTGCGAAGGAGCGGAATACCGGGCGCCGCTCCTCCGCCCGATCGAGCTCGGCGGCATTCCGATCGGACACCTCGCCCTCTCGCTGCCCGAGGCAGCGAAGCGTGAGGACGAGAACCTGGTCACGATCGTGGCCCGAGAGCTCGGGGGCCCCCTGCGCATGGCCACGCTCATGGAAGAGTCGCAGCGGCTCGCGACGATCGACGCCCTGACGGGGCTGATGAATCGGCGCGCTCTGGTCTCGGCGCTAGACGTCGAGCTCGAGCGCTGCCGTCGCTACGGCCACCCGCTCTCTCTCGTCCTCTTCGACGTCGACCACTTCAAGATGATCAACGACCGGCGCGGACATGGCGCCGGCGACGCGGTGCTCTCCGCCCTCGGGCGGCTCCTCCAGAGCGAGGTCAGAAAGACCGATCTCGCGGGGCGCTGGGGCGGCGAGGAGTTCGTGATCGCCCTGACGAGCTCCGAGCTCGAGGGTGCGCGCTGCTTCGGCGAGCGGCTGCGCACCGCGATCGAGAACCTGCGCATCGAGTACGAGGGCGGCGCTGCGGTGTCCGTGACCGCTTCGCTGGGCATCGCCGCCCACCAGCCCGGCGATTCTCTCGATGCCCTCGTCGACCGCGCCGACCGGGCCATGTACCTGGCCAAGTCCGGCGGCCGAAACCGGGTCGTCGTCGCGACCGACTCCGGCTCCATCGAGCTCCCGACTCCGAGCGATCCCGACCCGAGCACGCGCGCCGCCTGAGCCTAGATTTCTGGCTGACGCCGGAGGGGAGGGTCGAGACCGAAGCGGATTTGCCGAATTCGCGTTCGGCGCGCGCAGCGATAGCAGCGCTAGCGCGAGCACGACGGGCGCGAAGGCGGCGGAGAGACGCGAGGAATCGGCCTTCCCCGACTAGGAAGCCCGAAAGCTAGGCTGAACCCCCAGCTCCAGGCCGAGCCGGAATTTTGGCTCGGAGGACTAGGCGTCCACGTTTTGCATCGATCCGAGGCCGCGCAAGAAGGCGCGCTGCACGAAGAAGAACAGGACGACGACCGGGAGCGTGGTGAGCACCGACGCGGCCATCAGGTAGTGCCACTGTGTGCCCCCGATCTGGCTTTCGTAGAACTGCAGACCGAGGGACAGGGTGAACGTGTTCTGGTCGGTGAGGTAGAGGAGCGGCCCCAAGAGGTCGTTCCACGAGTAGACGAACTGGAAGAACGCCACCACCGCGAGCGAAGACTTCGACAGCGGCACGTACGTCCGAAAGAAGATGGTGAGCTCGGAGGCGCCGTCCAGCATCATCGCCTCCGGCAACGCCTTCGGAATGCGCAGGAAGAACTGGCGCAAAAGGAAGATATTGAACGCTCCCCCGAAAAAGCTCGGAACCCAGAGCGGATAGAGCGTGCCAATCCAGCCGAGCTCCCGAAACACCCCGTACAGCGGCACCATGAGCACCGGAAACGGCACCATCATGGTGGCGAGCGTCAGCGCGAAGAGCAGATCGCGCCCCGGCCACTCGAGGCGCGTGAAGCTGTAGGCGACGAGCGCGCTCGAGAACGTCGTCCCGATGCTCGAGAGCGTGCAGATGACCAGCGTGTTCTTCGTGTACTCCCAGAACGGGATGTAACGGACGGTCTCGAGATAGTTCCGCCACTCGAAGGTTTCTGGAAGCCACGCGGGCGGAGAACGCATCGTCTCGTGGATGGGCTTGAGCGAGGTCGAGACCATCCAGAGCATCGGGAAGACGAAGATCAGACACGCCGTGATCAGCGCGAGGTGCACGAGGACGCGCGCCCGCGGATGGCGGCGAAAGGTGCTGCTGAAGGGAGAGCCGGCTGCGCTCACGCCCTCAAGCTCCCGTGTAGTGCACGCGGCTCCGCCCGATGCGGACGAGCACGAGCGTGAGGCCGAGGATGATCAAGAAGAGAATCCACGCCATCGCGGAGGCCTCGCCCATCCTCAGGAACTTGAAGGCGCTGTCGTATAGGCGCATCGTGTACGTGAGCGTCGCGCGCGCGGGCCCGCCGTTCGTCATCACGAAGGGCTGAGTGAACACCTGCAGGGCGCCGATCACCCCGATGATGGCGTTGAAGTAGACCACCGGCGAGACGAGCGGCAGGGTGATGTGCCGGAGCTTGTGCCAGAGGCTCGCGCCGTCGATGTCTGCCGCCTCGTAGAGCGCGCGCGGCACGTCCTGCATCGCGGCGAGCAGCACCACCACGGCGTGCCCCACGCTCCAGACGCTCATCAAGATGATCGAGGGCAGCGCGGTGCGCGGGTCCACGAGCCAGGGAACGGGCTCGATCAGGCCGAAGCTCAGCGTGCCGAGGATGTGGTTCAGGACGCCGTACTCGGCGTTGAAGATCCAGAGCCACGCCATCGCGCTCGCGACGACGGGCGTGAGCGCGGGCAAGAACACGAGCGTCCGGTAGATGCTCGCTCCGCGCGCCGCCGCGTCGAGCATCACCGCGACGAAGAACGCCAAAATCAGACCGAGCGGCAGCGAGAACGCGACGTAGACGAGCGTGTTGGTGAGCGCCCGCCAGAACACGCCGTCGGCGAGGAGCTCCGCGTAGTTGCCGAGCCCGATGAAGCGCGGCGTGGTCAGCACCGAGTACTCGCAGAAGCTGTACACGAGCGACGCCATCACGGGGTACGCCGTGAACACGAGCAGGCCGAGCGCCCAAGGCGAAAAGAAGGCGAGGCCACGCCCGAGCGAGGCGTTCGCGCGCGCAGGACGCCTCCCCCCGGCGAGCCGCCGCGCGCGCCGGCGTTCGACCGCCGCGAACCCGGCAACGCCCAACACGAGCAAGCTCACGAGCCCAACCGGGGCGAGCTTCAGGGCCTGCGAGGGCGGCGCGGCGAGGCGCCGTCGCTCGCGGTCCCACGAGTTTTGCAGACGCTCCTGCGCCTCGGCCAGGGCGACCTCGGGCGTCGTCTGCATGAGCCAGATGCGCTGGAACATCGCGCGGGTCTCGTCGCGATACTCCTTCCAAACGCTCAACTTCGGCTGCGCGCGCGCCCCGGGGCTCTGGGCGAGCTCCTGGAACATGCGGATGTACGGGTGCCGGTGCTCGCGGAAGAACGAGTCGCTCACCGTGCGCAAAGGCGAGTTCTTGCGTTGACCGAGGGCGAGCCGCTCGGTCATCGCTTGCTGGGACAAGAACGCGATGAACTCGAACGCCTCCCGCGGGTGGCGCGCCCCGCGCGGGATCACGAGCATGTCGGAGTCCAGGTAGGCGACCGGGGGATCGCCCGCGCGCTCGCTCGGAAACGGCGCGGCGCCCCACTCGAGGCCCGGCGAGAAGCGCTCGATGTAGTTCGCGAGCCAGATCCCCTGGAACGTCATGGCGAGCTTGCCCGCCATGAACGGATCCTCGGAGGAAGCGAGGTTGCCGAAGCTCGAGGAGAGCCGCTGCAGCGTCGCGACGCCGTGGCGCTTCGCGTAGCTCTGCACCCAGCGGAACGCGCGCCGGTTCTCGGGCGAATCGAGCAGGATGCGCGCGTCGCCGTCCCACAGCTCCGCACCGAAGAAGTAGCCCCAGAAGAACGGGAAATACGACGGCTCCGAGGGGAGAAAACCGACCTTCTGCACCGCGCCGTTCTCGACCACGGTGAGCCGCTCGGCGAACGCGTCGAGCTCCGCGATCGTGCGCGGCGGCCGCTCCGGGTCGAGCCCGGCCTCGCGAAAGAGCCGCTTGTTCCAGTGCAGGCCCGTGACGACCGGGACGGAGGGCACCCCGTAGAGCACCCCGCGGTAGACCCCCATGTCCCAGTAGATCGGCAGGTACCGATCGGCGCGGACGGGGGTGCCGCGCGCAAACGCGTCGAGCGGCGTCAGCGCCTCGCGATCGGCGAAGTCGATGACGTCGTTCGCCGCGACCCCGGCGAGGTCCGGCGGGTTGCCGCCCGCCGTCGCGATCAACGTCTTCTGCCCGATCGAAGAGACGGAGACGTAGTCGACGAAGATGCGGTCCTGCGAGCGGTTGAACGCGTCCACGATGGACTGCATCGCCGCGCGCTCGAAATCGACCCACTTCTCCCAGTAGACGACGCGAACGCGACCGGCGCGCTCGGACTCCGGGCTCGCCGCGCGGGACCACGAGGCAACAGCGTGAACGCAAGCGATCACCAGGAGCGCGACCAGAAGCCTGAGCCCGCTCGACGCGCGGGGACCCGCTCGGAATCGCCTCGGACGGCTGCTCGGGACCGCGCCTCTCGCCGACAAATCCACGAAAACTCTCGCCTCTATGCCATCGGCCCGCGCCGAGGGCAAAGCTCCTCGCATCCCGAATCGGCGTGAACGCCGGGCCTCGAGACGGTGGCCTCCAAACGCGCTAGTACCTCGGCCTCGGACGAACGGGACACGAAGGGAGCCCATGGCCTACGACAAACTCAGCCTGGAGGGCCGCGTCGCGGTGGTGCTCGGCGGCACCTCGGGGATCGGCAAGCAGCTCGCGCTCGGCCTCGCGCAGGCCGGAGCCGACGTGGTTGCCGCGTCGCGCCGCTCGAGCGAGGTCGAAGCGACGGCCGAGGCGCTCGCGGGGCTCGGTCGTCGCACACTCCGCCTGACGTGCGACGTGTGCGATCGCTCCTCGATCGACCGCCTGCGCGACGCGGTGCTCGCGGAGCTCGGAAAAGTTGACATCCTCGTGAACTGCGCCGGACGAACGCAACGCGTCCCCACCCTCGAGGTGAGCGAGGCGGATTTCCAGGCCATCCTCGACACGAACCTCGTCGGAACGCTCCGGGCGTGCCAGGCGTTCGGGAGGCCGATGCTCGAGCGGGGTTACGGCCGCATCGTGAACATCGCGTCGCTCTCCTCGTTCGTGGCCCTCTACGAGGTCGCCGCCTATTCCGCCAGCAAGGCCGCGGTGGTCTCGCTCACGCAGTCCCTCGCGCTCGAGTGGGGGCCGCGCGGCGTGAACGTCAACGCCATCGCCCCAGGTGTCTTCCGCACACGGCTCAACGAGGCCCTGCTGGACGGCACGCCGCGCGGGAAGGAATACCTCCTGCGCACCCCGATGAAGCGCTTCGGCCAGCTCGAGGAGCTCGTCGGCGCGGCCATTTTCCTGTCATCCGAAGCGGCAAGCTTCGTCAACGGCGAGACGATCGCGGTGGACGGCGGCTTCCTCGCGAGTGGAGTCAACCAATGAGCTCGATCATGACCCAAAACGAAGCGTCCGAAGAAGCCATCGCCACCCTGCTCGACAAGATCGAGGAGATGGCGTTCCAGGATCCCACCGCCGCGCTGGCGGAGCTCGAGGCGGCGCCGCCCGAGCTCGCCGCCGACCCCGCTGTCTCGATGGCGCGCGCCGACCTCACCTTCGTGGTGCACGGGCCGGAAGCCGCGCGCACCGTGCTCGAGCCGCTGCTCGCGCAGGATCCGGACGATCCGGACGTGCGCCACATGCTCGGCTGGATCTGCGGGGAGCTCGGCGAAGAGGAGCGCATGGTGGAGCACTTCCTGAAGGTGCTGGAGCTCGATCGCGCCATCGACGGCGGCGACGCGGTGGACCGCGAGACCGAAGATCGGATCGTCGCCGCCGCGGAGGAGGCGCTCGCTGGCCTTCCGGATCCGTTCCGCTCCCGCATCGCCGACGTGGCGATCCTCGTCGAGCCGCGGCCGAGCCAGGAGATCGTGCGCGAGGGCTTCGACCCGCGCGCCCTGGGGCTCTTCGAGGGCCCGTGCGACGCCGATCGCCAAAACCTGGAGCCGACGACGACGCCCACCCGCATCGTCCTCTATTCGGCGAACCTCCTCGCCGACTCGCCGGATCCGGATACCCTGCGCCTCGAGGTGCAGACGACGGTGCTCCACGAGGTCGGCCACTACTTCGGCCTCGACGAGGAGGAGCTCGATCACATGGGCCTGGCGTGACGAGCCTCCCCGGCCCCGACAGCTGATCTTGTGTTCAGGTAACGGAGCGTGGTAGAGGGGGGCCCATGGCGCGTGCGAAAGCCCCGTCGTCCGGTCGCTTGGTCCGCGCCGCGTTGGCTTCGGGCGATCGCATCGAGGTCGTCGGGGCGCGGGAACACAACCTCGCGATCGATTTCCTCACCCTCCCCAAGCACCAGCTCGTGGTCTTCACGGGCCCGAGCGGGTCGGGCAAATCGAGCCTCGCGTTCGATACCCTCTATGCCGAGGGCCAGCGGCGCTATGTGGAGTCGCTCTCTGCGTACGCGCGGCAGTTTTTGGGGCGGCTGGATCGGCCCGCCGTCGAGCGGCTGCGCGGGCTCTCACCCACCATCGCGATCGAGCAGAAGAGCGCTTCGTCGAACCCCCGCTCGACGGTCGGAACCATCACGGAGATCCACGACTATCTGCGCGTCCTCTGGGCCCGCGCGGGCCGGCAGCACTGTACGACGTGCGGACGCGAGGTGCGCGGCCGCAGCACCGACGAGATCGTGGCGGACGTGCTCGCGCTCCCGCGCGGGGCGCGCATTCTGTTGCTCGCTCCCCTCGTCACCCATCGCAAGGGCGAGTTCCGCGACTTGTTCAAGGAGCTCTCGGGGCGCGGCTTCGTCCGCGTACGCGTCAACGGCGAGGTCCTCCGGCTGGACTCCGCGCCGGCGCTCGACAAGAAGCGCAAGCACACCGTCGAGCTCGTGATCGACCGGCTCACCGTCGAGGCCTCGGCGCGCTCGCGCTTGGCGGAAGCCGTGGAGCTTGGCCTGCGCGAAGGAAAGGGCGAGCTGACGGTGGAGCCGGAGGGCGGCGAGCCCAAACACTTCTCGGCGTCTCGCTCGTGCTGTGGCGTCAGCTACCCGGCGCTCGGCCCGCAGAGCTTCTCGTTCAACTCGCCGCTCGGAATGTGTGGGGCGTGCAACGGGCTCGGGGTGCGGACCGAGATCGACCCGGATCTGGTCGTCCCGAACCCCAAGCTCTCCATCCGCCAGGGCGCGATCGCTCCATGGGCGACCTCCGTCGAGCGCGGCGAGGGGTGGACGTACCGCATCATCGAAGCGCTCGCGCGCGAGACCGGTGTCAATCTCGACGTGCCGTTCGGCAAGCTGTCGAAGAAGCAGCGGGAGCAGGTTCTCTACGGCGTCGAGGGCAAGAAGATTCGGGTCACCTGGGGCCAGGAGGGCAGCGAGAACCATGGAAGCTGGGGGGTTCGCTTCCAAGGCGTGATCCCGACGTTGATGCGCCGGTACCGCGAGACCTCGTCCGAGCGCATGCGGGAGCAGTATCGGCAGTACCTGCGCGAGGTCCGGTGCGATGCTTGCGACGGGCGAAGGCTCCGTGCGGAGAGCCTGGCCGTGTGCCTCTCCGGACGCACGATCGCGGAGGTGCTCGCGCTCTCGGTCGGCGACTGTGCGGCGTGGTTCTCGAAGCTCGAGCTCGGCAAGGCCGAGCGCGCCATCGCGGAGGGCCCGCTGCGCGAAATCCGGAGCCGCCTCTCGTTCCTCCTGAACGTCGGGCTCGAGTACCTCACCCTCGATCGCTCGGGGCCGACGCTCTCCGGCGGCGAGGCGCAGCGCATCCGTCTGGCGAGCCAGCTCGGCAGCGAGCTCTCGGGGGTCACCTACGTGCTCGACGAGCCGAGCATCGGCCTCCACGCGCGCGACAACCAGCGGCTCATCGAGACGCTGCGACACTTGCGCGATCTCGGAAACTCCGTCGTCGTCGTGGAGCACGACGAGGAGACGATCCGTGCGGCCGATCACGTCGTCGATTTCGGACCCGGCGCGGGACACCTCGGCGGCAAGGTGGTGTTCGAAGGGCCGCCGAGCGCGCTCGATCGCGCGAAGGGCAGCATCACGGCGGACTATCTGAGCGGACGACGGTGCATCGAGGTTCCGAAGCAGCGCCGTCCGGCTTCGGGTGAGCTCGTCGTGCGCGGCGCTCGCGAGCACAACCTGAAGGACGTCGACGTCACGTTTCCCCTCGGCTGCCTCGTCGCGGTGACGGGTCCGAGCGGCGCGGGAAAGAGCTCCCTCGTCAACGGCATCCTGCTGCCCGCGCTCGCTCGTCGCCTGCACGGCGCGACGGACCCGGTGGGCGCCCATCGCGCCATCGAGGGCATCGAGCGGATCGACAAGGTGATCGCGATCGATCAGCGCCCGATCGGGCGCACGCCGCGGAGCAACCCGGGCACGTACACGAAGGCCTTCGACGAAATCCGCTCGATCTTCGCGAGCCTCCCCGAAGCGCGCCTTCGCGGCTGGGACGCGGGGCGGTTCAGCTTCAATCTGAAGGGCGGGCGGTGCGAAGGGTGCGAGGGCGACGGCGTGGTGCGCGTCGAGATGCACTTCTTGAGCGACGTGTACGTCACCTGTGAGGTGTGTGGCGGCAAACGCTACAACGCCGAGACACTCGCAGTCACCTACCGCGGGAAGAGCATCGCGGACGTGCTCGAGACCGATATCGATTCGTGCCTCGAGCTGTTCGAGCCGTATCCTGCGCTCGCGCGCATTCTCCGCACGCTCTCGGAGGTGGGGCTCGGCTACGTGAAGCTCGGCCAGCCTGCGCCCACCCTGAGCGGCGGCGAGGCGCAGCGTATCAAGCTCGCGCGCGAGCTCTCGCGCACGCAGACCGGCCGCACTCTGTACGTGCTCGACGAGCCGACGACGGGCCTGCACTTCGAGGACGTGCGCCGGCTGCTCCAAGTCCTCGAGAAGCTCGTGGACGCCGGAAACACCGTGATCGTCATCGAGCACAACCTCGACGTCGTAAAGCGCGCCGACCACGTCGTCGATCTCGGCCCGGCCGGCGGCGACGCCGGCGGCCGCGTGGTCGCGACGGGCACGCCGGAGGCGGTCGCGCGCTCGCGAGCCAGCGTGACCGGCCCCTACCTCGCCCCGCTGCTCCGCCAAGCACCCCCCCCGCGCCCCGCCTCGAAACCAACCCGCTCGCGCACCCGCCAAGCGGAGCGCCAAGCCCTCTAGAACGCCGATCAGTTTGACCGATCGGCGTTCTAGCCTTGTCTTGTAGGGGCGGCTCGCGCCGCCCCTCGCCGCCGAAGTGAGTTCGGCGGGGCCCCTCCCCACGCGGGCACTCTGCCCGACGCTGTTTTCCGCATATTTCGGCGCGTTGTTAGCCATCTGCCGCTCTAGCCCGAGCTTCGCGTTCTTCACCCGAAGCCTCGCGAAACCCGAGCTTGGCGGGCACGCCCGAGGAGAGCGGCCTCCCCCGACGAGGGACGCGGTTCAGCCCGTGTTGCGCATGCCCTGGGCGATGCCGTTCAGCGTGGTGCCGATGGCGGCGTCGATCAGGCGGCGGTCGGGATGATTTTCGGGCAAGGAGAGCTTGCGTCGGAGCAAGCTCACCTGAAGCAGCGAGAGCGGATCGACGTAGGGGTTCCGCAGCATGAGCGAGCCCTGGAGGAAGCGATGCGTGGCGATGAGCTCGCGACCTCGAATCGTGTGCAGAGCTCCCACGGTGCGCTGGAACTCCGCTTCGAGCCCTGCCATCACGCGCGGATTGCCCCCGAGCGTGCCGACGTAGAGGCGCGCCACCTCGAGATCCGCTTTGGCGAGCACCATCTCGAGCTTGTCGAGCAGATCGTCGAAGAACGGCCACTTTTCGGCCATCGACTTGAGCAGCGCGAGGCCGTCGGGGCGCGCGATCATGCGCTCCAGGGCCGTGCCGACACCGACCCAGGCCGAGGCCATCAGCCGAATCTGCGTCCAGCCGAAGTTCCACGGGATCGCGCGGATGCCGGCGATCGTGCCGGCGCCGCGCTCGCGATACGCGGGCCGGGAACCGAAGTGCACGTGCGTGAGCTCACGAACCGGGGTCGTCGTGAGAAACAGCTCGAACAGCCCGGGGTCCTCGTGGACCATCGCGCGGTAGGCGACCCGCGAGGTCTCCGCGAGCTCATCCATGGCGGCGCGGAAGCTCGCGACCGTCGCGGGGTCGAGCGCGTCCGCGAAGTTCGAGCAGCGCGCCATCAGCGTGCCCGTGAGCATCACCTCGAGGCTGCGCTCCGCGAGCTGCGGGAGGCCGAACTTCTGCGAGATCACCTCGCCCTGCTCGGTGATCTTGATGCGCTCGCCCACGCTGCCGGGGGGGAGCGCCGTAAGCGCGCGGTACACGGGCGAGCCGCCGCCGCGCCCGACCGTGCCCCCCCGACCATGGAAGAGCGTGAGCTGAACCCCGGCGTCCCGCGCGAGCTCCGAGAGCAGCTCCTGAGCGCGATAGAGCTCCCAGGCCGCGGCGAGCACCCCGACGTCCTTGGCGGAGTCGGAGTAGCCGAGCATGACCTCCTGCTGATGGCCGCGCGCAGCGAGCTGGCGCCGGTACACCGGGTCGGCGAAGAGGCCCGCCATGATACCGGGCGAGGCGGCGAGGTCCGCCTGCGTCTCGAACAACGGCACGACGTCGAGCTTGGAAACCGGCGTGTCGCCGGCGAGATCCACGAGACCGGCCTCGCGCGCGAGCAGGAGCACCGAGAGCAGGTCCTCCGCGCTGCGGGTCATCGACACGATGTAGGTCGCCACGGCGCTCTCGCCGAGCTCGAGCTGGATCGAGCGCATCGCGTGGAACACGTCGAGGGTTCGCTGTGTCGTCTCGTCGAGCTCGAGGTACGGCGAGACCAGCGGTCGCCGGCTCATGAGCTCGCGTCGCAACGCCCCGCCGTCGAAAGCGGGCATCCCCAAACACTCAGCGATCGCGCGGAGGGCGCGCGTGTGCGCCTCGGAGTCCTCGCGCAGGTCGAGCTCGTAGCCGTGGAACCCGAGCATCTCGACCTGGGCGATCAACGGCTCGAGCAGCGCGCGGCGCGCGGTGTCGGCGCTCGCCGCGATGAGCGCCTTGCGCACGAGATTCAGGTCCGCGAGCAGCTCCCCCGCGGCGGCGTACGCGCCGGGCACGGCCTCGGGGCGCCCCGCGTCGCGCGACGCGATCTCGCGCCGAAGCCCCTCGATGCGCGCCACCATGAAGCTGAGCTTCAGCCGCAAGGGCTCGTGCGCGTCGCGCCGCCGGTTCGCCTCCCACACGGCCGGCAAGAGCTGCTTGTCGTGCTCGAGCGAGGCGCGAAGCTCTTCCGGAGCGGGCACGAGGCGATCGGAAATCGAGAGGGCCCCGATCAGCTCGTCGAGGCGCCGCCGGTAGCGCTCGAGCAGCGCGTAGGCCGTGCGCCGCACGGCCGCGATCGTGATCTCCGGCGTGACGAACGGGTTGCCGTCGCGGTCTCCGCCTACCCAGCTTCCGAGCGAGAGGCGCGGCGAAAACCCGAGCTCCTTGCCGAACACCGCGCGGAACGCGCGCTCCGTGGCCGTGCGGACCTCGCTGGTCGCCTCGAGCAGGCGGTCTTCGAGGTACCAGATGACCGAGCCCACCTCGTCGAGCACGCTCGGGCGGTCGCGCCGCACCTCGTCCGTGAGCCACAGCAGCTCGACATCGGCTTCGATCCGCTCGTCGATGCGGGCGCGCTCGACGGGGGACGCGTGCTCGCGGGCCAGCAGCCCGTCGGCGATGCGGGCCTGGAGGCTGAGCAGCGTCCGGCGCGTCGCCTCGGTCGGGTGAGCGGTGAGCACGGGCTGCACCTCCAGGCCGCGCAAGCGCTCGCGCAGCTCGGCGGGGGTGTATCCCTGCGCCTTCAGCTTCTCGAACGCCCAGGTCACGCTGAAGGGCTGCGGGCTCGAGTTTCCGCTCGCCTCGTACGCGCGACGCCGCCGGACCCGATGCACTTGCTCGGCCGTGTTGATCAGCACGAAGAAGAGGGCGAACGCGCGGGCGACGGGGGCGGCCTGCTCGAGCGGGAGCGCATCGACCTGTGAAAGGAGGTGCTCGAGCGAGGCGTCGCGCCCGTCACCGCGGCGCCGGTCGCGGCTGGCGGTCCGGAGGCTCTCGACGGATTGGAACACGGCCTCGCCCTGCAACCGCCGAATCACGCGCCCGAGCGCGCCGGCGAGCCAACGCATGTCCTCGTGCAGAGGCCTATCTTCGCTGCGAATCTCGATGGAGCCCACGGCCCGGGCGTTCTGTCACGGCTGCCCCGGCGTGACCAGGGGCCGCCGCGCGGCCGGTGCGCCTCCGCCGGGGCTCCCGCCGGCCGGAACGGGGCTCGGAGCCGCTCGAGAAGCGCCGGTCGCCGAGCTCTGCGGGGTGGGCGGCCGACGCGCGGGCGGGACCAAGAACATCTCCGCCATGTCGAAAATCGAGAGGATCTGTTCTTGGGTCACGCCGAGCTCGCCGTGGATCCGATTTTCACGCGCATCGAAACGGATCGTCTGGATGAAGCGCTGCGGTCGCGTTCCGAGAATCAGTCCGAGCACGCCGAGATCGAGCCGCGTCGCGGCCGCGACGGCGCGCTCGAGCTCGGCGGCGTGCGCGCGCGCGAGCTCCGGGGTCTCGTCCTCGGCCTCGATTTCCACGACGGCGCCGCCGTCTTCGGTGGGCACCACGCGGGCCCGCGCCCAGCGGATCGACTCGGGGACCCGCACCGGGAGACCTCGAAACGCGCGCCACGGCGTCACGACGTAGGCGGTCGCGAGCTGCGTTCCCGGCAGCGTGGGGATGCGGGCCCGCGGCCCGAGGCGCTCGGCGTCCGCGAGCGCGCTCTTCGGCGTGACGACCACGATCTGCTCGGAGGGCAACACGAAGTGGCGTTCGGCTCGATCCGCGCTGGCGCGCGCGACGGGCACGCGGGCCTTCAACCACTCGCCTCCCGGATCGCGCTGCACGAGCATATCGATCGCGGCGCGCATGCGCTCGCGCCCGAGCCGGTGCTGAATGACCGCGACGACCTCCTCGGAGCGTCGGAGCTGCGGTCCCACGATGAGAATTCGATCGATGTCGCGCACGGGGTCGATCCCCGTGGGACCGAGGAAGTCGCGCCACTGGTACACGCGACCGAGGAGCGCGCCGACGCGCGGGCCGAGGCGGTGCTCGCGGAGCTTCTCGGCGTCGATGATGAGGCGCACGTTCGCGTTCGCATCGACGACTCGACGGACTCCACCCGCCATCGCCACCGGATCGGCAATCCCCGACTCGGGAGCCTTTGCCGGTTCCTCGGCCGGTGGAGCGGGCTCCGGCGGCTTGGGTTTGGGCGGAAGCGGCTTCGGGGCCTCGGGCTCGGGGGGCGCCTCCACGGCCATGGGAGGCGCGGCGGGCTCGCTCGGAGCGGGCGGTTCGGTCGCCTCCGGCGCCGGCGCGGGCTCCTCCAAGAGGTCGATCGGAATCGCGACGATGGGCGGCCCGGAGGGCACGTCGTCGTCGTCGGGGGGCTTCAGCAACCCGAGCAGGCCAACCAGCCCGAACACCGGTGTCATGGGCAGGTGGAGGAGCGCGGACAGTCCGAGCCAAACGACGAACCGCCTCCGCCTGTCGTGATCGCGCCGGTCGCCGGGGGCGTGCACTCGGCCCACCATAGCCCCTCGTTGCTGCGCGAACCAGGCGCGCCGGTCGGACTCCGTCCCCGTGCGGGGCGGCCGACCCGAGCCGCCCCTTCCTCGACGCACCGGGCTCAGTCGACGCGAGAGCGCGCGTCGAGCTTCTTTTTCTCGAGCTCGGGGACGACGCGAGCGACGCGCTTGTAGACGGTCTCGCGCACGAGGCGCCAGAGCAGCGCGTCGTCGTCGCTCTCCGCCAACATGCCGAGCGGAATCCGGAACCCGCCCATGTCGGCGCGCCCTCCGCCGTAGGGCCGTCCTTCGCTGTCGTCGCCGAACGCGGCTTGCATGAACGCTGCCGGATCGACGCTCGGCCGCCGAGTGCGCAACGAGCCGTCGATGCGGTCCTCGACGATGCCGTAGACGACCGCCGTGTCGATGTCCTCGCGGCGCAGGATGAAATCGGCGGCCATCGGGATGGCGTCGCGATTGTTCGCCGAGACGCGACCGACCCCGGCGATGGCGAAGTCGCGGATCACCTCCAGGTCGGCGAGCGCGCGCCCGACCGCGTCCATCGCCTCCGCGGTGAGCGTGCGCCGTCCGACGCGGCTCAGCGTTTCGGCGTCGCAGAAGGGCTTGAGGTAAGCCGCCGCGCGCAGGTCCGCCTGGGTCGCGATAGCGAAATCGTCGGTGTCCGTCTGGATACCGAAGAACATCGCGGTCGCGACCGGCGAGTCGTCGTTCCCGCCCGCGCCGAACGGCGCGAGCCCGCGCTCCGCGTAGTCGGCGTATATCGTGCACGTCGAGCACACGTCGTGGCGAATGTCCACGAAGTCCGCCTTGGGCGGGGTGAGCGGGCGGTGGTGGTCCACCACGGTCAGGAGCTTCAAGGAATCCGGGACGCGAATGCTCGTCTCGCTCGCGCTCGCGTCGACGAGGGCGAGATAGCCGAACGGCTCGAGATCGGCCGTTTCGCTCACGCGAAGCAGCGGCACGTTCAAGAGCTTGATCAGGGCTCGGTTCTCTGCCCTCGACACCGGGAGCACGTGAGCAATCGTCGCGGACACGCCGAGGCGCTCGCAAAGGCGCTTGTGGGCCATGGCCGCGCCGATCGCATCCGGATCCGGATGACCCCAGAGCAGAATGACGTGAGGCTTGTCCGTCGCGCTCGCGATCACGCGCTGCAGCTCGAGACCTCGCTCAGGTTGACCCATCGCGACTTCCTTTACTGGTATCCAGCGATGCGCGCCAGGCCCCAGCAACGCTCCGGGCGGTGCGCGGAGCTCGTCACACACCGGAAGCAGAGGAGCGCGCTCGGGAGACGCGAAACGCTCGACGCCGCCTGCTCCGATGGCAGGCGCGAGCGGATCACCCGGGTCCGCCATTGGCCCGGAGGCCGATTCATCGAGAGCTCCTCGCGTGAGTTGAGCAAAATTTCGAGGCTCGCCTTGCAGCACGCGGATGCTTCGCAAACAATGTCTTGACTCGAGCAGCTCCGAAGAGAAAGCTACAGGGACTCGGTATGACCTCCCCTCACCACGACCCAAGGCTCAGCAGCGCCGAAATCGGCTTGCCGCACCTTGTGGGTGGTATTGGGGGCGTCCTTGGCATCCTCGTTCTCGGGCTCGTCCTCGTCGTCGAGTCGAGTGCGGCGGCTGTCTGAGTACTTCAGATTCCCAAACGAAGATGGCCCCCGCACCCAAGAGGTTCGGGGGCCTTTTCGATTTCGGCTCCCCTGAACCGAAAATCCCCGAAACCGAAAACCCGAGAGGAACCCCGCCGTGGCAGCAAGTGTGACCAACCTGACCCCCAACGAGACCCGCCCCGAAGCGCGACGGCTCACCGGCGCGCAGCTCATCTGGGACACGCTCGTCAAGGAGGGCGTCCACGTCGTCTTCGGTTACCCCGGCGGGGCGATCATGCCGGCCTACGACGCGCTGCCGCAATACCCGAGCCTGCGGCACATCCTCGTGCGCCACGAGCAGGGCGCCGCGCACATGGCCGACGGCTACGCGCGCGCGTCGGGTCGTGTCGGCGTCGCGGTGGCGACGTCTGGACCGGGCGCGACGAACCTCGTGACCGGCATCGCGAACGCCATGATGGATTCGATTCCGATGGTGTGCATCACGGGGCAGGTCGCCTCGACGCTCATCGGCAGTGATGCCTTCCAGGAGACGGACATCACCGGCATCACGCTGCCGATCACCAAGCACAACTTCCTCGGGACGCGGCCCGAGGACGTGGCCCGTAGGGTGCGCGAGGCGCTGCTCATCGCCCGGTCGGGCCGGCCCGGTCCGGTGCTCATCGACATCACCAAGGATGCGCAGCAGGCCTCGTGCGCGTTCGACTGGGACGCCGCGGCGCCGGCGGTGGCCGGCTGGCGGTACGGGCCGCCGCCGGGCACTGCCGATCTCGCGGCCGCCG
>Ga0079224_100001489_pt1 | contig 27066 bp, 35 predicted proteins | sample Stecom2015_FD_80414 | JGI IMG/M metagenome (GOLD analysis project Ga0079224, IMG submission 80414) | Agricultural soil microbial communities from Utah to study Nitrogen management - Steer compost 2015 | ecosystem: Environmental > Terrestrial > Soil > Agricultural land | place: USA: Utah... | reverse complement strand
GATCGAAGACCGTCCGGTCGTCGGGCGGCGTAAACTCGTAGACGAGCTCGGCGCCCGGCGCGATGGACGGCTGCGTGATGACGGGAACGCCGTCCATCGCGTTGGGGACTCGCCCGCCGTGCCAATGCACCGTCGTACCTTCGGCGAGCCCGTTCTCGACCCGGACGCGCAACCGGTCTCCCTGACGCACCCGAAGGACCGGTCCCGGTACGGTTCCGTTGTACGCCCAGACGTCCGTCTGCGGGTACTGGGGCGGCACAAGCTGTGCTTGCGCCGGACCGGCCGTGAGCCGGGCTTCGACGAGCCGCGGTTCCGGGCGGGCCGCCGTGCTTCCGTATTGCGCAAGAAGCGGCATGGCGCCAAGCGCGGTGACGCCGGCCAGAAATCGCCTTCGTCCGAGTGCCGCACGAGGCTTTGCAAGCTTGCTCAAGTCAATCTCCCGATGAAGTCGCTCGCGCGGCGCAAGGCCGTCGAGCAGGCAGGGGGCATTGCGGCGAGGCCGCAGCCTGGTCTACGAGCGCTGGCTACGACAGCCGCGACTTGGGAGGGGCGGTATCCGGAGGCCCGGAAATCGCCTGAAGAGTGAATTCCGGGGAAGCGATCGGCGCTACTCCGGGGGCTTCGGCAAGGGTCTTTACGAGCGGGCTTGCAATGGCCGTCAGCAACAATGGGCAAGCCACCGAGCAGCTGCCATCGGCTGCGCTCGAGCCGCTTCCCGTGCAGCAACCGTCGTCAGCGGGTGCGGACGCTTCCACGTCGCAGTTCGGGTTTCCTTCATGGCCGGCAAGCACTGCCGCGGCAAACCCTGCCGTGAGGATGACCGCAACGAACGCTGCAAACGCCTTCTTCAAGGTGCCGTCCATGCCGTGCCAGGCATTCTAGTCCTCGGGCGCTCCTCGCTGCCAGTCGGCCCCTGATCTACCATGCAAGACCTCTGAACGCGTGAGGCGCGGGATGATGAATCGGAGGCGATTCGTGCTGGGAATGGCGACGCTCGCGGCCTTGCCCGCGTCGCGCGCCACGCCGGAGGCCACGGTGCCGGCAGGCGCCGGTTCGGGCGTCGCGCTGGTGCTCGGGGGCGGGGGCTGCCGCGGCTACGGCCACATCGGCGTCCTCCGCGTGCTGGGGGAGGAGGGGCTCAAGCCATCGTTGGTGGTGGGCTCGAGCGTGGGCGCGCTGGTCGGCGCGCTGTACGCCGCCGGCATGGACGCCGACGCGCTCGAGCGCGCCGGTGCCGGCGCGAGCCACAACCTGCTGCGCAGCTGGATCTTCCCCTTCACGCTCGGCATGTTCAGCGGCGATCGCATCCGCCGCTTCGTCGAGTCGAAGATCGGCCGCACGAGCATCGAGATGCTGCCCATGCCGTTCGCCGCGGTCGCGACGAACCTGCGCACGGGAAAGATGCGGATATTCCGCCGCGGCGCGGTCGGCGCCGTGGTGCAGGCTTCCGCGAGCGCGCCGGGGCTGCTCGAGCCGGTGGAGATCGACGGCGAGCTCTACGCGGAGGGGGCGCTTACCGCGCCGGTGCCGGTCTCGGCCGCCCGCGAGCTCGGCGCGGCGCGCGTCCTGGCGGTCGACGTGTCCTTCCCGCCCGAGCAGGCGGACCTGAACGATCCGTTCGATGCGCTCTACCAGGGCTTCTCCATCCTCACGCGAAATCTTGCGCTCGAGGAGCGCGCGGCCGCCGACGTGGCGCTCGAGCCGCCCATTCCGCCGCACAACGACATGAAGCCCGCCACGCTGAAGGCGATCGTCGAGGCGGGCGAAGAAGCCGCGCGCAGCGCGCTCCCGGCCATTCGCAATTTATTCGGCAATTCCTAGGGTTCTAAAGCTTCGTCGGAAATTTCCAGGGCCGCTTTGCGGCTATAATCGCGGGCGTCATTGGGGAGTAGCCGCCCTTCCTCCTGGAGCAGCACGGCGGAAGGAGCCTGCATCAACAGACTTGGCCGCGAGGCCATGGTGCAGGCGGTTCCAGCAGCCTGGCGAGACCTTTGACCGCACGCTTCCGGCAGGCCGGGGAGGCGCGGCGGTCATGGGATCAGCGTCCGGCCCGGGGGACCCAAGTGGAAGCGCTCCTCGCATCGATCGGCCTTGTGGCCCTCGCCGAAATCGGCGACAAGACCCAGCTTCTCTCGCTCGCGCTGGCCGCGAAGTACCGGCGGCCGGCGGCGATCATCGCGGGCATCGCCGTGGCGACGCTGCTCAACCACGCGCTCGCCGGCGCGCTGGGCGCCTCGCTCACGCACTTCGTCGGGCCGCAGCTCCTGCAGGGCGCGGTCGGCGTCTCCTTCCTCGCCATGGCAGCCTGGATGCTGGTGCCCGACAAGCTCGAGCTCACCGAGCAGCGCGCCCGCTTCGGCGTGTTCGCCACCACGGCGCTCGCCTTCTTCCTCGTGGAGATGGGCGACAAGACCCAGGTCGCCACGGTGGCGCTCGCCGCCAAGTACGCCGAGGTCCATGCCGTCGTGGCCGGCACGACGCTCGGCATGGTCGTCTCCAACGCGCCGGTGGTGCTATTCGGCGAGCGACTCCTGCGCCGCGTACCGCTTCGCGCCGTGCACGTCGCTTCCTCGGCGCTTTTCGCGCTGCTCGGCCTCGTCTCGCTCTTCCCGCTCATCCTCGGCTGAAGGCCGAGCCCCGGGCGCCGGCAGCGCGAGCGCGAGCGGGAACGTGGCGGTCACCGTGGTGCCCTTGCCGCGGCCCGTCTCGATCTGGAGGCGGCCGCCGGCGAGCGCGACGCGCTGCTCCATGAGCACGATGCCCATGCCTTCGCCCCGCTCGGCATCGCGCCGCGTCGCGCGGAGGTCGAACCCGATGCCGTCGTCCTCGATGCGGGCGCGCAGGACGCCCGCCTCCCGGAAGAGGGTCACGCGTACGTGCTTCGCCTCTGCATGCAGCGCTGCATTCGCGACCGCCTCCTCGATGACGCGGTAGGCGGCGATCTCGACGGGAAACGGCGCCCGGACTTCCGAGACGCTCTCGGCGAACGACACGGTGAGCCCCGTGCCGCGCGTCCATTCCTGCAGGTGCACGGGCAAAATGCCCGAAAGGCCGAGGCTCTCCATGCCATGCGGCGCGAGGCCGCGCACCAGGTGACGCAGCCGGTCGAGCGCGGTCTCGGCGATCGTGCTCGCGTGCTTGACGTGCGGCTCGACTTCTTCCCCCACGCCCGGGGGCAGGCGCAGCCCTGCGAGGCGCATCTTGAGGCCGGCGAGCATCTGCGCGACTTCCTCGTGCAGCTCGCGCGCGATGTGGCGGCGATGGGCCTCCTGCCCGTGCAGCGTGCGGCGAAGGAGGGCCTGGAGCTGGGCCTGCGTCTCGCGCAGCAGCCGGTTGGAAAGCTCGAGCTGCAGCGAGCGGATCTCGAGCCGCGAGCGAGCGGCGCTGATGTCACGTAGCGTCGCCTCCTTTTCCTGCGCTTCCCGGCGCGCGCGCTGCGCCATGCGGCGGCCGTAGAACGTCGCGCCGCCCACCATGAGGAGCACGAGGACGGCGATCAGCGCCTCCCGCCGCTCGAGGGTCCGCGCGGCGGCCATCTGCGCTTCGAAATTGCGCGCCTGCACGGCGGAGACGGCGTAGCGGAGCTCGTCGAGCGCCGCATTCACCTGCGCGTAGCGCTGGTCCATCGCCGCCATCTGTCCGCCCGCGAGCGCCGGCGCCACGGCGAATTGCGCGAAGATCGGACGCGCCTCGCCCGCCATCGCCTCGATCGCGTCGCCGACCGCGTCGAGCTCGGGCAGGATGGCGCTCACCTCTTCCGGCCTGGCCTCGAGCTGCAGCTCGCGGCGCACGCGCGTGAAGGCCTGCCGGAAGCGCTGCAGCGCCACCTGCAGCCGCAGCGCCTCGCCTTTCGCATCGCGCGTCTCGAAGACGTCGTTGCCAGGCGCGTTGACCGCCGCGGCCAGCTCGCCGAGCTGTGCGAACTCGAGCGCGCGGTCAGCCCATTCCTGATTTACCCGGACCGAGGTGCTGTAGATGTCCACCACCGTATGGGTCACGTAGAGACCCACGCAGACGGCGAACACGTCGAAAGCCGCGAGAGCGAAGTAGAGAAGATGCCATTTCGGCCGGTCGTACCAGCCCGGCCGCGACGCTTTGTCCCGCATGAGGTTCCCCACTTTGCCCGCCGCGTCCCCGCTCGCCCGGCGGCCCGTTATAGTTTTGAACTGTCATCCGCTTGATAATCCGCGGGGCAGCGCCCCAGCAAGTAGGGTTTCCCGGTATTTGCCGGGTGGGGTCGTGTCTCCCGGCCTCTCGGCCCTGACGTAAGGCCTTGAATGCTTTGGATCGTTACAAAGTATCTGGTTACGGCGGCCGTGGTCGTGGCGGTGTCCGAGCTCGCCAAGCGCAGCGACAGGCTGGGCGCCTTTGTTGCGGCGCTTCCGCTCGTTACGGTCCTCGCGCTCGTCTGGCTCTACGCGGAGCGGCAGCCTACGGAAAAGCTTGCGAACCACGCGTGGTACACGTTCTGGTACGTGCTGCCGACGCTCCCGATGTTCCTCGCTTTCCCAGCGATGCTTGGCCGGTGGGGATTCTGGCCGGCGCTCGGTGCCTCGGCAGTGCTGACGGCCACCTGCTTCGGCGTGCTCGCCCTCGCGCTCCGGCGCTTCGGCATCGAGCTGCTTTAGTAAGATTCCCGCAATCTGGGGGGAGTGATGAAGCTCGTGTTGCTGGTCGCGGCGGGCGGCGCGGCGGGGGCGGTTGCCCGGTACAAGCTCGCGGGCCTGGTGACCCGCCACGCGGTTGCCGCAGCCTTTCCGTACGGAACCTTCGCCGTGAATGTCCTGGGCTGCCTGCTCGCCGGACTCCTCATCGGCGTGGCCGGGCACTACAGCATCTTCACCGCGCAGGCGCGCGTTCTCGTCTTCACGGGGTTTCTCGGCGGATTCACGACCTTCTCCGCTTTCGGCATCGAGACGGTCGCGCTTCTCGAGCGCGGCCAGTACCTCATGGCTTCCAGCTACGTCGTCCTCAGCGTCCTTTGCGGGCTGGCGGTGTTGTGGGCAGGCATGAAGCTCGGGGGCCTGGGCGGCGGCTGAGCTGCCAGAGAACGCAGTAGGCGCCGAGGACGGCGCCCGCCGAGGCGATTGCTGTCGCCGCCGCGTTCTTGAAGAGCGGGCGAAGCGCTTCGAGCGATCCATCGCTCAGGACACTAGGGGTCAGGGCGCCGTGACTCGCGCCGTCGAACGAGACGAAGAGCGCGATCAGGCCGGCGCACGCGGCGCCGCAGAGGACTCCGGCGTGCGCGAGCCGCGAGAGTCGTGCGGTGGGCGGAACGGGCGCCGGCGCTGTCCGCCGAAGCCACCGGCCGCACCACCAGACCAGGAACGCCGTTCCGGCAAGCGTGCTTCCATGCTGCAGGATCTGCAGGAGCGAGGGCTCGAGCGGGCCGAGCGCAAACGTTGCGTTCAGGCCGGGAAAGAGGTGGCGGCTGACAATCCCTTTGTGAGTCAATGCGTCCCACAGGAGGTGGGTTGCCGAGCCCGCCACCAGGGAAGCCACGATCGCGGCCCATCGGCGCAGGCCAAGTCCCAGGCGTTGTGGCTGGCCGGCGGCGAGGCAGGGCTGCAGGCGGGCGTGTATGCGCTGCGGCAGAAGCGCGGCGAGCGGGTGCTTCAGCAACGTGTGAAACGCCGCGTAGGCGATCAGGCCCGCCGGAAGGCAGAACCAGAGGAGGCCGCTTGCGCGGTGCGTGTGCGGGCGGTCGAGAAGCGGCATCACATACCAGAGGTCCGGCACGAGGCTTCCGATGACGAGCGCCGAAGGGACGGCGAAGCGTCCGAGCACGTGCCGCAGCGGAACGGCCGCGGCCGGATGCGCGAAGGCGTAGGGCACCGGCGGATGCTAGCGACGCCCGCTTAATCGGCCGTGACGCGGGCGCTCAGTGGGAATGGTCCGGGGAGAGCGTTGCGGGCCGCAGGCCGGCACGGGCGTCGCGAAGCTCGGCGCGAGCGCGGCGTACCACCTCCGCGCCGCTCGTCACGCCGAGCGTGGCGAGGAGCACCGCGACGCCGACGTCGGGCCAGACCGACCCGGTGCCGAAGACGCCCGCCGCCGCGGCGAGCACCGCGAGGTTCGCGATGACGTCGTTCCTCGTGCAGAGCCAGACCGAGCGCATGTTGGCGTCGCCCTCGCGAAAGCGAAAGAGCAGCACCGCCACGCCGAAGTTGACGCAAAGCGCGAGCAGGGCGACGAAGCCCATGGTGAGCGGCTCCGGCGGCGTGCCGAGCCAGGCGCGCCACGAAGCGTAGGCGAGCACGCCCACCCCGTAGACCGTCATGGCAGCGCCCTTCAGCAGGGCGACGCGCGAGAGCCAGGCGCCGCCGGCCGCGATCGCGGCGAGGCTGAGCGCGTAGTTCGCCGAGTCGCCGAGGAAGTCGGCGGCGTCCGCGGCGAGGGCCGAGGACCCGGAAAGCCAGCTCGCGATGATCTCGACCACGAACATGGCCGCGTTCGAGGCGAGGGCGATCCACAGAATGCGACGGTACGATAGGCCCCCGGGGTTGCCCCGATCGGGCGAGGGGGGCGCGCTGCAGCAGTGAGCGCTCATGCGCGCATTGGAAACCCTGTAGCCGCTACAGAGTCAAATGTTCATGCGAATCGGCGAGCTGGCCCGCAAGGCGGGCGTGGATGTGCAGACGGTGCGGTACTACGAGCGCGAAAAGCTCCTCGAGGCGCCCGCGCGAACCCCTGCGGGATACCGGGTTTATGGCGAGAAGCACCTCGAGCGGCTCAATTTCGTACGCCACTGCCGCTCGCTCGACATGCCGCTCGCCGAGGTGCGCGCGCTCCTCGAGGCTGCGTCGAACCGCAACGTTCCTTGCGGAGACGTGGACCGGATCGTGCACGCGCACCTCGCGCGGGTGAAGGCCAAGCGCGCCGCCCTCGAGGTGCTGGAGGCGCAGCTCGAGGCGCTCAGCCGGCAGTGCGGCAGCCAGCCGGCGCCCGAGCACCGGGTCGCCGACTGCGCGATCCTGGGCGAGCTCATCCATGCCGCGCACGGCGAGGCCTGCGCCTGCCACCCCGACGGTGAGATCGAAAAAAGCCGCGGCTAGCGCTTCGGGCTTCGCTGCCGCCTTCGCCTGCGCCGCGCTCGCTTTGGCGCAGGCGCCAACGCCGCTCCTGAAGCCCTTCGGCGGCGCGCAGAGCACGCAGCTCCGCGAGCCGTGGCGCATCGAGACGCTCGAGAAGCTGCCGCGGCACACGCGCTTCGAGGTCGTTCCGCTCGAGGGCAAGCTCGTGCTGCGCGTGAGCGCGGACGCCTCGTACGCGAACCTCGTGCATCCCGTGAATGCGTATGGCGCCGCGCTGCGCTGGCGCTGGCGCGTGGAGCGCATGAGCCTCGCCACCGACCTCGCGCGAAAGAGCGGCGACGACGTGCCGGCGCGCCTTTGCGTGCTCTTCGACGTGCCCCTCGAGCGCCTCGACGCCGCCGAGCGCTGGAAGCTGCGCCTCGGGCGCTTCCTCTTCGGCGCCGAGCTGCCGCCTGCCGGCGTGTGCTACGTCTGGGACGCGAGGCTGCCGGCCGGCACGTGGCTGCCGAACGCATATACCGACCGCGTGCAAATGCTGGTGCTGAGGAGCGCCGCCTCGGGGCACGCGCAAAGCCACTGGTACGAGGAGTCGCGCGACGTGCGCGCCGACTTCGCGCAGGCTTTTCCGGTCGAGGCGCGCGACGGGCCGGTGCCGATTGCCGCCGTGGCGGTCTCGGCCGACGGCGACGACACCGGCGCGGTGAGCATCGCCTACTTCGACGACGTGGTCCTCGAGCCGCCCCTGCCTTGATGCGCAGGCCTTCGCCAATGACGCTCCTCGAGCTGCGCGTGCCGCCGCCCGCCGTCGCGCTTCTCGCTGCCGGCCTCATGTGGGCGATCGCCCGGGCGCTGCCGGGCCTGCACCTGGAGATCCCGGCGTCGCGCTGGATCGCCCTCGCTCTCGCCGTGCCCGGGCTCCTCCTCGACATCGTCGGCGTGCTGACGTTCTGGAGGGCGGGGACGACGGTGAATCCGTTGCGCCCGCGCACCGTCTCCACGCTCGTGACCGGCGGCGTATACCGCTGGACGCGAAATCCCATGTACCTCGGCTGGATTCCGATCCTCGCGGGCTGGGCGGTCTACCTCGAGCATCCCCTCGCGCTCGTCGTCATTCCGCTCTTCGTCGCCTACCTCACGCGCTTCCAGATTGGTCCGGAAGAGCGGATCCTGCGCGAGCGCTTCGGCGAGGCGTTCGAGCGCTACGCGAGCGCCGTCCCCCGCTGGCTCTAGCGCGCCGCGGGCCGGCGCGCCACCACGGTATGGAACCGCTTCACCGTGTCGCCCGGCGCGGGGAATTCGTCGTGGCGCGAAAGCAGGATCTCCCACCCGGTCAACGCGGAGTGCAGCTCGTCCCGCCCGAGGAGGCAGTAGCCTGCCGGGTCGAACATTTCCATGTAGGTGGTGCCCTCGACGAGGACGTTCACGGCGGCGATGCCGCCAGGCCGCACGGAGCGTTGGAGCTCCCCGAGCACCTCGCGCGCCTGCTCGCAAGAGAAGAACATAAGCAGACCAATGGAAACTACGCAGTCGTAGCCGGCGGTGATCTCATCCTCTTCAAGTTTTCCCTGGTGTATCGAGGCGCGGTAGTGGCTGAGATCGGCGACCCGGGCACGCACAGGTAGCCCGGCCTGTTGCGCCCGCCGCTCGAGGTCTTGAATGCCTGCGTCGCTGGCGTCGAGGGCTGTCACCGTGCAGCCGGCATGGGCGGCGGCGACGGCGAGGTTGCCGAGCCCGCAGCCGAGATCGAGGACCTCGCCGTGCAGGTACGGCAGCACCGCGCGCTCGAAGGGGTTGAGCGCGTAGTCGCCCGCGGCGCTCTGGCGGCGGAACTGGCGATCGAAGAACTCAACGGAGCGGGTCGGCACCCCGTTACCTTACCGCCGGTAGAATGGGGCTTCCATGAGATGCCTGATGCGCGAGGAAGACGAGATGGAGACGACGGAATTCGAGGTCGAGGGCATGGACTGCGAGGGCTGCGTGAAGAGCGTCACGCGCATGCTCTCGGGGCTGCCCGGCGTGGAGAAGGTCGATGTGTCGCTGGAGGCGGGGAGGGCCCGGGTGAGCTTCGACCCGGCCAAGTCCGACGTCGCCGCCATGAAGAAAGCGGTCGAGCGCGCGGGATACAAGGCGCCATGAAGCCCTCCCTGCGGGCCGGGCTTACCCACTCGCGCAGCGTCGAGATCGACGAGAAGCGCTGCATCGGCTTCATGGGCCGCGAGGGCATGGTGTACGCCACGCCGGCGATGGTGAGCGACGTCGAGTACACCTGCCGCGACTTCCTTCTCCAGCACCTCGACGAGGGCGAGGACTCGGTCGGCACGCAGGTGGTCATCGACCACCTCGCGGCGACGCCGCTCGGCCTCAAGGCTTCCATCGAGATCCGCGTCCAGGAAGTCGAGAAGCGGCGCGTCACCTTCGCCTTCACCGTGCGCGACTCGGTCGAGGAAGTGGGCCGCGGCACGCACACGCGCTTCGTGGTCGATACGGCGAAGACCCGCGAGCGCCTCGCGGCGAAGCGCGCAAAGGCCGGCCTCGCGTAGCGCCCGGGCGGGCCGATGAAATGAAGGGCGAGCGCGACAAGATGCTCACGGGCGAGCTCTACGATCCCATGGACGCGGAGCTCGTCGCGGCGCGCGAGCGCGTGTTCTTCAACTTCAACTGCGTGGTCCTCGACGTGTGCCGCGTGCGCATCGGCGAGTTCACCCTCTTCGGCCCCGCGGCGCAGGTCTACACGGCGACGCACCCGCTCGATGCGGCGCTCCGGCGCAGGCAGGAGTCGGGCAAGCCGGTCACGATCGGCTCGGACGTCTGGGTGGGCGGCGGCGCCATCATTCTGCCGGGCGTGACCATCGGCGATCGCACGGTCATCGGGGCGGGCAGCGTCGTCACGCGCGATATGCCCGCCGGGGTCTTTGCCGCCGGCAACCCTTGCCGGGTCGTTCGCGCCTTGGAGCCGCCGCCGAGAGGCTGAGCGATCGGCCCCGTCTCCCGTTACGGGTGACGGTTAATCTGCACCTGTCCCGGATTTTGAGATAAAGGTCTTCGGGTTCCAGCCGCCGCCCAGGGCGCGCATCAGGTCGACGCTGAAGGCGAGGCGCGCCTGGCGGTTGCGCACGAAGGCGAGCTCGGCTTCGTTGGCGGTGCGCTGGGCGTCGAGGACCTCGAGGAAGGGCGAGTAGCCCGACTCGTAGCGCAGCGTGGAGAGCTCGAGCGCGTTGCGCGCGGCCTGCAGGCGCTCGCCGAGCTCGGCTTCGGAGGCGCGCGCCTGCTCGATGCTCACCAGCGCATCGCTCACCTCGCGGAACGCCGTCTCGATGGCGCGCTGGTAGGTCGCCACGGCCTGCACGCGGCGCGCGTCGGCCTGGTCCACGCGCGCCTCCCGGCGGCCCGCGTCGAAGAGGGGCAGTGCAAGGCCGAAGCCGAGCGACCAGATGCCGGCGCCGCTCGAGAGGAGCTTCGAGAACTCGGCGCTCTGCGAGCCGAGCGCCGCGGTGAGGGTGATGGTGGGAAAGAGCGCCGCGCGCGCGACGCCGATCTGCGCGTTGGCGGCGACGAGCGTTTGCTCGGCGGCGCGCACGTCGGGACGGCGCTCGAGGAGCGCCGAAGGCAGGCCCGCGGGAGGCACCGGCGGCACGGGCAGGGCGAAGAGCTCGCCGGCCGGCACGTCGAGATCGAGCCGGCCGGTGAGCTGCGCGAGCTGGCGCTCGACGAGCGAGCGCTGGCGCACGGCCTCGCGCCGCTGCACGCGCGCGTCGGCGAGGGCGCTTCTCGCCTGGTAGACGTCGAGCTCGGAGGCAAGGCCCGCCTCGAGGCGCGCCTGCGCGATCTCGAGGGCGTCGGCGCGCGCCGCGATGGAGCGCTCGAGAACCGCGATCTGGGCGTCGAGCGAGCGTAGCGCGAAGTAGGCCTGCGCCGTGGCGCCGGCCAGGGTGAGCAGGATGGTGTCGCGCGAATACGCCGAAGAGAGAAGCAGCGCCTGGCCGGCTTCGTTCAGCCGCGAGAGGCGTCCCCAGAAGTCGACCTCGAAGCTCGTCGAGGCGAGGAGCTGGTGCTGCCGGCGCTCGAGCGGCGCGGTGGAGGGGGGCGCGGGCTCGGTGCGCTCGCTCACGCGGTTGCGCGTCGCCGAGAAGCCGCCGATGACCTCCGGATAGAACGCCGCGCCCGCTTCGCGGAGCTGGGCTTCGGCCTCGAGCACGCGCGCCGCCGCAAGCCGCAGGTCGGCATTGTTCTGCTGCGCCGATGCGATGAGCGCCTCGAGCAGCGGATCGCGATAGAGCGTCCACCAGCCCTCTGGGATCTCGGCCGATGTTGCTTTCGTGTCTGCATCGGGCTTCTCGCCCTTCGTCGGCGTGGCTTCGGCGGGATACTGGCCGGGGAGCGCGAGATCGGGACGCTCGTAGTCCGGGCCGACCGTCGTGCAGGCCGCAAGAGCCAGGGCAGGGAGAACACCGGCAAGGAAGCCCTTCTTCATGTGCGCTCCTTGCGGCGGCGGGCGACGAGGGTGAAGAAGAGCGGAACGAAGAGCGTGGCGATGAAGGTGGCCGCGAGCATCCCGCCCACGACGCCGGTGCCCATGGAGCGCCGCGCGCCGGCGCCCGCGCCCGTCGAGAGCATGAGCGGCAGCACGCCGAGCACGAAGGCGAGCGAGGTCATGACGATCGGCCGGAAGCGCAGCCGCGCCGCGTGCAGCGCCGCCTCTACGGCGTTCTTGCCCTCGAGGAAGCCCTGCTGCGCGAACTCCACGATCAGGATGGCGTTCTTCGCCGCGAGGCCGATCAGCACGACGAGGCCGATCTGGAAGTAGATGTCGTTCTCGAGGCCGCGCGCCCACACGAAGGAAAGCGCGCCGAGCACCGCGAAGGGCACGGCCATGACCACCGCGAAGGGCAGCAGCCACCGCTCGTAGAGCGCCGCGAGGATCAGGAACACCATGACGATGGCGAGCGCGAAGGCGAACGCCGAGGCGCTGCCGGTGCGCTTCTCCTGGTAGGCCTGCCCCGACCAGGCGATCTGGTAGCCCTCCGGCAGCACCTTCGCCGCGACCTCCTCCACCGCCGCGATGGCCTCGCCCGAGGACACCCCCGGCCGTCCGCTGCCGATGACCTTGGCGGAGAGAAAGCCGTTGAAGCGCTCGAGCTGCTCGGGGCCGACGACATTGGCCGTGCGGATGAGCGCCTTGAGGGGCACCATCTCCCGCGTGGTCGCCGAGCGCACGTAGACGGCGCCGAGGTCCGACGGGTCGTCGCGGAAGCCCGCGTCGGCCGCCATCTGCACGCGGTAGGTGCGGCCGAACTTGTTGAAGTCGTTCACGTAGAGCGAGCCCATCGTGCTCTGCAGCGCATCGAACACGTCCTGCACCGGCACGCCGAGGGAGAGCGCCTTCTCGCGGTCGACCTCGACGTAGAGCTGCGGCACCGTCGGCCGGTAGAAGGAATTGATGCCGGTGAGGAGCGGATGCTCGCGCAGCGCCGCGAGGAACGCCTGGTTCACCTCGAAGAGCCGCTGCGCGTCAGCGCTCGTGCGCGACTGCAGGTTCACCTCGAAGCCGCCCGCGGTGCCGAGGCCCCGGATGGCCGCCGGATTGAAGGCGAGGGTGAGACCCTCGCGTAGCTCGGCGCCCATCGCCATGAGGTCGCCGGCCACCTTCTGCGCGCCGATGCCGGGGCGATCGTCCCAGTGCTTGAGCGGCACGAACATGGTGGCGGCGTTGGTCTTGTTGCCGCCGCCGATGAGGTCGAAGCCGTTGACGGCGATCACGTTCTGCACGCCCGGATGCGCCTTGACCTGCTCGCTCAGGCGCGCGGACATGGCTCGCGTGCGCTCCATGGTCGCGCCGTCGGGGAGCTGGATGTTGGTGAAGACATAGCCCTGGTCCTCGGAGGGCACGAAGCTCGACGGCACCCGCAGGAAGAGGAACACCGTGAGCGCGACCATGCCGCCGAAGAGCGCGAGCGAGACGAGCGGGCGCCGGATGAGGAAGCCGACGCCGTCGAGGAAGCGGGCGGTGGTCCAGGCGAAGGCGACGTTGAACGGCTTGAAGAGGCGCGAGTGGTGATCGCCCCGCTTCATGAGCAGCGCGCAGAGCGCCGGCGTGAGCGTGAGGGCGATGAAGCCCGAGATCACCACGGCGAAGGTGAGCGTGACGGCGAACTGCCGGTAGAGCTGGCCGGCGATGCCGCCGAGGAAGGCGACCGGGATGAACACCGCGCAGAGCACGAGCACGATGGCGATGACGGCGCCGGAGACCTCGCGCATGGCCTCGAGCGCCGCCTCGAAGGGCGGCATGTCGTGGTCGCGGATGAGGCGCTCCACGTTCTCCAGCACCACGATGGCGTCGTCCACGACGATGCCAATGGCGAGCACGAGCGCGAAGAGGGTGAGCGTGTTGATGGAGAAGCCGACCAGCCACAGCCCGGCGAAGGCGCCCACGAGCGAGACCGGCACGGCGATCATGGGGATGAGCGTCGCGCGCCAGGTCTGCAGGAAGAGGAACACGACCGCGAGCACGAGGAACGCGGCCTCGATCATCGTCTTGTTCACTTCCCGGATCGAGGCGTCGACGAAGCGCGTGGTGTCGAAGGGGATGGCGTAGTCGACGCCGGCGGGGAACTCCGCCTTCAGCTCGCGCATGCGCGCGCGGATGAGGTCGGCCACCTCGAGCGCATTGGCCCCGGGCTGCAGGTAGGTGGCCATGCCGATCGTCGCCTGGCCGTCGAGCGTGCTCGAGGTGTCGTAGTTGAGCGCACCGAGCTCGACGCGGGCGATGTCCTTCAGGCGCAGCAGCCCTCCGGGGCCCGCCGCGCGCACCACGATCTCGCCGAACTCCTCGGGCTCGACGAGCCGTCCCCGCGCGGTGACGGTGTAGGTGATCGCCTGGCCGTCCGGCGCCGGCTCGGCGCCGATGCGGCCGGCCGCGTACTGCGCGTTCTGCGCCCGCAGCGCCGCCGCGACGTCCGAGGGCGTGACGCCCAGGCGCGCCATCTTCTCCGGGTTCAGCCAGACGCGCATGGAGTAGTCGCGCGCGCCGAACACCAGCACGTCCGAGACGCCCGGGATCCGCTTCAGCTCGTCGACGATGTTGAGCGAGGCGAAGTTGGAGAGAAAGAGCGTGTCGCGCGAGTTGTCGGGCGAGACGAGCGAGACGAGGAGCAGGATGTCGAAGGAGCGCTTCTGCACGAGCACGCCGTTGCGGCGCACCTCGTCCGGCAGGCGCGGCAGCGCCGCCTGCACGCGGTTGTTCACGTTGAAGATCGCCTGGTCGACGTTCGTGCCGGGCTCGAAGGTGATGGTGATCTGCAGCGCGCCGTTGGAGGACGAGGAGGAGCTGAAGTAGGAAAGGCCCTCCACGCCGGAGAGCTGCTCCTCGATGGGCGCGGCGGTCGTGCGCGCGAGCGTCTCGGCGCTCGCGCCCGGGTAGCTCGCGCTCACCCGCACGGTCGGGGGCGCGATCTCCGGGTACTGGGCGACCGGCAGCAGGAGCGCCGAGACGAGCCCGGCGAGCACGATGACGATCGCGAGCACGCCGGCGAAGACCGGCCGGTGGATGAAGAACTTCGAGAGCATCGCGCGATTCCTGGGTGAGGGGCGCCGGCTGCGGCTAGGAATTCCGGGGCTTCTGGACCTGTACCGGCGTCCCGGGGCGAAGCCGCGAGAGGTTGTCGACGATCACCAGGTCGCCGGGCTGAAGCCCCTCGAGCACGACCCAGTCGTTGCCGACCCAGCTTCCCGCGCGGATCGGGCGCTGCGCCGCCTTGCCGTCGGGTCCGGCGACCCAGACGAAGCGGCCGCTCTGGTCCTGCAGCACCGCGCTCTGCGGCACGACGATCGCCTCCTGCGAGCCGGCGATGACCTGCACGCGAACGTACTGCCCGGGGAGAAGCTGCTGCCTCGGATTGGGCAGCGCCGCGCGCATCTGCACCGTGCCGGTCGCCTCGTCCACGGTGGAGCCGGCGAAGTTGAGCCGCCCCGCCTCGGGGTAGGGCGTGCCGTCCGCGGTCTGCACCTTTACCTCGATGCCGGTCGGCTCGCTGCTGCCCGCCGAGGCGTTGTTCTTGAGCCGCGCGTACTCGGCCTCCGAGAGCGCGAAGCGCACCCAGATCGGATCGGCGCGCGTCATGGCGGTGAGCACCGCCGAGTCGTTCCCCGGCGAGACGAGGCTGCCGACCGACTGCAGCGCCCGGCCGGTGATGCCGCTGATGGGCGCCTTGACCGTGGTGTAGGAGAGGTTGAGCTCGGCCTGGCGCACGCGCGCCTGGGCGAGCTGGACCGCGGCGGCGCTCTGGCGGGCGAGCGAGGCGGCCTGGTCGGCTTCCTTCTGGCTGATGGCGCGCCGGTCGGCCAGGCGCTTCAGGCGCTCGAGCTCCTGCTCGGCGAGCTCCTTGCGAGCCGTTTCCTGCGCAAGCTGCGCGCGCGCCTGCTGGAGCTCGATCTCGAAGGGCGCGCGCTCGATGCGAAAGAGCGGCGTGCCGGCCTTGACCGTGTCGCCCTCGGTGAAGAGCTGCGCCTCGAGAATGCCGGCGACGCGCGCGCGCACCTGGACCTCGCGCGAGCCTTCCGCGCGGCCCACGGCCTCGAAGGCGATGGGCACCGGGCGCGGCGCGACCGCGATGGCGCTCACCGGAACGGCGCCGTCGCCCGGCGGCGCCTTGGACGCCCCCTTCTCCTGCGCGCCGCCCTGGCTGCAGGCGGCGATGATGGCGCACGCGGCGAGCGCGGCGACTCGGGTCCCCCAGGCTGCTTTCATGGTGCTCTTCTTCTTCATGGCGAAAAGGCTTTCAGGAAGCAATCGACGATCCGCTCGGCGCGGCGCGGCTCGGGCTCGCCGTCGGCGGGGATGCCGAAGAGCCGCTTGATGCGGTCCTGTCCGACGAGCATGCCGGTGAGCATCTCGGCGGCGAACTCCGGATCGTCGCGGCGCAGCTCCCCCTCGTCCATGGCGCGCTCGAGGCGCGCGGCGAGGCGGCGCACCGTCTCCCCCGCGCTCTCGGCGTACATGGACCGCGCGAGCGCCCGGAAGCGGACGATCTCGGGGACGAGCGTGCGGAAGATGGCGACGCCCTGGGGCGCGAGCACGCGTTTGCGGTAGGCGAGGGCGAAGCGCACCAGCGCTTCGCGCAGGCTCGCCGAGGGGCCCTCCAGCTCCACCAGGACCGCCTTGGCGAGCTCGCGGGCGACCTCCTTGAAGAGCGCCTCCTTGCTCGGGAAATGGTGGTAGACGGTCTGTTTCGCTACGCCGGCGCGCTGCGCAATGTAATCTACGCTCGAGCCGTAGCCGCGGGCGAGGAACGAGCTCGTCGCCGCGCGCAGCACGCGGTCGCGGTTGGCCGCGGTGGCCGATTCGCGCAGGGACATGGAGCTTCCGGAAGCCGTCGACTTAGACTAGACCGTGCAGTCTAGCATATGACCAAATCCCGCCAGGAATCCAGCACCTACCGGTACCTCGTGCGCCAGGCCGAGGTCGTGCCGTATGCGCCGGCCAACCACACCGGCACGCGCAACTACCGCCTGATCGCGCCCGAGACGGTCGGCGCGCGCCAGCTCGAGGTGCTGGTGGGGGAGCTCGAGCGCGGCAAGGGCGCGCTGCCGCATGCCCACCCGGGCATCGAGCAGGCGTGCTACCTGCTGGAAGGCACGGCGCATGTCGAGGTGGGCGGCGAGTCCTTCGACATGGGGCCCGGGGACGCGTGCTTTTTCCCCGCCGACGAGATGCACGTGTTCCAGGCGACCTCGGAGCGCGCCCGGGTGCTGGTCATCTACGCGCCGCCCTATCTCGAGAAACCCGAAAACGTGAGGAAGTGATGTCCGAGGCATGGCTGCCGCTCGCCGGCATCAGGGTGGTGGATTTCGCGATGTTCATTCCCGGGCCGTTCTGCTCGGCGATGCTCGCCGACCTCGGCGCCGAGGTGATCAAGGTCGAGATGCCGCGTGGCGATCCAGGGCGCGCCTACATCCCGGTCCAGTTCCACATGGAGAACCGCAACAAGCGCAGCATCGCTCTCGACCTCAAGCACAAGGACAAGGACAGGATCGTCGAGAGACTCGCCAGGCGCGCGGACATCGTCCTCGAAGGCTTCCGGCCCGGCGTGGCGAAGCGCCTCGGGATCGACTACGAGTCGCTGAAGCGGCACAACCCGCGGCTCATCTACTGCTCCATCTCCGGCTACGGGCAGACGGGGCCGTGGCGCGAGCGGCCCGGCCATGACGTCAATTACGTTGCCGCGGCGGGCGGGCTGGCGTTTCCGGGCCAGTGGCTGCAGCCGCCGGCACGCTCCTCGTACCCGGTGGCCGACATGGCCGGCGGCAGCTTCGCCGCCGTCGCGGTGCTCGCCGCGCTGCACCAGCGCGGCGCTTCCGGCAAGGGCTGCTACCTCGACCTCTCGCTCTTCGAGGCCGGCTTCTTCTGGGCCGCCATGCGCCATAGCCTCGACCCGAACGTCGATCCGCGCGCGCATCTCTTCCCGGTCAACGACGTCTTCGAGACCAGGGACGGCAAGCGCCTTACCCTCGGGATCCTGGAGGAGCACTTCTGGGACAATTTCCGCCGGATCGTGCCGGGATTCGGCTTCGAGTCCGACGATTTCTCGACCGACGCGAAGCGCAGGCAGAATGGGGACGAGCTTTCGCGGCGTCTTGCCGAGGCGATGAAAACGAGAACCGCGGAGGAATGGATCCGGCTCTGCGAGGAGAACGACATCCCGGTGGACCTCTGCGTCACGCCCGGGGAGGCGGCGGCGTCGAACCGGCAGCTCATCGAGCGCGAGGCCGTCACCGAAGGCTTCCCCACCTTCCCGGTGTGGGCCGATGGCCGCCGCGGCGGCGCGCTTCGCGCCGGCACGCCCGGGCTCGGCGAGCACGGGCGCGAGATCCTGGCGGAGCTCGGCTTCGACGAGGCGGCGATCGCTCAGCTCGAGCGCGAGGGTGCCGTTCGCACGTCGTGAGCGCACCCGTGCCCGGCGGAGAAACACAATACGAAGAACCACAGGAAAGGGGAACCATGGCTGACGCCAACCGCAATCTCGTGTGGCCGATCGTCCTCATCGTCGTGGGCGCGCTCTTTCTCGCCCATAACCTTGGCTACCTCGCGTTCGCGCAGCTGCGCGAGCTGATCGGCACCTGGTGGCCGCTCATCCTCATCGCCCTCGGCATCGGGGGGCTCCTCAACCGCAAGCGTCTCTGACGGCACGCATGAACTTCGATCTCTCCGAGGACCAGCAGAGGATCGTCGACTCGATCGCGAAGCTCTGCGCCCGCTTTCCCGACGACTACTGGCTGAAGCGCGACAAGGAGGGCGGCTTTCCCTCGGAGTTCCACCAGGCGCTCGCGCGCGACGGCTGGCTCGGCATCGCCATGCCGGAAGAATTCGGCGGCGCCGGGCTCGGCATCACCGAGGCGGCGCTCATGATGCAGGCCATCGCCCAGTCCGGCGCCGGCTTCTCCGGCGCCTCGGCGGTGCACATGAACATCTTCGGCCTGAATCCGGTCGTCGTCTTCGGAACCGAGGAGCAGAAGCGGCGCATGCTGCCGCCGCTCATCCAGGGAAAGCACCGTGCCTGCTTTGCCGTGACGGAGCCCAACACGGGACTCAACACCCGGAAGCTGAAGGTCAAGGCGGAGAGAAAGGGCGACCGGTACATCGTCTCCGGCCAGAAGGTCTGGATCTCCACCGCGCAGGTGGCGGAGAAGGTGCTGCTCCTCGCCAGGGCCGAGCAGGGCCTGACGCTTTTCTATACGGACTTCGACCGCAGCCACATCGAGGTGCGCGAGATCGACAAGATGGGCCGCCATGCGGTCGACTCCAACCAGGTGTTCTTCGACGCCCTGCCCGTGCCCGAGGCCGACCGCATCGGCGAGGAAGGCAAGGGCTTCGAGTACATCCTGCACGGCATGAACCCCGAGCGCATCCTGATCGCCGCCGAGCTTGTCGGCCTCGGCCGCTGCGCGATCAGCCGGGCGAGCGCCTACGCCAAGGAGCGCGTGGTGTTCGACCGGCCTATCGGCCAGAACCAGGCGATCCAGCATCCGCTCGCCGCTCACTGGGCGCAGCTCGAGGCGGTGAACCTCATGGTGATGAAGGCGGCAAGCCTCTACGACGCCGGCAAGCCCTGCGGCGCGGAGGCGAATGCGGCGAAGTACCTGGCCGGCGAAGCCTGCTTCGACGCCTGCCAGCAGGCGGTCATGACGCACGGCGGCTACGGCTACGCCAAGGAGTTCCACGTCGAGCGCTACCTGCGCGAGTCGCTCGTCGGCCGCATCGCGCCGGTGAGCCGCGAGCTCATCCTCTGCTTCATCGCCGAGAAGGTGCTCGGCCTGCCGAAGTCCTACTGAAGAAGAGCAAGAAATGAAGAATGCTGAATTCCACGGGGTCTTTCCCTACCTTGTTTCTCCCGTGAAGCCCGACGGCGAGATCGATGCCGACGTCCTGGAGCGCCTGTCGCAGGACCTCATTGCCGCCGGCGTGCACGGCCTGACGCCCCTCGGGTCCACGGGCGAGTTTGCCTATCTCACCTGGGAGCAGCGAAAGCGCGTGGTCGAGGTGGTGGTGCAGGCCGCGGCGAAGAAGGTCCCGGTCGTGGCGGGCGTGGCGTCTACGACGATCGCCGACGCCGTCCTGCAGGCCAAGGCCTACGAGAGGCTCGGCTGCGACGGGATCCTCGCCATCCTCGAGGCGTACTTCCCGCTCAGCGACGACGGCGTCGTCGCCTACTTCACCGCCATCGCGGAGGCGGTGAAGCTCCCGGTCGTTCTCTATACCAACCCCAACTTCCAGCGCTCGGACCTGACGCTGCCCGCCATCGAGCGGCTCTCGCGCGTGCCGAACATCCGCTACATCAAGGACGCCTCCACCAACACCGGGCGGCTTCTCTCCATCCTCAACCGGGTCGAGGGCCGCATGCAGGTCTTCGCCGCCTCGGCGCACATCCCGGCCTGCGTCATGCTGATCGGCGGCGTAGGGTGGATGGCGGGGCCGGCGTGCGTCGCGCCGCGCCAGAGCGTCGAGCTCTACGAGATCTGCCGGCGCGGCGACTGGAAGGCGGCCATGGAAAAGCAGCGCCCCCTCTGGGCGCTCAACCAGGCCTTCGCGAAGTACAACCTCGCCGCCTGCATCAAGGGCGGCCTCGAGCTCCAGGGCTACGCCGTGGGCGCGCCGCTCCCGCCGCAGGCGCCGCTTTCCCCCGAAGGCGTCGCCGACGTGCGCAAGGCGCTGCAGGCCATCGGCGCGCTCAAGGCGACTTAGGTCAATTTAGGGACAGACCCCTTTTCAGGGGTAAAGTCCCGGCGTCGTCATAACCGGGGGCGCGCATGAAGACGGAGCTCTTGTATCTCGCGTACGTCGCGGCGTTCACGGGGCTGCTCTGGATTCCGTACATCATCGACCGGATGGCGGTCTGGGGCCTGCCGCCGACGGTGGGCTATCCCGACGATCCGCCGCCGCAGTCGCCGTGGGCCCGCAGGCTGAAGAAGGCGCACGCGAACGGGATCGAGAACCTCGTCGTCTTCGCCGCGCTCGTGCTCGCGGCCCATGCGCTCGACATCAGCACGCCGCTCACGGCGCAGGCCGCCGTGATCTACTTCTGGGCGCGCGTGGCGCACGCGATCGTCTACACGCTCGCCATTCCCTGGCTGCGCACCCTTGCGTTTACCGTCGGCTTCCTCGCCCAGGCCGCGCTCGCCTGGCAGATCCTGGTGAGCTAGCGCCTAGGCGGACGGCTTGTAGGTGTCGAGCCCGATGCGCTCGCGCGCGATGGCGGCGGCGAGGGGTGGGGCGGCCATCACGCGCTGCACGTACTCGTAGTAGACGGGCAGGGACTGCGGGTCGATGCCCGCGAAGCCGCCCCAGCGCAGGAACGTGAACGCGTAGGCGTCGTGGAACGTGGGCTTCTCGCCGAAGAGGAACGGCGCCGCTTTCTTCGCCCACCCCTGGATGCGCTCCAGCATGCCCCGGAACTTGCCCACCGCGTGCTTGCGCACCGACTTCTGCGCGCCCTCGTCGTCGGTGAAGTCGGTGGGCCGGAAGATGTGCGTGAAGGTCGGGTGCACCGTATTGTTCATCCACGCGAGCATCGACAGCGCTTCGGCGCGCGCCCAGGCATCCTTCGGCAGGAAGCCGATGTCGGGATAGCGCCGGTCGAGATACTCGCAGATCGCCACGATCTGGCTGAGGGGCTTGCCGTCGACGACGAGGAGCGGCACCTGGCCGTTCGGATTGAGCGCGAGGTACTCGGGCGACTTCTGCTCGCCCTTGTGCAGCTTCACGAGCTTCGCCTCGAACTCGTCGCCCGTCGCCGCCTTGACGATCTCGAGCGCGGCGTGGGGCACGAAGGAGCAGGCGCCGGGGGCAAAGTAGAGGGTATTCATGGGCCCGGATCTTACTGCGTTCAGCCGGCCGGCGGGAGCGAGCAGACCTGCTCGTAGGGCCAGCGCTGCTTGAGAAGGCCGTTGTACTCGAAGATGTCGAGCGTCTTCTCGTAGGCCTCGCGCGTGATCTCGACGTGCGGCGTCCAGCAGCCGAGCTTCTGGTAGGTCGCGATGCAGTCGGCGAGGACGGCTTCGTCGATGTCCGGGAAGTACGGCTTCTCGGCCCGCGCGATCTCCGCCGCGGGCGTCTCGTTCATGTACACGCGCGTCTTGCGGTAGGCGCGCATGAAGGCCCGGGCCATGTCGGTCTTCAGCCACTCCCGGGTGGCCGCGAGGCTCGAGAAGCCGCAGGGGCCGATCTGCTTGCCGACCTGGGCGACGATGTGCCCGACCCCGTCGGCCTGCAGCTGCTGGGGAAATGGGCCCTGCTGCTGGACGTACTGCCCCTGCCCCGCCCGGAAGGCGCGGTCGATGTCGGCGGCGCCGCCCGGGGTGATCGGCTTGATCTTCGCGTAGTCGATCCCGGCCTTGTGGCAGGCGTAGCGGAACATGGCGTTCGGCTGGCCGCCCTTGAACATCACGACCTCTGCGCCCTCGAGCTTCTTCCAGCTGAAGTCCGGGTCGGGCGCGCGCGCGGTGAGGAAGAAGCCGTCCATCTCGTTCACCTGGGCGAAGTGCACGGCTTCGGGCGTGCGGCCCTCGTTCAGCGCGGTGAACCCCTGGCTGAGCGCCGACTGCACCACGTGCGCCGAGCCGTCCTTCAGCGCGGCGATCGCCGACACGCCCGGCGGCGAGACCGACCATTCCGGCTCGAGGCCCTCGGCCTTCAGGAACCCGCCCGACAGGGTCGAGATGAGCGGCGAATAGAACGCCGAGAACAGGGTGAACTGGATCCGGATTTTCTCCACGCGGCATCTCCTCTTCGAGCGGACCAATCGTAAGCGCGTCCCGGCTCCGAAGGAAAGGGCGGGAAATGGCGCGAAAGGGCGGCTAAACTTCATCTCATGGACCACAGATGCCCCGCGTGCTCGGCCAACCTGAGGCAGCGCAAGGTCGCCGGCGCCGTCATCGCGAAGATGGAGATCGACTGTCCCGCGTGCGGGAGCCGCATCCGGCTCAATCTGCACGGCACCGAGGTGCTCGCCTGGGTCGTGCACTTCGCCGCGCTCGGCGTTGCCATCGTCGGCGGCTACCTTTTCCAGAACAAGGAGGTGATGGTGGGCGGCATCGTCGCCGCGGCCATCGCCGCGCTCGCCACGCGCGTGCTCGACCGCACCTACCTGCGCGCCTGGCCGCGGTACACGCGGGCCCGTCCCGTCTCGCCGGAGAGCGCCTCGTGAAGGCCGCCTTCGTCGTCTTCGACCGGATGACCACGCTCGACTTCGTCGGCTTCTACGACCCGGTCACGCGGCTCGCCTCCATGAAGATCGTCGAGGACTTCGAATGGCGCGTCTGCGCGCCCATGCGAAGCATCGTCGACGACCGGGGGCTGCGCCTCGAGGCCGATGCCGTCGGCGAGCCGCTCGAGGGCTACGACCTCCTGTTCGTGCCCGGCGGCTTCGGCACGCGCAGCCTCCAGCACGATGCCGCCTTTGTCGCGTGGCTGAAGACCGCTTCGGCCACGCCGCTCAAGGTGTCGGTGTGCACCGGCGCGCTGCTCCTGGGCGCGGCGGGCTTCCTCCAGGGGCGCCGGGCGACGACGCACCCCAACGCGCTCGAGGAGCTCGCGCCCTATTGCGCCACAGTGGCGCGCGAGCGCGTCGTGGACGAGGGTGAGGTCATCACCGCGGGCGGCGTCGCCTCCGCGCTCGACGCGGGCCTGCACGTCGTCGAGCGGCTCGCGGGCGCCGAGGCGCGCCAGCGCGTAGCCGCGCAGATGGACTATCCCTGCGGCAGCGCGTCTTCCGGCGCGCCGGCGCGCTCGGTCGGCCCGTAGTCGCGCAGCACCTGCGCCACGCGCAGGCGGTAGTCCTTGAAGATGGTTTGGCGGCCGGCGGCCTGCGCGCGCCGGTGATCCTCCTGCGTGCGCCACTTGCGCACCGCCTCCTCGTCGCGCCAGAACGAGAGCGACACGATCTTGCCCGGCGTGCTGAGGCTCTCGAAGCGCTCGACGGAGATGAAGCCGTCGATGCCTTCGAGGATCGGTCGCAGGCGCGCCGCCGTATCGAGATAGGCCTGCTTGCGCTCGGGATGCGGCTCGACTTCGAAGATGACGGCAATCATGCGGCCTCCACGGTTCTCGGTTCGTCGGCTTGCGCCATGAGCCAACATACCACCTTGTTGGCCGTCTTTGGTTCGACTAGCATCGAACCATGAAGGACGCCCCCGCCATCGCACGCATCGCCGCGCTCATCGGCGAGCCCGCGCGCGCCGAGCTCCTCGCGGCGCTGATGGGCGGCCAGGCGCTGACGGCGACCGAGCTCGCGCATGTCGCAGGGGTCACCAAGCAGACGATCAGCGCTCATCTGGCGAAGCTCCTCGACGCGCGTCTCCTCGCCGTCGAAAGCCAGGGGCGCCACCGCTACTTCCGCCTCGCCGATCGCGACGTGGCGCGGCTCCTCGAGACGCTCATGGGCGTCGCCGCGCGCTCGGGCGCGGCGACGCTTCGCCTCGGCCCGCGCGAGCCGGCGCTGCGCAAGGCGCGCGTGTGCTACGACCATCTCGCGGGCGAGCTCGGCGTGCGCCTCTTCGACAGCCTCTCCGGGCGCCGGCTCCTGCGGGTGGACCAAGGCTCGCTCACGATCACGCCCGCCGGCCGGCGGTCCCTCGAGCGCTTCGGCATCGACCTCGAGGGGCTCGAAAGCGCTCGGCGGCCGCTTTGCCGCGCCTGCCTCGACTGGAGCCTGCGCCGGCATCATCTCGCCGGCGCGCTCGGCGAGGCGCTGCTTCGGCGCTGCTACGAGCTCGGCTGGGCGCGCCGGGTGAAAGGGTCCCGGGTCGTCGCCTTCTCGGCCGGCGGCGAAAAGGCGTTCTGCGCCGCCTTTCCGGCGAGCGCCTGAAAGCCACGTTGCCCTGCGCCCGCCGCGCGGAGACAATCGCCCGGCGTGGCCTCGAGGGGATCACGCAGGCCAGGGGCCAGCACATCCACCGCAGCACCTTTAGGGAGAAGGGAGAAGCGCAATGTCGAGCGTCGGATACCACGAGCCGGTCAACGAGCTTTCGGACCAAACGAGGGACATGCACAGGGCGATCGTCTCGCTCATGGAGGAGCTGGAGGCGGTCGACTGGTACAACCAGCGGGCCGACGCCTGCAAGGACCCGGAGCTCCGCGCGATCCTCATCCACAACCGCGACGAGGAGAAGGAGCACGCGGCGATGGTGCTCGAATGGATCCGCCGCCGCGATCCCACCTTCTCCAAGGAGCTGAAGGACTACCTCTTCACCGAGGGATCGATCTCGCACGAGAGGTAATCGCTGTACGTCCACGGCTACGACGAGCGCGAGAACCAGCGCCTGCAGGACCAGGCGGGCGCGCTCGTCGAGCTCCTTCACCACGACACGACCTACCCCGCGGGAGCCTCGGTGCTCGAGGCGGGCTGCGGCGTGGGGGCGCAGACGATTACGCTCGCGCGGCGCAGCCCGCTCGCCCGGTTCACCTCCATCGACGTCTCGGCCGCCTCCATCGCCGAAGCGCGGCGGCGCCTGGACGCCGAGGGCATCGGCAACGTGGAGCTCCGGCAGGCCGACCTCTTTTCGACGGGCTACCCGCCGGCGTCGTTCGATCACGTGTTCGTCTGCTTCGTGCTCGAGCATCTGGCACGTCCGGCGCAGGCGCTCGGCAGCCTGAAGCAGCTGCTGCGTCCAGGCGGCACCATCACCGTGATCGAAGGCGACCACGGCTCCACGTACTTTCATCCGGAGAGCGCGGCTGCGCGCGAGGCGATCGACTGCCAGGTCGAGCTGCAGCGCCGTGCGGGCGGCAACGCGCTCATCGGCCGCGAGCTGTATCCGCTTCTCGTCGAGGCGGGCTTCGACGCGGTGCGCGTCTCGCCGCGCATGGTGTACGTCGACGCGAGCCGCCCGCAGCTCGTCGAGGGCTTCACCCGCCGCACCTTCACGGCCATGATCGAGGGCGTGCGCGAGGCCGCCCTCGCGGCCGGGCTTGCGAAACCGGAGCGCTTCGACGAGGGCGTGCGTGACCTGTATCGCACCGCCGCGGCCGACGGTGTGTTCTGCTATACGTTTTTCAAAGCCGTCGCGTTCAGGCGCGCGGCGTGAGGAGGCGTTGATGAGAAGAGTCGTTGTCTGCGGTGCAGCCTTCGTGTCGCTCGGGCTCGCCGGCTGTGCCGGGGTGATCATCGAGGACGGACGAGGCGCGCACGGCCGATCGGCAGAGCACGCGAACGTCCCGCCGGGCCACATGCCGCCGCCGGGCAAGTGCCGGGTCTGGTATCCCGACCGGCCGCCCGGCCACCAGCCGCCGCCCGGGGATTGCGCGGAGCTGCGGCACCGCGTTCCGCGTGGCGCCTTCCTGGTTCGAGGCTAGCGCCATGCGTCCCACGAATCTGCTGCGCGGACTAATGGCCGGCCTCGGCATCCTTGCCGCCATCGGGATGTCGGGCTGCATCTACCCGGTGCCCGTCACCGAAGCCGCCACGCGAGGGGTGGAGCCCGGGCTTGTCGGCGAGTGGATGTCGGCCGACGGCAAGAACCGGCTGGAGGTCCGCAGGTACGACGACCGGAACGCGGTGGTCGTGCTGAACGGCCTCGTCCTTCGCGCCTACCACTCCGAGGTGGCGGGGCTGCCGCTCGTCACGCTGCAGGAGCTCGAGTCGCCCGAGCGCAAGTACGCCTACGTGACCTGGCAGCTCGCCGACGGCGGGAATCGGCTCGAATGGCGTGCCGTCAGCCGCAAGGTGGTGCCGGAGGACCTCGGCACGACGGCCCTCGTGCGGGCGAGGCTCGAGAAGGAGCGCGACAACCCGGCGCTGCTGGAGGCGGTCCAGGTGTACGAGAGGAAGCGCTAGATGGACGAGCCCGGCGAGAAGGCGGGTCCGAAGGTCGAGCGCCTCTCGCCGGCCATCCCGCTGCCGCTGCACTGGCTTTGCATGGTGGTGGGCGCGCTCGTCTGGGTGCTGCCGGGGCTGCGCGGCCGCGAGGCGTGGGATCTCTCCTCGTACTTCGTGCTTTCCATTCCGCTGATGAGTGCGGTGGCGGCGGTTGCCGCCTATCGGGCGCCGGCGCGCTCGTGGCGCTGGCCGCTCTGGCTCATCGCCGGCCAGGCGGCGGCCGCGATCGTCTTCCACGGCGGCGGCAACCTGCTGCCGCTCGGCCTCATCGTCTTCTTCGTCCTCGGCCTGCCGCTCTTCGTCGCCGCCGCCATCGCCGGCCGGATCGCGCTGCGCAAGGCGCGCTGACGTAGACTCGGTCCGATGAGCGCCACTACCGTCATCGATTCGGCCCTCTTTCGCGATGCCTTCGGCACGCCCGCCATGCGGGCGGTTTTCGCCGATCGGGCGCTCGTCCAGCGCTACGTCGAGGTGGAGGTCGCGCTCGCGCGCGCGGAGGCGCGCTGCGGCGTCATCCCCGCCGCGGCGGCCGAGGAGATTGCCCGGCGCGCTTCGGTCGACGGGCTCGACTGGGAGAAGCTGCGCAAGGAAACGGAAAACGTCGGCTATCCCATCCTGCCGCTCGTGCACCAGCTCGTCGAGCAGTGCGGCGAGGCGGGCCGCTACGT
>Ga0079224_100001488_pt1 | contig 27068 bp, 30 predicted proteins | sample Stecom2015_FD_80414 | JGI IMG/M metagenome (GOLD analysis project Ga0079224, IMG submission 80414) | Agricultural soil microbial communities from Utah to study Nitrogen management - Steer compost 2015 | ecosystem: Environmental > Terrestrial > Soil > Agricultural land | place: USA: Utah... | reverse complement strand
GATGCCCTTCACGCCGGCCGGGGCGCCTTTGATTTTCGCCAGCACCATGTGAACGATATTTTCGGTGATGCTCTGCTCGCCACCGGAGATGTAGATTTTGGCGCCTTTGATCAGGTAGTGGCCATCGTCGGTGGGCGTGGCGGAGGTGCGGATGTCCGCCAGGCTGGAGCCGGCGTGGGGCTCGGTCAGGGCCATGGTGCCGCTGTAGCGGCCGCTGAGCATATTGGGCAGAAATTTGGCCTTTTGTTCTTCGTTGCCGAATACACGAATCAGGTTGGCGGCGGCGGTGGTCAGGAATGGGTAGCCGGCGGTGCCGGGATTGGCGGCGGTGAAGAAGCCGTTGCAGGCCGCCATGACGGATTCCGGCAGTTGCATGCCGCCGAGATCGTAGTCGTATCGGCCAGCGAGGAAGCCGGCTTCGGCGTAGGCATCGAAGGCCTGTTTGACGTCCGAGAGCATTTCCACCTGGCCGTTGACGAACTTGGGTTCGTCTTTGTCGGCGGCGCTGTTGTGGTTGGCGAATTTTTCTTTCGCCATCTTGTCGGCGGTTTCGATGACGGCGTCGAAGGTTTCTTTGCTGTGTTCGCTGAAGCGCTCGCGCTGGGTGAGGGATTCGGTGTCCATCACCTCATAAAGTTGGAAGGCAAGGTCGCGGCGGTCGATCAGGGTGTCGGTCATTCTTGGTCTCCTGTTGATTGGCCATAGCGTCTCATACCGGCTATGGTTGTTGGAATTGTCATTTCTGACTTATTCTTGGCGAATTCCGCCATACCATGCTGGATCTTTTTGGAGATTGGCGCCCGGCCGGAGGTGTGGGGGAGCTTTCCGGGAGACGCCGTGAACCCGTCCGTGGGGGCTTGAGCGCAGCTTCCCTGCTGCGCACACTCCCGGAAAGCTCCCCCACACCTCCCGCCTACTCCAGCGTCAGCTGATCAAGCTGTCTACAACCTCGGAGCACTATTGCTTTGAAAACCGTCACTATCATCGGCTTCAACGGAGCTCTGGCCAGTGCCATCACCGGTATGATCGACCTGTTTCGCCTTGCCGGGGTGACCTGGGCTCGAATCCATGGCGAGCAGCCGACGGCACGGTTCAGAACCCGGCTGCTGAGCGAAAATGGCGACCCCTGCCGATGCATCAATGGCGTGACCCTGTTGGCGGATGGTTCCTGGCGGGACATTGACGAACTGGGTGCCGATGACTTGCTGATTATTCCGACCATTGGTGCACCTATTGATGAAATTCTGCATACCAACCATCCGTTGATTCAGTGGCTTTCACAGTTTCAGGATGCAACGCCCGGCGATGTTCGGGTGGCCAGTAACTGTACCGGGGCGTTTTTGTTGGCGGCGGCGGGGTTACTGGACGGTCGGGAGGCCACTACACACTGGGGGTTTGGTGAACAGTTCAGACGGCAGTTTCCGGCTGTAAATCTCCATGCCGAAAAGCTGGTCACGGTTGATGGCCCTGTGGCCTGCGCCGGGGGTGGTATGGCCTGGTGGGATCTGGGGGTGTATCTGGTTGAGCGGCTGGCAGGTGCGCAGGTGGCCCGGGAGTTGGCGAAGGCGTTTGTGATTGACGCCGGGCGCACGAGCCAGGCTCCCTATAGCGTGCTGCAGGCCAAGCGATACCATTCAGACGCGGTGGTTCACCAGGTTCAGGATTGGCTGGAGGCACATTTCAGAGAGCCGGTTTCATTGCCAGAGCTTTCCAGCTTCGCCGGATTGTCCGAGAGGTCGCTGTTACGTCGGTTCCGGCAGGCGACAGGGGATTCACCGTCCAGCTATCTGCAGCTACTCCGTGTGGAGGAGGCTCGCCGGCTACTCGAATCCTCAACGGGAGGGCTTGAGTCGGTCACCCGGGCTGTCGGATACGAGGATGTGAGTTCGTTCAGCCGGCTGTTTCGTCGGCATACGAAGCTTTCACCGGGCGCCTATCGGGCGAAATTCGGCCGATAGTATGGTGTTACAGGTCACAATTCAGTCTTTGGTCGCGTTTCTGTGGCGCGGGTTATGCATCAAACTGTCTTGTAGGCGATTTTTTGCCGCTGTACGTAAATAATCTTGACAGTCTTAACCCTTCGGGGGAGGTCGTTTCCATGAACGCACCGTTGAAGCAGAGCCGGGCCGATGTGCTTAACCGGCTGTACGATATGAAGCGCAAACAGCTGGCGCAGGCCAGTCAGCAGGGTAACAGCCTGCGTTGCCAGGTGTTGGAGGCAGAAGCTGAGGCGATTTCCAATGCCCTGAAAACCGTTCGATAGCCATTTATCCAGACAACAGCTATCGAACGCCACTTCCGGTCAACTGATGACGTAGCAGGTCACTTTTTAAATGGCTGCCGCGATTTCGGTTCCCTGACGGATGGCCCTTTTGGCATCCAGCTCTTCCGCCACATCAGCACCGCCAATGAGGTGCGCTTTCACGCCTTTATCCGCAAGCTGGTCAAACAGCTCCCGATAGGATTCCTGTCCCGCGCAGATGATGACATTGTCCACGGCCAGAACTCTGCTCTCGCCGGCCTTACCCTCCTTGTCCGTCAGGGTAATGTGCAGACCCTGGTCGTCGATTCGATCGTAACGACAACCTCGGAGCATTTCGACATCCCGGTGTTTGAGGCTGCTTCGGTGCACCCAGCCTGAGGTCTTGCCAAGGCCTCCGCCAACCTTGCCTGTTTTACGCTGCATCAGATAAATCTTGCGGGGCGACGGTGTCTGCGCCCGCTCGGCCAGGCCGCCGGGGCCCTCGAACGTGGGATTCACTCCCCATTCCGCCTGCCATTCAGCCACACTCACCTGTTCGCCTTCCGGGTGTTTGCCAAAATCGTGAGTCAGGAATTCACTGACATCAAAACCGATACCACCGGCCCCGATCACGGCAACTGACTTGCCCACCGGTTTGTTGTGGCGCAGCACATCCAGGTACCCAAGCACTTTCGGGTGGTCGATGCCTTCAATCTTCGGTGTTCGTGGTTTTACACCGGTGGCGATGATCACGTCGTCAAAGCCCTGTTCGATCAGGTCTGTGGCGTCAACGCGGGTTTCGAGCCGCAGGTCGATGTCCAGCAGATCAATCTGACGCTGGAAATAGCGCAGGGTTTCATAGAACTCTTCCTTGCCCGGGATGCGTTTGGCGTAATTGAACTGGCCGCCAATCTTGTCGTCGGCTTCAAACAGGGTCACTTGATGCCCCCGTTTTGCTGCCGTGGTGGCTGCCGCCAATCCAGCGGGCCCGGCGCCAACCACTGCTACGCGTCGAACCACAGGCGCAACCGTGAGCACCAGTTCGGTCTCGTGGCAGGCGCGCGGGTTTACCAGACAGGAGGCGCGCTTGGCCTGGAACACATGGTCCAGACATGCCTGGTTGCAGGCTATGCAGGTGTTGATCTCGTCGCCGCGCCCCTGTTCCGCCTTACGGACAAACTCGCTGTCTGCCAGCAGCGGGCGGGCCATGGACACCATATCGGCTTTCCCGGCAGCAAGGATTTCCTCGCCTTTTTCAGGGGTATTGATGCGGTTGGTGGTACACACCGGAATGTCCACCTCGCCATAGAACTTGGCTGTCACATCCGCAAAGCCGCCGCGGGGTACCGAGGTCACGATGGTGGGGACGCGGGCCTCATGCCAGCCAATACCCGTGTTGATAATGGTCGCACCGGCTTTTTCGATAGCCTTGCCCAGAGTGACGATCTGCTCCCAGGTCTGGCCACCTTCCACCAGATCCAGCATGGACAGGCGGTAAATAATGATGAATTCCGGCCCGACCGCCTCACGCATGCGGCGAACGATCTCCACCGGCAAGCGCATTCGGTTTTCGTAGGGCCCACCCCACTTGTCGGTTCGCTTGTTGGTGCGCTCACACAGAAACTGGTTGATAAAATAACCTTCGGAGCCCATCACCTCAACGCCGTCGTAGCCGGCGAATTTAGCCAGCTTGGCGGCATTCACGAAGTCATTGATCTGCCGTTCCACACCTTTTGTCGAGAGGGCTCTGGCCTTGAACGGACTGATCGGTGCCTTGGTGGCCGAGGCCGACACAATCAGCGGCTGATAACCATAACGACCGGCGTGCAGCAATTGCAGGCAGATTTTTCCGCCCGCTTCATGCACGGCACCGGTCACATGGCGATGCAGCAAAGCAGTCGCACGGTTATTCATCGTAGACGCGAGCGGCGCCAGCTGCCCCACCAGGTTGGGGGAAAAGCCACCGGTTACCATGAGTCCGACGCCACCTTCCGCCCGTTCGGCAAAATACCGGGCGAACTTGTGGATATTCCAGAAACGGTCTTCGAGGCCGGTATGCATCGACCCCATCAGCACCCGGTTCTTGAGCTCAGTGAACCCCAGATCAAGCGGTTTCAGCAGGTTGGGATAGGCGTTGGTCATTGCGCACTCTCATCGACTATTTATCGGGAGTATACACTTGATCAATGGCAAGTTGACTTGACCTGACCGACGGGCCACGTATCATCGCATTTCAAGTTTGACTGACGGAGCAACCATGACCGCAAGGTCCTTCGGCTGCATTAGAATCACCCGCCCACCCGTTACCGCTGACATCGCGCGGCATCGGGGACGCCTTCCGTATTTCCCGGACCCGCCTGTTTCCTGCTGAATCCACCCGATCCATGCCGACCCGATCCCGATGCTCATCGTGCACGGTGGCTGGTCGGAGACTAGACTCAGGCAAACACGCCTTTGGTACTCATGTAAAAGAACACCGATAACGAGGTTGCGATGTCGCTACCGCTGGTTGTATTTCTGCCATTTCTGGGGGCTATAGCTGCCCCGCTGTTTGCCCTTGGAGGGCGAACAGCAATTGCGATTGCCTCTTCTGTTCCGGCGCTTATTGCCCTGGCTGCCCTGTTTCCGCACTGGGAAACACTGGCCAACGGTGGCACCGTCCTGCAATCCTGGGAGTGGTTACCGGCGATCGGCATTTCCTTCAGCTTCCGCCTCGATGGACTGTCTCTGCTGTTCGCACTGCTGATTCTGATTATTGGCGTGCTGATCATTCTCTATGCCCGCTATTACCTGAAGCCGGCCGAGAATATCGGGAAGTTTTACGCGCTGCTGCTCTGTTTCAAAGGGTCCATGCTGGGCATCGTACTCTCCAGCAATCTCTTGCTGACGATGATTTTCTGGGAACTGACCAGTCTCACCTCGTTCCTGCTTATCAGTTTCTGGAACCACAAACAGGACGCTCGTCGTGGCGCCCGTATGGCACTGGCGGTGACCGGTGGCGGTGGCCTGGCGTTGCTGGCGGGCCTTCTGATCATCGGCAACATTGTTGGCAGTTTTGAACTGGACGACGTGCTGGCGGCGGGTGATGTTATCAAAGCCCACGCCATGTACCCCGTCGCACTGACCCTGGTGCTGCTGGGTGCGTTTACCAAGTCTGCCCAGTTCCCGTTCCATTTCTGGCTGCCCCATGCCATGCAGGCGCCCACACCGGTTTCGGCGTACCTGCACTCAGCCACCATGGTCAAGGCCGGTATTTTCCTGATGGCGCGGTTGTATCCGGCACTGGCTGGCACGGAACAATGGTTCTACATGGTCAGCTTTACCGGCATGGCAACGCTGCTGATTGGCGCCTACGTAGCCATGTTCAAGCACGATCTGAAAGGGCTGCTGGCGCATTCCACCGTCAGCCACCTTGGCCTGATCACGCTGCTGTTCGGTATGGGCACCGAACTGGCGGCGGTGGCGGCGGTGTTCCATGTGATCAACCACGCCACCTTCAAGGCCTCACTGTTCATGGCCGCTGGTATTATCGACCACGAAACCGGTACCCGGGACATGCGCCGGATTAACGGCCTGTGGCGATATATGCCCCACACTGCCACTCTGGCCATGGTGGCCGCGTCATCCATGGCGGGGGTTCCGCTGCTGAACGGCTTCCTGAGCAAGGAAATGTTCTTTGCCGAGTCCCTGCAACTGAATCTGCCCGGCATCTGGGCCTGGCTGCCACCGATCGTCGCCACGCTGGCCGGTATTTTTGCGGTCGCCTATTCCGCACGTTTTATTCACGACGTGTTCTTTAACGGCAAGCCCGTCAATCTGCCCATCTACCCGCCCCACGAACCGCCCCGGTACATGAAAATCCCGGTGGAGATCCTGGTCTTCGCCTGCATCATGGTAGGCATGTTCCCGGCGGTATCGGTCGGGCCTCTGCTCTACGCTGCCGCCCACGCCACCCTTGGCGGCGAGGTACCGGATTATCAACTGGCGGTTATCCACGGGTTTAACCTACCACTGATCATGAGTTTTGCGGCTTTCTTTGGCGGTTTGATCATGTATAGCCAGCGCCAGAAATTCTTTGATTTCCACGCGCGCTTCAAGGAAATTGACGAGAAGGCCGTATTCGAAGCGATCGTACTGCGGATCGTCGACCTGGCGAACGGCTTTACGGCAAGAATCGAGAACGGCTCTCTGCAAAGATACGGCATGCTGCTTGTGGTCAGCGTGCTGGCAGTCGCTGCCATGCCACTGCTGGATCTGGGTATCTTCATTGGTGAGACCGGCCTGAGCCCTGTGGACTGGCCCACGGCCATTGCCGCAGGCGTACTGATCATTTGTGCCCTGTTGACGGCTGCCGTGCACCGGCAGCGATTTTGCGCGCTGGTTGTGCTGAGCGTGGTGGGCCTGATCGTTGCACTGGCGTTTGCCCGCTTCTCGGCGCCCGACCTGGCCATGACCCAGTTGTCGGTGGAAGTGGTGACCATTGTTCTGCTCATGCTGGCGCTCTACTACATGCCTGGCTGGACACCCGTGGAAACCCCACTGAAACGTCGCTTCCGGGATATCGCCATCGCGGGTATTGCCGGTATTGGTATGACTCTGGTTACCCTGGCCATGTTGACGCAACCGTTCAGTTCGATTTCCGATTTCTTCCTTGAGAACAGCAAACCGGGCGGTGGCGGCACCAACGTGGTCAACGTCATCCTGGTGGACTTCCGGGGCTTTGATACCCTGGGCGAAATCACGGTTCTGGCGATTGCTGCCCTGGGCATTTACGCGCTGCTGAAAAATACGCCGCTGACGCCACCACCCAGTGATGGCGAAGGCCATGCCTGGTCCCGGGATGCCTACCCGTTAATGCTGCGTTTGATCGCCCGGCCACTGTTGCCGCTGTCCCTGATGGTGTCGGCATTCATCTTCCTGCGTGGCCACAACCTGCCCGGCGGCGGATTTATCGCGGGCCTGATCACCTCGATAGCCCTGATCCTCCAGTACATTGCCAGTGGCATGAACTGGACCCAGGACCGGATTCCGTTCAAATATCACAACGTCATTGGCCTGGGCCTGTTGTTCGCAACCATTGCCGGCGCAGCCAGCCTGGCCTTCGGCTATCCGTTCCTGACCTCAACATTCGGCTATATCACCTGGCCGGTAGTCGGCAAGTTCGAGGTAGCCTCAGCACTGGTCTTCGACCTGGGTGTTTATCTCACGGTAATCGGGGCCACCCTGTTGGCGCTGGTGACCATTGGCCGCATATCGCCGCATTCGGCCATCAAGAGCAAGAGGGAGGGCGCGTAATGGAACTTGTCTATGCATTGGTGATTGGTGCCCTGACTGCCTCCGGCGTTTATCTTCTGCTGCGGGCGCGCACGTTCCCCGTGGTGGTTGGCCTGACACTGCTGTCTTATGGGGTAAACCTTTTCCTGTTCTCCACCGGACGGCTGGCTACCGGCAAGCAACCGATTATCGGCACTGCGGAAAGCTATGCCGACCCGCTGCCGCAAGCGCTGGTTTTAACGGCCATCGTGATTGGCTTCGCCATGACCGCCTTTGTGGTGGTGATGTCGCTACGAAACCTTGCGGATAACGAAGATGACCATGTTGATGGCAAACAACCCTATAAATCGCCAGCACCGGAGCAGGAAGACGAGGAGGTAACCGGTAAATGAACCATTGGCTTACCGCTCCGATTCTGATTCCTCTGCTTGGCGGCATTCTGCAGGCACTGATGGGCTATGCCCCCATCACGCTGCGCCGGACTCTGGCACTGGCAACCACCGTGCTGATCCTGGTCTCGGCCATAGTCCTTCTGGTGCTGGCAAACGACGGCAGTTACCGCATTTATGCTTTTGGCAACTGGCAGCCGCCGTTCGGGATTGTCCTGGTTCTGGACCGGCTGGCCGCGCTGATGCTGATCATGACCTCCGTTCTGGCCCTGTTCTGCCACCTGTATGCCATCGGCGGCGCCGACGAGGGTAACCGACAGTTCCACGCCCTGTTCCTGTTCCAGTTGATGGGACTCAACATCGCCTTCCTGACCGGTGACCTGTTCAACCTTTTCGTTGCCTTCGAGGTGCTGCTGATCGCCTCCTACGGCTTGCTGATGCATGGTGGAGGCACCATAAGGACTGTGCCTGGCCTCCACTACGTGGTTCTCAACCTGATCGGCTCGGCGATCTTCCTGATCAGTGTGGGCATGATCTACAGCGTCACCGGCACCCTGAATATGGCAGACCTTGCGGTCAAGGTTCCCCAGGTAACCGGTGAAAGCCTGAATATCGTCAAGGCCGGCGGCATGATGTTGCTGGTAGTCTTCGGCCTGAAGGCCGCCATTCTGCCGCTGTGTTTCTGGCTGCCCCGTGCCTACTCCAAAGCCACGGCGCCCGTTGCGGCTCTGTTTGCGGTCATGACCAAGGTGGGCATCTACGCCATTCTGCGGGTATACCCGCTGGTGTTTGGCGACGAAGCCGGTGAGCTTGCCAATCTCGGCATGGATTGGCTGTTCCCGATCGCTCTGGCCACCCTGGCCATGGGCGTCATAGGCGCTCTGGGCTCTGGTAGCCTGAAGACGCTTGTGGCCTGGCAGGTAATCATATCCGTGGGCACCCTGCTGGCTCCCATCTCTCTGGGCTCCGAAGCCGGCCTGTCTGCCGCTCTGTTCTATATGCTCAGCACGACCTGGACCGTCGGCGGCCTGTTCCTTGTATCGGAACTGATAGCCAACCAGCGCGGCAGCGCGAACGATCGCATCATCACCGCGCCCAGGATGCATAACCGCACCTTCCTGAGCGTGCTGTTTCTGATCGGTGCCGTTGCCGCCGCCGGGTTGCCTCCGCTCAGCGGCTTCATTGGCAAGCTGCTGATTCTACAGTCCGTTGAGCCCGGGTTCGAAATGGCCTGGCTCTGGTCAGTGCTGCTGGTTGGCAGCTTCCTCACAATCATTGCCTACAGTCGGGCCGGCAGTATTGTTTTCTGGCGAACCGTCGACGGCCACCTGGAAAAGCCGGACCCATTGAATGGTCGGATTTCTGTAGCAGCAGGCGCGCTCACCGCACTGGCGATCGTTCTCGTCGTGTTTGCCGGTCCAATAACACGCTATACCGATGCAACGGCCGAACAGCTACACAATAACAATGCCTATATCGAAATCCTGCAGATGCCTATGGTCGGGGAGGATGACTGATGCTTGATCGACTGAGGTTTCCCCACCCCTGGCTGAGCCTGACCCTGTTTGTCATGTGGCAATTTCTGAGTGACGGCATCAGTGGCGGCAGTATTGTTCTTGGGCTGATCCTGGCCTGGATAATCCCCCTGATGACCCAGGGTTTCTGGCCAGATCCACCCACCTTGCTCAAGGCCTGGAAGACACCCGCCTACCTGTTGCGGGTTCTGTGGGACATTGTGGTCGCCAGCGTTGATGTGGCAAGGCTGATACTGAGCCCTCGCGAACCACGCCCGATGTTCATCTGCTACACCCTGGAACTCAAGGATCCGCTGGCTATCAGCATTCTGGCCAGCACCATTTCCCTGACGCCGGGCACCGTTAGCGCGGATGTGAGCGATGACAACACACTGCTGCTGATTCATGCCCTGGACGCCGAGGACGAGCAGGAAGTCATCGACACCATCCGGAACCGGTACGAAAAGCCTTTGCTGGAGATGTTCCAATGATGCTAACCGCGCTCTACATCACCATTGCCATGGTCACGCTGGCCGCCTTGCTGAACGTGTACCGCCTGATCAAGGGCCCGGATGCACCGGACCGGATACTGGCGCTGGACACCCTCTACATTAACGCCATCGCATTGATCATTCTGTTGGGCATCACGCTGAAAACCCGCATGTACCTTGAGTCTGCGCTGCTGATTGCGGTTATGGGATTTGTTGGAACCGTCGCCATGGCCAAATACCTCAAGCGCGGCAGCGTCATTGAATAACCCGGAGGACACCCTATGAGCACCTTCGCAGAATACGCCATTTCCGCCATGCTGATTATCGGTGGCGTTTTTACCCTGATCGGTGCCATTGGTCTGGCTCGGCTGCCGGATTTCTACACCCGACTGCACGGCCCAACCAAAGCCACCACGGTTGGCGTTGGCGCTATCGTGATCAGCTCCGTGATTTACTTCAGCACGCTTGGACGAGGCATCGGGATAGAGGAAATCCTGATCACGGCGTTCCTGTTCATGACGGCGCCCATCAGCGCCAACTTCCTGGCAAAGGCCGCCATGCACCTGGAAGTCAGAACCTCCAAGAACACTCGCGGTCAAAGCTGGGATCAGTGAGTCCCTTGCAACCTTGGGCTCGGTGAGCCTTTTGTAAAAAAGGATCGTACTTATCAAAGGGCTACCGGCAACCAGAATCTGTAAAAACACTTAAAGTCAGGCCTTAAAGGAGCCATCTCCCATGATGTTACTGGCTGTGCTATCCGGTTTTTTGCTGGCGGTCGCGGTACCGGCGCTTTATCGTTTGGCAGGCAGTTACATTGGCTGGGTACTGGCTCTGCTCCCCGCTTCCCTCACAGCTTACTTCGCCAGCCTGATTCCCACGATCCGTGGTGGTGAAAAGCTCCTGATTGAAACGCCCTGGATGCCGGGCCTCGGGATTTCCCTGGACTTCATGGTTGATGGCCTGTCCCTGGTGTTCGCCCTTCTGATCAGCGGCATCGGCACCTTCATTCTGATCTACGCTGGTTCTTACCTGAAAGGCCACAAAGACCTCGCCCGGTTCTACGTCATCATGCTCTCGTTCATGGCATCCATGCTTGGACTGGTGCTTTCGGACAATCTCATTACCTTTTTCGTGTTCTGGGAACTGACCAGCATCACCTCCTACATGCTGATCGGCTTCAACCATGAAGATGCCGAGGCGCGAAAGTGTGCGCTCCAGGGCCTGTTCGTAACCGCCGGTGGCGGGCTCGTGCTGATGGCAGGCCTGATCCTGCTTATTTTTATTACCGGGGACTACTCCTTCTCGGGCCTTCTGGCGACAGAACTGTCCATTCATGAGCACCCGTATTACACCGCGGCAGCAGTCTGCATACTGATTGGCGCCTTTACCAAATCCGCGCAGGTGCCTTTCCACTTCTGGTTACCAAACGCCATGGCTGCCCCCACCCCGGTTTCAGCCTACTTGCATTCTGCGACCATGGTGAAGGCAGGTGTGTATCTGCTGGCTCGCCTGAACCCGTCAATGAACGGAGACATGCTGTGGAGCGGCTCGCTGTTGGTGTTTGGTGCCGTCACGATGCTCACCGGCGCCTATCTTGCCTATAGCAGCACCGGCATCAAAAAGGTTCTGGCCTATTCCACGGTGATGGCGCTGGGCACCCTGACCATGCTGGTGGGCGTGGGGACGGAACTGGCCATCACAGCTTTTATCTGCTTCCTGGTGGCCCACTCCCTGTACAAGGGCGCCTTGTTTATGCTCGCCGGCGCCCTGGACCACGAAACCGGGACCAAAGACATTACCCGGATGGGTGGCCTGAGGCACAGCATGCCAAAGACGGCCGTTATTACCGGACTTGCGGCCTTATCCCTGGCAGGGCTTCCACCGCTGTTCGGGTTCGTGGCCAAGGAACTGTTACTGGAGTCGCTGTTGCATGCGCCAATATGGCAATCCGGGCTTTTGGTGGCCGCCGTTCTCTCGGCCATGCTGGTGGTGGCGGTCGCCGGCCTGGTGTTTATCAAGCCCTTTTTCGGGCCGGTTGTTAAAACGCCCAAACTGCCCCACGAGGCCCCGTTTGCGATGCTGATCGGCCCCGGCGTTTTGGCAATGCTCGCCCTGATTTTCGGCGTCATGCCATCTCTGCCCGCAAATCTGGTTCTGGACGCCGCTATTTCAGCAGTCTCCGGCTACCCGGTAGAAACCGCCCTCGCCCTCTGGCACGGCATTAACCTTCCACTGATGTTATCAGGTCTCAGCCTACTGGCAGGCTCGTTCCTGGTGGCGGCCTGGCACCGACTGCAGCCAACCCTGTATGCGCTGAATACCGCCGCCAGCCGAGTCGGCCCGGAAGCCGGTTATTTCCGCTTTATGGAAGGGATCAGTCAGGTTGCGGGCTGGCAGACACGAATCCTGCAGAACGGCGTTCTCGGCACCTATTTACTGGTTCTGGTTCTTGTCACGTTTTCTCTGGCGGGCTACACCCTGCTGACCCAGCACGGCCTGCAGCTGGATTTCGACTTCAGCGACAGTTATTTCTACGAATGGGGAATCGCGCTGCTGATTGTCGCGGCGACGGTCTTTGCCTGTGTCACCCGGTCCCGGCTTGGCTCGGTTGCTTCGCTGGGGGTACTGGGCTTCGGTGTGGCCCTGACGTTCATTCACTTCAGTGCACCGGATCTGGGCATTACCCAACTACTGGTGGAGACCCTCACCGTCATTCTGCTTGTGCTGGTGCTGTTCCGGCTGCCACCGTTTGCCAAGCTGTCCTCTTCCTGGGAACGTTACCGGGACCTGTCTGTCGCAGTGTTTGCGGGCGTGGTGATGACGATCATCATGCTTGCTGTTCTGGATATCCAGTACTTTTACAGCATTTCCAGCTACTACGTTGAAAACAGCTATGGTCTGGCGTTTGGCAAGAATATCGTCAACGTAATTCTGGTGGACTTCCGGCAACTGGATACTCTGGGGGAAATATTTGTACTGGGTCTTGCCGCAATTGGCGTTTACTCAATGATCAAGCTCAGGGCGGAGGACCAGTACAAGCCATGAAATCCAATACCGTGATTCTCCACACCGCGGCATTGGCAATCATGCCACTGCAGCTGATGTTTTCAGTGTTCCTGCTTTTGCGCGGGCACGACGAACCCGGCGGCGGCTTTATCGGCGGCCTGGTCGCGGCAAGCGCGTTTGTCCTGTATGCCTTCGCCTTCGGCGCGCAAGCCACCCGGAAACTCCTCAGGGTGCACCCCAAAGATCTCCTGGCAGCCGGCCTGCTATTCGGTCTGGCCTCCACCATTCCGGCCCTGCTGGCCGGCCAGGCCCTGTTGACCGCCCACTGGTGGCAGCTTCCGCTGCCGGGTGACAGCTACCTGAAGTTATCGACCGTACTCGTCTTCGACATTGGCGTGTATCTGGCGGTCCTTGGCACACTGATGACATTCGTGATCGGTCTGATGGAGGTTGAGGGATGAGTCGAACACAGTTTTTTGAACGGGGAGCATCGCTATGGAAAGCCTGATGGCCCTTGTGGTTGGTATCTTGTTCGCGGCCAGTATCTACATGATGCTCAGACGCTCCATCGTGAAAATCGTTATTGGCCTGATCATTCTGAGCAATGCGGCAAACCTGCTGATTTTTGTGGTGTCGGGTCTAACCCGGGGCGCACCTCCGCTCATAGCCGACGGCGCGAAGCAGGTGGCTGGAACGGTGGCAGATCCGTTACCCCAGGCTCTCATCCTTACGGCTATCGTGATCGCGTTCAGCGTTCTGGCCTTTGCGGTGGTTCTGATCCGCCGGGCATACGAAGTTGTGGGCACCGATGATCTGGACAAGATGAAGGATACCGACACTTGAACCTGGAAGTTGTTCTCCCGATTCTGATCCCCCTGACCGCTGGTGCCCTGTCCCTGGCGCTGTGGCGCTCGGTTCAGCTGCAACGCCTGGTTGGCGTGGTAGCCACCGCTCTTTTGCTGGCCGCCAGCATCTGGCTGATGCGCTCAACCATCGACAAAGGCTTTCTGGTGGTTGAAATGGGCAGTTGGCCGGCGCCGTTCAGCATTGTGCTGGTGGCGGACATCCTCAGCGCCATCATGATTGTGCTGACTGGCATTATCGGGCTCGCCATCGCCATCTATTCCCTGGCTTCAACGCCTCCGGGCCACGAAAGGTTTGGCTACTACCCGCTGATGCACCTGTTGCTTGCCGGGGTCGCTGGCGCCTTCCTGACCAGCGATATTTTCAACCTCTTCGTCTGGTTTGAGGTCATGCTGCTGGCCTCCTTTGCCCTGCTCACCCTCGGTGGCGAGCGTGCCCAGATGGAAGGCGCCATCAAATACGTTACCCTGAACCTGTTTTCATCGGCCCTCTTCCTGTCAGCCGTCGGCCTGCTGTACGGCATGGTGGGCACCCTCAACATGGCGGATATCGCCCAGAAGGTGAGCCGAGTTGAAGATCCCGGCATGATCACCGTGGTCTCGCTTATGTTCATGGTGTCGTTCGGCATCAAGGCGGCGGCATTCCCACTGTTTTTCTGGCTCCCGGCCTCGTACCACACCCCTCAGGTCGCAGTATCCGCACTGTTTGCGGGATTGCTGACGAAGGTCGGGGTGTATGCGCTCTATCGGGTATTCACCCTGATTTTCACCCAGGATGTGGAGTATACCCACACCATCCTGCTCTGGGCGGCGGCACTGACCATGCTGACCGGTGTGCTCGGCGCTGCCGCGCAGTTCGAGTTCCGCAGGATTCTGTCCTTCCACATCGTCAGCCAGATCGGCTACATGCTTCTGGGACTAGCCTTGTTTACGCCCCTGGCGCTGATTGGCGGTGTGTTTTACATCATGCATCACATCATCGTTAAAACGAATCTGTTCCTGGTAAGCGGGATCACCTATCGCCTGCTGGGCAGCTATGAGCTGAAAGACCTGGGTGGCGTGTATCGGCAGCGCCCTTATCTTGCTCTTTTATTCCTGATCCCTGCCTTGTCGCTGGCCGGTATTCCGCCCTTGTCCGGCTTTTTCGCCAAGTTCGTTGTTGTCCGTGCCACACTGGAATCCAGCGAATATCTTGTCGCAGCGGTCGCCCTGCTCGTGGGCTTGCTGACCCTCTACTCCATGATCAAGATCTGGGCGGAAGTGTTCTGGAAGAAAGTCCCCGAGCACGTTACCGACACCAGACGGCTCAATGGTGACATCAAAGACCAACGCAGTTGGGCCTACTACACCCCTGTGGTGGGGCTTGCGGTGTGCACACTGATCATTGGCCTCTACGGTCAGCCCATTTACGTGCTTGCAGAATCCGCCGCCGAGCAACTGATGAACCCGCAGCTTTACATAGAAGCGGTTCTGGGAGGGCAACCTGAATGATCGGCCTGTTCTGGAATTTACTGCTGGCTCTGGCCTGGGTAACCCTCACGGGCAGCATCACGGCCATGAACCTGCTGGCAGGTTTTATCTTTGGCTATGTCGCCCTCATGGTGCTGCAGAAACAGGTGCCGGTGCTGAAAGGGTATTCCCGCCGGATTCCCCGTCTCGCCGCTTTCCTGGTGTATTTCCTGAAAGAACTGGTGAAGTCGAATCTGAGGGTCGCCTATGACATCGCAACGCCGGTCTGGCACATGAAGCCGGGGGTGATCGCATTTCCGCTCCGGGCTGAGACCGATATGGAAATTCTCTTTGTCAGCAGTGTTATCTCTCTCACACCCGGGACCCTGAGCCTGGACGTTTCTGATGATCGAAAGGTGCTGTTTATCCATGCCATGTTTCTTCACGACGAAGAGCAACTCAGAAACGACCTTAGAGAACTCGAACGCCGAATCCTGAAGGTGACACGCTAGGAGGCCAGTCATGCTGAGTGTTGTGATCAATATTGTCTATCTGATGCTGTCTCTGGCGTTACTCTTTGCCTTCATCCGGCTCACCCGTGGTCCATCGCTGCCTGACCGGGTGGTCGCGCTGGAGCTGATCGCATCCATCGTAGTTGGCTACGTGGGTGTGCACGCGATCGATACCGGCGTGGCCAGTTTCCTGGATGTTGCCATCGTTATCGCCCTGACAGCCTTTCTTGCTGCCATCGGCTTCGCCAGATTCGTGGAGCGCGGAGGCGTTAAGAATGATTGAAATACTGGTATCCGTTCTGCTTCTGGCAGGCGCTGCTTTCATGGTACTGGCGGCCATCGGCGTTCTGAGGTTGCCAGATCTCCCCACCCGCATGCACGCCACCACCAAAGCGGGTGCTTTGGGGGCCATGATGACCATGGGTGGCGTTGCGTTCTACTTCGGGGAGAGCACCGTGGTCGCACGGGCGGTTGCCATTGTGATCTTTATTCTGCTGACGGCTCCTATTGCCGCCCATGTCATAGGCCGGGCGGGGTATTTCACTGGCACTAAACTCTGGGCAGGCACCATCAAGGATGAGTTGCAGGAACGGTACGATCCGAATACCCACAAGCTCAGTAGCGGGCTTGAGGAGACCGAATCCAGGATGCCGCCGCGAACTGAAAAGGCACCCTAAACCAATAGTTTGTGATTGGCAGCACAGGAATTTCCAGTATAGTAGGCTGCAAACCATTTCAAGGAATACCAGACATGCTGACAGTCAATGAATACTTCGATGGCAAGGTAAAATCAGTGGCTTTCCAGTCCAGCACACTGCCTGCCACAATCGGTGTTATCAGTGCCGGAGAATACGAATTCGGCACCTCAGAAAAAGAAACCATGACGGTCGTCAGCGGTGAACTGACCGTGCTGCTGCCAGGCCAGCAAGACTGGCAAACTTTCGGCGCCGGCGAGAGCTTTGAGGTAGCGGGGCAAGCAAGCTTCAAAGCAAAAACGGATGCCGATACTGCTTATCTCTGTACCTACGGATAAGCCCCACTCAGCCCGTCTTTCTTACCGTGACAACAAACATAAGCAGAGAAAGAGGACAACAACATGGCACAAACCCGAATTCTCGAACCGGCTGACAATGCCCACCAGTACCAGCTCCTGATCAAGCGGTTGCTGATGTCCGGCCCCCGCTACAACCCGGACCAGGAAATCGTTTACGCCGATCGCAGCAAGTACACCTACAAGGACCTTGTCGAACGCATCCATCGACTTGCCAATGCCCTGACAGACGCCGGTATCAAACCCGGCGATACCGTGGCTGTGATGGACTGGGACACCCCCCGCTACCTGGAATGTTTTTTTGCGATCCCAATGATTGGCGCCATACTGCACACGGTCAACGTGCGCCTGTCGCCGGAGCAGATTGTCTACACCATGAACCACGCCGAAGACGACGCGGTACTGGTGCATGATGACTTCCTGCCCATCATCAAGGGCGTGAAAGACGAGATCAAAACCGTCAAAACCTGGATTCAGGTAACCGACAGCGACAAGCCGGGCAACGCCTCTTTCGACACCCACGGCGAGTACGAAGCCCTGCTCGCGGGGGCCAGCGACCACTTCGATTTCCCGGACTTCGACGAGAACAGCGTCGCCACCACCTTCTACACCACCGGCACCACCGGCAACCCGAAAGGCGTGTATTTCAGCCACCGCCAGCTGGTGCTGCACACCCTCTCCATGGCCGGCAGCATCTCCCATTTCGACGAGATGCCGTTGTTGCGTTCATCCTCGGTGTATATGCCGGTCACGCCCATGTTCCACGTTCACGCCTGGGGCGTACCCTACGCGGCCACCATGATGGGCATCAAACAGGTATACCCCGGCCGTTATGAGCCGGAACTGCTGGTGGATCTGCTCAAGGAGCACAAGGTCAGCTTCTCCCACTGTGTACCTACCATCATGCAGATGATGATGGCCACCGAGTCCATCAAGACCGCAGACCTGAGCAACTGGCATGTGCTCATCGGTGGCAGCGCACTGACCAAGGGCCTGTGCGATGCGGGGGCAAAACTCGGCATAAAGATGTTCACTGGTTACGGCATGTCGGAAACCTGCCCGTTGCTGAGCACCACGCACCTCACCCCGGCCGATTTTGAGCTGCCCCTGGAGCAGCAAACCGCCATCCGGGTGAAGACCGGTAAAGCCGTACCCATGGTGGAACTGGAAATTGTCGATCCTGACGGCAAACCGGTCGCCCATGATGGTGAAGCCAAGGGTGAAGTGGTCGCCCGGGCCCCCTGGCTGACCCAGAGCTATTTCAAACAGCCGGATAAAGGCGAGGAACTGTGGCAGGGCGGCTGGCTGCACACCGGTGATGTCGCCTCCATGGAGCCGGACAACACGCTCACCATCAAAGACCGTATCAAGGATGTGATCAAGACCGGGGGCGAATGGCTGTCGTCGCTCGACCTTGAGAACATGATCAGCCAGCACCCTGCCGTTGCCGGGGCTGCGGTCGTGGGTGTGCCCGATGAGAAATGGGGGGAACGGCCCTACGCCCTGATCACCCTGAAGCCCGGAGAATCCATCTCGGAGCAGGATATCAAGCAGCACCTGCAACAGTTTGTCGACAGCGGCGACATCAATAAATGGGCGATTCCCGAGCAGATGCGTTTTGTGGAAGACATTCCCAAGACCAGCGTCGGCAAGATCAACAAAAAACTGATTCGGGATCAGTTGAAAGACTAATCTCCGGGGGAAACAAAAAACGCCGGCGTCCTGGCAACAGACGCCGGCGTTTTTATTTGTGTGCTACCGGAATCGTCGGCTGCTCAGAGGCCTGAGAAGGTGAAGTCCACCTCAGGATCCTTCCCAGCAACAATATCCGCCAGAGCGGCTGCCGAGCCACAGGAGTGGGTCCAGCCCAGGGTGCCGTGGCCGGTGTTCAGGTACAGATTGCTGAAATGGCTTTTGCCGATGTAAGGCACATTGGAGGGTGTGGCAGGCCGCAGGCCGGTCCAGAACTCGGCCTGGTCCCAATAACCAGCCTCGGGCATCACTTCTGCGGCCCGGCGAACAATGGCGCGGCAACGGGTAAAGCTCAGGTCGCGACTGTAACCATTCAACTCTGCCGTGCCGGCCACGCGCATTCGGTCGCCCAGGCGCGAGTAAACCAGCTTGTATTCATCGTCGGTCAGGCTGACGTTAAAGGCCGCTTCTTCGTTTTTCACCGGCACGGTAATGGAATAGCCCTTGGCCGGATAGATATTCAGGAACATCCCGAGCTGGCGGGCAAGTACCGCACTGAAACTGCCCAGGCTCAACACATAGCTGTCCGCCCGAAGGGTGTGATGTTTGCCGTCTTTCAGTGCCAGCACGCCCAGGATCCGGTCACCCGCCCGATCAAAACCCAGCACTTCGGTGCCATATTCAAAGGCCACCCCTGCTTCTTTACATTTCTCAGCCAGAGCCTGGGTGAATTTACGGGCATCGCCGCTTTCGTCATCGGCGGTGTAAGTCGCGCCGGCAATACGATGACGGATCGGCTCAAGGGCCGGCTCCAGCTCAACCGCACGACCAGCATCGATAACCTGACGGTCACAGCCCAGATCACGCATGATGCGGGAAGGTTCCAGAGCCGCATCGAATTCGGCAGGGTTGGTGTAGAAATGCAGAATGCCCTTGGCTAACTGGTCATAATCGAGATTCAGTTCGTCTCGCAGTGACTGCAGGCATGTACGGCTGTAAGTGCCAAGATTGACCATCTGGCGGATATTATGGGCGGCTTTGGCAGAGGTACACTGAGCCAGGAACGACAGCGCCCAGCGCCACTGGTAAAGATCCATCCGCGGCCGGAACAACAGTGGGGCATCCGGCTGGAAAAGCCATTTTGCGACTTTCAGGGGCGCCGAAGGATTGGCCCACGGCTCGGCATGGGACACCGATACCTGCCCGCCATTGGCGTAGCTGGTTTCCAGCCCTGACTGGTTCTGTCGGTCGACCACGGTTACCTGGTGCCCCTGTTTCTGCAGGTACCACGCGGTGGTGATACCAACGACGCCTGCCCCAAGTACCGCTATGTGCATGCCTGCCTCCCCTGATTGATCAACTGTGGTAGTTTCAGAACGTTAGCCGCCCGCGCGCTTGACGGTCCAGCCTTTCTGCTCCAGTAACGGCACCAGAATATCTCGCTGGTCGCCCTGTATCTCCACCACGCCGTCTTTTACTGTACCACCTGTACCGCATTTGGCCTTTAGCTGTTTGGCGTAGGCTTTCAGTTCTTTGTCGTCGAGCGGAATACCGGTCACCAGGGTCACGCCCTTGCCTTTGCGCCCCTTTGTCTCCCGGCTGACGCGCACAACACCGTCTCCGGCCGGCCTCGGCGCTCCCCGGCAGGTGCAGTCATCCACCGGGTTACGGCACTCCGGGCACATCCGCCCCTGGTCCGTGGAGAACACAAGGCCGCCCTTGCGCTTGTTCATACCCATGATTACGCCTTTATCTGCAATCAGTTCAGGCCCGGAGGGTATTTGGAAAACATTTCCGAGACAACCTCGTCAATCAGTTTCCGACGGGTTTCCGGCGACTGGTTTTCATTGAGATAGCGTCGACTCGCGGCTTGCCAGACCACTTCCTCGGTGGTCCGATCAACCATTCTCACCACCAGTTTGCCCTCGGTTACCTCTCGCACTGGTGGCGGCGATGAGAGGCCCCAGCCGAAGTTGCCATGGCCGAACCCGAACCCCAGGCCAACGCCTACCTGCTCAAGCCGTTCCTCGGCCACAATCTGCCAGCTGATCAGAAGATCAGCTTCAGTTTCCGTCACTTTTTTCATGGCCTTCCGGTTCAGCTCGCGCTCTACCGCGTCCCGAACCCGGGCGTCATCCAGCGAGGTGAAACCAGAGTCCTGGGCGTTGCTGGCAAAGGCCCAACTGCTGTAATTGCCAAAAACGGTGGCTGGATTGTAGTCGGTCACCACATTGCTGGCACAGCCGGTTATGGCCAACGCCAAAGCAGCGATCATGATAATACGCATAGGCTTAACTCCGTTGTTCCCATATGTCTCCAGTATACGCGTGCCCAGGGCTACCGGCCTGCCTCAGTCAGTCAGGTTTCAAAACGGTAATCCATCTTCTGGGACTCACAAAAAGCGCTGAAGTCCTGTTGCTGAGCCACAGGCAAGGAAACGCTGGCTGTCACCCGCGTAGTATAGGAAATCGCGTCGATACGCCCTTCATGCCCGTCGCACCAGTGCCGCAGCGGTTGCTCATCGGCAAACCCGAACTGCACCGTTGCCTGCACACGTGCCTGCTGCACCACGCGATCAACGGCGGACAAGACACTTTCAGCGGCGCCGGCATAGGCCCGAACCAGGCCACCGGCTCCAAGCTTGATACCACCAAAATAGCGGATAACGATCACCAGTACGTCGCCCATATCCTTGTGCTGAATCACGCCCAGGATGGGCTTGCCAGCGGTTCCGGAAGGCTCACCATCATCATTCATGGCAGCCTCGGCCGCAGAGCCGGGCCGGCCGATCTGATACCCCCAGCAGACATGACGGGCATCGGGGTAGTCGCGGTGGGCCTGGTCAACGTATGTTCGTACGTCGTCCCGGTCACTGACGGGATACACTCGGGCAATAAAACGGCTTTTCTTCACTTCCGTTTCCCGCTCAAGGTATCCTGCAGGAATCGGGTAATCCTTACTCATGGGCGATCCTATGACGACCGAAGACAACGAACAGACCCAACCCGGGACCGCGGCCCCTGCGCGGATACGTAAGGCCGCCTGCGGCATCCGGTTTGATGAGGACGAGCTGCAGGAAGGCATTGATTTTTCTGCCGCCAGCAAGCTGAAACCGGGCAGTGACAACGCACCGGATCAAAGCCCGAAAGTCGATTCGTCAGCCTCCGACAAAGACCGGTAGCTCAAGGATCACTTCCAGGCCACCCTCGTCCCGGTTGCGGGCACTGATGTGCCCGTCGTGGGCCTGAATGATATCACGGGCAATAGCGAGCCCCAGCCCCCAACCTTTGCCACCACGGGATTTGTCAGCCCGGAAAAAAGGCTCAAACAAGTGTTGTAGCAGGTCTTCAGGAGCACCCGGTCCCTCATCAGCGACGATCAAACGGATTCTCTCATTGCCCGTGGACAGAGAGAGCCTCACTGATCTACCCGGCGGCGTGTGGTCCAGGGCATTTTGCAGCACGTTATCAAACGCACGCTGCAATAAACCGCTGTCGCCAAGCACAGACACCGCTTTGCTCCCCTCCGAGGCCACCAGTTTGCAGTCCACACGCTGATGCTCAGCATAATCGGCGGCATCCTGAAGCACGTGATTGACCAGGACCATAGGCTTGACCGGCTCACGCGCCATATCACCGCCGTTCTCGGACACCCGGTACAGGGTCAGAATCTGGCCGGTCATGGTTTCCAGCCGCTCGTTCTGGCGCAGAATACTGGTCATCAATGCCTGATCGGCGCCGCTGTCCGAAGCCAGTTCAATCGCCACCCGCTGCCGTGCCAGCGGAGTGCGAAGATCATGGGAGATATCCCGCAACAGCTGATTCTGACGATCCAGCAGCTGGCACAGCCGGTCTGTCATACCGTTAAATGCCGTCGCCAACTGGCCCACTTCATCGCGGCGCCGGGCAATGCGATCAGCAACCCGCAAGCCGGTATCACCTCCGGCAATCGCCCGGGCGGTTCCCTCCATGTGTTTCAACGGGCGCGAGACCATTCGGGCAATCCACCAACAAGCCAGAGAAATCAGCAGGAAGGCCAGTCCCATTTCCACAAACCGGAACATTCTCGGGTTCAGCCAGCCATCGCCCCCCATCCGGGGCCAGGCCACTAACTGATAGCCTTCCGGCAGGTCCAGCACTGCCGGCTTATGGGGGTACCAACCGGACTGGATTCGTTCACGAATCGCCCGGGGCAATCGATGCTGACCCTGCTCCTTTTCAATCAGCATCAGGTGCAAATCCAGGCGTTCACCCTCGGAACGCAAAAAACGCCAGGCATCGCCCCGGCCCTGCTGTTCGCGAATGGCCAGGGCCTCCCGGGCCAGTTCCTGCAAACCCACCTGGCGTTCAATCGCCTGCCGTTCCCGGTCCAACAGATAACGCGAGGCAAGATGGCTGGCCACCACCGTGACAGCCATGGCCAGCCAGATGGACAGAAAAATCCGCCAGAACAGAGGGAACATGAAACGCTGCATCATGTGGGTATCCGGTAGCTGTATCCCAGTCCACGCACCGTCTCGATGCGGGGTGGGTCATCATTGCCCAGTTTCTTGCGAAGATTGCTAATGTGCATATCCAGAGTGCGGTCGTAGGCCTCAAGGCGGCGCCCCAGCGCCCACTGCATGAGATCGGTCTTGCGGACCACGCTGCCGGCATGGGCCAGCAACACCTGAAGCACTTCATATTCGGTGCCGGTCAGTTCCAGGGGCGCGTCATTCTGGTAGATGCGGCGCTGTCCGGGCTCTACCCGCAAGTCACCATAGGTCCGACTGGCGTCCACCTCGGTTTTCTGGTCCCAGGCGATGCGACGAAGCAGTGCCTGCAGCCGAGCCACCAACTCCCTGGGATTGCAAGGCTTGGGAATGTAATCATCGGCGCCCACCTCAAAGCCGACAATCCGGTCGGTTTCATCGCCACGGGCCGTCAACAGGATCACGGGTAGGTGCGTCTTGCCCCGGAGTTCTCTGAGAACATCCAGGCCATTGATATCCGGCAGCATAATGTCCAGCACCACAATGTCACAATCCTGGCCCAGCGCAAGGGCCAGCCCATCACGACCATTGGCCGCCTCACGTACACTGAAGCCCTGGCTGGCAAGGTAGCGGGCCAGCAGCTCCCGTAACTCGTCGTCATCTTCAATCAACAGTACCCGGTTCTGCATAGTCTTCTCTCTGGGATGTGACGGCCACAGTCTAGCATGGCCCTTCTGTACCGCTGCGGGCGGGCTCCCGGCCTTTACGGAACCTTTACGTAGCCCTGACACCATCTGACGTTGCGCCGGCGTAGCATGGCCATCATCCATTGTGAACAACGACGAGGAAAGACCCATGAAAGCAAAAACCACCCTGTTAACCGCCGGTGTACTGATGGCAAGCCTGATGGCCGCGAGCCCGGCTGTTCTGGCAGATCGGCACGGCAAACACCACCATAATGGCAAGTGGGACAAACAGGAACTGTGCGAGAACTTCCGTGAAGGCAAAGGCCCCTTTAACCGTGCAGAGCGCCAGGCCGAAAGGGAAAAGTACCGGGCAGAAATGGCCGATCGCCTGAAACTGAACGAGGAACAGCGCCAGATCTGGGCGGAGATCCATCAGGAACGACAGGCCAAACAGGAAAAACGCATGAACCAGTGGCAGGAAAAAATGCAAGAACGCTGCGACAAAGGTGGGAAGCAAGACAAGGAGTGATCAAATGGCGGGTTCTGGCGTATGGTAGAAGGTATTCGTCAACGACCTGAAACCAACCATGTCAGAAAACGCGCCACGCGAACTCACTCTGGAGACCCGAGCCAGTATTGCCGACATCCCGAAATCGGACTGGCAACGACTGGCGGGGGTCTCCAACCCGTTTCTTCGATACGAATTCTTTCAGGCACTGGAAGAGAGCGGCTGCACCCGCACCGAAACGGGCTGGACACCCAGCCACCTGGTATTCAAACACGAAGGCCGGATTGCAGGCCTGGCCCCCGCCTACCTGAAAACCCACTCTATGGGTGAATATGTGTTCGACTGGGCCTGGGCCGACGCCTACCAGCGCTACGGCCTGCCCTATTATCCAAAGCTTTTGATCGCCATTCCGTTCACGCCTTCTGCCGGACCTCGACTGTTGCTGGACACCGGGGTTCGACGACAGCTGACACCCGAACGCCTGCACGACTTGCTGGACACCCTGACACACCAACTGGGTGCACACTCCTGGCACTTACTGTTTCCCAACGCCGAGGACCAGCAACTGCTGGCGCATGACGATGAACTGCATCGCATCGGCTGCCAATTCCACTGGCATAACCACAACTACCACGGCTTCGAGGATTATCTGGCGGCATTGAATTCCCGCAAGCGCAAATCCATCCGCAAGGAACGCCGGCATGTGGCGGAACAGGGCATCACCTTTGCCCGCTTCCATGGCACGGATATTCCAGATCAGGTTCTGGCCGCTTTTTATGTGTTCTACCAGGCCACCTACCTGAAACGGGGTCAGAGACCTTACCTGAACAAGCGTTTTTTTGAATTGCTGAGAGAACGGCTACCCGAGCATATGCACGTGATCATGGCGGTCAAACAGGGCGAAATGATTGCCGGGGCCCTGTTTCTGGCTGGAAAAACCACGCTTTACGGCCGCTATTGGGGCTGCCTGGACGAGTACCATCACTTGCATTTCGAGACCTGTTACTACCAGGGAATCGAGCTGGCGCTGGCGCTTGGGCTGACACAGTTTGATGCCGGCGCCCAGGGCGAGCACAAACTGGTACGGGGTTTTGAGCCGGTGATCACTCACTCCTGGCACGGCATACAGCATCCGGGATTCCGGGACGCCATTGCCAACTTCACCCGGGAAGAAGCAGAGCAGGTGCAAGGGTATTTTGCCGAGGCGGAAACCTTACTGCCGTTTAAACAACAAACGCCGCAATAGTCTGTATACTAATTGACCAGGACAGGACTTCAATCAGGTGAACGGCCATGGATACCGGTCTGCCAGGAAGCATACTCACCTCACTGGACCCACCCCTGATGGTGGCAATGGGCGCCTTTGTGCTGGCGCTGCTCAGCCTGATACTGGCGGCCCGGTTACGGAACAAAAACCAGAGCCAGCTCAACGCATTGAGGGAAAGGTCAGACACCCTCTGGCGTGAAATGGATGACATCCGGGTCAGCCAGTTCAACCGCTCAGATCACAACCCGTCGACCAGCCATTCTTTACTGGATCAGACCCGTTACCAAACCGAAATGGAAGCCTACCAGAAGACCTGGCCGGCCATCTGGCATCTGCACGAACGCCTGGGCCAGTTTCTGCGAACCGTCGAAGCCGGTGAATCCACCGGCGACTTACGCCTGGAGGCCAGAAACGCCGCTCTGGACGCCAGAAACCACCTGAACCAGCACCGCCCCTTCTGCCACGAAACCGTGGATGAACTGCTCACCCGGCTCATTGACGTGGAAATCAAGGCCCACCTCGCTGCCTGCCAGTACCTGGACTTGGTGAAAGAAGTCCGGCACGGTGCTTCCGATCACGACCGGAGAGTCCTGCACGACAAATTTCACAGCCTGCATGACGGCGAGGCGCGGGAGCTTTTGAATCACCTCGTGACCACCATCCGGCACCGCGCCATACGAAGTGGCTAAACTTGTTTAGCTGTCGGCAATCCGGAAACCAATTTTCAGGCCCACCTGATAGTGACCCACCTTTCCGTCGACAATATGGCCACGGGTTTCCGTTACCTCGAACCACTCCATATTGCGAATACTCTTCCCGCACTCATCCAGCGCGTTCTGAATGGCATCTTCAATGCTCGTCTTTGACGAGCCTACGATCTCCACTTTTTTGTAGACATGGTGATCAGACATGACGGTCTCCTGTTTGCTCAGAATCTATACCATGAGCCTAGAAGCCAGCACGAGCTTGGGCAAACTACCGTTCGTTAATCCACTTCATCCATCGGCGTTCAAAAGGCGTATCATCTTGCCTGTAGCATTCTGCAAATCCTAGAACCGGACCTGTGCATGAAACGATTTCTCAAATACGCCGCCGGCCTGCTTGGCGCCCTGCTATTGCTCCTGGGTGGCCCCGTTCTGTTGGCCGCCAGCAGCAGCCTTGAGGTTGCGGAGAGCTGGCGTACCGCCAGCCGGGAAAGCGCCGGCATCGCGCCCCGACCGGACCAGGTGGAAGAAGCCATTGTTCAGGTCTACGGCGCTCGCGCCTGGAGCTGGCGAGGTTACTTTGCGGTACATACCTGGATTGCTACGAAAGAACCGGGCGCTGATTATTATCAGGTGCACGAGGTCACCGGCTGGCGCAACTACGTGGTCAATTCCCGCCCCGGCGACCCGGACAGGCACTGGTACGGCGCCAGGCCGGAACTGTATGCAGATATTCGGGGAGAGAAAGCCGCGGCCTTGATTCCGCAGATCTACCAGGCAGTGGAAAGCTATCCCTACCCCACCCCTGAGCTGCCCTGTCCCAAAGTCAAAGCTTGGCGAATTCCAGATACCGACTGGCAGCTTGCTTCTTCTCATCCTGGCTGTTCAGCAACTCCAGCCGCAGTTTATCAATGATCTTCAGATAACCATCCAGCGGGGACTTTTCTTC
>Ga0079224_100001487_pt1 | contig 27079 bp, 19 predicted proteins | sample Stecom2015_FD_80414 | JGI IMG/M metagenome (GOLD analysis project Ga0079224, IMG submission 80414) | Agricultural soil microbial communities from Utah to study Nitrogen management - Steer compost 2015 | ecosystem: Environmental > Terrestrial > Soil > Agricultural land | place: USA: Utah... | reverse complement strand
TTCCGGAGGGAGGAGGACCTCGTCCGTGCCGTCGGGTCTGGCCTGCCGCGCGGACATCGTGACTCCAAGAACGACCGCGCCGCGAGAGAGCTAAGCCCTCCCGGGGAAGCCGTGCGGGAACAAAAAAGAAACCGGCGCGCCGCATCCGACGCGCCGGTTTTTCTCCCAGCAAATACCGGGCTCTTCGGCTCAGCCCTTGAGGAGCTCGCTGCTCAGCTCGCCCGCGACCTTGATGCGGCCTTGGAGCTTCGTGGTCGCACTCTCGACCACACCCGCGACGTCGTCGAGCTCGGTGAGAGCACACGTGAGCCCGATTTGCGCCTTGAGGCTGAGGTCGCCCTCGAGCGAGGCGCTGACCGCTGCGTGCACCGCGTCGGCGCCCGTGTCCGCCAGGTCGGCGGCCGCGGCGAGCACGACCTCGGACCGCTCGAGCTCGGCGAGGATGGCTCCGAAGCTCGCCTTGAAGCGGACCAAGAACGCCTCGAACTCGGCGCGCGTCTGCGCGTTCGCGTTCGCCGCGAACTGGTAGCTCACGTCGAGCGAAGGCGGCGTGCACTGCGCGTCGAAAGAGGCGTCGGCCTTCGCGCTCGCCTCGCACTCCGCGCTCGCCGAAGGCGGCGTGACTTCGCCTTCGCAGCGACCCTTGCACTCCACGGACGCGCTGCCCATGGCCGTGCACCGCGCCGTGCCGTGGCACTCGGCCTCCGGCGGCGTGTACGTGCACTCGCCTTTGCACTGGCCGCTGCAGCTTCCGCCGGCTTCGAGCTCGCACGTGCCCTGGCACTCGCCGTCGCAGCTGCCCGCGCAGTTGCCCTCGTCGTCTTCCACGCTGCAGGTGCCGTTGCAGGTGCCGCGGCACGTGCCCGTGCACTCCGCCGCGACCTCCAGCTTGCAGCTTCCGCGGCAGGTGCCCTCGCATTCGAGGTTCGGCGCCGTGCCCGTGCACTCGAGCATGCCGCTGCACTCGACGCTTCCCGACGCCTCGATCTCGCAGCTTCCCTTGCAGTCCACGTTCACCTGGGGCGGCGTGACCTGGCCTTCGCAGCGAGCCTGGGCCTCGACCGTGGCCTGCGCGGAGACGGCGCACTTGGGCGGCGCCGCGCGCACGACGAGGTCGCCCTCGAGCCGATACTTCGCCTTGATCTCGGCGACGATCGCGGCCGCGTCCGCGTCTGCCTCGAGCCCGAGCGAAGCGCGGATCTTGGCGAGCTCCGCTTCGATGTTGTTTGCCACCGCGTTCGCCGTCGCGGAGAACTTCACGACCGAACCGAAGAACGCGTCCACCTTCGCGACTCCGGAAATCGAGGCGTTGCCCTCGACGATGCCCTGGCTCGGGCAGGTGAGCCCACATTCCTCCGCGAGCTGCTCGCCGGCGGCACCGAGCGGATTGTTCTCCTCGGTACAGGCCGGAATTGCGGCGAGGGTGATGACCGCGCCCAGCAGCGCGGCGCGCCTGAGGTTGATCGGATATTGCATTCGACGCTCCTTGTATTCGTAAAGAAGAGACCCCTCGCGGGCGCCGCGCCGTTTGCGGCGAAAGGTTCCCGGAAGCGGGAGCGCCAGGCTATCTCAAGCGATCTTCGAGCAGCCAAAGAAATTGCGTTTTCAGCGGCAGCTCGGGCGCTCGATGTAGGTTCTCGCGCGCAGGTCTCGTCACGCGTGCGCACGGCGCGCCATGCCTCGCGCGCGATCGCCGCGCTATCGCGTGAAGGCGTAGAGGCATGAGGGCGCGACACCGACACGTGTGCTCGCGCGGTGCCGTTCGTGCAGCGTTGCTCAGCGCGCTGGCTTGCCGTCCAGTCGCACGGCGTCCGGTGTGTTCGGGTCCAGAGGTTTCAGCGATGGCCGTCCAGGCGCTCGTGCCCGTCGCCCTGACGGCCACGCGAGCTCGTCAGCGCGGCCAACAGCCGAGCTGCGGCGTGCCGCCGAGCATCGAGCTCGCGACCTCGCCCGCGAAGCAGCGATTCTCGAGCGGATCGCCCGGGAAACGTCCGTCGGCGAGACACGTGAGCGCGAGCCCGCCCGGAGACTCGGGGCAGCCGTGCCCTTTGCACGTGCCGGCCGCGCTGGCGTCGTCGCCACAGTCGCACTCGGCGTCGAGATCGACGCAGTACTGCTCGCCGCTGAAGCTCGACTGCGCGCAGAACCCGCGCGGGCAGTCTTCCGAACCGATGCACGGCTCGCAGCTCTCTCCAGTACCGCGACACGAGCCGAAGCGGTGCGAGCACGTGGCGACACCGCGCTCGTCGTCCCACATGCCGCATTCGGCGGCCGTTCCCCACGGGCAGGAGTCGGCGCGCGGGTCGCAGGGCACGGTGCAGATCTTCTCGCCGCTCCGGTCCCGCGCGCAGATCTGTCCGGGCACGGCCAAGCAGTCCGCGTCGCTCTCGCACGGCGCACAGAACGCGCGCGGCAAGCACACCGAGCGCAACACGCCGAGCCCGCCGCAGTGGTACTGACGCCCTTCGCCGATCCGCGAGCTCGGGACGCAACCCGGAAAGTCGGGCTCTCCCGGCTCCCCGCAGGCGTCCTCGCAGGGCACGGCGCCGACCGTTCCACAGCGAAAGCCCGTGGGGCAGTCCTCGTCGTCGGAACAATCGCTCGTGCAGAAGGCGTCGAGATCGCCTTCGCCTGCACCGAGGCAAAAGAAGCCCGCGGCCGCGTCGCAATCCTCCGCACCTGCGGGGCACGCGCTGTAGTAGCGCCCCTCCGGTTCCGGAGCGCCGTCCGTGCAATAGCTGCCGTCGCCGAGCGGCTCGCAGGTGCCGACCCCGCGGCAGTCGAAATGGGACGTGCAGGGGAGCGAACAGCGCGACTCGACGCACTCCGTTCCTTCCACGCACTCCGAGCTCTCGTCGCACGCCTCGAACGGGCCGCTCGGTTTTTCGCACGAGCCACTCAGGCAAGCGAACCCGCGCGGCGTGTCACACTCGTCGTCGCGCTCACAGGGCTCGAACTGGCCGGTGCGGCCGTTCGCGGCGTACTCGAGCACGACACAACGCTGCTCGCGCTCCCCGTCCGGAAACTCGTAGACGGCGCAATTCTGCCCGACGGGGCAGTCGTCCTGATCGTTGCAAGCATCCCGACAAGCGTTTTGCACGCAGCGTTGCCCGTCCGGACAGTCCGCGTCGCGGCACACGCACCCGCCGTCGGGGCAGTCGGACGCGCTCTCGCAGCCCGCCGAGAGCGCGCTCCCCGCGGCGAACAGCAGAAATGCCAAAGTGAAGCAGTGTCGGAAGGGAAGCGCGGGAGACATGGCGAGGACGAAGTCCGGGCTCGGCAGGGGCGCCGCGCCGCGACGATTCGGGCATACTACCGCCATGTGCGGCAAGCTCGCGCGCCATTGTGCGCTGACGTTCCTCTGGCCGGTCCTGCTCGGTTGCGGAAGCGAACCGCTCGACTCCGGGGACGGAGCGAGCGCACCGAGCGGTGAGGGACGAATCGTCTCGGTCGTGGTGCCCGAAGGCGATGCCGTGCCGGCACCTCCGCCGGAGTATCCCGAAGGACCGTATGGCACCGCGGTGGGCGCGACGATCGCGAACCTCTCGTTTCTCGGTTGGCGCGATCCGGTCGCGTCGGCGTACGACGAGACGGCGCTCGAGGTCGTGCGCTTGTCGGATTTCTACAACCCGGGCGGAGCCAAGAACGACGTTCGAGTGATCGTGCTCAATGCGTCGGCCGTGTGGTGTTCGGTCTGCCGCGCGGAATACTCGCACCTCGCGCGAGACGGGATTTACGAGGAGTACCGGCCGAAGGGGATCGAGATTGTCGGGGTGCTGTTCGAAGACAACTCCGGTGCTCCCGCGCGGCCGAGGGACCTCGCCCTGTGGGGCAACTCGGACAGCGGGTTCGCGGTGCCGTTCCCGCTGGTGCTCGACCCGGGGTTCAAGGCGGGTGTCTATTTCAGCGCCGATGCGACGCCGCTCAACATGATCATCGACGCGACGACGATGGAGATCCTCAACGTCACCATGGGCTTCGACGCGATCTCGCCGGAAGCGTATTGGGCGGCAATCGAAGAGTGGTTGGACGGATGAGCCGCGCCGCACGACTCGCGTTCCTGCTCGCGTGCCTCGTGCCTCTGGCGTGCGCGGGCGGAGGTGCGCAGGGGAGCGGCCCGACCGCAGCGAGCCACGCGCGACCGCCGGATTTCGAGCTTCCGACGCTCGATGGGGGCTCCGTCCGGCTCTCCGATCACCTCGGCAAGGACGTCGTCCTGCTCGACTTCTGGGCGACCTTCTGCGAGCCGTGCCTGCGCGCGATGCCCGCGTTGAACGCGCTCTACGAGAAACACCGCGAGCGCGGCTTCGTCGTGCTCGGCATCTCGATCGACGCGGCCGACTCGCTCCCCGAGGTGCGCGCCGAGGTGCAGCGCCTCGGCGTCGAGTTCCCGATACTGCTCGATCAGGAGACGCGCGTCGTCTCGCTGTACAATCCGAAGACGACCGCTCCGTTCAGCGTCCTCATCGGCCGCGACGGCGCGATCCTCGCTCGGAAAGAAGGCTACACGACCGGCTCGGCGAGCGCGCTCGAGCGCGACATCGACGCAGCGCTCCGCGCAAATTGAGCATGCGGCGCTTGCGGGCGTAATCGAGGAATCCCGAAATCCAAGCTCGACATAGGCCGAATTGCCTATGCCACGACGCACCCAGGTTCGGGTACAGATCGTGAGTCCTCGATGCGAGCTCCGCACCCGAGGTGCACTTCGAAAGGACAATTCCGATGCAGCTGACTCGCCCTCTTCGCTCGGGCTACGCAGCCGTGATTTGCGCGGCGGTGACGTTTGCGTGTTCGTCGCCGAACGAGCCGGATCCGTCCGGAGGCACGGGAGGCACCAGCGCACAGGGCGGTTCGGGTGCGAGCGGCTCGCCCTCGATGGGCGGCGCACCCGCCGGGATGGGCGGGTCCGGCGGCTCGAGCACTGCGGGAACGTCCGGTTCGGGAGCGGGCGGCACGCAGCCTGGAAGCGGTGGCGTCGCGGGCGGGGGCTCCGGCGGCATGCAACCAGCTAGCGGCGGCGTGTCGGGCGGCGGGAAGGCTGGAGGCGGAAAAGCCGGAGGTGGAGCAGGCGGTGCAGCAGGCGAAAGCGCGACCGGGGGCGCGTCGCCCGGCGGAGCGGGCGGCGGCGGTGGAAGCGGAGGCGGCGCGGCAGGGACCTCCGGAGGCGAGAGCGGCGGCTCCGGCCCGGGTGGAGCGACGTCGACGATGGGCTGCGGCAAGGCGCCCCCGAAGAGCGATCGGTACACCATCGACGTCGACGGCACCACGCGCGAGTACATCCTCGATGTGCCGAGCGATTACGACCCCGAGCATCCGTATCGGCTCGTCTTCGGGTGGCACCCGCTCGGCGGCTCGGCACAACAGGTGGCGAGCGGCGGATACTACGGCCTCAAGAGCCAAGCCGACGGCGCGGCGATCTTCGTCGCGGCCGAGGGGCTGCCCTTCCAAGGAAACAACCTGGGTTGGGCGAACACGAACGGTCGCGATCTCGCGTTCCTCGATGCCATGATGGAGCGCTTCAGGAACGAGCTGTGCATCGACGAATCCCGGATCTTTTCGACGGGGTTCAGCTTCGGCGGGATGATGTCGTTCGCGGTTGGCTGCGCCACGAACACCGTGATGCGCGCCATCGCGCCGATGGCGGGCAACATCCAGGTGAGCGGCTGCGAAAACGGCACGGAGCCGGTCGCGGTCATGGGTTTCCACGGCACCGAGGACACGGTGGTGGCCATCGACGGGGGGCGCGCTGGTCGCGACAAATTCGTGACGCGCAACCAGTGCACGCAGGACACGATGCCCGTGACCCCGAGCTGGTGTGACGGGATCAACAATGAGCCGTGCAGCTGCGTGAGCTACCAGGGGTGCATGGACGGCTATCCCGTGATCTGGTGTGAGTTCAACGGACCGCACACACCCGCACCAAACTCGGGCGCCACGATCTGGAACTTCTTCGAACAGTTCTGACGGGCGTGCGGGTCAGAGCGACGAACTGGGAACGCGCCGAAGACACGAAAGATGGCGTCGAGCAAAGTGCCCGCGTGGTGAGGGGGCCCTGCCGAGTTCACTTCGGCGAGGAGGGGCGGCGTGTGCCGCCCCTCGCGAAACGACGCTAGCGCGTGCCGACGCGGCGTTCCGCGCCGACCGCGAGCCCGCGCTCCGCCAGCCACAACGTGGCGCCTGCGCGGCTGCTCACGCCGACCTTGTCGTAAGCGTGCGCGACGTGGTGCTGCACGGTCTTCTGCGAGATGCGAAGCAAGAGCGCGATCTCGCGGTTCGTCTTGCCGAGGCCCACGAGGCGGAGCACCTCGAGCTCGCGCTCCGTGAGCTCACGGCGCCGGCCGAGCGCGGACGGCGCGGGCACGGGCGGCGCGAGGCGCAAGCTCGGATCGGTGGCGAGCAGATAGCTGTACTCCGTGCTCGACGCCGCCGAGAGGCGATGGAGGGAAATCGGGTTCGCACAGTGGAGCTCGAGCATCTCCTTCATGTAGCCGATCACGAAGTGCTCGAAGTAGGGGTGCCACGCGGGCAAGCCGCGCACGCGAAACTCGATGCCGGACCGCGTGAGGGACGCCTCCGAGCGGCTCTCGGTCTCCGAAAAGTAGTGCTTCCAGAGCTCCGGGAAGACCCGGACCAAGTCCGGGATGTCCGGCGTGCTCACGAGATCCTTCAGCGGACCCTCGACGAGCGCCCACCGCGCCGAGGCGGCGCCGAGCTCGAGCAGAGCCGAGTTGCCTCCCGGGTAGAACCTCCCCACCAGGGAGTCGTGAAAGGCCAGGAAATCGCCGAGCGGCACCTGGCCGTGGGCGGTGATCGGGCGGCGAAAGCAAGGATGCGAAAGCGAAGCGTCGCGGAAGAAACCGCGCCACGCTTCGGCGCCGAACTGCCGGGTCACCAGCGCCTTGCGCGTGAGGAGAGCGGTGCCGCGAACGTTCATGGCGAAGGCCGCGACTGCCCGACGCAGTGAGCCCGCCTCGTCCCACCGTTTTCGACCACCGACGCCCGTGTGCAGCAACCCGTCGGACTCTTGCTGCTGCCGCGCACGGACTCGCCTCGATGAAATTCGTCGCCCCTGCGCACGGACGAGAAGGAGCTCCCTCGGACGAGCGCAGGGGTCGAATCCTCGATGTACATCGCTAAAACCGGCTCCTCTGGAAGTATACGAACCGCGCATCGCGAACGGGGGGAGACCAGAATGTCCCCCGCGCCGAAGTGGGCGTGCGTTCGCCCGTTTTCCGCGCTCGGAGCCGTCGGCACGCCTTCGCGAGTGACCGCTCAGAAGCGCAAGGTGGCGTCCAAGCGCGCGCCCTCGAAGGACGGGTATACGCGACAGACGCCTCCGACGCAGCGGAGCGAGCCGCGTCGCTGACCCGCGAAGAGCCCGAGCACGAGCGCGTCCGAGGGGCGGAACGTGACGTGGCCGTTGAGGTACTGGCTCGGGATTCCGGGGCGCGTGTCGTATTCGACGCCGAGCGCGACGCCGAGCCGCTCCCCCCACTCGATGCCCGTCGTGTGCTGTCCCTCGAACCACGGCTCTTCGGGCCCGCCGACGGTTTGACGTCGACGGCGGTGCACGCCGGCAAGCTCGAGACCGACCTCTCGCGCCACGGGAGCGTGCACGTCGTAGCGGACGCTGAGCTCGCGATAAAACACGTGCGTGGCGCCCGCCGAGGTCGTGAGCGCGCGCCCGGCGTCGTCGAAGCGCGTCCCCACGCTGAGATCGGCGCGGCCCTTCCGCTCGGCGAAGCCGAGGTCGAACCCGACGGCGGCGTCCCACACGCGGTTCTCGTTCTCGGCGCTCACCTCGCAGCGCTCGTTGGCAACGGACTCCGCGTACGTGCGGTAGTGCCCGAGCCAGGCGTACACGGAGCGTGTTCTGTCGAAATGCACCGCTGGGCGCAGGCGCCCGCCCGTGACGCACGTATTGAAGCCCTCGAGCTCCGTATCGGTCCAAACCTCTTCCGTGGTCGGCGGCGTGCTGTACTGGACCGCCGAAAACTCGCGAGCGCGTGCCGTGCTGACGTTCGCGAGCAACGGGAAGAACCGCCGGTAGTGCTTGCCCTCGGCGAGGACGGAATAGCGCGGCTCGACCCAGGTCGCGGCCACGTACACCGCATGCCCCGGCGCGAGGTCGGGCGTGCCCGACGGGTGCACGAGCTTCTGCACGGCGCCTTCGACGTACGCCGTGCCGTGCTCGCCGATGCGGAACACCTCCACGGACTGGCTCGCGGTGAAGATTCGCTGCGCCGAACGGACGATGTCCGGTGAGAGGGCGTCCGTGCGCACGAGCAACGAGCCCTGCGTCCCGAACGTGATCGTGCCGAGCGCGAGCTCCGCGCCGCCTGCCACGATGCGATCCGGCGCGTAGCTGCAGGTCCCGAAGTGCGCGCAGCGCTCGGCCTCGGGCACGAAGTCCGTCGCGATGGCGCGCGGCATCCCCGCCTCCGTGAGCGCGAGGAAGCCCGGTGTCACGCTGGTGTGCACGCCGAGATAGCGCCCGCTCGATTCATCGAAGCGCAGCGGGTTCATCGCGCCCGCCAGCGCCGTGAGCTTGACGCGCACGTCCTCGGTTCGGAGGCGGGCGATGGCGTGCACGCCACGGACGGTCGTGTCGCTCGCGAGCTCGTCGATTTTCCGCGCGCTCAAGACCAGGCCCCGCCCGAGCTGGACATTGGCGTCCCCGAGCGAGAGCTCGATGTCCCGAGTGACGTAGGACAGTGTGTATTTGGCCGGATAGATCCAGTCGATGTAGCGATTCGAGAGCTCGATTCCCGCCTCGGTCGCCTTCACGCGCTGGAAGTCGCGGCGCGCCGACGCGTCCGGAAACGCGCCGATGCGCACGAGCTCGTCGGCGACGTCTGCCGGGGAAGGGGAGAGGAAGAACCAAGCGCCGTCGAGGCGGAGCGAGAGCCGGAACGCGCCGCGGCTCGCTTGGAGGTTGGTGCGATTGAAAAGAAAGCCGGCGTGGTCGTTCGCGACCGTCCCCACCTGGCCGGGCCGGGTGTCGCGATTGTCGGCCTTGTAGATCGCGCTCACCGACTCCGTGACCTGAAGAAGCATCTGCTCGTCGGCTTTCAGCGGAGGGGCCACGAGGACTCCGGCGCCGAGCGCAGCCCAGAGAGCGCGAGCCGCGTGTGCCGCGCACCGCACGCTCATGGAGCGCTTCTCTTCGCGAGCTCCGCTTCGATGAACGGCCACATCACGGCCGGTTGATCGCCGACGAACTTCGCCAGGATCGTCATCGTCTGCGGGTCCACCACCAGGTTGAGCGGAGCCGTCTCGGCCGACGCGTACAACCCGAAGCTATAGCCCGGATCGAGCACGATCGGGAAGCGCGTGTCGAACGTCTCGACCCAGAGCGCGAGGTCGTCGAACTCGGCCGGCTCGTGGCGCTCGTCCTGGAACACAGCGCTCAGGAACACGAGGCCGCGCGAGGCGAGCGGCTCGAGGTGCTCGGGCAGGCTCTCGTGCTCGATGCGACACGCGGCGCACCAGAGCGCCGCCGTGTTGAGCACGAGCAGGTGCACGGCGGCGGCCTCGGGGTCGTGATAGTCGGACAGCGCGATGGGCTCGAGCGTCTCGGGGGTGCGCGCGACGCGGTGCGGGGCACGCCACCCCGAAAAACAAGCGTTGCGAACGACGGCGCCGGGCTCGGTGCCGTAGGGCCCGTCGGGGTAGCCGAGCGCGACGCAGTGCTCGGGACGATCGAGATCCGGCGGGAGCTCGGGCTTGTTGGTGCCGCAGGCGCTCGCCAGGGCGCAGAGGGCGGCGAGCCGCGGGACTCCCATCAGGGCGCTCGACGGAAGCCCAAGACGCCGAGCACGGGCAGACCGGGCTCCGTCGTTTCGATGCGTTCCCCGTCGTCCGAGACGTGCGCGTCGCTCACCTTGGCCCAGCCGCCATAGGGGGCCCACTCCTGGGAGATATCGACGCCATGCAGCCACACTTCGACGTCGGTTCCAGGCGACCAATCGAGCTCATTGTCGATGGTGAGCAAGGCAGGAGGGCAGAACCGCGTGTCGACCGGTGTCGCTGCGATCACGATCTCGAGCTCGGGCCCCTCGGCGACGACGGGCGGCGCGGAGTCGAGCGGCACGCGCACGGCGCGAAGGCCCTGCTCCTCCGGCTCGCGGAACGTGAGCTTGTCGATCTTCACGGTGGCATCGGCGGAGAGCTCGAGGCTGAGCGCACCGGAGCGCGCTCGCGACCCGGGCGTCAGCGGGACGGCTTCGTCGAGCGGCGGGAGACGCACGCTCGGAACCACCCCGAGATCGATCTCGCGCTCGTCGGGCAGAAGCCAGGCAAACCGCGCGCTCACCCGTCCCTCGCCGAATTTGAACGCCGGGAGCACGATGTCGGCCCTCGCCTCGACGACCACTTCGCCGTCGGCTTCCGTCATGTCGTTCACGCACACGTTGAGCCCGCAGACCTGAACGAGCTCGTCGGCGAGCGGTTCTCCGTCCTGGTCCACGAGCATCGCCCGAAGCACGTCGACACGCTGCGAACCGTTCTCTTCGCCGTACCCCGGCCCCGAGCACGCCTGGGACGATGTCGTGGGCGGGGGCTCGCCGGCATCGCCCCCGCAACCGACGGCGAGCAGTGCGCCGAGAGCGGCCAGAAACGGCGGGCAGCGCATGTCCGGATCATAGCCAATGAGCGCCCCACCGGAGCCGAGATTTCCCGCAGAGCTCGTTCGCGCCTCGAGTCCACGCTCGCCCGCGTCGAGGAGGGATCGCACGAGCGCAGGGAAACGCCGAAAAGAGAGCCGCGTCGGCGGACGCTCCGTGTGGCGCGGCGCTCCGGGTTTCGCTCCGAGGCGAGAGATGCAGCCTGGATTTCGGCCCTCTCGCTCTGGGAGCTCGAAGCCTAGAGCGACAAACGGTTAGGAACGCGCCGAAATATGCGGAAAACAGCGTCGGGCAGACTGCCCGCGTGGGGAGGGGCCCCGCCGAGTTCACTTCAATTCGCTTCGGCGGGGAGGGGCGGCGCGAGCCGCCCCTACAAAACAAGGCTAGAACGCCGCGAAGGCTAGAACGCCGCGCCGAGGAACAGCCGGAGGATCTGGGCGTTCGAGAGGTCGGCGGCGTTGGCCCGTCCGAGCGTGTCGCGGATCTCGGCGGCGGTGCCGTCCGGATACCCGAGCCCGTCCATCGGGAAGAGCACGCCGTATTCGAGCTGCGCGAAGAAGCCGCCCGTGCGCTCGGGAGCGTCGTTGAGCGCACCGTCACTCGACTGGAAGTACAGTGCGGCGTTGAGCTCGACGCCGAGATCGCGCGCGTGACCGGGGGCCTGAATGAACTGGCTCGCGCGCGACCAGATCGCCGCGACGCTGCCGCCGAGGCGCTGCCCCGTGGACTCCCGCATGAAGTCGTAGGCGACGTTCGGACGGAAGTAGTACGTGCCCTGCACGCGCTCGAGGATGTTGCGATAAAGGATGAGGTCGAGCCGGTAGCTCGGATTGAATCGGAACGTCTCGATCGTGTTGTTGCCGAGCTGGCCGAAGCTCGGCCCGGGTTGCGGCGTGAGCCCGTCCACGTCGGGGTCGCCGGAGGCCCACCCAAAATCCAGGCCGAGCCTCAGGCGATCCTCGACGAGCCGCTGCTCGACCTCGGCGGCGAACCCCCACTCCGAGATGTCGAAGCGGGGCCCGCGCTCCTCGAGGGCGATTCCGGTGTTTCCGAGGACGCCTTGCACGGTGGCCGCCTCGAGCTCGAAGCGGAACCCGCCGTACAAGACCTGAACCCAGATGTCCGGGATCCAGTACGTCGCGTCACGGCGCGTGAACCCGAGATCGCCGGGACCGCAGTCGAGCGCCGGAGCGCCTCTGCCGTCATCGTCCCCGCAGAGTCCGGAAAAATCGCTCGTCAGGAGCTGCGTCCTGTAGGTGAGCTGCGCGCCGGCGTTCACCACCAGCTCTCCGCGGGAGAGCGCGAGGCGCGTGAGCTCCGGACTTTGCAGACGCGCGACGCTGAACACCCACTGATCGACGTCGTCGAGCTGAGCCGTGTCGTACGCCTGTCCGTGCTCGTCTCGGAAGGTCACGGCGCCTTCGCTCGGGAAGTCCCAGGCAGCCGAAATGTAGAGATCGAGCGGCTTGATGCTGGTCACGAACTGCAGGCGATCAATCGTCGACTGATAGTCGTCGTCGATGCCGTCGCCGGCATTGTAGAGCATGCCGAGGCCCCAGTGATGCGGCATGCGTCCGAAGCGGAGCTCGCCGATCGGCGTCGCATACTCGGCCCAAGCGCGCTTGACGTGAACGCTGTCGGAGAGCGAGTTCACTCCCGAACGCGGCGGGCTCATCGTCTGATCGAAGAAGGCGACCGCGTCGGTGCCATCGCGCGCGATGACCGAGTAGCCAGCGCCGCCGGGGCCATTGGCGTACCCGCCCGGCGTCGAGCCGAGCACGACGTTGTCGAGCAAGTCGACCTGAGCCGAGATCCGCAGATTGTCGGAAATGCGGATTTCGGGGTCGAGGCGCAACCGCATGTTCGCCCCGGCTTGTGTCGCGTTCTTGCAGCCGACGAGGTTGCTCGGGTCGTCGCTCGAGCCCGTGTCGGCTTCCTCGGGCGTGCAGAGCTCGGGGCCGCGCGGCGTCCCCGTCACGTCGACGTAGAAGTCATCCGGCGGGCGCGCCCACGGGCCCGCGCCGGGGACGTCGATGCGACCGAGCGAAAACTGATGAAAGAGCTCCGCGCGCACGCGGAAGTAGCCGTGGAGCTCGACGACGGGGCGCGCGTACGTCCACCAGTCGCGCGCGTAGATGTCCGTCTCGGCGGCGCCGCCTTCGGGGGCGGCGGGGGTTCGCTGTTGCTGGCGGAGGCTCTCGATCGCCGCGGCGTCCGCACCCGGATCCGTGAAGAGCGGCCCGGTCGGCACGGGAGCGGGCTCCGGCGCGGCGGGCGGTTCGGCTGGAGCCGCGGGCGGCTCGGCCTCCGCGTCGGGAGGCTCCTCTGCAGGCTGCGCTCCCTCGGGCTCCTCGGCTTTTTGTTCTGGAGCAGGCGCCGCCGGCGGCTGCGCGGGCGTGGCAGGTTTTTCAGCGGGCGCCGGCGCCTCGGCCGGCTGCGCCAACACCGCGCGAGTCGAGAGGAGCGCGCCGAGCACGATCGGAGAGGTGCGAAGGCGAGTGAGCATCGGGTTCGGGCCTCTTCACGGCCCGCGCAAGGCAAGGCCGAGCGGACGTTTCGCACGCGTCGGAAAGGAGGGCAAGAGGCATCGCGCCGATGCGGTCACCGTTTCAGAGGGGTCATCATCGCCGTGCGCAGGTGATCGGCGCGATTGAGCAGGCTTGGATCGAGCCGCGGCAGGGGCGCCGAGAGCGTGCGGGCGATTTCCGCAAACTCCCGAGCGAGCGGCCAGAGCGGTCCAGGGTCGAGGCCGAGCGCCGTGCACAGGGCATCGCCCAGCTCGAGCGCCGTTGGGTAACGGTGCCGGGAGTCCTTGGCGAGCGCTCGGGCGATCACGACGTCGATCGCCGGCGGCAGCGACGGCACCAGCGCGCGGATCGGTCGCGGGGCCTCCTCGATTTGCGCCGAGCGCAGCGCGAGCTCATCGCGATCCGGCGTCTCGAACGGCGTGCAGCCGCACAGCATCTCGTAGAGCACGATGCCCGCGGCGTAGAGGTCGACGCGGCCGTCGAGGGCATCACCGCGCACCTGCTCCGGGGCCATGTAGGCGCCGGTTCCCGGGATGATTCCGCCGGTATTGCCGCCGGACTCCGGAAGCCGCGCGATGCCGAAATCGGTGAGCTTGACCACGCCGTCCGGCCGCACGAGCACGTTCGCCGGCTTCACGTCCCGGTGCAGAATGCCGATCGCGTGGACCGCGGCGAGCGCGCTCAAGAGCTGGGCGAACAGGCGCCAGGCACGGTCGAGCGGCAGGCAGGGCAACCCCGGGTCGGACCGGTTCGCGAGACCGCGCTGAATATGCCGCGACAGCGGCTCGCCTTCCACGAACTCGATCACGATCGCGAGCTGGGACCCATACTCGGCGAGCGCGATGAAACGCACCACGTTCGGATGAGCGAGGCGCTCGAGCGCGGCCGCCTCGCGGAGGAACATGCGCCGCGCCAGCTCGCGCGCGGAGAGCTCGGGCCGGAGGACCTTGACCGCGACGGGGTGCCCCGAAGTGCCTGCCAGTCGGCCGGACGAGAGCGGCTCGAGCCAGCCGCGATGGACGACCCCCATGCCGCCTTCTCCGAGCGGCTCCTCGACCCGTACCTCGGCGTCCTCACCAACGCGCAGGATGGAACCTCGGGCGAGCCGCGCGGGGCGACCGAACAGCGGGACCCCGCACATCGGGCAAAACCGTGCGGAATCGTCGATCATACTTTGGCACTTCGAGCAAAACAAGGGAGGGCTCTCTGCCGCGAGGGGGTCAGGAGCGAGCATACCCGGTCGGGCGCCACGCCCGACGACAATGGACGGGTCCACACGAACGGGTGACCTCTGCCGCTAATGCCGCCGGATGTCCGACATTCCGCACTTGCGGAAAGTTTCGTGTCTGAGCTAGGTCTGTGGCGCCTTGATCTGCGAGCGCGCGCCGGAGTGGCGGCGCTTCCGGGAGGAAGTCACCTTGCGTCCTTTCCTTGCTGCTCGCCGGACCCTTCGGACTGACTCGAAGCTCTGGGGATGCCTCGTCTCGCTTGCCCTCCTCGGCATTGCCGCGCCGGCGCATGCCCAGTCGGAGGTCGACCCGAGCTTCTCGATTCAGCGATTTCAGCCCGCGACGGGTCCGCGGAATTTCTTGACCACGCGCGGTGCGCGCACCGACGGGCAGATGGCGTGGAGCGTGGGCGCGCTCGTCCACTACGCCTACGAGCCGCTCACGGTGAAGGCGTGCGTTAGCGAGGTGGCTTCGGACTGCTCGGACCCGGCGGCGCGTGCCGTGCGCGACGTGAAGGTGGTCGAGAATCTGCTCACCGCGGATCTCCTCGGCTCGTTCACGCCGGTTCCGCGCTTTCAGCTCGGCCTCAGAATCCCGGTGACGTACCTGCGCGGCCAAGGCCTCCGGGAGGACGGGTTCAACGACCCCGATGGGATCGAGGCGGTGAGCCTGGGTGACGTCGAGCTCGAGGGCAAGTTCCGCGCGGTCGGCAACGCGAAGGATCCGCTGACGCTCGGCGCCGCGATCTCGGCGACGGCTCCCACCGGGAACCTGATCGAAAAAGACAAGTACCTCGGCGACAAGACACCCACGGTCGCCGTGCGCGGCATCCTCGACGGGATGAACGGCCCTCTGACTTGGGCCGTGAATCTCGGGGGCGCCTACCGCGGAAAAGGCGCGATCGGCGGCTCCACGATGGGGCCCGAGCTCCGCGCGAGCGCCGCGGTGGGATACGCCGTCAGCCCGGTGTTTCGCGTGCTCGTCGACGCCTTCGGCGTGACGCGGTTCTCGACGGAAGCGGGCGAGAACACGCTCGAGGTGCTCGGCGCGGCGCAGATCCAGCCGCTCGGGTTCTCCGGCGTGTTCACGGTGGGTGCGGGCACGGCCGCCGTGGATGGCATCGGGGCTCCGACCGTCCGCGCACTGCTCGGGTTCACGTACGTGGGCGAGTTCCGCGACGAAGACGGAGACGGCATTCAGGACGACGACGATCAGTGCCCCACCGTCGCGGAGGATCGGGACGGGTACGAGGACAGCGACGGCTGCCCCGACGGCGACAACGATCTCGACACCATCCCCGATGCCGTCGACAAGTGTCCGCAGCAAGCCGAGGACATGGACGGCTTCGAGGACACCGACGGCTGTCCGGATCTCGACAACGACCAGGACGGCCTGCCCGACACGGCGGATCAATGCCCGCTCGAGCCGGAGACGAAGAACAACTACAAGGACGACGACGGCTGCCCTGACGAGGCGGACACCGACAACGACGGCGTTCCGGACGAGCGCGATCGGTGCCCGAACGAGCCGGAGGACACCGACGGCTTCGAGGACACCGACGGCTGCCCGGATCCCGACAATGACGGCGACGGCATCCCCGACGATCGCGACGAGTGCATCGACGAGCCCGAGACGATGAACGGCGTCGATGACGAAGACGGCTGCCCCGACGAAGGGGCGACGAAGAAGCGCAGGCGGTAGGCCTCGCGCCACTGAAGACCGTGCCCATCGAGACATGAACGCGCTGCGACGACGGCTCACGACAGGTATCGCTCTCCTCTCCCTCTCCGCACCGCTCGCGTGCTCGACCCCGAGGGCAAAATCGGCCGAGGTCGAGCACCCGCTGCTCGGCGCGCCGGCTCCGGCGTTCGATTTGCCCACCGCGGACGGCGCTTCGCGGGTGAGTCTCGCGGCTCACGCGGGCAAGGTCGTCGTCGTCGATTTCTGGGCGACTTGGTGCAAGCCGTGTCGTGCCTCGTTCCCGGCGTACCAGGCGATCGCCGACGACCTCGGCGCGGACGTGGTCGTGATCGGCGTGAGCGTGGACGAGGAGCCCGAGGGGATCCCCGCGTTCGCCGAGGCGACGGGGGCGCGTTTCCCGCTCGTCTGGGACGAAGCGCAGGGGGTTTCGCAGCGCTACTCACCGCCCACGATGCCGACGAGCTTCATCGTGGATCGCTCCGGTATCGTGCGCTTCGTCCACACCGGGTTCGTCCCGGGTGACGAACAGGCCGTGCGCGCCCACATCGAGCAGCTCCTTTAACCGCGTATCGGCCCACATCGGACCGAAGAAGTCGAGGTCGGCGCGGAGCTCCGTCGTCTCCAGCGCGCGTGTGGACAGCCGCGCGTCTCTCGATGACGACGCGCGCGGAGGCGACAACGGCGATGACGGCGCGCGCGAAGACGACAACGGGAGGCGAGGGATCGGCGTTTCCCGCCTAGGAAGCTCGAAATCGGGGCGAAGTGACCGGTCGCGATTCGGCCACCTCGAGCGGGGCGGGGACCTCGTCGCCCTTTTTCTCGGCGACCAGCGCGAGCAGCGCTTCACGCGTGACGCCGAGGCGTTCGGCCGTTTTTCCCGCGAGCGACGTCGGCGCCACGCCGTCCACGAAGCGGTACGTCGGGTCCTGGTGCTCGTCGAGCTCGACCTTCAAGAACTCGAGTCGGGACAAGGGACGATCGCGCGCGAGATCCGCAGCGAACCGCAGGAAGTGCGTGGTGATGAACGCCTGCGGCTCGAGCTCGGCCAAGAGCTCGACGACGAGCCGGAAGATCTCCTCGCCCTCCGAGGGATTGGTGCCGGAGCAAAGCTCATCCATCAAGACGAGGCTGTTCGTTCGCAGCTCCTCGAAGAGCCGGCGAATGCGGAGCAGCTCCATGCCGAGGTGTCCCTCCGGCTGATCGGCGACGGTCTCCTGAATCAACGAAGCGAACAAGCCGCCTCGGGTGACGAGCGTGGCGCTCGCCGCCGGCACGAACATGCCGGCTTGACCGAGCAGCTGCGCGAGCCCGAGCGCCTGGAGCAGCCGAGTCTTCCCGCCCGAGTTGGGACCGGTGATGATCACGAGCGCCTGCGGGCCCGTCCGCACGTCGGTCGGGCAGGGTGGGCGTTCCTCTATCAAGAGGTGCGGGTTGAAAAGCGCGTCGAAGCGCGGGATCGCGGCGGTGCTCGCGACGAGCTCGGGCAAGCACACGGAGAGCCCGCGCTCGACGGCGCGTTCGCGGAACGCGAGCGCGGCGAGGTAAAACTCGAGGTGAAGCCCGAGCTGGAATAGGCCAATCACCGCCTCCTGGACGCCGTCGAACACGCGATTCACCAGGCGCCCGAGGATCTCCGCTTCACGGAAGCGATACCCTCGAAACAACATGCGGAGTCGCGCGACGAGCCGCCGGAGCGGCGAGACGTAGAACGAGTTCTTTCGGTTCTCCTCCGCGCGAACGATCTCGAAGCCCCGCAGCTGCCCGTCGTGTCCGACGCGCACGCGGAGATCGATCGTCGCGAGGTTCTCCTCGTATTCGAGCAGGTTCACGAGATCGTGAAACCCAGCGCCGGCAGCGGTCGCGAGCGCGAAGTCCCGGGCTCTCCCGAGCTCGGAGCGTGCTCCGGTGAACGCCGTCGCCGCGAGCTCGATCGCCTCGCGGATCGCCCGCAGGATCTCGACGCGCCGGCCAATGGCGTCGTAGCGCTTGCCGCGGTCCGCCGCTTCGAGGAGCTGTTCGACATTTCGGATTTTGAGCCAGACACGCCGCGCGCCGTCCGCGAGCTCGGGCTTCTCGGCGAGCTCGGCGAGCACGCGCTGGCGAAGCGCGGTCACCGCGACGTCGCTCGGCGGCTGGCACAGCTCGCGCACGAGGGCGGCGCGGTGCACGGGGTATTCCGTTCCGTCGATGCGCACGCACAGGCAGCGCGCCACGAAATCGCCGAGGAACAGATCGCGCGCGAAGCACTCCGGCCGAAAATGCGACGGCGCGAGCCGCGCCGAAGCGAGGATGCGCCCGAATGCCTCGCCCATCGCCCCCGTCGCGAAGGCGAAGGTCAGGGTTTGCGAGAGGGCCGTCGCGTTCAGGCACAACTCGGGCTCCGGGTGGAGGAGGTTCGGAACGGCCGTCGCGGTCATCGCGAGGGTCCCGGAGGGCGGTGCGGCTGCCAGAAGCGCCAAGTGGGGTCGGGGGAGTGAGGGTCGGCCGAGGGTACCGGACATTTTCTTCCCGCGCCCGGGCCGAGACAACTGCCCGCGGGCCGAATCGGGGCGATTCTTCTGGCGGAACCGGTTTGCAGACACCGTCCGGCGTGGAAAGTTCCGCGGTAGTGCCGCCGAGCGTCCTTTTCGTCTCCAAGCCGATCGCTCCTCCGTTTCACGACGGGACGAAGTGCCTCGTGCGGGACGTCGTCACGCATCTCACGCGCGTGCAGGCGACGGTCCTCTCGACGCCTTCGGCGCCTCCGCTCGGCTCGAATCCCAGAATTCGTATGGCGCGCGTCTACTCGAACGCCGGGGCGTTTGCTCCCGGCCTGTCCGAGAATCTCCGTGCCGCGCTCTGGGTGCTCGCCCGCTCACGGGCGGACGTGTGGCACTTCGTGTTTGCCCCCAATCGACGGACGAGCACCGTGGGCAGGTGGCTCGGGAGGCTTCGGCGCCGACCGATCGTGCAGACGATCGCCTCGCCCCCGCGCTCGTTCGCGTCGCCGAACGAGCTCCTGTTCGGCGAGGTCGTCGTCGCTCAAAGCCGCTGGACGCGAGACAACATCGACGCGGCGTACGCCGCGTCCGGAGGGGTGCCCCCGCAACTCGAGGTGATTCCACCCCCCGTTCCTTCGAGGCTCGAGCGCAGCGTCGAGGAGCGGGAGCGCGTCCGGGCGGAGCTCGATCTCCCGAAGGAAGCGCGGGTGTTCGTTTACCCCGGCGACCTGGAAACGAGCCGTGGTGCCGAGATTGCGGCCGCGATCGCGGGGCGGCTCGGCCGCATGCTTCCGGACGCGATCGTCGTCTTCGCGTACCGCCGAAAAACGAGCCGTGCGGCAGAGGTTGCGCAAAGACTTTCGGCCCGGCTGGATCCGGCGCACGTCCGTTTCGCGTGCGAGCTTCCCGACGTGCTTTCGCTCATCGCCTCGGCGGAGGCGGTCCTTTTTCCCGTCGATGATCTGTTCGGCAAGGTAGACATTCCGATCGTCCTGCTCGAGAGCATGGCGCTCGGGGTCCCCATCGTGGCGTACGAAGGCGGGCCGCTCGCGGAGCTGATCGGGGCCGAACGGCTGCCCACGCTCGAAGCGGAGGCCTGGATTCCACCGCTCGTACGGCTCTCGACGGACTCCGAAGCACGACGCGAACGGATCGAGGCGCAGCGCAGGGCCGTCGAAGAGCGGCATTCCGCCGACCGGGTCGCGGCGGCTTACGAGGCGCTCTACGAGGAGCTCTCCCATCGAGGAGCGCGGGGAGGCGGCCGGAGGGCTTGACGCGGGGCGATCACGATCTCGTGTTGACGCCGGCGTGCAATCGCCTAAAGCCCAGCGCGATGTCTGAAACGGGCAGTTCTCAGGGAGCGGGATCCGGGGCGAGTCCGGTGCCGCCGGCCGACGGGGAGGCGATCCTCTGGACGGACGGCGCGGCACGCGGCAACCCGGGGCCCGCGGGGTGCGGTGCAATCCTGAAAACGGCGGACGGGCGCGTGCTTGCTGCCGAGAGCCAGTACCTCGGCCACACGACGAACAACGTGGCCGAATACAAGGCGTTGCTCTTGGGGCTCACGCGAGCGCTCGAGGCGGGCGTGCGCCGCATCGAGGTGCGCGCGGACTCGGAGCTCCTGATCCGGCAGCTCAAGGGCGAGTACCGCGTGAAGAACGAAGGGCTGAAGCCGCTGGCCGCCGAGGCAAAGGCCTTGCTGGCGCGCTTCGAGTCGTTCCGCCTGAAGCACGTGCGGCGCGAGCTCAACACCGAGGCCGATCAGCTCGCGAACGAGGGGATCGATCGCGGCAGCGCGCTCTCCTCCTCACCGGCGAGCTCCGGCCGCGCTCGGGCGAGCAACACGTCGAAATCCGGGGACAAGTAGAAGGCGACCAGCGCGCGGATGCGGACCACGAGATCCGCGGTCGCGGGATCGCCCGCGGGCTGCCGCAGGAGCACCGCGTCGAGCCCCGTGTCGGCGGTGGCGAGCAGGACCTGGCGGTAGTCCGCGCGCGTGAGCAGCAGCGCTCGCAGCGCCGACGCGAAATGCGCGGCGAGCACGATGCCCGCGCGATCAGCGCTGAGCTGGACCAATCGATGCGCGGCGATGAGCTCCTCGTTGCGCTGCCCCAGTGCTCGACCGAGCGACGCGCCTCGACTGCCGAACAAGCGCTCGAGCCGCTCGGCGGCCTCGGCGCTCCGCGTGAGGGTGCCAGGGCCGAGCTTGCCGATCAGGCGTGCGGCGCGACCGCCGCCGACCTCGGCGATCACCGGCAGCACGATACCGAGCGCCACCAGCGCTTCCCGCGTCTTCCCGGCTGCTCCGGTCCAGACCTCGCTCGCGGTGACGCGCTGATGACCGAACGCGAGGTGCGCGAGCTCCGCGCCGAACGCAAAGTCGAGCTCCGGGCCCGAGAGGGTGTGCGGGCCATCCTTGACGAGATGGCTCTCGCCCACGAGCACGAACGGTGCGTCGGTGCCGAACGCGCGCAGCCCGAGGCTCCGCGCGCCATGCGACACGTAAGCGCGCACCGGGGGCAGACCGAAGAAGCGTGTCGCGCGCTGGAGCGCGCGGGAAGCGTCCGGATGGCGCTCAACACCGAGCTCCTCGCAAAAGTCGCGGAGGAAGCCGAGATCGGGAGACGGCACGGCGGCCACGAGCTCCGAGAGGCGTGTCGCGAGGCGGCCGGAGCCGCGCGCGAGCGGATGGGAGAGCCGTTCGGTGAGCAGCGCACGGTCGAGCGGCCGCGGCGCTTCCCCCGCGCCCGCTGGCGCCGGCCCGGAGAGCCCGCCCGGCTCGAAGCACGCGAGGATTTCCCGGGCGCGTTCTCCGAGGCGTCGTTCGAGCGGCTCCTCGCTGGTTGCCTTGCCGAGCGCCTGGAGGCGCGCCGAGGCGAGCGGCTCGAGGCGAGCGAGCGCGGCGAGCGCGGGCACCGGGCTCCTCCCGGTACGGTCCGCGACCCGGACGGCGAGATCGTGGAGGCGGAGGCGCAGCATGTGCGTTCCGCTCTTCCGTTCCGGCGCAAGCACGACGTCCTCGTCGGGAGGCAGGCGTCCGAGCCGTGCGGTGAGCAGGCGTTGTGCCGCCTCCGGATCGCCGCTCTCGAGCTCGTGCTCGGCGAGCTCCGCATCGAACACTGCGTCGTCGAGGCCGGCGGCCCGTGCCCGGGCTGCGCGATGGACCCAGAGCGAGAACGGACCCATGCCCAGGGCCCGGAGCTCGCGTGCGGCGTGGCGCCCCGCGTCCGCCGAGAAGCTCCACCGTCGAAAGAGCTCGTCCACCGTCGGCCCGTCGAGGGGTGATCGCTCGAAGGCTGCGCGCACGCTCTCGGCGCGAGCGGCGCTCCCGGGTCGTTGCTCTTCGAGCTCGAGCACCAGCGCGGCGAGCGGTGCGAGGGCGTGTCCGCGCCGGCTCGCTTGCTCGACGAGCTCCGGCACGCGAGCGCGCGTCGGCGAGAGCAGGCGGAGGCGGCGCGCGGCCTCGAGCAGGCGTTCTCCGGCCTCGAGCCCCGCGAGCTCGACGAGCTCGGTGAGAATGGGCGCTTCTCGCGGAGCGATCGGCTGTTCGGTGGTTCCAGCGCGGAGCACCGCACCCGCCGGAGCAACGTCCACACGGAGCGCTTCGGGCTCGAGCGGCTCGACCGAGACATCGCCGAGCTCCGAGAGGCGAACCAAGTGAGCGCGCTCGGCCGTGAGCACGAGGTACGCGTGCTCACGCGTGCGCGGCCCCAGGCGCGAGTCGATCTCGCGTGCCGGGCCGATGCGCAGCGCGCCAATCAGCGGCCCCTCTCGGGCAGCGAGGGCGAGCGCGAGCGCGCGCGCCGGCTCGGAGAGCCCGCCGATGTACCGATCGGGGGCGAGCGGTGTGTCCGGTACCGGAGGCGTTCCGGCCCAGTGCCGCACGCGGCCGAGGGCGATGCACGTGCGCACCGCGCTCGCGCGTGCCGGCGGCACGGTGAGGGCCGTCTCCGTCACGATCAGGCGATCACGCAGGCGCCCCGCTTCGTAGCGCACCTCCCCGGCACAGACGTCGTAGTGCGCCCCGAGGAAGCGCCCTTCCGCCGCGACGACCCAGACGCCACCCGGCACGAGGCAGAGCTCGGCAGCGCTTGGCCGTGCCCCGTGCACGGTGAGCTTCCCCCCGAGGCGAACGCGCCGCTCGACGGGACCGAGCCCGCGCTCGGCGAGGTACTCGTCGCAGGGGGCATTCACGGGCTCTACCGCCAGCGCCCCCGGGCGGCGCGAGGAATGCTATGGGTCACGCTCGGTATGAGCAGCGAAAAGACATCCGCCGACCTGCGCCAGGCGTTTCTCGGGTTCTTCCGCGACCAGGGGCACGAGATCGTGCCGAGCGGCCCGCTAATCCCCCGGAACGATCCGACGTTGATGTTCGCCAATGCGGGCATGGTCCAGTTCAAGGACGTGTTCACGGGCCGCGAGCAGCGCCCCTACCGGCGCGCCGCGAGCAGTCAGAAGTGTATCCGCATCAGCGGCAAGCACAACGACCTCGAATCCGTGGGGCCGTCGCCTCGGCATCATACGTTCTTCGAGATGCTGGGCAACTTCAGCTTCGGCGACTACTTCAAGGAGCAGGCGATCGTCTATGCGTGGGAATTCCTGACGAAGGTCCTCGGCCTCCCGCGGGAGCGGCTCGTGTGCACCTACTTCAAGGGAGAGCAGGGGATCGCCGAGGACACGGACGCCCGCGAGCTCTGGCGCAAGGTGAGCGGTTTCGGCGACGATCGCCTGATCGGCCTCGGCATGGCCGACAACTTCTGGGCCATGGGCGACACCGGGCCCTGCGGTCCGTGCAGCGAGATCTACTGCTACGTGGGTGACGAGGTCGACCTCGGCGCGTTCGGTCGCGAGCAGACGCCGGAGGGCGTCGGCTGGATGGAGATCTGGAACCTCGTGTTCATGCAGTTCGAGCGCGCCGCGGGCGGTGATGGCGAGGCGCGTCTTTCTCCGCTGCCCGCGCCGAGCATCGATACGGGAGCCGGGCTCGAGCGGCTTTCCTGTGTCGTGCAGGGCAAGACCAGCAACTACGACACCGACGTGCTCCGCGAGCTCGTCGAAACCGCGGCGCGGTTTGCCGACAAGCCTTACCGCGGCACGCGCGAGCCGGACGACACGAGCCTGCGCGTGATCGCCGATCACGCGCGGACGACCGCTTTTCTGATCGCCGAGGGCGTGATGCCGGATCGGACCGGGCGCGAGTACGTGCTCCGGCGCGTGATGCGCCGCGCGATTCGTCACGGGCATCGCCTCGGAATCCAGCGCCCCTTTCTCCACGAGGTGGCGCTCCGCGTTACCGAGCTCATGGGCGACGCGTACCCCGAGCTCCGTGAACGCAAGGAGCTCATTCGAAGCGTCGTCGAAGGCGAAGAGGTCCGGTTCAGGAACACGATCGAGCGCGGGCTCCTGCTGCTCGAGGAGCGCTTCGCGGAGCTCGAGCGCGAGGGCCGTCGTGAGCTCTCGGGGGCAGACGCGTTCCAGCTCTACGACACGTACGGGTTTCCGCTCGACCTCACGGAGGTGATCTGCGCCGAGCGCGGCATCACTGTGGACCATCGCGGCTACGAAGCGGCACTCGAGCAGGCGCGGCAGCGCTCCGAGTTCAAGGGCATGGAGTCGGCCGTCGAGGGCGTCTATCGCAGCGCGCTCGAGGCGGTCCCGACGGGCACCGTTCGCTTCACGGGCTACGAGAAGGACTCGGACCAGAGCCGTGTCGTGGCCGTCATCGCGAACGGGACGCTCGCTCCGCAAGCCGAGTCCGGGACCGCGGTGGAGATCGTGGTGGAGAACACGCCGTTTTACGCCGAGGCAGGCGGTCAGGTCGGAGACCAGGGCGTGATCGTCGGTCCGTCGGGACGCGTGCAGGTCGACGACACGGTGCGGCCCCTCGCCGGGCTCGTCGTGCACCGCGGCCGCGTCGTCGAGGGCACGCTCTCGCCGGGAGAAACCGTCGAGCTGCGGGTCGATGTCGCCCGGCGCGAGCGCATTCGGCGCAACCACTCGGCGACCCACCTCCTGCACTGGGCCTTGCGAACGGTGGTCGGCTCGCACGCGCAGCAGAAGGGCTCGCTCGTCGGCCCCGATCGCCTGCGCTTCGATTTCACGCACAACAAGCCGCTCACGAGCGAGGAGCTTTCGCGCATCGAAGAGCTCGTGAACGAGCGCACGCTGCGAAACCACCCGATTCGCACCGAGGTCCTCACGATGCAAGAAGCGCGGGCACGGGGCGCCACGATGATCTTCGAAGAGAAGTACGGAGACGTGGTGCGCCTGCTCGGCATGGCGGAGTCGCTCGAGCTCTGCGGCGGAACGCACGCGCGTGCGACCGGCGATATCGGGCTCTTCAAGATCGTGAGTGAGCAGGGCGTCGCGGCCGGAGTCCGCCGCATCACCGCCGTGACCGGAGAAGGGGCGCTCGCGTACGTGCGCGAGCTCGAAGGGAGCGTCGGGCGCGCCGCGGAGGCGCTGAAGACCGCGCCGGCGACGCTGCCCGAGCGCATCGAGAAGCTGCTTCAACGGGAGCGGGCGCTCGAGAAGAAGGTCGAAGAGCTCGAGCGCAAGCTCGCGACGGGTGGCGCGGGAGGCCCGGAGGCGTTGCTCGCCCAGGCCCGCGAGATCGCGGGCGTGAAGGTGCTCGGTGTGCGGACGGACGTGACCGATCGCGGCGCGCTCCGGGAGCTCGCGGAAACGCTCCGGGATCGATTGGGCTCGAGCATCGTGCTCGTGGGCTCTGTCGCGGACGGCAAGGCGCAGCTCGTGCTCACCGTCGCCAAGGCGTTGGTCGAGCGCTTCCGAGCCGGGGAGCTGATCCGGCCGATCGCCCAGATCGTCGGCGGCTCGGGAGGTGGGCGTCCCGATATGGCACAAGCGGGTGGCACCGATCCCTCACGCATCGATCAGGCAATCATGAGTATTTACGATCTGGTTGCATCCGCTCCCGCTCACGCGGATCCCACATCGCCTCAGGCGTCCTGAGCTTCCGATTTCGAGCTCCCGAGTCGGGGAGGCCAACCCTCGGGTGTCAGTGACGCGTGGTGGGATCGGATGGCTTGCCACGCCGACATGCGTGCTAGTAACGCAACGTGAGCGACCGTTCCGATATCTCGACGCGATCGCGTGTCCCCCATCCTCGGAGCCTCGAGCGTTCACCGCGCTCGCGGATTTCGGGGTTGCGATGCAGAGGGCGTTTGCGCTCTCTCCGCTGGGTGATTCCGATTCTGGCAATCGCCCCCGGCTGTTGGGATCCCGATATCGTGCCGGCGAACTACGGTCAGTGGGCGGGCAGCCAGGGCACCTCGGACAGCGGTGGCGGCTCCGCATTCGGCGGTGCGGCTCAGTCGTCGGGCGGAAGCTTCGGCTCCGGCGGGACGAGCAGCGGAGGAGCCCCGTCGTTCGGCGGCGCGAGCAACGGGGGCAGCCCAACTTCGGGCGGCTCGAGCTCTGGCGGGATGCCCGCATCGGGCGGCTCGGGCTCCGGCGGCATGTCCGCACTGGGCGGCTCGGGCTCCGGCGGCAGCCCGGCTTCGGGCGGCAGCCCGGGCGGCGACTATCCGCCTCCGAGCTCGTGCCTGCAGACCATCCTCACGTCGTGCAATCTCTGTCACGGGGCGCAGGCGGCGGCCATCGGGGCCAATCTCGACCTGCGTGGAAACGACGTCGCGTCGCGGCTCGTCGACGAGCCGGCGACGTACATGGGAGTGACCGACGCAGACCAGTGCGTTCAGGGTGCGAAGCTGATCGACTCGGCCAACCCGGCCGAGAGCGTGCTGCTCAAAAAGGTGAAGGGCGAGCAGGAATGCGGCACGCCGATGCCCGCGCCGACTGGGCTCAATGCGATCGATCAGGCCTGCGTGGAGGCGTGGATCGAGTCCCTCTTTTGAGCGAGGGGCGTCACCAGAGCACGGGTTCGGGCACGAGCTCGATCCCCGTCTTCTCGTGGACCGTCTCGCGGACGTGGGTCGCGAAGGCGAGGAGCTCTTCGCTGGTCGCGCCGTCGTGGCAAACGAGCGCGAGCGCGTGTCGGGTCGAGAGCCCGACGTTGCCGAAACGCACCCCTTTGGTGAAGCCGGAGCGCTCGATCAGCCAGGCCGCCGAGAGCTTCACTCGGCCATCGCGCTGCGCGTAGCGCGGCATGTCCGGTGCACCGAGCCGGGCGCCGGCGCGCGCGGCGGTTTCGGCTGCGACCACCGGATTCACGAAGAAGGAGCCGCAGCTCCGGCAGTTCTCGTCGGTCGGGTCCACGACCATGGACTTCGCTCCGCGGATCCGGAGCACTGCTTGCCGCGTGTGCGCGAGCGAGGGGCGTGCCTCCCCCGCGAGCGCGCGGGCGAGCTCTGGATAGGCGAGGGTCGGCGTGCCCTCGAGCGCGAGCGCGAACGTCACCGCGAGGACGACGTAGCGATTGGGCTCACGGCTCTTGAAGCGGCTGTCGCGGTAGTCGAAGGCACACTCCGCGTTCGAGAACGTGACGAACGCGCCGGTGCGCCGATCGAACGCGCGCACCGAGACGATGCTCTGCG
>Ga0079224_100001486_pt1 | contig 27085 bp, 28 predicted proteins | sample Stecom2015_FD_80414 | JGI IMG/M metagenome (GOLD analysis project Ga0079224, IMG submission 80414) | Agricultural soil microbial communities from Utah to study Nitrogen management - Steer compost 2015 | ecosystem: Environmental > Terrestrial > Soil > Agricultural land | place: USA: Utah... | reverse complement strand
TCTTTTGGTAGTATGCGTAGCCATCCTGACCTGCTAGTTCCTTATTAAAGCTGTACTCAAGACCGGCACCTTTGTCGTTCTCATTAATAAATCCGACAGTACGCCTGCTAAGATTTGAGAACGGTCTGTAGCGCACGTCAACTTTTTCGAAGATGGCACCGCCATGCAGCCTGCCTTCCCTGAAAATGGGCCACGTCATCATCACTTTCTTATCCTGGTAATCGACCTGCTTCCGGTTGATAATAACGTATTGCCTGCCTGCCGCACGTGCATCCTTCAGCATTCGCTTGTATTCGGTTTTTGATTTGTCCTTGAAAAATGTCGACAGGCAAAGTGCCAGCGAATCAATGCCCTTGTTAAAGATTTCATCTTTGGGCAGTGTTGCATCAAAGGCTACTTTATAAAACGGCAGCGATGTTGCAAGAAGACTACCATTGTCGGAGTATATGTTTCCGCGTGTCGCTTTCACCCGGCGATAGTCAAAAGAAATCCGTTCTCCCATCTTCGACCACTTGTCACCTTCAACCACCTGAATGTGCGCGATCCTGGCAATTACGGCCACAGCGAAGAAGGCCACAAACAAAAACGCGACCCGCACTCTCAGTAATATCGATTTCTTAATATTCACCGGCTTCAACCTTCACTTTTAATGGAGGGGTAATGCTTTCACGCAACCCCAGATCTTTTACCTTACGCGCAACTTCCGACTGTTTACTTGCAAACATCAGCTCCGCTTTCAATGTTGTATAATCAGCCCTCAGGTCTTCAACCTCTGCCTGGATGGCATTGATCTTTCTGATTGTTTTTTCGCCATAGTGTGTGTTGCTGATGTACATGATACCAAGAACCATGGCAAAAAGCACTTTCGGGAGATAGTGAACAGGAAAGCCTTCTTCGAAGTATGACTCAAGCTTGAGCCTGGTTTCGATACGCGAGAAGAAGCCCTGTCCTCCGGATGAACCTTTAGAGGATTTTTTGCTGCCTATTTTTATCTTGTTCTCCGCCATGCCACGTTACAACTTTACACCTATACGCAATTTTGCACTTCGTGCCCGGCCATTCTGCCGGATCTCTTCTTCGGACGCCTCCACAGGTTTCCGCGTCAGCGCCTGAAAGGGTTTGATCTCATTCCCGTAAAAGTCTTTCTCCACCTCGCCAAACACTTTTCCTTTGTTTATATAATTCTTAACCATTCGGTCTTCGAGGGAGTGGTACGACATGATTACCATACGACCACCCGTCCCGATGACTTCGCCACATTGGTGCAAAAAATCTTCGAGCGCCTGCATTTCGTGGTTAACCTCGATCCGCAGTGCCTGAAACACCTGGGCGAAATATTTATTCTCCTTTCCTTTTGGTGCGATGCCGGCCAGCACCTGTTTGAGGTCACTGGTTCTTTCGAACGGTTTGGATACACGCTGCGCTGCGATCAGTCTCGCGGCAGTCCGCGCATTTTTCAGCTCGCCGTACATACCCAGAATCTTGTGCAGCCCTTCTTCGCTGGACTGGTTGAGTACGTCTGCGGCTGTCAATGATGCATCGGTGTCCATTCGCATGTCGAGGGGTCCATCAAATCGAGTTGAGAATCCACGCTCCGGCGAATCGATCTGGTGCGAACTGACACCAAGATCTGCAAGAACACCATTTACCCTGCTGATTCCGTTCAGCTTCAGATACCGTTTCAGATATCTGAAGTTGGCTTCGCAAAAAATCAAAGAACTACTTTTTATTTTTTCAGCTTCGCGTTTTGCATCAGCATCCTGATCAAACGCGACAAGCTTACCATCTTTCAACACATCAAGAATCGCTCTCGCATGCCCACCTCCTCCAAACGTGGCGTCAACATAAACTCCCGAGGGATCGATGTTGAGACCGGAGATACACTCTTGAAGGAGAACGGGATTGTGGTACATTTCAGTCTTCCTTTCAATGGCATTTACCAGAGCTTCGAGCTGCAAGCTGCAAGCTGCGAGCTTAGGAAACCCGGTCTATGAATGCCGAGATCATTTTTTGTTCTTCCTCAGTCAATTCCAATAGCCTTGCGATCAAGTCTTCCGGAAACCATTTTCTTTTCTCGATTATCAGCAGTTGAGTCTCCAGCTCGTATGCTGAACCCAGCGAAGTCGTCAGGTACCGCACATAGTCCTTTGGACTTCGTTTCGCGCTGCCCTCTGCGATATTCGACGGAATCGACACTCCTGCACTCAGCACCTGACTTCTCAAACCAAACTTTTCTGAATCCGGAAAATGACTCGCTGACTCATAGAGCAGGTCAACCAGTTCCATTCCCTTTATCCAAATCAAAAGCTTTTTAAAGTTTCGCATAGAGCATCAAGAATTCTTTTAGCCTGTCAAACATCTTTGTTGGACGAAAGCAAGCTTGAAGCTTGTAGCTCGCAGCTTGTAGCTTCTATTCCTGCAGATATTTCTCTGCTAGTTTCGACAACTCACCAGGGTCCTGAATGATATGCTTCTCGTAAATGGCAGGATTCCATACCTCAACTTTGTTCCCCGTGCCCACCAGGATAACGTCCTTATCCAGTTGTGCATATGCCAGCATGTTTTTTGGAATAACAAAACGTCCCATGTTATCCAATTCAACTGTTGCTGTTCCTGAAAAGAAATTCCGCTGGAGCTTACGGAATTCTTCGTTGAACTCGTTCAGTGCCGAAATCTTTGAGAATACTTTCTTGAACTCCACCATGGGGTAAATAACAAGGCATTGCTCAAAGCCACGACGAATCACAAGCTCATTGCTGCCTTCCGGCAGCTGAGCCTTGATTCGCGAAGGCAGCACGAGTCTGCCCTTTGCGTCAAGCTTGCTTTCGAATTCACTGGTGAAGAAAGTCATTAGACGTAGTGGTTGTCTTTTTCTCCTAAACAAACATATAGAATTTCATTCCACTTTCCACCACTTTAAACCACTTTTTTACCCCAAAAGCCAAAATAATCTTCAAAACAGCCATTTTTGGGCTTCGGTGAACCGAATCAGCTGCTAACTGGCCCGGAAGCATTATGCATTAACCAGGCATTCCACGCCCCAAAACGGGCTGAACCTAGCCTGGTGGAAGAAAGTGGAACAAGAATGTCTACAATCCGGAGAGGATTGATTCGGTGTGCTCACCGAGATGTGGCGGCGGAAGGAGTTTCCTCTCGCGGGCTGGCCCGAGATACGATTTGAGCCCGAAGGCGGACCCTTGATGCAGGATTAGCTCCCGAACCTGCTCATCCTGAAGTACATCGGCAACGCTCCTGATCAAGCCCGCGGGAATATGACGTTCGTGGAGAGCTGACACGAGAGAATCCGCTTTCTGTTTAACTATCTCAGCGTGGAGAATTAACCTTAATGATTCCCTGTTTACGACCCGCGCTGCATTATTGGCATAAAGTGCATTTCCCGCGAGATCGTCAAGGTTTAATAATGTGCACAAGTCACTGAACTGGCGATCATTGCCAACTGCAAGCATGAGTTCACAGCCGTCTAAAGTTGTGAATACATCACCGTAAGGGGCGATATTCGGATGTGCGGACCCTTCCTTTTTTGGAAGGTAGCCTGCCATTAGCCAGTTCGTTGCCTGATTTACCAGAGATACAACTCCTGCGTAAATGAGAGGGATATCTATAAACTTTCCCTTACCGGTTTTTATTCGTTCAATGATCGCAAGTAATATCGCTTCCTTCAGGTGATGTCCCGCGAGTACATCAATGAGCGCAACAGGCATTTTGAGCGATGCACCTCCCGGTTCACCGTTCATGGACATGAATCCGGCTTCAGCCTGGATCACTGCATCGTATCCGGTGCGTTTATTATCGGATCCATATCCGGTTATCTGGCCATAGATTAAGTCTGCCCGCAGGTTCGACAGGGTCTTGTAGTCCATGCCAAGTTTCTCAGCATCACCTGGCTTGAAACTCGCGATCACTACGTCGGCAGTCCGAACCAGTTTATAACATATTTCCCGGTCACGGGTGGTCGTGAGATCGAGAGCAACGGAACGCTTTCCCCAATTCACCGAACAAAAATAAGCGGAACGATCATCGCCAGCCTCGCCGGGTATTCTCCAACTGCGGGTCACATCGCCACCTGTTCGTGGATTTTCTATCTTGATCACGTCAGCCCCAAGCTCTGCGAGGAACTGACCGACACCCGGGCCGGCTAACACTGACGCCAATTCAATTACTTTCAGGTCGCTAAGCATCCCGTTTTTCCTAAATCAGCCGTAATTCTAAATCATTTCTTGCATTTTTGTGTTTTCAGACCAAGACAAAAGAAGATTGATGTTCCGATTGTACTGTCTGGGGGTATTGTCACTGTTTCTGTCAGGATGCGCCTCCACTCCTAATTCCGGCGACCAGGCACTTAAAACTGGCATTTGGCGGGCAACATTAAAATACGACGAGGCAACCCTGCCTTTTAATTTCCAGGTTAAGGAAGACTCAGCGAGAGGTTATGACATTATCGTTATGAATGCCCGTGAGCGCCTGCTGCTCGACGAAGTCTTTATTGACCGTGACTCAGTAAATATTCCACTTCACATTTTCGATGCATCAATCCGGACAGTCCGTCGCGGAGACAGCCTGGTGGGTGTCTTTGTAAAGCATTATGATGCTGCAAATAAAATTCCTTTCGTGGCGGTGCATGGCCAGGATTTTCGTTTTGCGGGAAAGACGGCAGATTCCCCCGTACGTGACTTCTCAGGCAAATATCGTGTAGAGTTTTATAACCCGAAAGATACAACCCATGCGATAGGCGTATTCCTGCAAAAGGACGACAGCGTAACCGGAACGTTTCTCACAGCCACCGGCGACTATCGCTATCTGCAAGGAAATGTTATTAATGACACGATGCACCTAAGCGCTTTTGATGGTAATCACGCTTACCTTTTTAAAGCAGTGTTTTCTGCCACTAACCAACTTGACGGTGTTTTTTATTCAGGCAAGCAATCAAAGAAATCGTGGACAGGCGTTAAGGACGACGCAGCAGCACTTCCTGATGCTGAATCGATGACATTCCTTAAACCGGGTTACGATCGGATTACATTCAACTTCCCGGATCCCAACGGTAAACCTGTTTCACCGGATGATCTCAAATACAAAAACAAAGTATTGATTCTTCAGATATTCGGCACGTGGTGTCCGAACTGCATGGACGAAACAAGATTTCTTACTTCGTGGTATAATGAAAACCGCCACCGCGGCGTGGAAATCATCGGACTTGCTTACGAACGACATGACGATTTCAAATACGCAAGTGATCGTGTAAAACGCATGACAAGCAAATTGAATGTTCCGTATGACTTCGTCATTGCCGGCACCAATGACAAGCTCAAAGCATCGGAGAGCCTGCCAATGTTAAACAGGATTGTGTCATTCCCGACCACAATTTTTATTGCACGCGATGGTACCGTAAAGAAAATCCATACCGGATTCAGCGGTCCGGGAACGGGTGTTTACTACGAGGAGTTCATACAGGATTTCAACGCCACGATGGACGAGTTGCTTGAGCAACCCGTAAACTAGCACGTATTCCGAAACTATTTGTACCCAAAAACCGGTTAACAGAAAAGTCGGAAACCGGTAACAAAACCCAAATTATGAAACGCGTCGTCGTAGGACTTTCGGGAGGTGTCGATTCAAGTGTAGCAGCCTACCTGCTGAAGGAGCAAGGCTACGAAGTGATTGGCATGTTCATGAAGAACTGGCACGACGACTCGGTAACAATCAGCGATGAATGCCCCTGGCTCGATGACAGCAACGACGCGATGATTGTTGCCCAGCACCTGGGTATCCCCTTCCAGGCAATCGACCTCAGCGAAGCGTACAAGGCGCGTATCGTTGACTATATGTTTGCTGAATATCAGAAAGGAAGGACGCCTAATCCGGACGTACTTTGTAACCGCGAAATCAAGTTTGATATCTTTCTTAACGCTGCACTAAAACTTGGCGCCGACTTCGTAGCCACGGGACACTATGCCCGGAAGGCTGAGTTTACTTCTGATGGGAAAACGATTTATCGATTGCTTTCCGGAAAAGACGGCAACAAAGATCAAAGCTACTTCCTGTGTCAGCTTACGCAGAAGCAACTTTCCAAATCGTTGTTTCCGGTAGGCGAACTAACAAAGCCCGAGGTTCGCGAGATCGCACGCAAGCTAGACCTCGTTACTGCCAACAAGAAAGATTCACAGGGACTATGCTTCGTGGGCAAAGTTCATTTACCTGACTTTCTTCAACAAAGGTTGCAGCCAAAGAAAGGAAAAGTGATCGAAGTTCCTGCAACATCTTCTGTCTTCAAGAACCAACAAGGCGACGATCTTGCTGATCAAACGAGCCCCTATGTGTACGCTCCGGATGACGGCGTAGCGATTGGCGAACACAACGGAGCACATTACTATACAATTGGTCAACGGAAAGGACTCAACATCGGAGGCTATGCAAAACCCTTGTTTGTCATTGGCACTAATACCACTGACAACGTTATCTATATGGGTATGGGGGAAGATCACCCGGGTTTGTATCGTAAGGGACTGTTTATCGCTCCAGAACAGGAACACTGGATTCGTGAAGACCTGCGACTTGCCATTGGCGAATCACGACGTTATATGGGACGGATACGTTATCGTCAGCCGTTGGAAGGGTGCACGTTACACAGACGCGAAAAAGGACTGTATATTATCTTTGATCGTCCTGTAAAAAGTATCACGCCGGGTCAGTTTGCCGCGTGGTATGATGCCGAAGAACTCATTGGCTCCGGCGTAATTGACTAGAGTCTTACCAATTAGCCTTCGTGTATTCCCGAAACGCCTCCTGATACGATAAACTTCATTGCAACATCACCAGGAACGTCGAGTGGCCGGATATTTTCCCTGCGGACGACATAGTGAAATCCCGAAAACGCGTAAGAGTGCGGAAAATAAACGACTACCATATCCTGAAGTCCAAGCGCCGTAAGGTCGTTTTCTGTGATGAATCCGATTTGATACAAATCGTTCTGCGCGTTAATTCGCACGAGAACAGGTTTTGTAAATTTCTTTTTATCGCCGACAAATGCACCCAGTAAATCCTTTACTGCCGAGTAAATAAGCTTCACCAGCGGAATCTTGTTCATGACCATGTCGAACCAATCAATCGCTGCCTTGAAAGCAAAGTTTGTCGTCAGGTATCCGAAGCCGGTAATGGCAAGAAAGATGATGACAAACCCCAATCCTGGATACGGAAGCATCAGCAGGCTGTCGAGCCAGGTTATCGAAACAAAGATGAAATATGCAGTTGCTACCAGGGGAACGATGAATACAGTTCCGCTGAAAAAATACCGAAGGACTCTTCTGAGCGAATTTTCCATAAGAGAGGGATCAATGACTAATTATATGAGAAACGCAGAAAGGTAACCCTGCGTGCCCGGGAGAAAAAAAAAGGCTTCCCGTTTTTGCGGGAAGCCTTCCAAGAGAAACTTCATTTGCTTACAGGCTGAACCCGAGGAAGCTCAGGAACCCGAAGGACATTAATCCTACAAGAATAAACGTGATACCGAGACCACGAAGCGGGCCCGGAACGTTGGAATACTTCATCTTTTCGCGAACACCAGCGAGCGCAACAATCGCGAGCATCCAACCTACACCAGAACCAAGTCCGTAGGTGGCTGCCTCCACAAGGTTGTAAGGACGCTGCACCATAAAAAGGGCTCCACCGAGGATAGCACAGTTAACCGCGATCAACGGAAGGAATATCCCGAGGGTTCCGTAGAGTGCAGGTGAGAACTTTTCAACAGCCATTTCAGTCAATTGCACCATCGCAGCGATAACGCAAATGAAGATGATGAATTGAAGGAATGTGAGATCCATGGTTGCGAAGTCGGGGCCAAGCCATGCCAGTGCACCTTCCGTAAGGATCTTATTTTGAATAATCCAGTTAATCGGCACAGTTACGCCAAGCACAAAAATTACGGCGATACCAAGTCCGAATGCAGTACTAACACGCTTCGATACTGCAAGGAATGAGCACATTCCAAGGAAGTACGCGAAGATCATGTTGTCAATAAAAATTGACCGGACGAATATGCTAATCAGATTTTCCATAGTCCAGATTAATGTGTTTCGCGGTATCCGTTAAGGGCCCGCTGTACCCAGATAATAATTCCCACGATAATACATGCCCCGGCAGGGAGGAGCATAAGTCCATTGCCCTGGTACGGAAGGCCGATGCTTTCAAATACCTTGAAGCCAAACAAGGCACCGGATCCAAGCAGTTCGCGGAAGAAGGCTACCAGCATAAGGATAAGACCATAGCCGAGGCCATTACCAATTCCATCAAGAAGTGAAGGACCGGGTTTGTTCCCCATAGCAAATGCTTCGAGTCGACCCATCACAATACAGTTTGTAATGATCAGACCGACAAAAACCGATAGCTGCTTTGACACATCGTACATGTATGCTTTAAGTACTTCATTAACGAGTGTCACCCATAATGATACGATTGCTAGTTGAACGATGATACGGATCCTTGACGGAACTGTATTCCGCAACAAAGAAATCATTACGTTCGAACTGGCAACAACGACAATAACCGCGAGCGACATCACAAATGCCGGCTCCATCTGCGTCGTTACCGCGAGCGCGGAACAAATACCAAGCACCTGTACAGTGATCGGGTTGTCAATATCAAGCGGATTCGTAACAAGCTTCCTGTTCTTTTTCGAAAACAGCGGCTCGCTTTTCTTTTCTTTAACTTCAGCTGCTTCTGTACTCATCCTTATTTCTTTTTGTGCTTATTGATATAACCTTCGTACGCCGCCAGGTAGTCTGTTAACATGTTGTTCACACCCTTGGCGGTCAGCGTAGCTCCGGATAATCCATCTACTTTGTGTTTATCGCCGGAGTAATCATTACCCTCGCCTTTCATCATCGTTATCGAGACAAGTTTACCATTTTCATAAACTTCCTTGCCCGGGTAACGATTTTGCACCTCGGCATCGGTAATGCGTGCTCCGAGGCCGGGTGTTTCACCCTTGTGTTCAAACTTAACACCTTTGATAGTGTTCATGTCCGATTCAAGCGCAACATATCCCCATATCGCATCCCAAAGACCTGCCCCAAACACGGGAAATACAACGTAGTCGAGCTGCGTGGTGTCCTGCTTATTTCTGAACTCATATACCGGAAGCATTCGTTCTTTAGCAGGTTTCTTGTATTCGGTGGCGATGGCAACCTGCTTTGGCGTCATGCCGGAAACGACCTCACCTTCGCTATTCACCACGAATTCACGCACGTTCTCGCGATAAAGTTTTTCGATGTCGGATCCCTCCTCCAAAGTCATCACCGTAGCCAGAATACTCGTTTTTTGTTCGAGTTCAACGTTGGCCGTTTGTCTGTCTTTCAGAAGCAGATTCGCGCCGACGAGCAATCCCGCGCAAACAACGGAGAGGATACTCGCGTAGAAAATGATATAACCGTTAGACTGTCGCACGTTGTAATCTTCTTTTTTTGTTGGCACCTACTACAAAATAATCGATCAGGGGAGCAAATACGTTCATCAGGAGAATGGCAAGCATAATCCCTTCCGGATACGCCGGGTTAAACACTCGGATAAGAATTGTTAACACTCCGATCAGAAATCCATAAATCCACTTTCCGGTTTCCGTTTGCGACGCAGTCACCGGATCGGTGGCCATCCACACAGCACCAAATGCCAAACCACCAATCACGAGATGGTAATGAGCAGGCAACATCACATAAGCATTACCACCTATTGCATTCAGAAGCAGTCCCATCACGTAAGCTCCTGCGAAAACACTAACTATAATCTTCCAGCTACCGGTGCGTGTGGCTATAAGAATCAACGCGCCAATGAGACACATCAATGTTGATGTTTCTCCCACACTACCCGGCTGGAATCCGATAAACAAATTCTGCAGGCTATAAAATCCCTCCGGAGCCCAGCCAGCGCCGAAGCTCTCGAGAGCCTGTACTGCATTTTCACCGGTTGTTGACACCGTGTTACCAATTGCAAGCGGCGTCGCGCCGGAGTATCCTTCAACCGTCTTTTGGCCTTCCCCAATATACGTCCAGACGTCACCTGACATTTGCTGCGGATACGCGAAATACAGGAACGCACGTGCTGTAAGGGCAACGTTAAGAATGTTCATACCAGTTCCACCGAAGGCTTCTTTTCCAATCACAACAGCAAACGCAGTTGCTACCGCGACCTGCCACAGCGGAATATCCGGAGGCATCACCAGCGGAATTAGCAGACCCGTCACAAGGTAGCCTTCATTAACAGGGTGGCGACGCAGAATCGCAAAAAGGAACTCGATGCCAAGACCAACTGCATACGAGATGACCACGACAGGTAACACCTGCTGTAGGCCAATGAGTATTTTGTCACCAAAAGCAGCCTGTTCGCCTATAGCGATAAAATGTTGATGACCGACGTTATAAATACCAAACAGGAGCGCAGGGACCATGGAAATGATTACAGTAATCATCAAGCGCTTCATGTCCATGGCATCACGGATGTGCGCGCCTTTCGGTCCTGCCGTGAGATTCGGTGCAAAGGCAAAAGTATCAATTGCCTCGAATGCATAGTAGAATCGTTCCCACTTCCCTCCCTTCTCGAAGTTGTGCTTATACTTATCTAATGTATTCCGTAAGAACTTCATATTAGCTATTCATGATTAGGTCAATTCCTTCGCGAAGCAGTTCCTGCACATTGTGTTTTGACACATCAACAAATTCACACAGCGCGAGGTCCTCTTCGATAACCTCATAAATTCCAAGTGCTTCCATATCATCGAAGTCCTCAGCGATAATCGCCTTCAACAGGAACGTCGGCAGGATGTCCATCGGAGTGACTTTCTCAAATACACCCGACTGAACAAAAGCACGCGGTTCACCGTGGAGATTGGAATCAAGAACGTATTCCTTCTTGTAATTCAGGAACGAAAACAATCCGAGGCCGGGAACAGCACTCAGTTTCTTTGCTGAAGGTGCAATCCACCCCATAAATTCGTAGTAGTCTCCTTCAGGGATTACGGAAACCAGCTGATCAAAGAATCCGACGTGGCCGTCTTTCGGAATGCGGGTTCCCGTAAGAACGTTTCCGGATATCACCCTCACATTATCCTGCCTGAGATTGTTATTGAGGAATTTCTTAACACACGCCCCCGTGTAAGTGGCGTAGTACTGTGGTTCCTTCAATTCGGATCCGGCAACGGCTACGATGCGCGAAGCATCATAAACACCGTTGAGGAAAAGCTTTCCAATCTGAACCACACCCGCGGGATGAATTGTCCATACGAGGTCAGCCTTTCCAATTGGATCAATATGGTGAATCTGAACACCGACACAACCCGATGGATGAGGGCCGGAAAATGTATTAAGATCGACACCCTGAGCTGATGCGAAAACAGGTGAACTGCCTTTATCAGCATGGACATTCACGTGAACTTTACCAGCAGTGAATTTCTTAAGGATATTGACACCAGCCTGAAATTCTTTCTCTTGTCCTTTGAAAAGAAGGTTGAAATCCGGTGCAAGCGGATGCGAATCAAAAGCCGATATAAAAATTGATTTCGGAGTCTCCTCAGGGTTGGCAACAATTCCGAAAGGACGTTGTACGAGGTTTACCCACACACCGCTTTCGAGCATTTGCTGCTGCGCATCTTCCCGGCTGACAGAGCTGATTTCGCTTTCTGAGAAGGAGCGGAACTTCTTGTATTCGATTTTTGAATCCGCGAGTAACTTGACTTCAAGCAGTTTGCGCTTATCGCCGCGCTTGATTTCAACTACTTCACCGCTCACCGGTGCGGTAAACGTAATCTTGTCGTTTCTCTTGTCGTGAAAAAGAGGTGAGCCCGCAGTTACCGTGTCGCCTTCCTTGACCACGACCTTGGGAAGGTAAATTCCATGAAAATCGGTGGGTTTGATGACGAAGGTATCTCCATTTTCAATGGAGCCTGCCACTATTTTGGGAGCGGCTTTTCCGGCGAGGTTGATGTCAAAGCCTTTTTTTAATCGAATGGTTTTGCCCATGAAGATGGCTGATCAATTGTTTACGAACGGGGGCAAAATTAGCATTTTTTCGAACATCCAATAAGGTATTATTATTTTATTGGAACGCTGCTTACGGGCTCAAAACGACATTTTTGGCAGACGCGAAAAGACCGGGCAGGAATGTTGTAAAGTACCTCAAAACATACGTCCCAGAGCAAGCCGCACAACCTCATCGACCTGCTCATCCAACGTTATAAAAGTAGTATCGATTACGATCGCATCGGGGGACTGTTTCAGTGGGCTTTCCTGACGTGTTGTGTCGATTTCATCCCGGCGTATCAGGTTGTCCATCACTTCGTCAAGGTCGACCAGTTGGTTTCTTTCAAGCAATTCGCGTTGTCGACGGAATGCCCTTACCAGCATATCTGCCGTCATAAACAACTTTAGTTCTGCCGCAGGAAAGACGGTTGTACCGATGTCGCGGCCGTCCATAACGACACCTTTTTCCCGCCCCATCTTACGTTGTAAGTCGACCATGGCTATGCGCACTTCTTTTATGGTGCTAACCTGGCTCACCATTTCCGAAACGCGCATGGACCGAATTTTCTTTTCGACGTTAAGACCGTTGAGGAACGTTTCGGATTCCCTTTTGGAATTGAGATGGAATGTAATGTGGGTTTCCTGTAGCGCCTTTTGCACCTCTTTCGGATTGGTAAGCGCTACATGGCGATCGAGGAAGTTCAGGGTAACTGCCCGGTACATCGCGCCCGAATCAATATAGCGGTAGCCTAACACGTTTGCGACCTGTTTGGCAGTCGTACTTTTGCCACACGCGGAATAACCGTCAATTGCGATGACAATTTTCCTAAGGTTCATCAGCAATCCTTTTGAGGGCAGGGAATCGGTTTACCGGGCTTAAGCTTTTTCTTGTGTCCTGATCGCGACGAAGCACACCCGTCGGCTATCATGAGCATTGCCGCGAACAGGAAGACTATAGATGAATTTCGAAATGAACGGAAAAACGACATATAGCGGTAAAAATAGAAAAACAACAGCATCGGCAAAGCACAAACTGAAAATTTAACCAGTCTTATCCAAGGTGTTTTTCGTAGCTCATCCGGAACCCTATTTTCTGACCACCACCAAGCTCCATCGTGTGTTCATTCTTTTGATCAAGCGTTATCAACCGCACCTTGCTGTACGGTGGTGCCATCAGGTCGTTTCGTATCGCAACCTTGAGTGAAAGTTTGATGATGCGCTGCAGATCTTCACGCGTGAGAGGTGACGCTGATATTTCGCCGAACTCCCTGGAAAATTGAGGTTCTCCCTCCATAAAGAATCGATTCTCATGATTGATCACCAGTCTGCCGATAAGATACCCCGGATCGTGCGTGCGGTTGTAACGGAGACTATCGTACATGAAGTTGTATATGTTGATTTGTCCGAAGTAGCGATTGACTTCCTTCTCGCTGACATACGCGTTTTTAATGACGGGATGTTCATCATCAAACGTGACGATGTTGGTATGCATGACAAAAATCAGCAGATCACCCGCAAGCTTCAGTTGAAATTCGTGTTTCGAAATGTTTTTGAAGTGTAGCGTTACCTCCTCGTCGTCAGTTTTAACCTTTTCGCTCAGTTCATCAATAATATGTCGCGACTCGGTGCACAGAATGGAAAAAGCATCTTTTAGATGTTTGAAAGTAGTCTGCTTGGCTGTAGATTTACTTTCAAGCATATGTTTGATGTATTCAATCGGGTCCTGTTCCTGCAGACGGTCCGTTGAAACGGATTGTGGTTGTTCATGGCGTTCCTCGCTTTCATTCAGCCGATATTCGTTTTCAGGCCGGTCTTCCTGCATAGAAGTCGATGTTGATTTCGCGTTAGTAATAAAAAAATAAAGCCAAAACACATGGAAACACAGCGTGATGAAAAGAAGGATAAGACATTCTCCAACTTCGGGGAAAAGGTGGATGGATTTGTGCACGAATTCCAGGAGGCAGCTGACAAGCTTGAGAAGGAGTTTCGTGAGAAATTTGAAGAATTGAAAGTCGCCGCAGAACGCGTGAAAAAAGAGGCGGAAAACAAGGAACGGTGGCAGGAGGTGGAAGATAATCTACGCAAAGCTGCCGACGAGGTGGCAAGCTCTTTCAGGGCCGCATTCCGAAAACGTGAACCATAACATTTGAAAAAAAAAAAAAAAACGGCCCGGGTAAACCCGGACCGTTGATCGCTACACTTTAACAAGCTTCCAGTTTCCTTTTCGAAAAATCAAAATACCGGCAATCGCCATTAGTGATTCCGCAATGGAAATCGCCACGTAAACACCGACCGGTCCTGTTTCGAAAATTTCAGCCAACGCATAGGCTAGTGGGATCTGGAAAATCCAAAACCCGACAATACTAATCAGCGTCGGCGTTCGTGTATCTCCCGCTCCGTTAAGGGACTGGTTTATCACCATACCATACGCATAAAACACGTACCCTAAAGACACGATCTTCAGACACTGAATTCCGTGCCTTAATACCTCTTCGTCGGTACTGAAAAAACGCAGAATATAATCCGCCATTGAATAGAACAGCACCGTGATGAATGCAAGAAAGATCATGTTTATCAAACCTGCGCGCCATACAGATTTCTCGGCACGGTCCGGTTGCCCCGCTCCAAGGTTTTGCCCGACAAGCGTAGCCGATGCGTTTGCCATACCCCAGGCCGGAAGAATTGCAAAGACGATGATGCGTATCGCAATGAAGTATCCTGCCAGCGGCGCCTCTCCAAATTCCGACATGATTCGCATCAGGAATATCCAGCTTGCAGATCCGATGAGCATCTGACCAATACCACCTGCCGAAACGCGAATCATAGTGAGTATAATTCCCGTTTTCAGTCGCAGGTGCTTTAAATGCAATTTCACTACACTCGAACCTTTTATCAAATGATATATCTGATAAGCAACACCTACACCCCTGCCAATGTTAGTCGCGATCGCTGCACCTTTCACACCGAATGCCGGAATTGGTCCAAAGCCGAGAATAAGAAGCGGATCCAGTATTATGTTCAGCGTGTTTGCAATCAAGAGTGCCCTCATTGCCAATGATGCATCGCCCGCGCCACGGAAGATTGCGTTGATCATAAACAATAATATAATTGTGATGTTTCCGCCAAACATGATCTGCGCATACGAACCGTTGCGGCTGATCACATCTTCACTCGCGCCCATGAACGCAAGAATGTCATTTGAATAAATCACACCCACAAGGGTAAGAATCATAGAAACGAGCAATGCGAGATAGAGCCCCTGGACAGCAGCCACTTCGGCGCCCTTTGCATCTTTTTCTCCAACGCGACGCGCAACCAATGCAGTTGCACCCATGCTCAAACCGAAAGCAAGGGAATATATCAATGTGAGTACTGATTCAGTCAATCCCACCGCTGCCAATGCACCATTGTCATTGAGTTGGCTGACGAAATAAACATCGACAACTGCAAAGATTGACTCCATCCCCATTTCAACGATCATGGGAACCGAGAGCAGAATGATTGCCTGATTAATACTTCCGCTTGTAAATTCACCGTGGTCGCCCTTGACGCCACGCCATATCAGGGAAAAAAGCTTTCCCAACCTTTTAAAAAACAGCATTATGAACAAATGATTGTAGTAAAAAAAAGAGACAAGTCGACCAGTCGAGATCGAAAAAAGGATTCCGCAGAATCGGAAGTCAGACAATCATATGCATGGTAGTAGAAATAAGCAGTATTTGGGTGGTACGATGACTTTTTTCAAAAGGTTTCTATCAAACAAAAAAAAGTCGCCTTTTTTTAAGGCGACTTACTGTTGTTCTTTCTTAAGATTCGCTTAATCTGCAATAACTGAACTCTCACCCGAGACATTCTTCTCAATACTCGGGCTGCCTCGGTAGACTACGGTACTTGCGCCTGAAGCAGTAACCGTCAGTTGATCAGCAACTGTAACCTTGCCGCTGCTGGCGCCGGAAAAATTAAGGGTAGCTGAGCTTACCGGAAATTCGAATGCAGTCAGGACCGACGCGCCCGAAATATCACCCTCGAGTTCATCACCGAGCCCATGCATCCGGAACTTGGAACCACCTGAAAGCACAAGGTTCACCTTACGGTAGCCGGCGTTTAGTTGAGCCAGCGAACCTCCCGAGACGTTGGCATTGAGGACGCCATCGCTCTCAAACCCTTCGACGACGGAAACACTTCCACCAGAGAAGCTAAACCCCTTCAAATCAGGCATCTGAATCACGATGTGCGTTTCATGGCGGCGATTTGCGTGTTCATCATATTTAATTCGGAGTGTCGAACCTTCTTTAAAGACCTCAAGGTCATAGATATTTCGGCGGTCTCCCTTTGCACGAACCAGGAACGTACTGCCTTCGGTTACAGTGATATGAAAGCCGCTGCCCATTTCGAGATGGTCAAAATCAATCACAGGGTATTCGCGGGAAATTTCCTGAAGGGGTCCCGGATCTTCGACGTCACAGGAAAAGAAAAAGCCCGCCATCAGGAGCAGGAGGAGAGGATATAGTGTTTTCATTTCGTTGTTGTTTTTTCGTTTGACAACTGAAACGGACAACACCCCTATTTAGGTTATCAATAAATTACGATAGTTTTAGCGTTAACGAACTCCCGGATTCCTGCCTGCGCGAGTTCACGCCCGTAACCTGACTTTTTGATTCCGCCGAAAGGAAGGCGCGAATCAGAACGCATGAGGCTGTTCACATACACGGTACCTGACTCGATAAGCTGCGCAATACGTTCACCGCGTTCACGGTCGGTAGTCCATACTGAAGCACCAAGGCCATAACGGCTGCGGTTTGCAAGTTCAACAGCTTCGGTTTCGCTTTCGACGTAGGTAACGGCCGCCAAAGGGCCAAAAGTTTCCTCATCAAACGCCGGCATGCCCGGGCACACATTGTCAAGTATCGTGGGTTGAAAGTTTCCGCCATCGCGGTTGCCTCCGATGACAGGACGAGCTCCCCTTTCTTTTGACTTTTGAAGTTGTTTTTCGAGATCCTCAGCCAGGTCAAGGCGAGCCATAGGACCCATCGTAACACCGTCTTCCAGGGGATTTCCCTGGCGGATTGCTTTTACTTCCTGTTCAAACGCATCCATAAAGTCCTTTCCAATCTCATTGAAGACAATGAATCGCTTAGCTGCAATACATGACTGCCCGGCATTTTGCATACGCGATTGTGCCGCAACTTTAGCGGTGGCCTGGATATCAGCGTCTGGCAGAACTATAAACGGGTCGCTGCCACCAAGTTCGAGAACAGATTTCTTAATATGTTTTCCTGCAATAGAGGCTACAGTCGAACCCGCCTTTTCACTGCCTGTGAGTGCAACGCCCTGAACACAAGAGGTGGCAAGGACTTTTTCAATGTTTTCGTTCGAAATGAGAAAAGACTGGAATGCCCCTTCGGGAAATCCCGCTTCCTGAAAAAGTTTCTCTATAATTAATGAGCATTGGGGCACATTGGAAGAATGTTTTAGCACGCCTACGTTACCCGCCATGAGGGCAGGAACAGCAAAACGGAACACCTGCCAGAATGGAAAATTCCACGGCATAACGGCGACGATCACACCTGTGGGAAAGTAACCCACGTAACTACGCTTTGCTTCCGTGGCAATCATTTCCGATTGGAGAAATGACTGGGCATTATCAGCAAAATAATCGCATGCGTCGGCGCACTTTTTTATTTCGCTGCGCGCTTCGCCAATCGCTTTACCCATTTCAATCGCAATGATGTTCGCATATTTGTCCACGTTTTCGCGCAGCAGGGCCGCGAGTCTACGCATGGGCTTGCTGCGTTCTGCAAATGTGGAATGACGCCAGGATTTGAACGTCAGGTCTGCTTTTGCAAGTTTCGCCTCGATATCGCGGTCGTTCATTAAGGGATACTCCGCAAGCAGCTTTTGATCGTATGGGTTTATCGATTTTTGCATAGCCTTCTTCTTTTGAATAATAGCTAAAAATAAAAAAGCCAGGCAAAAGCCCGGCTTGGTAATTCATTCCAAAGATGAACGCTTATCCGATAGATACGCGTTTAAACTCAGCAACGGTCAGACCTTTCGTTACGCTGTCAAGGTACTGGGCTACTGTTTTTGAGTTATCCTTTACGAAAATCTGGTGCAGCAGCGTGCTTTCCTTGAAGAACTTCTGCAGTTTACCCTGCGCGATCTTCTCAACCATGTTTTCAGGTTTTCCTTCAGCGAGGATTTGCGCTTTTGCGATCTCAAGCTCCTTCTCGATTACAGTCTTGTCGACGTTCTTTTCATCTACTGCTACGGGGTTCATGGCTGCAATCTGCATTCCAACATCCTTACCAGCGTCGGTAACATCTTTGCCATTAACGCCTTTCAGGCTGACAAGTACACCAAGTTTAGATCCGGCGTGGATGTAGGGCACCACTGCCTCACCTTTCATGTGTACGAATTCACTGATTTCGATTTTCTCCCCGATTTTACCAACCAGTTCAACAATCTTTTCATTGATGCTAAGGTTTCCTGCCGAGAGAGCAAGCAACGCTTCTTTTGATTCCGGCTTTTGTGAGAATGCAGTTTCAGCGATCAGCTTACCAAGCGCCTGGAACTCTTCATTCTTTGCGACAAAATCTGTTTCACAATTCAATGCGATCAATACGGCTTCCTTATTATCATCGCTTACCTTCACAAATACAGACCCTTCTTTTGCTTCTTTATCTGACCGGGACGCCGATACCTTCTGGCCTTTCTTTCTCAGGATCTCGATTGCTTTTTCAAAATCACCATTTGCTTCGGTTAGGGCTTTTTTACAATCCATCATTCCCGCGCCGGTCATCTGGCGAAGCTTGTTAACATCTTGTGCTGTAATTGCTGACATTTTTTTAAGTATTGAGTGTTATAAGTGCCGTGGCAGGGTTTCCTTACCACTGAAATTGTTGCGGATCAAACCCGCCTTAAACAAGGCGTCCCACCGGCTTTTACATTTGCAAAGCGGCAGGACGACCATAAAATAGCTTATTTCGAATTAAGAGTTTGTTTCTTCTACAGTTTCGTCAACTCTTCTTTTTTCGTCCTCCTCTTTCTTCTGAGCAGCGTCTTCCTTATCGCGTTTGCGCTCCATCAGACCTTCTTCGATTACCTTACCGATGTAGCGGGTAAGAATAGAAATTGATTTGAACGCGTCGTCGTTTGCCGGAATCGGGAAGTCGACACCTGAAGGATCAGAGTTTGTATCAACGAGAGCGAATACCGGAATATTCAGCTTGTGAGCTTCTGTAACTGCGATGTGTTCGCGCTTAACGTCGATGATGAACAACGCAGCCGGCAGTCTGTTAAGATCAACGATTCCACCAAGCAGTTTTTCCAGCTTCGCTTTTTCGCGAGTTACCATAAGGCGTTCACGCTTAGCGAGGTTGTTAAACGCCTCATCCTTCATCAACTTCTCAATCTGAGAAAGCTTCTTAAGCGACTTGCGGATTGTAGCAAAATTGGTAAGCATACCACCAAGCCAGCGCTCAGTAACGTACGGCATGTTCAACCGTTTTGCTTCTTCAGTAACGATATCTTTCGCCTGCTTTTTCGTTGCCACGAACATTATCTTACGACCAGAACGGACGATATTTTTCAGCGCGAAAGACGCTTCGTCCAGGCAAGCCATGGTTTTATTCAGGTCGATAATGTGGATGCCGTTGTTTTCCATGAAAATGTACTCAGCCATTTTCGGGTTCCACTTACGGGTCAGGTGACCAAAATGAACACCTGCATCCAACAATTCCTGGTATGTTAATTTTTCAGCCATTCTCAATAATATTAACGCTTGCTAAACTGGAATCTTCTTCTTGCCTTCCTTCTACCCGGCTTCTTACGTTCTACCATTCTTGAATCGCGGGTCAGCAAACCTTCTTTTCTAAGGGTCGGTTTTACTTCTTCATTAAACTCAACCAGCGCACGTGCAATGCCCAAACGAACTGCTTCAGCCTGTCCTTTGATTCCACCACCTTCAACGTTCACGGTAACATCGTATTGACCGTCAAGTTTCGCAGCAGCGATAGCTTGTTGAACAGTAGTCTGGTGAATTTCTGAAAGGAAGTAATCCTTCAGGTCCCGGTTATTAACTTTAATCTCACCTTTACCAGGTTTCACATAGACTCTGGCGATGGAGGTTTTTCTTCTACCGATTTTATTTACGATCTGCATTTATCAGAACTTTAATTCTTTGGGTTGTTGCGCTTGATGGGGATGTTCTGCACCTGCATAAACATGGAGGCTTCTGAATAATTCCCGGCCGAGCCTGTTTTTCGGAAGCATTCCGCGAACAGCGTGTTCGATCAGGCGTTCAGGATGCTTTTTGCGGATCATCGATGGCGTGTGCTCACGCTGACCGCCAGGATAGCCTGAGTGCGTGAAGATCACCCTGTCATTCCACTTCTTGCCAGTCATTCTAACCTTCTCCGCATTAATCACAATCACATGATCCCCGCAATCAACATGAGGAGAGTAGCTGGTCTTGTGTTTTCCGCGGATAATGCGGGCAACCTCACTTGCCACGCGGCCCAGTACCTGAGCCTCTGCGTCCACCACTACCCAGTTCTTTTCAACTGTAGCCTTGTTAGGGTGAGTGGTTTTGTAGCTGTTATGATCCATTTTGTCGTTAAAAACTTATTAGAAACAATACCCCCTGTAAAAAGGGACACAAAGGTAATTTGCCTGTTTCTGAAATGCAAGCACCATGCAATTTTACTGTTTCTCCTTCAGAAATATCCTGAATTTCAAATAGTTAACTCTACTCAATCAGATTCATTAGTGGTTCTTACAAGAAAACTTCCGGGTTTATGTTTACCAGCCGACGGTAAATAACTCAGGAATTGGCTTCCAGCTGCCGGATCAATGCCGCAAAATCACGCGGATAAGGCGCCTCCACAAACCGCGGCACGTCCTTCAAATCATTAAATCGCAACCCCTGTGCATGGAGGGCCATCCGCTTCATAATCGGCTGCTCCTCGGTCAGTTTTTTAAGATTAAAACCGCGTTTTACCGATGAAAGAAAGAAAGGCTTGCCGCCGTAAACTTCATCCCCGGTAATAGGTGCATTCAACAGAGACAGGTGAATTCGAATCTGATGCATCCGGCCGGTTACAGGGCGACATTCAATTAATGTATGCATCCGAAAAGCCCGCAGCGATGAGAACCATGTCTGCGCCGACTTTCCCTCCCGGCGGCTGATTCTTACGACACCGTCATCCATTTTAAGAATGGGTTCGTCCACAAGTTTTTCCTGAAATTGATGCAGGCCGTCACTAACGGCGTGGTAAATCTTGGTGACCAGCCGCTTTTCAAACTGGATGCTCATGTGCCGATACGCCTCCGGATGTTTCGCGATCACCAAAACCCCGGATGTATCCTTGTCGAGGCGATGACATACTTGTGCATCAGGTGAATACTCCCGGGCGAGCATCAGAATGTTTATCGGATCGTGCCGATCTTCAAGCGTGGCAACAAACGGCGGCTTGCTTATTATAAAATAATCTTCATCCTCGTAAAGAATGATATCCCGAATGTTTATGCGATTCTTTTTCAATGTCAATGATTCAGCCGGTTCAATGTCAATGATTCCGCCGGTGTAATCAGTCGCTTTCTTCATCGTCCGGCCTGAACCGCGGCAATTTAAAACTAAATGTGGAACCCTTTCCCGGTGTGCTTTCAACTTCAGCTTTCGTATTGTGGCCATCGAGTATGTGCTTCACGATCGCGAGCCCTAGTCCGGTTCCACCCTTTTCACGGCTCCGACTCTTGTCGACCCTGTAAAACCTTTCAAAGATGCGGGTCCTGTGTTCCGGCGGAATTCCTTCGCCTTGATCCTCAACCCTGACAATTGCATACTTCTTCGTTTGTTCAAGGATAACTTTCACATTGCCGCCCTCGAATGAATAATTAATTCCGTTCGATACCAGGTTTGTCAGCACCTGTGTAATCCGCTGGTAATCGGCGTAAGCAAACACATCGTTCGATGCATCTAGTACAAGCGTAATGTTCTTTTTCGCGGCCTTACGTTCAAATTGTTCGAAAACTTCTTCCGTGAGTTTATTTAGATCAATGTTCTCGAATTGCATCTTGATCTGACCGGTTTCAATCTGCGAAAGCGTGAGCAAATCCTGAACGAGCATATCAAGACCGTCAAGACTCTTTGCAGCTTTCTCCAGGAATTTTATTCGAACTGATTCATCGTCTATTGCTCCGTCGAGAAGTGTATGCACAAAGCCCTGTGCTGCAAAAATCGGAGTCTTTAATTCGTGTGATACATCGGCAATAAATTCACGTCGAAACGCTTCCGTTTTCTTCAACTCATCAATCTCTTTTTGTTTCAGTTCCGCAAATGAGAATATTTCCTGATTGATTTTTCTAAGAGGATTTAATGTCGGATTAGATTTTTCAATTTTCGCCAGCTCGCGCTTCTTGAGCTTGCCCATTATTTTATGGAGTGAACTGATTTCGCGAAAGATCAAAAACTCGAGAACGACAAAAACCGATAGATAGGAAACAGAAAAGCTGATGATCGAAGTAACAACCAATGCAGTGGTTTTGACGCTGTCGAAAAGAGACAGAAACAGCGTAGTAATCAGCCCGATACTTAGTGCGAGGAGTAGTGCAAGTCCGCGTGAGCTGTAAACCATGTCTCAAAAATAACCGATTACCCGGATTTCCAGAGCACGGGTTTATAAGCTAGTTCAGGCTGAACTTATAGCCCACGCCTTTTACGGTGGTGATATAGTCTTCACCAATTTTCTCACGCACCTTGCGGATATGAACATCTACGGTACGCGCGACGACATACACATCGGCTCCCCAGATGTTTTGAAGGAGATCTTCCCGGGTAAATACCTTATTGGGATTAAGTGCCAGAAAGTAGAGCAGTTCAAATTCTTTTTTCGGGAGGTTGATCTCGCGATTATCCACTTTAATCGTGTAGCTGGAACGATCAATGACGAGGTCACCGATATTGATCATGCTAACTTGCGTAGACTTTTTGGTATCTCTTCTGAAGAAAGCATTGATCCGACTCATGAGCGCACGCGGTTTGATTGGCTTTGTGATATAATCGTCCGCGCCGACATCGAAGGCAGCAACTTCTGAATATTCTTCTGCACGCGCCGTAAGAAAGATGATAAATGTTTTTTGAAGTTCAGGAATGTTTCGCAGCAACCGACATGTTTCAACGCCGTCCATTTTCGGCATCATAATGTCAAGAAGAACCAAATCCGGCAGAAATTTTTTCGCTACTTCCACCGCCTGCGTTCCGTCGAGTGCCGTCCTTACTTCGTAGCCGCTCTTTTCAAGATTATACTTTAACAGTTCAACAATCGACTCCTCATCATCTACTACCAGCACCTTGTGCGATGGTTTGTTTCCCATGGGTTAATTATTTGTTTCAAAATTATTGACAATTGCGGGCAGAAAAAGGCCGAATGGTTTTCTTAACAATTCCTTAAAGTAAGATAAGGAAAAACGGCCGGGCTATTCTGCGAATACGAAGTAAAAAGTTCCGAATACGATTTCGAAGATTACAAAAACGGGTATCTCTTGGCAAGATAAGCGATGTATGAACGGAGATCCTTGTTGAAATCGCGTTCCCATTCCACCCAGAAATCATCCTGCGACGCCTGATACTGCCTGAAGTTCATAAATGTTGCATTATTGGGCAGGTTCTCCCTATACCGCGCAAGCGGATTCCGAAGGACTTCAAGGTCGAGGGTATCCATATTTAAGACGATACTGCGAATGGCTTTCTCTTTTTTCCGGCGTTTCTCCTGAACGGTGTCCGTCTCTTTCATCGTCGCATATAAACTATCCAGGAGACGTCCACCGCGCAGCATGTGTTCAACGTATTTCAGGTAGTCGCGATCCTCGCCGATATAAGTGAGATACTCCTCCGAGTTTTCACCATATCGATCAATAAGAAACTGCTCTGCGCCGCGATCGCCGATGAAGGTGGCAAGGTTTTCATTGAAGTCAACGCTGTCTTTTACAAAGATGGTCGCGTGTGACATTTCATGGATGATCAGGTTTGCAAGATCACCATCGCTCCGATCAAGCATTTTACTTAAGATCGGGTCGGTAAACCAACCAAGCGTTGACCATCCGCCAGGGTTTCTGATTATCACATCCCATCCCTCCTTTTCAAGCTCATCCTTTAACTCAACAGCCAGGTCTTCCCTGAAGAACCCTTTGTAGGGGACCTCCCCGAGAATTGGAAACCGCCATTGTTTTGGTTCGAGACTAAATTCGCCTGCTGCGAGAACAACCCACATGACTTCCTGCCCCTTCTGATCAAACATCGTCCGGTAATTCCGCGTGTCTTTCAAACCAAGAGAGTCGATTGCATAACGGCGGACCTCGTCAATGAGTCTGAGTTTTTGTTTCAGTGAATCCGGGAAGTTTGGATCATTGATAAATTCTTCCACGGGTCTCGCGTTCCAGACGATATGCAACTGACCGCTTGCCTGCCGTACTCCATAAACAATAAGATCCCAATACACCAGTACAAGGATGACTAACACCGCGGCAATTGCAAGCAGGATTCGTTTGAAAGTTGTTCGGGGAGAAACTGGCACTGGTTATCCGTGAAAGATTCAAAAATGCAAAATTATCGCTTTGACACAAGATGACACAAAACTTTTCCGGGCGACAACTACTTGTAACTAATTTAATTAGCTATAAAAACTTAAAGCGTTGGATACAACTAGACGCCGTTAACGGGTTTGTTTGCGTTTTTATTTTTAGCACGAAGTACTAATTTCGAATCATCGTTGTGTTTAAAGAAATGATTTACCAGCTGGCAGATGCAGGCGTTGCATGTGCTGATGGTTCATGACTTGGACCAACTGCTAAAATCACCCTTCAACAAGAAAAAATTAAGAACCATGAGCGATGCTAAAGAAAAACTGAAGGCGCTTCAGTTGACGATTGACAAACTTGAAAAAACGTACGGTAAGGGTACCGTAATGAAGCTTAGCGACGAGAAGGTAGTCGATGTGCCTGCAATCCCGACCGGGTCCCTCGGACTTGATATTGCCCTCGGCATAGGTGGAATTCCACGCGGCAGGATCGTGGAAATATATGGCCCTGAATCTTCCGGAAAGACTACATTAACGATGCATTGCATCGCGGAAGCTCAAAAGAAAGGCGGACTTGCTGCGTTTATCGATGCCGAACACGCATTTGATAAAGCTTACGCTGAGAAACTTGGTATAGATACTGAAAACCTGCTTATCTCACAGCCGGATAATGGTGAACAGGCCCTCGAAATCGCCGACCACCTGATTCGTTCGGGAGCGATTGACATTATCGTAATCGACTCCGTTGCTGCCCTTGTTCCAAAAGGTGAACTCGAAGGCGAAATGGGCGAAAGCAAAATGGGCCTCCAGGCACGTCTCATGTCGCAGGCGTTGCGTAAACTCACCGGAACAATTTCCAAAACAGGATGCTGCTGCATATTTATCAACCAGCTTCGTGAAAAGATCGGTGTGATGTTCGGAAACCCGGAAACAACAACCGGCGGTAACGCGTTGAAATTCTACGCATCTGTCCGTCTTGACATTCGTCGTATCGGTCAGATTAAGGAGGCAGCTGACGACATAACAGGTAACCGCGTAAAAGTTAAGGTAGTGAAGAACAAAGTAGCGCCCCCATTCAAGGTGGTAGAGTTTGATATTATGTATGGACGCGGAATTTCAAAGTCCGGGGAAATCCTCGACCTCGGTGTTGAACTGAACCTGGTTCAGAAGTCAGGATCGTGGTTCTCCTACAATGGCAACAAACTCGGTCAGGGCCGCGATGCTGTTAAACAACTCATAGAAGACAACCCGGAACTTATGGATGAACTGGAAAAACGCATCCGCGAAAAAATCGTTGGCGAAGGCGCAAAGGTATTGGAGGAAAACGTTTAACCAGTACCCAACGCAGATCAAAAAAGGCACCAAACCGGTGCCTTTTTTAATGCCTCTTAAAACTAATCGCCTTCTTATGAACGAATTGCAAGCACTGGATCAAGTCGGGCAGCGATCGCCGCGGGAATAATTCCACTCACAATTCCGATAACCGACGACACGCCCAGTCCAAGAATAATGTTCTCAATTGAAAGTCCGATCTTCATCGTACCCACGGGCACAAAAGTGACAAGATACACCAGAAACAATCCGGTCAACCCACCGATCAGACACAGGAATATCGATTCAAAGAGGAACTGAAACAGGATAAAGTAGTTTTTTGCCCCGAGAGATTTTTGAAGACCGATAATGCTCGTGCGTTCCTTAACGGAAACAAACATAATGTTGGCAATTCCGAATCCCCCAACGAGCATTGCAAAACCACCAATAAACCATCCCGCCATACTTACGCCGTCAAAGAGGTTACCGATAATTGACATTAGAGCTTCCGGGCGATTGATAGCAAAATTATCTTTTTCGACTGGTCTGACTCCACGCCGAACGCGGAGCAGTCCACGGACCTCGTTTTCAAGTTCCACCAGCCCGACGTCGGTATCATAGCCTTTTATTCCGATGCTGGATTCCAGCTCATCCCAGCGCCCGGTACCGGTTTGATAAAGTCTGCGGAATGCGTTGTAAGGAATAATCGCAGCATCGTCGTTACTTGGCGTACCCATGAAGCTCTCGCCTTCCCGCTTGATTACACCTGCTACGATAAATTTCAGATTCTTGATTTTGATCGCCTGCCCGACGGGATTCTCGCCATTGGGAAACAGGGCCTGCGCCACGTCATAGCCGATTACAACAATGTTACGCCCTGCAGCGAGTTCATCCGGAGTGAGGTAACGGCCGTTTTCGATGTCGATGGTAAAAATGTTATCATAACCTTCGCTGCCACCAACAAGCCGTATCTGGCCGATACTATTATTACCGCGCTTCAGATTTGAGTTCTGGTATTCAGCGAATATGGAGATATGCCGCTTATGCTTTAGGTTGTCCGACAGGAATTTGTATTCGTTTTGAGACGGTGTAGGACGCATCCAGAAATCCCACCAGCGGTACTCACCGGTATTATCAGCCAACCATGGCCATTTCTCAACGTAGATGACCCCC
>Ga0079224_100001484_pt1 | contig 27085 bp, 25 predicted proteins | sample Stecom2015_FD_80414 | JGI IMG/M metagenome (GOLD analysis project Ga0079224, IMG submission 80414) | Agricultural soil microbial communities from Utah to study Nitrogen management - Steer compost 2015 | ecosystem: Environmental > Terrestrial > Soil > Agricultural land | place: USA: Utah... | reverse complement strand
TAGGATACGTGTCCGTAAGTATCGCATATCGCGTCTTGTCAAATTGCCTAACACGGTGCTTATGTAGTAGACAGCTAAGATTTTATTATAGCAAATAAAACACCTAGCAAGGAGTTATCCAAGGGTGAATAAATACAGTAAGACGAAAGGAGTAGTATTCATGGATATCTATGCGGCCATTAACAAGGACTAATCATTCACATATGAATAGAAAAAAATTTATACAGGTCTTATTGTTGACATCAGCAATGCCTTCACTCTTATGGGTGGCATGCAACAAGCAAAAGGGGCAACAGACAACAGCAGTCGAAGCTACTTTTACATGCCCCATGCACCCGCAGATTGTACAGGACCATCCTGGCACCTGCCCCGTTTGCGGAATGGATTTAGTACCATTTGATAAAAACAATAAAGATAAATTTCTCACTTTAAGTGCTGATCAACAAGCACTAGCGAATATAACCTCCATGGCTGTTGGTATCGGTAGTTTAAATAATTACACGGCTATAAGTGGAAGGCTTACCGTTAATCCAGAACAAACAAACTATATCAGCAGCCGAAACGCAGGCAGGATTGAGGATTTATACATTAAAGAAACCGGTATTCCCGTTAAACGAGGTCAGGCAATTTTCCGATTATATAGTGAGCAACTGCTAGCTTTACAAGAAGAATTCCTAATGACCCATAAGCAAACAATCGAGTTTTCCAACGATCAACGATTCGCCGATATCTTTAAAGCTGCAAAACAAAAGCTGCTATTATATGGACAAACTGAATCACAATTAGCCTCCCTGCTTAAGGATGGGAAATCATCGCCTTATATAACGTTCTATGCGCCAAGCAGTGGCATTGTAGCGGAGCTCTTCGTTACCGAAGGCCAATACCTAGACGAAGGCAGCTCTATACTCCGCTTAGAGGGCTACGACACGATGTGGGTGGAAGCTGATATTTATCCAAGAGAAGCAGCATATATTAAGGAAGGAGAGGAATTGAAAGTGCTTGCAAACGGTGACCCAAATAATTTACTGACAACGAAAGTGCAGTTTATTACCCCAAATTATCAGAGCAACACCCAAATTATGCAACTACGAGGCTCAATATCAAACAAAGGTCATCTATTGCAAGTTGGTATGCCGGCCACCATCTTGTTACCAAAGGGGGAACAAAACAAAGTTCTAATGGTGCCCAGCAAGGCAATCATCCGCGAAGAGAATCAAAGCCATGTGTGGATAGCTAGTGGTGGCGGGAAATTCGAACCACGATTTGTCGAAACGGGCACTGAATCTTTTGACGACACTGAAATTATTGCCGGTCTTACCCCTGGAGAAAAGGTTGTAGTGAGTGGAGCTTACCTTTTGTATAGCGAGTACGTATTAAAGAAAGGAGCGCTTGTTAATTAGTCAGTAAAAACGAATTTTATTAACTTCACTTCAATGGAATTTATGCGCTCACTATGTTCGATTATCCATGTTTTTCTGCATTAAAAAACGGATCTATTTTAATAACTAATAAAATAACAAAACAATATGAAAACAACAGATTTTAAAATTGGTATAGCGGCGCTAGCTGCTTTATTTATACTGGCTTCCTGCAACGGGGAAAGTCAGTCATCAAAAACCGAGAATGATCATAGTCAGCATCAAACAGTAGCAGAAAGAGACAATCCCCAAGCTCCTAAAACAAAAAATGAGGCATTGGATGCGCTTTATCCTCATTATCTTGCTTTGCAGGAGGCACTCGTTGCCGGCGACATAAGTAAAGCAAAGGAAGCTGGCTTATTAGTAGAAGAAGCCGGTAAACATGTCGACGGCGCTAAGGATCTTCAAGAAGCTGCCTCACAAGTTTTATCAGCAGAAAATATTGACAGCCAGCGAGACGCTTTCTCTTCACTGAGTAATGCACTTATAGAACTTATTAAAACACATGGTGTAGCAACAGGCGAGTTTTATGTAGCACATTGTCCCATGGCCTTCAATGACAAAGGTGCCAACTGGTTAAGTCCGACAAAAAGTATTAAAAACCCATACTTTGGAGACAAAATGCTTAACTGCGGAAGCGTAGAAGAGACATTGAGAAAGCTCTAAGAAGTTTTTAAGAATTAGCATATTTCAGGGGCAATTGAAGAGTATGCTACTTTCTTTTGGCCAGAAATTTGGCTAGTTTTGTCATCATTAAAACAGTGTGTCAACTATCGGGTAGAACGTTTCTCGCTTTATCCGATAGTTGTTAACCAATTTTGCCTTATGATTAAAAAAAAGCTACTGTTATCCATATTGATTTTTTGTTTCTACATTTCATATGGCCAGTCATCCCTGCAAAAACCATTTCAAGATTGTCATATTAACGGCAGTATCACCATATACGACTATAATCAAAAAAAGTGGATAAGTAGCGACATTGAAGATAGTTATCAACCTTCATTACCGGCATCGACCTTTAAAATCTTGAATACACTTATTTTACTGGAATCCGGTGTTGTAAAAAGCGAAAAAGAAATCGTCGCATGGCCCGGTTCAACTGACACGGTTAAATATGGTTATAGGCCGGATATTTACCATAACATGGATATGGAAGAAGCTTTCAAAGTATCCGCAGGCTGGGTATATCGGGAATTAGCGAAAAAAGTAGGAAAAGCGAAATACAAAGATTACCTCATCAAATGCCATTATGGAAATGCTGACGTGTCGATCAATGATCCTGACTTTTGGAATTACGGAGCTTTTGCTATCTCTCCGGCGAATCAGGTTGAGATGTTAATCAATCTTTACGAGGAGAAACTACCATTCTCACGACGATCTTACCGGATTCTGAAAAAAATGATGGTGGAAGAAGAGACAGCAAATTATCTATTAAGAGCAAAGACAGGTTGGACAATAGACGGTGCTAAGGATACCGGTTGGTGGATTGGTTATGTAGAGCAAAAACGACAAAAAAATGTCTATTTTTTCGCTACTCGTCTCATCAAAGACCGAAAAACCATAAATAAGCAGTTTGCTAAATGCCGGAAAGAGATAACCAAGAGAATTTTGACAGAACTGAAAATGCTTCAATAAAAAATCCACCTACTGACGAATCAGCAGGTGGTTCTCTACACTTAAAAGTATCCAACCGTAACTGTAGAAGATCTTATGTCGTGGTATCGCAGCGCAATACAGAACGTCCAATTACTTTTCTACGAACCCATCCGGATCTTTGGGATGGAGTGTACAAAAGTATATAATAGTTTCTACTTTTTTATGTTATAATTATATAAATGATAATTTAATGATGATTCTATACGGTTTCTGTGTGAAAAATTGTGAAAAAAACAATAAAGCCCTATATGTATTAAGTTTTGGATCTATATATTTTTTGTTTTAAAGAGAAGCGCCCGTTATATATAACGGGCGTACACTTCTCTAAAATAGGCATTTAAATACCTACTTTGGGCTACGGTTGGATTAAAATCTCTCCGACAATGGTATTAACAATACTAAAAAATCAGTATTACAGTTATTTACAGCAAAAAGTTTTTTCATCACAAAGATAGAGATACACCTCCTATCATTTGACAGCTAAAGTACAATTGTATATCGCCTACTTCCAAAACGAGAAAAAGTGAGAAAAATATTCACACCTTATAAATTATTCTTTCAATCTTACTGCCCTTTTTATTATTTCATCGTTATGCTATCCGTCATCAATGCCGCAGCTGAAATATGTACCTGCTTTTATAATTCGGCCGAATCATTGTCGTTTAACGCGCTTTAACTACATTTGCTTAATACGCAAATTGATCTCTTTTTTATGTTGAAGAATCTCGTATATATCTGCTCACTTTCACTCTTATTATTTGCAACCGTTTTATCCAGTTGCAATAAAGCAAACGCCCAAGGATATCGTCAATTGACGATTTCTGATTTTAAAGGCAAAGCGGATCCAAAAAGTCCCTTTATATCGCATGTGAAATTACGTATCGGCTATCAATCAACCACACTTAAACGCGTAGATTCTTATCAAGTCACGTTTCAAGTTTTCTTAGATATAAACCCAAGAGAGTCTTGGATAAAATTCGACAAAATCAAAACACCTGAAGTACTCGCCGAAGTATTAAACCATGAACAGGGCCATTTTAAAATAGGTTTACTCATGCAGCATGAATTAATTAGCCGGCTCAATGCACGAAAATACACCTCACATTATAAGCAGGAGGCTGCTACTCTTTTTAATAAAGTCTCCAATAAATACCAGGCAATGCAGCTCCGGTATGACGCGGAGACTGAGCATATGATGAATAGAGCGCAACAGGCCATTTGGGATAAAAAACTGAACCGATCTATAGAAGGCCTGAATTTGCTAATGGATTGACACTTGATATTCGGGATAGCTAACAGGCACATAGAAACGTTCAAATAATGTGGCTTCATCCCCATGTGCGTCCTGCCGGAAGGTAAAATATTCGCATGAAATCAGTATACCTACTTCTTGCTTGCTAAGTGTAATCTTTAAAAAACCGTGATGGGTATCACAATAATTTTCAAGTTGCACCTGTCTCATAATAGGTAAATTATCTACTACTAAAGGATTACCCGGTTCAGCTATGCGGTGCAGATCAGCGTATCCCCCTGCCCCAGATACTACATAAGGAATCACAGAACCATCGGCGTATCGTTTACTAAATCGCTGATAATTATGCACATGACCACTAAGCACCAGATCCGGTTTGACTCCCGCTGCATGAAATGCGCGTTCTAAAAAAGTTATCATATTTAAACTGGAGCCATGATTCGTATCAGCCGAGTAGGGAGCTTGATGAATACAAACAATGATGGCTTTTTTAGGACGCTCTGTGTGTGCCGACAATAATTCTTGGATAAACCATGCTTCTTGCTGCTCTGTGATAAAGCCGTATTTGGTAGCATTCCCATATAAACAAATGATATTAGCCAGCGGCGTAACCAAAGTCCAATAGACATTAGGTTGTATCATACTGAAACGATTACTTCCACCGGAGAAAGCAATTTTGTCACTTGTCTTCGCGCAGAAAACCTGTGTAAAAGCTTCTAAACTATCGTATCCCTCCGAAGATTCCGGATTAATATCCGCGTCATGATTACCCGCCAAGGCAAATATGGGTGCCGGGTACTGTTCGTATGGTCTAAAAAACTGCGCCGGATACTCGCTTGCCTCACCGTAATTGTATACGACGTCGCCCATGTGCAACATAAAAACGGGTGTACACGAGTTATTTTTTGCAAGAAGCTGCTTAGTCATTTCTCGGGCCACTTTATGCTGAAATGTCCTTTCTTTCATACTTCCGGTATCTCCAACCACATGAAAGCTCATGGTGGCTGGCTGTTCATCGATTTCCGGGAGAATTTGTTTTAACTTCAATCTATATGGCCATTTTCCACTTGGAGCAGGTAAAGGTTTAATTTTAAAAGCATCATCTATCAAACTTCCCAGTAGTACTGGCTGCCTCCTAACATTTGTCATAACACATCAACTTATAAATTCCATTCCGACTAATGCAAATGTACACAGCAAGTATTATACCTTTATTAAGATATCGCGTTGTTAATATTAAGAAAAGCATGCATGTTTAGTTGCGTATACCATGTATTTTTTCTAAGTTTAGAATAAATTAAAGCTAATCCAAAATGATTAAATATATCTTTTTTATATGCATCTGCTTCTCAGCACTCAGATCGGTCAAAGCCCAAGATAAAATTGACGATATTACCATTTACCCTATCGAACACGCAACTTTTGCAATAACTTGGAAGGAAAAAACGCTTCTATTTGATCCAAGCACAGAAAAAGAAAAGTTAAATAAAGTAAAGAGCCCTGATCTTATTTTTATAACAGATATACATGGTGATCATTTCAATATTTCCAGTCTAAAAAATCTTGATCTTTCGAGATCAATACTCATTGTTCCCCCTGTTGTTGCCGAGCAATTGCCGGACGACTTAAGAAAACAATCGCATCTGATCAAGAACGGTGAAACCGTCGACCTAAATGATATAAAAATCGAGGCCGTACCTATGTATAATCTCCCTGAATCCGCTGACGCATTTCATACAAAAGGAAGGGGAAATGGTTATATTATTACGCTGGGCAACAAACGTATTTATATAAGCGGAGATACTGAAGATATTCCGGAAATGCGTGAGTTAAAGGATATCGACATTGCTTTCCTCTGCATGAACTTACCTTACACCATGACCGTTAAGCAAGCTGCCGAAGCCACCCTTGCATTTAAACCGAAAATGGTCTATCCTTATCACTATAGAGGTCAAAATGGAAAAAGCGACATATTCAGTTATAAGCAGCTCGTAAACGAAAAAGATTCATCTATTAAAGTGATTATACGTGACTGGTATCTTCGTAATCCGTAATTTCATTGCGCTAACCTATCGCTAATGAATAGCTTAGCGCCTTTTTGTCAAAGGCCCTTAAATATTTGCATCAATTGATGGTTATGTCGCTGGGTATGGAACTGTATAAACATCAACCATTCGTAACGTGTAAGAAAGCCATAAGTTGGAAATTCAAAATCTAAACATACGACCCTCAGGTCTTCATTCTGAATAATATCAACGTATCGCTGCTTGTTAAGTTCAAGATCGGTTATCAATTCATCTCTATTAAAAGGTCCATTTTCCGGGTAAATAAAATCCGGCGACTCCATTTTTATCTCAAAGTTTAGGAAAATATCTTGTAAGGATTTCACATATAAGTCCACTTCGCGTACTGGCTTCTCTACATGGCTATCAGGTAAACCGCCAGTAGCCTTAATGACATGATCGGCCACTTGTCCCGCTGTCCATTCACCCATATTCCGTTGGTGATTGATTTCCTGACGATCGAACTTTGAGATCGATTCTATAAACGTGTCGAACGTTTTCTTTAATGAATTCGACAACTTCTTTTTGTCAACTAACATAATCCAATGTGTTTATTACAAAGGTAGGAGGTAATCGGATAGCTAACCGGGTAGAAAAGCGACATTCTAAGGGTAAAAAACGAATATATAGATCGTCTGTTATTACATTGCATCCGTCAAAACAAAAATAATCAGTAAAAAAGTAAATAACATTTGGTAACCATTTGGTTTCTTTTTAAATTTGAAACCAAATGGTTACATATAAATAAACACATGGAAACTAGACGAGATGTATTTCAGGCAATAGCCGATCCTACGAGACGTGCAATTATTCAATTGATAGCTAAACAGCCACTTAATTTGAATACGGTGGCTGACCGTTTTGACATTAGCCGGCCGGCCGTCTCAAAGCATATCCGCATTCTTAGGGAATGTGGCTTGATAACAATTCATCAGAAAGGCAGGGAGCGCTTTTGTAACGCAAATTTGCGTTCATTAAAAGAGGTATCGGAGTGGGTAGAAAAGTATCGTACGTTCTGGAATGATCGCTTGGATACATTAGAGGATCTTTTAAACAACGAGTAGATTATCTGGAAAAAATGAACACGAGCAACGCTCATTAGTCTATGATTTGGATCTAGCTGTCTTCTTATCTAGAACCTATGATATCAAGTTAGGCAGGATGCTCAATTTGTAAAAAAGAATTAAAACAAAAATGATACGAATATGGAAAATTATGGAAAAATCATTGCGCCAGGCACTATTCGCTTTGAGCGTTTACTGCCAGGCCCCATTGAACGTGTATGGGCTTACATTACTGAATCTGATAAAAGAGAAAAGTGGCTGGCCAGCGGCGAAATGGACTTAAAAGTTGGCGGTAAGGTCAATTTACATTTTGTTCACGCCAATCTATCATCCTATCAAGAGACACCTCCCGACAAATATAAGTGCTATGAACACGGCAATAGCTTCAGTGGCACGGTAATTCAGTGTACACCACCCTATCTATTGACTTTTACATGGGGAGATGGTTCGGAAGTGACGTTCGAACTTCACAAACAAGAAGAAAAGATATTATTAGTATTAACCCATCGTCACTTAGAAGCTGTTGAGGCACGCATCAGCGTAGCTAGCGGTTGGCATACCCATCTTGGCATTCTTGTTGCTCGATTGGAAAGACGCGAACCAGCAGGTTTTTGGGGTGTACATAACCAAATGGAAAAGGAGTATACTGAAATATTAACCGAATTATAGATAAAAACGTTATGGAAAATCAAAGAGCGCAAGTTGAAGTCCAGATGCTTATAAGAAGACCTGTTTCAGCAGTTTACCAAGCTTTCATTGATCCGGCTATCACTAAGAACTTTTGGTTTACGAAAGCGAGCGGACCGTTAGAAGTGGGAAAGACTGTTACTTGGGAATGGGAAATGTACAACGTTTCAAGCGATGTTACGGTAAAAGAATTAATTAAAAACGAGAAAATATCCATTGTATGGAACGAGCCCGCAACAACCGTAGATTTTCTTTTTACGGCGATCGATGAAAACAGGACTTACGTTGTTATTAAAAACTACGGATTCCCGCAGACAGGGAACGAATTGGTACAGGCGGTGAATGACAATACAGGCGGTTTCACCACCGTTTTAGATGGACTAAAAGCTTACTTAGAGCACAATATCAATTTAAATTTAATTGCCGATAAATTTCCGAAAGAAATAAGCTCGCATTAAGAAGATACGTATATTGGCGTAAGTGAATTTCTTGCGCCAATATAAATCCGATTGCGGCATCATGCCGATCAACGGTTCTTACATCATCCCCTACCTTCCTTGAAATTTCTTTTTATTTTTACTACATGATTCATGAGAAACTGCTTTTAGTATTGGCTTTATTTTTCGCCATGGCCATGTTGTACTTGTTAAGTCAACGCCTAAAAATTTCCTATCCTATCTTATTAGTTATCGGTGGCTTGGGAATTTGTTTTATTCCCGGCGTACGGGCGATAAGCATCAACCCGGATTTGGTATTTCTGATTTTCTTACCACCTTTGCTTTTCGAAGCAGCATGGTATACCTCTTGGAATGAGTTTTGGAAGTGGAGACGTTCCATTGGTTTACTTGGCTTTGGTTTAGTACTATTCACCTCTCTGGCCGTCGCCTACATTTCTGTTATGACTATCCCTGGCTTCACACTTGCTATGGGTTTTTTATTAGGGGGCATCATTTCACCTCCTGATGCTGTAGCTGCTACCTCCGTATTAAAAGGAGTTACCATGCCTAAAAGAGGTCTTGCTATTCTTGAAGGAGAAAGCCTTGTAAATGATGCAGCATCATTAACGGTATTTCGCTTTGCCTTAGCGGCTGTTCTAACCGGACATTTTATATTGCAGGAAGCCCTTCTGGAATTTGCTACGTTATCGATAATGGGTGTTGTTGTTGGTTTAGCCATTGCTCATATCTTGTACTTCGTGCTTCGCTACTTAGCAAAATCGTCCAATATAACTACACCAATCACATTAATAGCTCCTTACCTCATGTACCTTGTGGCCGAATCCTTTGAGTGGTCGGGCGTCCTAGCCGTGGTAAGTGGCGGTCTGTTCTTGTCTTTTCGATCCAAAGACTTCCTAAACTATCATACGCGGATACAAGCCACCGAAGTATGGGCTACTGTCGGATTTCTCTTAAATGGGTTTGTTTTTATTCTAATTGGCTTAGAACTTCCCGTGATCGTAAATGGATTAGAGGGTTATTCTAAGAAAGAGGCAATTCAATATGCGCTAATTATTAGTGCCGTCGTAATTTTACTCCGTCTTACACTCGTTTATTTAGCTGCTTTTATACCCCGCCTTGTCAGCAAAAGAATACGCGATAAAGAAACAAGCCCCGGCTTTAAATTGCCCTTTGCCATCGGATGGGCAGGCATGCGTGGCGTAGTATCGTTGGCTTCTGCATTAGCTATACCACTTACACTTGAAAATGGTGAAGCTTTTCCTCATCGCAACCTCATTTTATTCATTACTTTTGTAGTCATCCTTATCACCTTGGTTTTCCAAGGACTTACTTTGCCCTTTTTTCTAAAACTTTTAAAGATTGAAGAGATAGATGAATATGTTCCAACGGAAGATCAGTTGGAAGCCATTCGTCTTCAATTGGCCAAATCAAGTATCAAATATCTTGACAGGAAGTATGATCGTGAGATGGAAGAACATCCCACCATCGCACGAATCAAGGAACAGCTACAGCGTAGTATCGACGCCACCGAAAGCTCGTTGCAAGAACAGGAGAAGAAAGAAAAACTGATTTCTGTTCGGATGTTATACAGACGGATCATGTTGGAACTAATCACCCATCGAAGAGAAGGACTTAATAAATTACGTAAAGAGAAAAAGTATGATGATCATGTCATTAGGCAATTGGAACACAATCTAGATTTAGAGGAGTCAAGGCTTATAAAACAATAAGCCTGCAATTTAGTATAGAAAAAAACACAATAATAATGATTACGATCACCACACCCGCCCTGCTGTTTCCAGCTATCAGCCTGATTATGTTAGCGTACACAAATCGCTTTTTAGCGCTCGCCAGCTTAGTGAGAAGTTTACATGCCAAATATCTCGAAAACAATCGAAGTGGTGTCATTCATGGTCAAATAAAAAATCTACGCTACCGATTACGCTTGATTAAATATATGCAGGCCTATGGTGTTTTAAGCTTTGTAGCCTGTGTTGTATGTATGCTATTCATATTTTTGAAATGGTTGTTTTGGGCCGAACTGCTTTTCGGACTCAGTTTAATTTTCTTCACTATATCACTTATTATTTCATTGATTGAAATACAGAAAAGTACAACAGCCCTTGAGCTGGAGTTAAGTAATATGGAAGAAGATAAAGTAAGCCCTTCCTTTGTTGACTATTTGAAGAAAAAATTAGACACAAAAACTAAAGATGTCTGATTACATGAAGCTGTTTACGAGTTGGCATTCCCGTTCTACAATAACGTCCATCACAAACACTGTTTGAATATTACCAACTCCCGGTATTTCGCTTAATGCATCAACATGAAAACGGTGATAGTCCGCCATATTTGATGCAATGACTTTCAGCATAAAATCGAACTCGCCTGAGATATTATAACACTCGATGACCCTTTCTAAGCCAGCAATGGCCTGAACGAAAAGAGCGCCATCCTTTTTGGTGTGCTCTTTTAACGAAACGTAGCAAATGGCTGTTAAACTTTCTCCCAGAGCACGATGATTTAACAAAGCAGTATACCGTTTAATAACCCCGTTCTGTTCCAGGCGTTTTATCCGCTCATGAACGGGCGTAGCACTCAAATGAATCTTATGTGCTATCTCTCGAATTGTCAACTTTGCATTTTCCTGCAAAAGTTTCAATATCTCATAATCCTTTGCATCCAAATTTACCGATGCTTTCGCGCCTTGTTCTTTTTCCATTAAGTAAACGACATATTAAAAGATCAATATTCTATATATAGCAAATAAAACAGAAAATTTACCCAAAAGTAACAATTAAAACAACTTAAAATTTAAAACACATACTTTTGCATCAGAACACCGCTTATGAAAAACAAAAATTCGATTATATTATTTATTGCCTGTTCAGCAGTTTTTCTAGAAGCTTTGGACCTTGCCATCATGAATCTTGCGCTCCCTCTAATACAAAAACACTTTCATCTAAAAGAAGAGCAATCACAATGGCTGCAAACCATTTATGTTCTTCTATACGGCGGATTTCTAATTATAGGCGGTAAGCTCGCGGATATTTGGGGAAGAAAGAAAGTTTTTATGTCCGGTGCTTTGTTATTTCTAATAACCTCTATTGGCGCGGGCAAAGCAAACTCCTTCGAATTCTTGTTTTTTTTTCGGGCCATCCAAGGCTTAGGTGCGGCCCTTCTCATGCCGTCCGCCATGGCAATCATTACAAATACATTTGTAACTGAGGCTGCTAGAAGCAAAGCGCTGGGTATATTCAGTTCGTTCGCTGCCATTGGATCGGGCTGTGGGCTGTCGTTAGGCGGCATCATTGCTTCTTCCTTAGGGTGGCAATGGATCTTTTTTATAAACGTTCCCATTATAAGTATGAGCTTGATCCTAGCCTTTATCATATTGGAATCGGACACCCAAACAACCGATACGATCCCACCGGATTTTTTATCGGGTATCATACTATCTTTTTGCATTGTTCTTCTTTCGTATTTTATACACGCGATTCCAACGCTTATCTACAAACCAATTCAGGTTATTGTATTGCTAAGCTTAATAACTTTAAGCCTAGTGTATTTTATAAAAAGATCCGGACATCACAAAAATCCCTTAATAAACTTTGCACTACTTAAGGGCCGCAATGTACAAATAGGCAATAAAGCAATTTTTCTATTGGGATCTTTTTTTCTCAGCTATTTACTTGTTCTTTCCTTTTATCTACAGGAAATTTTGGGATTTTCAGCTGCCAAGGCGGGCTTACTACTCTTTCCTTTTAGCGTCGGTTCCGCTTTGATATCCAGGTTTCTATTGCCCTGTTTAATCAAACGTTTTAAAATTATTCGTATCGCCAGATTAGGAATGTCATTGATGTTTTTTGGAGCATTACTGTTAATCGTCAGCATGCATTATCAATTATTTGTTTATTTGGTATTTTCGATTGCCTGCGTAACAGGTGCGGGCATGGCCATATCAATCCCCAGCTTAACCGTTATGGCATTAAATCAAATCCCTGTTGACCACCAGGGCGTGGCCTCAGGCGTCAACACTACGTCTTATTTTTTTGGGTCGGGCATTGGTTTATCATTGATATCGTTGATTATGCAATTAAATACGATATTTCCAAGTACAAAGAAGCAGTTGATTGCCTCAATGACACTCCTCTTGCTGCTAGCAGCCCTTGCGGTATTATATCTGCTGAAAAAAGACTTCGCGCAAGATAGAGAGACGGATAGGCTGCGAAAGGTTTAATTTAATTACCCCGAAGCAATTGTACCAGGCCATTGACTGAGCTATTTTCAAAATGCAATTTTCCGTCTAGATGAATATGCTCATCAGCCAACTTTTGAGCACTAAATTCCATTTTTTCAAGACGCTTAAAAGATGGGGGTAACAACGGATAGTTTCCTTGATTCCTCAAACCTTTACTATCTATATATAAATAAAAAAAATCATTAGAAAGATGATCACGATTACTTTGTTGGTATTTTCTGCCCGTGCCAAAGAACAAACGATCAGCTCGGCTTTCGTGCTGAAACTTATAAAAAAGTTGTTTCGGGAGATAATTTGCTAAATGGGGTGATGCTTGAAACGAAAGATAGATTTCGGGGACACGTTCTTTGCGAACTACTCGCTGCTCTACCCTTTCGAAATTGTCATTATAGTCGTAAGTAATAATCGTATCCTGCTGAAGAGTAAGATTCTTTTTCCATTCCAGATCCATATAAGTTCCGTAATAGCGTAATAAGGTATCGACAGGGATGTGATGTTTTTCAAAAAATTTTCGTTGCCGCGCCAATAGCGGCGTAATGTCTGCTGCTAGCCAGAATTTGATTAAGCTATTCGATTCAAATTGCTTTGGATATAAGCGCTTTACACCTTTAACCAAAGCCGTTTTGATATCTCCACTAAGTGATAAGGATCCCCGTCCAAAATCCGCATCTATAATCGAAGCGCCGTTTGTATAGACCAGCTCATGTTGTGTTTTAATTGCTTCGTAAAAAGGCGACTGCTCAACAGTTGTCATGCTCCCCTCCTGCCGGATAAGGCTCCGAAGCAGGTTGAATTTCTCTACCTTGGAAGCCGAGACACAAAGTGCTAATCGGTCTTTTGTGAACATCAAGCATAATTTTCCGTTAAATGCAGTTCCTTGGAAAACAAGTGAATCCACAGTCTGAAGTTTCGAAATACCTAATATGTTTTTCGTATAACATTGAAGTTCATCGAAGTCATCGATACTGAATACCGAGAAAAATGTGGCGTCATCAGGCTCTATCGTAAAGAAAAAGATATTAGCCGGAATATGGAGTCCCGAATCTCCTAAATCAAAAGATTTCTTGTGCTTTTTCTTATCTGAGTCAAAATAATATCCGGGATTTAAAACCGCATTCCAAGCTATTGACCGTAATAATGCATCCACATTTACACGAAACAAAGTGGACGCATTTTTTGGGATGTACTGTTGGTAAGATTGCTTTTGACGATATACCAAATAACCGCAACATGTTAATCCCACGCCAAGAATAGCCAACACACCGATCAGTACTTTTTTCTTCATACCCAAACTTACTAATAAATTAAGGTCTAAAAGCCGTACTTTCGACTACATCCAATATATATTGTAAGGCATTTCTCTTCGAGCCTGGAAGTTCGGCCCGGAAGCTGCCAACCATTTTTTTACCTTTAACACCCTTTGAAGTAAAATAAAAGTCGCCTAAGCCCTGAATTTTGTCTTGTAGCGCCAAGGCTTGTTTGGTGGCGGGTATCTCCAACGAATTAATTGCCTTCACCATTTTTTTACTATTGAAAATAAGAGTAAACTTATTATCGTTCAGCAATTTTTTGTGTTTGGAAGATAAGTCACTTTCATATCGATTGTATTGAATGTTCCGTAAATCATCTAGTGCCGTACCAAAGAATATGATACCGTCCTTTAATAAAACATGAACTTCCAGCGGCCCTTTTAGTCCGCTAATTGTATAAATACCCTCATTCTCCGTCAGTTTGGCCCTAGCAACCCCAAGGGCAAGTGCTTTTTTGAACAGGTTCATATCAGTAGAAGAAAACATAGCCAAAAATGCGGGTATACTCTCTTTTTTAGTCTTTTCAACCTCAACGGAATTATAATCCTCGTCATACTCGTAGGTCGTATATTTCACTTCCTGTTCTTTTATAGCAGTTAAAGCGAAGATACCATCACCCTTAATTGCTTTGCCAATCGCTTTTTCGTCTAGTAAAAGTGAAAATATAGAAGACCCTAGATCTATTTCCTTTTCATATCGACCAAGCAAATTACCGTAATATTGTTGCATTAATATTGGCAGCTCTTTTAAGTAATTCTCTGTATTAATTGCTACTGATGTATAGGCAATGGCATCTTTGCTCAAATATTTAAAGAACCTTTTATTCAGTTTCCGATTATATATCCTACGGTAGGCTTCGGCAAGGTTATTCGAAAGCCCTATGGAGCCATCAAGTGTTGCAGTGTTCTTATCAAAGGTTAAATAAACATTAGCGCTTTCAAAGCCAGTGCCAACTTTTTCAGTCTTTACCCCCAGAAGAGAAGCATAAGCGCTATGCACACCAGGCAGCAAATCTTGATAGAGTTCATTGATATCCCTAAGCCAAAGACTTGCCATTGCATTTTTCCGATACGATTTTTTAAAAGACGGATTACCGAATGCTTCTTGCGATTCGACCAATCGTACAGCCTCCTTATACAGCCATTCTTTCAACAATCTGCTTTTTATCGAATCATCTGCCGCAATACTTGCATAGTAAGCATCGTACATTGAGTTGCGAGCCGCATCAGCTATTTCATGTTCTGCCACAGGTGGGGCCAAATTATAACTGTCTACAGCAGTTGAATCCAAGGGGAAGTCATCTTTATTCAAAGAATCAACAGCGTCCCACTCGACATCCACTGAGTCCATTAAGGGTGCCGGATCAAGCGCAGCTTCATCATATTCATCACTTAATTTTTTATTTACTATTCCGTATTTTTCAGCAGTCTTTTCATCTTCAAAAAAACTGTTTCGCAACTCTCCGCTAAGTAAATAAAGAGTTTGCTCATTCCAGATCAACAATTGTTTTTTTTCGTTAAGATCTAAAATCCACTGACCATTCTGAAGCTTTTGGGGCTGACCAAGAGTTTTCAGGAAGTCTCCCACCTTAGTACTACTCCTAAGGGGGATTGACATACCGTAGTAACGTATACTATCTGTTTTGGTGCTATAAATATATACCTGCGCATTTAGGTTAAAACCTAAATCTTCCAATCCCTGTAGATTGCCATTATTTGTTTTATTCAATTTGGCAATCAGTGCCTGTCCTATTTTCGACCGATTAAATTGATCGATACCTATCAAATCAAAAAAATTGCGCCCATTAATAGTCGCCACTGCGAAAGCGTCTTTCGGAATCCTCGGAGCAAGCCGTTGTGCTATTATATTATGTGAAAAGAATAGGCTTAGAAAGCTCAATAAAAGTTTAGTTCTCTGCATATTTTTGTTCTCAATTATTAACTAATTGTATTTGATTGGTGATATTGGCCCTGCCGTTGATCAAGTCCAATATAGAAGTGTGAAGCATAACCGCTTTCTTTGTACCTGATAGTTTTGCTTGTTTGTTGGTTGATTGCTTAACAACGCTATCAAAACGATAAATACAGGTATATGAAGCATTCTTAAACACCTGCTTATCAGCTTCTTTAAGCTTCATATAAGCACTTTTGGCCTCCTGTGCATAAGTATAGTTGCGGGAAAATAATTGTGTTCTCGTATCGAAATTGTATAAAGACTTTCCAGTGGGTTTTATCTTTAATTTCTCATAAATGATTTTACTGAGATGATTCAGATTATCTACTTTTTCAAAAGAAAAACTGACAAAGGCAATAAAATTCTCAAAATCTACCCGATGCTTAACACTACTTATTCCCGGCGTTTTTTTCAGTATCGCAACGGCTTCGTTTAGATTTCGTTGGATTTGAACCTTATCCGGAACTTTATAACCGTTTATGCTATCCAATAGCATCACAGACGAAAGCTTTGTCTTGCTTTGACTCAAATTTAATGTGACCGTCATATTTCCCGAACCATTTTTATGAACGTTGATCTCTTCAATCACTTCAAAACAAGCACTCAAACTAATTGTGCTAAAAAAAAGCAGCACATATAGGCATCGATTTTTTAAGGTCATTTCTCTTTTTACTATGCAGAACAAAAGTAGAGAAAGGATATGGTTAATAACTAACTGATTTCAGGGATTTCTAAGGTAATTAGGCGTAAAGCGACCTAATTCTCTTGCCTAACTTTATTTACCACACCTCAACGCCTACCCGCTTTAATCACAATTTTCGTAACTTTATAGGATTAAAAGGGGGGCTCATGGCAAAAGTGAAAAATATAATGATCAGAGGTAGTAATAATAGGCCTATTGTTCTTGATATTTTTTTCAACGAATCAAGGCCTTATCAACCCGCCATTATATATGCACATGGTTTCAACGGCTTCAAAGACTGGGGCAACTTCGATCTGATCGCTGAACAATTCCTTGCTTCCGGCTTTACCTTTATAAAGTTTAATTTTTCTCACAATGGCACCTCGCCGGATCAACCGGAGAATTTTGTTGATTTAACTGCTTTTAGTGAAAACAACTACACCAAGCAATTGCATGATCTTGAACAGGTAATAGATTGGGTCCAAAATAACTGCAATCCATATGGACGTTGCATCGACAAAAAAAGCATCGGCTTAATCGGCCATAGTATGGGCGGGAGCATCAGTGTGATCAAGGCGGCAGAAGACGCTCGGATCAAAGCACTCATAACCTGGTCGGCAATTGCCTTCTGTAAAACACCCTGGGGCGATTGGCCAAAAGAAAAAATAAGCGATTGGAAACAAACGGGTGTTGCTTATTATGTAAATGGTCGTACAAGACAAAAAATGCCACTAAATTACCAATTGTATGAGGATTATTTAAATAATGGCACACGATTGGATATTATAAAAGCTGCCTCCTCTATCAATATCCCCTGGATGATTTGTCATGGTACCGAAGATATAAACGTACCTTTAAATCATGCATACAACTTAAAAGAAGCCAATGGCAGAGCGGTTATGGTAACCGTTTCATCCGATCATGTTTTTGGACGAAAACACCCTTGGTATGAAACTATTCAACCAACCCCCATGCAGGACGTGTTGAACCGAAATATTTTATTCTTCAAGCAACACCTTGATAAATAACATCGCATTATGCGCTGAATTTTCTGATTTTCTAGTCTTGAATTTCTACTTTTGAATTTAATTAAACGCGCAAGATTCGGGTTTCGTCACCGGTTGGCTTTGACTACTTTTGAAGAAAATAGATTGTTTATGGAAACGCAACAGCAAATAGATTTTAATAGGATCGCAGCATCCATTGCATTTATCAAGGAACACTTCAAAAGCCAACCGAGTTTGGAACAAATCGCCGAACATGTCCACTTGAGTCCATTCCATTTTCAGCGAATGTTTCAGGATTGGGCAGGAGTTTCGCCTAAAAAATTCATACAATATCTTACGATTGAGCATGCCAAAAATATGCTTAAGGAAAATTGCTCGACGCTATTCGACACTGCATACGAAAGCGGACTTTCAGGTACTGGCCGATTACATGATCTTTTTATAAACATCGAAGGGATGACACCTGGCGAGTATAAAAATGGTGGTGCTTCGCTAACGATCAATTATAGTTTTGCCGAGAGTCCATTTGGTAATATCATCGTGGCTTCTACGCATAAAGGAATCTGTTATATGGCATTTGCAGATGAAGGAAGGGGTATCGGATTTGATACCTTGAGATCTACCTTTCCAAATGCACGCTATCAGCAGCTGGTTGACAATTTCCAGCAGCATGCACTCTTTATTTTTGATCAAGATTGGAGCAAAATAAAAGAGATTAAATTACATTTAAAAGGCACCCCATTCCAGATTAAAGTTTGGGAAACACTTTTGCAAGTTCCCACAGGCACGCTTACTACTTATGCCCAATTGGCTGAACGAACTGGCAACAAGCTAGCTTCACGAGCAGTAGGAAGTGCCGTTGGGGCGAATCCGGTAGCCTTGTTGATACCTTGTCATCGTGTAATTAAATCAACCGGAGACACTGGCAATTATCATTGGGGGAGTTCGAGAAAGCAAGCGATTATTGGTTGGGAAGCTGTTCGGGCGGAACTTCAGGTAGAGAAATAAACCATAGACTATGCATGGAAATTTATTGCCAAAGGATGGAGAAGTTTATTTCTATGAAAATTTCTTCACGCGATCAGAAGAGCATCATCTATTTGATGTACTTAAACAAAAAACAACTTGGCGTCAGGAGCCTGTTAAAATTATGGGTAAAGAGATCTTGCAACCGCGTCTAACGGCTCTTTACGGCGATACCCACAAACCGTATGGTTATTCGGGCATAACGATGAAACCGCAGCAATGGTTTCCTGAACTATTACTTGTGAAAGAGAAGGTGGAAACCTTTTTGAATATTAAATTTAGCACGGTATTGCTTAATTATTATCGAAATGGAACCGATAGCATGGGCTGGCATCGAGATAACGAAAAGTCATTGGGCAAGAATCCAACCATTGCATCCTTAAGCTTTGGAGCATCGCGACCTTTTCTGTTCCGGCATTATCGAGATCGAAAACTACGTGTTAAAATCCATTTATTGCCGGGAAGTCTTCTGGTCATGAAAGGTACCATACAAGATCATTGGCAACATAGCTTACCCAAGGTGCCAAAATTAGTTGAAGCAAGGATTAACCTAACTTTTAGGGCAATTGTAGACAAATGACTTTCGCGTTAACAAGCTAAGGGGAGGGATTTTCCTCCCCTTCGTCTTAATTCCTTAACAAATTTCGGTATCTAAGCAAGGCCTCTACATAATAGTAATCTGCGTAGGTTAAGGGCACATCGATCTCACTCTTATGAGGTATAGAGCCGACACTGTGCATCAAAATAAAACCGCCGTTGCTTCCAATAGGAGCTTTATAGGAATCCGATGAAAGACTGACGAGCATCTTCTCAGCTGCATTTACATACTCCTTCGCCTTGGTATTCTTGACATAAGTGCTCAGCTCCAGTAAGGCTGAAGCGATAATAGCCGCGGCAGAAGCATCACGATACTGCTTATATTGACTGGCATATGGGCTGCTTGCCGGCAAATCAGGCGCATTAAAATCCCAAAAAGGTACGCCATCATCCGGCATATTTGGATGATTTAGGATATATGTTGCGATTTTCTCCGCAAATTGCAAGTATTCCTTCCGTTTGGTTTCCCGATACATCATTGTATAACCATACAAACCCCAAGCTTGCCCACGTGCCCATGCTGATTCATCAAAGGCACCTTGCGCTGTTTTTTTTGCCACGATGTCGCCTGTTTGCGGATTGTAATCTACTACATGATAACAACTCATATCGTTACGATAATGATTTTGCATTGTGGTATTGGCATGGGTAATGGCAATATCTTGATATTTTTTCTCACCGCTAATTTTACTGGCTTGCGTCAGAAATTCGAGGTTCATCATATTATCGATGATTACCGGATAAGTCCACCCCTCCCACGAACGGATTGTTTTAGTAACAGGATTGAAGCGGCTAATTAACGAATTGGCTCCGGTCAAAAGAACGTCCTTGTAAGCACTACGATCCCCGGTAAGGCGTAAAATATTACCAAAACTGCAATAGAGCATAAAGCCTAAATCATGGGTAGTCGTATTGTTTTTTTCCTTTTCCAGTAATTTCAACTTCTGTTTTGCTCTATCCAGGAGTTCCTCGTTACCGCTGTACTCATATAAATACAAAAGTGTACCTGGATAAAATCCCGAGGTCCACCATCCCGTACCGGATGATATTGATTTCCCTGCTTCATAAGTTCGTGGAAGTTTTTCGCTTGGAGTGTTAGAACCTAAATAGTCTATTTGCTTTATCGCTTCATTTAGATTCTTTTCGATAAAGTCTTTTTTAAGAGTGTATTGTGCCTTCGCGACGCTTACCGAAACCGTCACGCAAAACAACAGCATATATCCATTTAAACGATTTTTCATTTTCGCTTTCGTCTTATATTAATAACCTTCATTTTGCGGTAAGAGATTTGCATTTCTACCAATCTCTTCCTGTGGAATAGGCAATAGTTTATGAGATGGTTTTATGTTTTCTCTTTTTTCATAAGCGCCTTCTTTTGTAAAGGCCTCCACAACGATATCCCAACGCTTCAAGTCGTACCAGCGCTTCCATTCAAAGGCTAGCTCTACTCTTCTCTCCTCTCTTACTGCGTCCCTAAATGCTGCTTGATTTAACCCAACCGGGATATCCGTTGGGAAGGTTCTTACCCCGTTAGGTGTGTTACGGGCGCGTTGTCTAACCGCATTCAAATATTCATAAGCCTTTGCGGTGGGTCCACCGTTACTCTCGTTGAGTGACTCTGCAGCCATTAAGAGAATTTCGGCATAACGGAAAATCACATGTTTTATATCTGAGTCGGCCCCCTCTGCATTGGCATTAGCTCCTGGGTATAAACACCATTTAGCCGTATGTATGCGTGGCCATCGCCATTGTTGATAAGGGGTCATCACTCCTTTTATAGGCGTTTCTGTCAAATAGCTCACTTCTTTCCTGTAGTCATTATTATCAAAACTTCCATACATACCTGGAGATGGAACTAAGACGCTCCAACCCAGCATATCCGCGTCGCGAACCCCGGTCATAGGAGCTGTATAATCCTGATTTGTACCATTTTCTCCAGTGATCCCCCCCATAAAATCCACGACCCAGACATGCTCCAATTGATGACCAAGATCGGCTTTCCATAAATCTTGATAGTCATTTACCAAACCATAATGGTATTTACCGGCATCATTAATAACCGCTTCCGCGTGCTCCGCTGCTTTGTCCCATTGCTGCAAAACCATATATACGGAAGATAACAGCGTATGGGCAGCCCCTTTAGTAGCTCTTGACTTAATGTTACCCGGAAAGGCATCGGGTAAATAACTTATACCAAATTCGCAATCGTCTATAATATGCTGATATACTTCACTGGCAGGAGTTTTATTAATATCTTTAATCGTATTCGGATCTGTAACAAATTGCCCTATATAAGGAATATCACCAAACAATTGCACTAAATGATAATAATTTAGGGCTCGCACCATGCGCGCTTCGGCGATAAGTGCATTTTTCTTTCCTTCTTCCATCGGAACATTCGGGATGCCGTCGATTGCGGCATTAGCGGCTCCTATACCCAAATAAGCCAAGCGCCAGACCGCAAGTATATCTTGGTTGCTGGCATCGTGCGTAAAACCATTCAGCTGTATGCGACTGGATTGTGTTCCGATATCCGCAATGTCAATATCATCTCCCAGTAGCTGTAACACCATGGTTAACCGTCTACCATAGAAATTATCGCTACTCAGCAAGGCATAAGATCCCATCACAGCTGCTTCTGCATCCGCTTCGGTGTTAAAATATTGCCCTGGAACTAAAATGCTTACCGGTTCTTCTTCCAACTTAGTGCAAGCGGAAGCAATAAACAATACGAACAAAAAAATATATTTCGAAAACTCTTTCATTGTCTGTTTCTCCATTAACTTAAAATCCAACATTTATACCCAAGGTAACGGATTTGACATTTGGATATCCCATATAGTCAAGTCCGACATTTCGGTTTGAGTCCTGAAAGCTTACTTCCGGATCATAACCTTTATAGTTTGTGACCGTCAATATATTTTGTGCACTAGCATAGATCCTTAGTTTACTCACCTGTAGCTTACCTAGCATAAACTTCGGAAAGTTATAACCCAAGGCTACATTTTTTAACCGCAAGTATGAGCCATCTTCAACCCATCGCGATGAGACCTCTGGATTATTCGAAGCACTTGCCCGAGGAATGTCTGTATTTGTATTGGTAGGCGTCCATCTATTCAATGCATCTTTGGTAGCATTTCCCTTTCCGGCCATCCAATCGAGTTCCATTCGAGTGATGTTTAACATATCATTACCCTGGCTTCCTTGAAAAAAGATATTTAGGTCAAAGTTTTTGTAACGCAGATCGTTATTAAAACCGTAGATGAAATCCGGATGGGGATTACCAATAATGGTACGATCATCCGCATTAATAACACCATTCGGACCTTCGGTTAAGTTATTATTAGCATCACGTCCATAGATATCGCGGTACTTGACATCTCCTGGCTTTTTATTAGGAGCCGCAGAAAAATCATCGCCTTCTTGATACAATCCATCAAATTGCCATCCATAGAAAGCGCCCACTACCTCGCCCACACGAAGAATTTGGGATTCAGTTGACAACATATGACCTGGGATCGTATTATAGCGAATATCTCCTCCAGGTAATTGAAGAATCTTATTGCGATTAAAAGTGATGTTAAAATCACTTGTCCAAGTGAAGTTTTCGCCCTTAACATTGGTTGTATTGAGCGCGAATTCCCAACCTTTATTCTCTACACTTCCAATATTCTGCAGAGAAACCGTATAACCGGAATATATCGGCAGGGGTACTTCGTAAAGCAGATCAACCGTTTTCTTATAATAGTAATCTACAGAGAGATTGATCCGACCATTCAGAAAACCAATATCTAAACCTGCATCTGTTTGCTTGGTAGTTTCCCATGTAAGATTAGGATTCGCGACATTGGTTGGCCGCACCGCCTTAATTGGTGTTCCATTAATAGTCGCAAGCGTTGGAGAAAATCGGGCCAATGACATATAAGAGCCTATTTCGGTGTTTCCGGTTTCTCCATAGCTGGTTCGAATTTTAAGATTTGAAATTGCCTTCACCGATTGCATAAACGGTTCTTGGCTGATATTCCATGCCAAGGCACCGGAAGGGAAAAATGCCCATTTGTTATTGTCACCAAATCGAGATGAGCCGTCGTACCGGCCCGTAACTGTCAGCAAATATTTACCTTTGAAGTTATAATTTATCCTTCCGTAAAAAGAGGACATCACCCAATCTATTAGCTCTGAAGCCGCATTCTGGTAGTTCGAACCCGCTCCTAAATTCCAAAATGAGAAATTGTCAGACACAAAATTCCGATTGCGTGATTCCCACATTTCATTTCTGGAAGATTGATATGAATAACCGCCCATTGCCTCAAGGTTATGGACATCTTGGAAGCTCTTGGTATAGGTTAAGAAGTTTTCGTTGATTACATTTGTGTTCTTGCGGCCTATAATACTTCCAGAACCACCATAGTTACGTCCCTCTACCAAATTTTGCGTCACATAGCTCCCATTCCGTTGATTACTGATCTGGACCCCCAGCGTGCTTCGAAACTTTAATCCCTGTAATAACTCAAGTTCTCCATAGGCATTTCCCTGAAACAAATCGTTTATTTGCTCATTCTTTCTTTCGCGTGCAACTGCTACCGGATTGTCATGAGGGTCGCCCACTTGTTTCAACGTATATTTTCCATTTGCATCGTATACTCCTTGCAGTGGATCAAAGCGTAACGCGCCTGAAATTACACCTGCTCCGGATGTTCCACTACTTGTTTCCTGTGTTCGCACACCGTCAAGGTCATTTCTAATAAAAAAAAGTTTAGTGCCTAAACGAACCCGATCAGATACCTTTATGTCTAAATTAGAAGTTCCCGAAAGCCTTCTAAAGTCAGAATTGATCACTGTACCTTTTTGCCCGTAATGACTAAGTGAGGTATAATAACGGATATTTTCGCTTCCTCCTGAAACCGATAATTGATTATTGATCAATCCTCCGGTTCTAAAAATCAGGTCTTGCCAGTCCGTACCTTCACCATATGACGAAGGGTCTGAATATGGAACATTTGAGTTACCACTGTTTCTGTAAACGTCATTAATGTATTCGGCAAATTCCTGTCCATTCAAAAGGTCGAGTCGTTTACCGATCTTTTGAATGGAGTAAGAATTATTAAAGTCGATAATAGGACGCCCAACCTTTCCCTTTTTGGTCGTTACCATTATAACACCATTAGCCCCTCTAGATCCATAGATAGCAGTTGCTGAGGCATCCTTTAGTACTTCGACAGATTCTACATCTTCGGGAGGGGGCGGCGTTCCTCCGGCAAAACCATCCACTACGTAAAGAGGATCACTACTGGCATTGATCGAAGTCCCCCCTCTAATTCGCACGCGTGGCGCTTTACCGGGCTCTCCATTGACGCTGGATACAGCCACACCGGGCGATCGCCCTTGGAGTGCTTGAGCTGTACCTGCTACGGGAAAAGCCGCTATTTTCTCGGCGGAAACCGAGGAAACCGATCCGGTTAAATCGCTTTTTCGTTGCGTACCATACCCTACTACAACAACTTCATCCAATGCCGCATCTTCAGCTTCGAGTTGGACGTTCACGGTAGTTTGCCCGCTTACAAGCTTTAATTCTTGGCGTTGAAATCCAATATAGGTAACTACCAACGTCGTGTTCGGAGGCGTTTTTAAAGTAAAAAAACCCTGTTCATCTGTTTGAGTTCCTCTTTTATTAAGCCCTTTTATGCTTATAGAAACACCGGCGAGCGCCTTCCCGTTATTGTCGGTGACTTTTCCGGTCAAAGTTACCTCTTCCTGGGCGACAACAGCCCAATTCTTTTTAGAGATAACAATATTCTTCTCGACAATTTTATAACTCAGGCCCTGATTGGCCAAACAAGCGTCTATTGCATGGGTCACCGATACGTTTTCCAAATCGATATTCACTGGCGTTGTATTCTTCAAAACGCTTGCTGTATATAGTACATTATAGCCCGACTGTTTACGTATTTCGTCGAAAACCTCTTGAAGTGAAACATTTTTCTTATGCAGCGTTAGCTTTTGAGCAAAGGCCGTTGCCTTTGCTTCCAATAGACCAATTAAGATCAAGATAAGTGATAACTTCATGATCAATATAGGTTTAAATTTGGCATAGATCTGTCCTTTATGCCATATTACAGCATTTATTTTATACATTTGATTAGGTTAAAGAATTGGTAATTTGATTCTATCTTTAATCTGGCATTCTGCCTGTACTATCAAAGGCGTTGCACCGCCTTTGATAGCTTCTTTTTCCTTTTTATACTTTTGGCTACTTCATTACAATAACTTTCCTCCCTTCTGTTTTAAAATGAACACCTCCGGTTAGCTCGATCGTTTGTAATAATTTTTCTATTCGATCGAATTTGGATACAGTACCAATAAATGTCTCACCTGTCAGGTCACCCTGGTATGTGACATCAACATCATACCATCTGGCAATTGTTTTCATCACTTGTTGGATATCATCACCGTGAAAGACAAAATAACCGTTCTTCCAGGCTAAAGCATCTTCTAGGTTGACATTTTTTAGTGAAATTGCCTTGGTCTGTTTATTTATACGCGCCTGCTGACCAGGGTTGAGAATTTTAGCGGTGGGGGTCCGAGACGAATTATCTTTTGCCGACACCCGTACTTTTCCTTCAACAAGTGTAGTGGTTATTTCTTCCATATCTTCATAAGCACTGATCAGAAAGTTCGTTCCCATCACATGAATAGTAGCATCTACTGTCTGTACTTCGAATGGCATTTCCTTATTTTTAGCAATTTCTAAATAGGCCTCTCCTTCGAGGCGAACTTCCCTTTTTGCACCCTCAAACCGGGTTGGGTAGCTCAAAGAAGAGCTTGGACCTAACCAAACATGTGTACCATCGGGCAACTGAACTTGGAACTGTCCGCCCCGTGGCGTACTAAGTATGTTTTGTTTAATCTCCCCTGTGGCATTCGCTTTTGCCGCATGATAAACTAATTGTCCATCCTTCGTCTTACTAATGGTAATATCCCCCTCTTTAACCGTTTTATTGTCAATGGCCTCCAGATCAACTAGACTACCATCACCCAAAAGCAAAGTCGCTCGGTTGCGTACGGACTTGATTGCATCTTTTTCTGCATAAGTCACAGGTTGTATATGACTCGGTTTTCGGTCATAATAAAAAAGAGCTCCGACACTAAATGTGATTAGAACAATGGCGGCAACTAACCACTTTAATACATCAACCCTCCTCGTGTTATTTGTTGGTTGTTCTTTACCTCCAAGCACTTTATGAATCATTTGGGATGATTCTTCTTCATTAAAGAAAGTTTTTCCATGCTCGAAGCTTAGGCGTGCCTGTAAAAAGAGGTCTTCAACTACCTTTTTAGATGAGTTGTCACTTAGCAACTCATATAATTCCAAGCGTTCTTCTTGCGTAATTTCTTTACGCATCGCCTTATCAAATAAAAAGGTAATTCGTGCTCGACTCATATAGGCGTCTTAAAACGGATATCCGTTTTATTAGTTAGTTTTCTTATAAAGACACCGGCAACATCCATTTATGGATGTCTTATTTAAAAAAAATTAAAAAATAATACAGAACAGTAAATGAAGGTCTTTATAGACTATGAAACCCCAAATCTATGATGTTAAAAAGCATGTATAATAAAGGCAAAATAAAGTGATGTACCTTCACCAACT
>Ga0079224_100001483_pt1 | contig 27088 bp, 24 predicted proteins | sample Stecom2015_FD_80414 | JGI IMG/M metagenome (GOLD analysis project Ga0079224, IMG submission 80414) | Agricultural soil microbial communities from Utah to study Nitrogen management - Steer compost 2015 | ecosystem: Environmental > Terrestrial > Soil > Agricultural land | place: USA: Utah... | reverse complement strand
TGCGAGAGCACGACGGCGATCGCGGCACGCCGGCCGATCTCCAGCGCTTCCTCGACCGATTCCTCCAGCTGCGGGCCCTCATTGCGCAGGTGGGTCGCATAGATGCCGCCGAAGGGCGTCACCGCCTCGGCTACGGCAACGACTTCGTCGGTCGGGGCGGACCGGGCCGGGGGATAGAACAATCCTGTGCTGAGGCCGGAGGCGCCGGCCTGCATCGCTTCGGTCACCCGCACCTTCATCTCGGCGATTTCGGCAGGGGTGGCCGCTCGGTCCAGGGCGTCCATGACACCGACGCGAAGCGTCTGGTGTCCGACCAGAGCGATCACGTTGGTGGCGGCGGGCCGCCGATCGAGCTCGTGCAGATAAGGGTCGAACGAGGGGTACCTGTACCAGGCCGCGTCCCCCAGCAGGTCCAGCGGCGGGGTAGGGCGGGACTCGGTGATCAACGGCGCCAGACTGATGCCGCAGTTGCCGATCACGACCGTCGTGACTCCCTGGCTGACCTTTGGCGCCATGTCGGGATCGCTGAGGAGCATCCGGTCGTCATGTGTGTGGACGTCGATGAAGCCGGGCGAAACCGCCTTGCCGCCCGCGTCGACTATCTCGTCGGCGGTCGCGTCCTTCAAATCGCCGACCTCCGCGATCCGGGCGCCGCGCACCGCGACGTCCGCCACGAACGAAGCCCGGCCGCTGCCGTCGATGACCCGGCCGCCGCGGATGATGAGGTCGAAGCTTGCCATTGCTGCTCCCGCTGTTGCCGGATCCTTCAGGAAGCGAGATTGAGGCTCGCACCCACCTCGATCTCACCATCACGGGTCACGATGGTGTAGATGCCGCAGTCGGCGTGGCCGAAACTCCGTCTCAGCGCCTGCGGCAGGTTCTGATCCCGGACACCGCTGACAGGGTTCACGTTGGTGGCGGCGCAACGGCCGATGCGCGATGTAACCTCCAGACGCGCGTCGCCGATCGCCAGCGTACGGCCGATCCACTCGAACTCCGACCAGGGCGGAGCCTCGATGTAGATGTTGCCGCGGAAACGCCGCTCGTCGAGCGAGGCTCCGACGATTTCCGCGACCGCGCGAACAGTGCCGAGATTGATGATCGAGATATGCGGCTGCGGTGTGTCGGCGAAAGCCTGCCCTTCCTCTCCTTCGGGCTTGGGCGGGATCTCGACCAGACGCGTGGCGCCCCGGAGTTCCTCGCCCGGGACGAGGGCGGACAGGACGGCTTCGAGACGCCGGGCCTCATTGGGCGAGCCCAAGTGGCCGGCGAAAACCTCTTCGCCATCGCGCTCAAGACGGAGGAAGTCCTCTTCCGGTCGGTGCTCGGCGGAAACCGTGACCATGTTTGCGTTGCTGGCGACCTGGAGGAAATTGCCGCGACGGACCCAGTGCGGCTTCCCTTCCTCGAACTCGATGTCACCGTTGCAGACGGCGAAGCGGCGGTCGTGCGCGATCGGACGCCCTGCCGTGAGGGAGATCCGCATCATCGGCTGACCGGGAAGCCCTTTCACCGGATAGCGGTAGAGAGCTTCGATTTTTCCCAAAGACATTACCGCGTCGCCCCTCCTAGGACTGGCGCTCCGCCCTTCTTCTGCGAAGCCGCTCCACCACCTCGCCCGTCATCCGTGTCGGCTCGTCGGGATCGAACGCGCGGGCGAAGTTACGGATGCCCTCCTGAATGGCGTCATTTACCGGCAATGCCTCCCAGAGCCGGACCAGCTCCTTCTGCAGCCGGATGGCGCGCGGTCCGGCCTCGACGATCGCCGCGACCCAGCTCTCGACGGCGTCATCCAGATCTTCCGCGAGCACGACCTTCTCCACGAGGCCCCATTCCACGGCCTCGGCAGCGCTGATGTTCTCACCGGTGTAAACGAGCTGCTTGGTGCGCCCCCAGCCGATCAGCTGCGGGAAGAGAGCGGCCTCGACCACCGAGGGTAACCCGATCTTCACCTCGGGCATGCCGAAGACTGCGCCTTCCGTCGCCACCCGCAAGTCGCAGGCGGCCATCACCTCGACGCCGGCGCCGAGGCAGATCCCGTTGACGCGGGCGATCACCGGCACCGGCAGGTCCCGGATCGACTTGCTCATGGCATGGACGCGGCTGATGAAGGCGCGCGCCGTGTTCCGGTCCAGGCTATTGAGTTCGAACACGTCGGCGCCACCGACAAAGGCGCGTTCGCCCTCGCCTGTGATGACGAGCACACGCAGCTGCTCGTCCTTCGAAAGTTCGGTGACCGCATCGACGAACGCCTCCATAACCACGGACGAGAGGCTGTTCATCCGGGCGGCGTTCGCGATCGACAGATGAGCCACGTGGCCGCTGCTGCCGCGCTCCTCGATCCGGACCTTCACGGGGCCTTCCGCTGATTGAGGCATGGGTACACCTAGAAGAGTGAGTAGGCTCCGTCGATCACGAAGGTGTCGCCCGAGTGATAGGCGCTCGCGTCGCTGACGAGGTAGACGGCGATGCCGCCGAAATCCTCCTTCGTGCCCCAGCGTCCGGCGGGCACGCGCGGCAGCACGGCATTGCGGAACTTGTCCCAGTTGAATGCACTCTCGGTCATCGCCGTCTCGATCCAGCCGGGCAGAATGGCGTTTGCGCGGATCCCGTGGCGGCCGAACTCGACGGCCAACCCGCGCATCATCGAGATGACCGCACCCTTCGTGGCGCCGTAATGCTCGCCGCGCGCCTGCCCCATGATCGCCGCCAGGCTGCTGGTGACGGCGAGCGAGCCGCCCTTGCCGCGTTCCACCATGTGCCTCGCGGCGGAACGCAGGGTGAAGAAGGCGCCGTCGAGATTGACGCTGGTGACGCGGCGCCACTCCTCATAGCTCATGCCGACGAACCCGTCAGGAGCTCGGCGTCGGTCGCTGGAGACACCCGCGTTGGCGAAGCAGGCGTCGAGGTGCCCAAGCTCTGACACCGTCTCTGCGAACCGGTCCAGTACCTCCTGTTCGTCGGCGACATTGCAGCGAAGCGCCACGACCCTGGTACCGAACGCTTCGAGCTCGGCACGAGCCGCTTCGTTCTTTTGCTCGTTCGTGCCCCAGATGCACACATCGGCGCCCGCCTGGGCCACCGCTTCGGCCATGCCCAGACCGATGCCGCTGTTGCCGCCGGTAATGAGGACTTTCTTTCCGGTCAGGTCGAAGGGCGTGTAGGCCATGCTTGCAGAGTCCTTGAACAGGTTCGAATGTGAGAATTCATGTCCGGCAGCAGGGAGCGACGCCGATGCGTTGCCGTGCAGTGCCGAGAAGCCGTTCGAATGCCAACCCCGCGGCAATAACCCGCTCGTCTTCCCAGAGAGGTGCGAGAACCTGGAGGCCTACGGGCATTCCGGCAGCGTCGAGTGCAACCGGCATGCTCAGCCCGCAGAGGCGAAGCAGATTGCCGGGGAAGGTGTTGCGCAGGATCGCCATGTTGTGGCGCGCGTATGCAGTGGCGTCCTCCACCTCAGTCACAGCCGGCGGCGTGATGGCGATCGTTGGCGTGAGGAGCACGTCCACTACCGCCAACCGCTCCGCCGCGGACCGGGCGAGCTCTTCCAGCCGATTCCTGCGGGCGAGGTAGTCGATCGCCGTCAGAGACTGTGCCGCCTCGAACCGAGCCGCCACCCTCGGGTCCAGCGTCTGCTGCCAGGGCTCCAGCTCAGTGGAGATGAAGGCAGCGAACTCGGGCCCCGCCAGACCGCCGACGGAGAAGATCTCCTGCGCCTCCAGCAGTTCCGGCACTTCGATGCGCTCGACCTTGAGCCCGCCGCGCTCCAGCTCCGCGATCGCCGCCTGCACGCCCTCCACAATGCCCGGACTGCAATCCTCGAAAAACCAGTCGCACACGCCGGCGCGAAGATCGCCTGGCGACTGCGCCATGAGCTGGGCGGCCGCGACGTCGGCGGGCTCCTCTATGAAGGGGTCGATCGCGGCGAAAGCGATCGCCGCGTCTGCAACCGTGCGGGTCAGGATCCCGGCACTGTCGAAAGTCGGGCTGAGGGGAACGATGCCTGTCGTGTCCCAACGGCCGACGCTCGTCTTGATGCCGACCGAGCCTGTCAGGCTCGCCGGGATACGCACGGAACCGGCTGTGTCGGTACCGAGAGCAAGCACGGCCGTGCCCTCATGAAGGCTGACACCGGCGCCACTGCTGGAGCCGCCCGGTACCCGGTGCGTTTCCCGATCCCACGGGTTTCGAGGCGCGCCCCAATGGGCGTTGGTGCCGACGCCGCCGAAGGCGAACTCGACGGTGTGCGTCTTGCCGGTTACGACGGCAAGGTTATGACGGACCGCCGCAACGACCTCGCCCTCCATCTCCCACTTCACCGGAAGCTGGCGCGGCGTGCCCGCGAATGTGGGGTACCCCGAGACGCCGTAGAGATCCTTGATTGAGACCGGCAGGCCCTGAAGTGGCCCGAGATCGACGCCGGCATCGAACGCGGCGTCGGCTGCAGCAGCCTGCCGGCGCAGACGATCCTCGTCCCAGGTCTTGTAGGCCCCGAGCGTGCCTTCGAGACGGTCATGATTCGCGATGACCCGCTCTGCGATATCCTGCGCCGTCGTCTCACGGTCACGCAGAGCGTCGGCGAGCTCGCCCAGCGAACATTCGATCGGATCGAAGTCGGTCATGATTCCATCCGCAGCGACGGTCGGTTCTCGCACACAGCTTTCGCTTGCCCGAAACAGACCATACATGAGGCTCCATCGGAAGACATCCGTCTGCAGATGGCCGGTTAGCTCCACGGAGTGCTGACGTGACGAACGCGAGTTCGGGACCCGTCGTCGGGCGGCGGCAGTTTGGGAGCATGTTGCTGGGGGCGAGCGCGACTCTCGGCACTGCGTCCGGCCTCGGGCTCTGGCGACCGGCCGCTGGTGCCAGCCTGATTCCTGCAGTGGTGGTGAACCAGGTTGGATATCGCCCGGAGTTGCCGAAGCGGGCGCTTCTGATCGGCGCCGAGCTGATCCACGAAGCGCAGCTGGTCGACGTGAACCGCGGCACGACGGTGGCAGAGATCGTCCCGCAGCGGCGTCCGACGAGGACACCCTCCGGCGATCCCGTAGCGGTCCTGGATTTCAGTGAGCATGCCCACCCAGGCAGATACGTTATCCGGGCGGGGCAATGGCAATCCTATACCTTCGCGATCGAACGGTCGGTGTGGGAGCTCCCCATGGTGCTGCTCCTGCGCTCGTTCTATCTGCAGCGCTGCGGCGTCGCGGTCAGGGATAACATCAGCGGCCTCTCGCATGGTCCCTGCCACCGCGACGACGCGTACGTGCGCCATGGCGACGCGCACCACACGGTCGGAGAGCGTCTAGATCTCGCCGGCGGCTGGCACGATGCTGGTGATTTCGGAAAGTATGTGGGACCGACCGCGGTCACGCTCGGCCGGCTGCTGACCCTGCTCGAGCAGCACGGCGAACTTTTCACAGACGGACAGCTGGTCATTCCGGAGAGCGGCGACGGTCGACCGGATGTCCTCAGCGAGGCCGCTGTAGGTCTAGACTGGCTGCTCGCGATGCAGCGTCCCGACGGAGCCTTCTATCGAAAGGTCGCCGGCGAGTCATGGCCCGGTATGGTGATGCCGGAGGCCGATGGCCAGCGCCGATACGCCTACGGGCCCGCGACCTCGGACACCGCCAAGGCGACTGCCGCCCTGGCGCTCGGAGCCCGGCTGTGGCGGCCCTTCGATGCTGGTCGTGCGGAGCGATATCTCGCCGCCGCCGAGCGCGGTTGGCGCCATTTGAAGACGGTTCCGGAGCAGGTCGTCGACGACCGTGCGGGCGACGACGCCGGCTCAGGCAGGTATCTCTTCTCGGAGATAGACGACGAGGTGACCCTGACGCACGATCGGGATGACAGGGCGTGGGCGGCGGCAGAGCTCTACCTGACGACGCGGCAGGACAGCTATGAGGAGGCCTTCGAGCAGCTCGTGGCGCGGATGGACTACGGCCTGTTCGAGTGGAAGGACCCGTCACCCCTTGGTCTCGCCAATTATCTGTTCGCGTCCGGCCTCGGCGACGCTCGGGGTCTGAAGGAGCGGATTGGAGGCAAGCTGATTCGGCGGGCGAACCAGCTTCTCGAACGGGTAGAGGCGAGTAGTTACGGGATTGCGCTCGACGAGTTCAAATGGGGCTCGAACAAGATGGCGGCAGAAGAGGGAATCACCCTCGCTCTCGCCTACCGGCTGACGCAACGCTCCGAATACCTCGTCGCTGCCGTCGGACAGCTCGATTATCTGCTCGGTCGTAACCATTTCAACAAGAGCTTTGTGACCGGCGTGGGGGCCGATCCGGTAATGAACATGCATCATCGCCTTGCGGTGGCGAGTGGCAGGCCGTTGCCGGGCTTCCTCGTCGGAGGTCCGAACGACGGTGCCCAGTCCGGCATCGCACCGAAAGGACGTGGTCCGCTCAGCTACGCCGACGATGCCGGTTCCTACGCCACAAATGAGAGCGCGATCGACTACAACGCATCCCTGCTGGGGCTGATCGGCGAACTGGCGACGGTGCGGCCGGTCTGAGCTTTGCTTGTCGTAAAGGTTGGTAAGGATTGCGTGGTAGGGTTCAGAGAGGTGTGCGAGAGCCGGCCATATGGATAGACGGCAATGAAGGATAGTGAAGGCGGCTCCGGGGGCGACTTGGAGGAGAGCGCGTCGCAGGACAGTCGAACGAGAAGCATCCGCACGCGTCTGCGGGCGGTGCGGCACGTCTTCAATACACGACTGCGCGCTTATTTCATCGCCGGCGTTCTCGTAACGGCGCCAATCACCATCACCGTCTGGCTGGCTTGGGAGATCGTCGGCTTCTTCGACGCGCAGGTGCAGTCGCTGCTGCCGGCGCGGTACAATCCCGAGCACTATCTGCCATTCACGATACCGGGCATCGGGCTCCTGGTATTCATCACTGCGGTAACCTTGATCGGTGCGCTCACCGCTGGTCTGATCGGGCGCACGGCGCTCTCGCTGGGCGAGCGCGTGCTGGCGAAGATGCCGGTAATCCGGACTGTTTACGGCGCACTGAAGCAGATCTTCGAGACGGTTCTGGCCCACAAGTCGGAAGCGTTCCGCCAAGTGGTCCTGTTCGAGTACCCTAGGCGCGGAATCTGGTGCATGGGCTTCGTCAGCGGTCGGACCGAGGGCGAAGTGCAGAACCTGACGGAGGACGAGGTCGTCAACGTCTTCCTCCCGACCACGCCGAACCCGACCTCGGGCTTTCTGCTGTTCGTCCCGAAAAAGGACTTGGTCATCCTCGACATGAGTGTCGAGGACGGGATCAAGATGGTGGTATCCGGTGGCATCGTGACGCCGCCAGATCGTCGTTCCGAACAGCAGAAGGCTCAGCCGAGATTCCCGCTGCGCGACACGATCGGTCGCGCGGTAGCCGACGAGGAGGCGGCCGTCGCACGTGCCGCCGACCGTCAGCCGGAGCGGATATAGCGGATGGCAGCGTCGCGTCCGAACAGGTAGAGAAGCGTCTTCAGCGCCTCCCCCTGGGGAGAGGTCAAATCTGGATCCCGCTCCAGCACGAGCTTTGCGAATTGCTGCGCGTCGGCGAGAAGGTCGGCGTGGTGAGTGAGATCAGCGAGGCGCATGGCCGGTAAGCCACTTTGCCGCGTGCCCAGCACCTCACCGGCGCCACGCAGCCTCAGGTCCTCCTCGGCGATCGTGAAGCCATCGTCGGTTCTTCTCATGGTGTCGAGACGGGCGCGTGCCGTGTCGTTGAGGGGCGCCGCGTAGAGCAGCAGGCAGGTCGAGCGCCAGGCGCCCCGTCCGACACGGCCACGGAGTTGGTGAAGCTGGGCGAGGCCGAAGCGCTCCGCATGCTCGATCACCATCACCGTCGCCTCGGGGACATCCACCCCGACCTCGATCACCGTGGTCGAGACCAGTATCTCGATCTCGCCAGCGGCGAATGCCGCCATCACCGCATCTTTTTCGGCGGCCTTGAGTCGCCCGTGGACGAGCCCTACGCGTCCGGGGAATCGGGCCGCGAGGTCGCGGTAGCGGGCTTCCGCGGCCGCCGCATCGACCTGCTCGGACTCTTCGACCAGCGGACAGACCCAGTAGACCCTGGCTCCGCTCTCCAGGGCACGGGAGAGGCTGGCGACAACCTCCTCGATACGGGAAAGCGGGATCGTTCGCGTGTCGATCGGCTGTCTCCCGGCAGGCTTTTCGCGAAGAGCTGAATGGTCCAGGTCGCCGTATGCGGTGAGCGTCAGGGTGCGCGGGATCGGTGTCGCCGTCATAACCAGAACATGCGTGCGCTGACCCTTCTCGGCGAGCCGCACCCGCTGATCCACCCCGAAGCGGTGTTGCTCGTCCACGACCGCGAGGGCCAGGTCGTGGAACACCACCTCGTCCTGAAACAAGGCGTGGGTGCCGACCACCACGCGGGCGGAACCGTCGGCGATACGGGCGAGGATCTCTCGCCGGGACTTGCCCTTCTCGCGCCCGGTGAGGAGGGCAACCTCGATCCCGACAGCCGAAGCCAGCCGCTCGATCGTGAACAGATGCTGCCTTGCGAGAATTTCGGTGGGGGCCATCAGCGCAGCCTGTGCCCCTGCCTCGATCACATCCGCCATCGCGAGGAAGGCGACGACGGTCTTGCCGCTTCCGACGTCACCCTGGAGCAGGCGAAGCATCCGCTTTCCGCTGGCCAGATCGCCCGCAAACTCCGCAAGCGCCTGACGTTGGGATCGCGTGAGCTGGAAAGGCAGAACTGCCTCCGCAGCTTGCCGCAATCTTCCGCCGGAAGGGAACGCGCGCGCCGCCTGCCGTCGCTGCCGGGCGCGTATGATGGCCAATGCAAGCTGGCTCGCCACCAACTCGTCGAAGGCGAGCCGCATCCGGGCAGAGCTCTCGGGAAGGAGATCATCCGAGGAGTTCGGGGCATGCACCCGCGAAAGCGCCTCTCGCCAGGATGGCCACCGCCTGCCGCTCCGGATCGAACCATCGATCCACTCGGGCAGCTCCGGTGCCCGATCTATGGCGGCCATGATAGCGCGGCGAAGCACCTTCGGGCTCAGCCCCGCCGTCAGCGGATAGACCGGCTCGACTGTCATGCGCTCGTCGAATTCTTCGGGAGGAACGACGTGGTCGGGGTGGGTGATCTGCCGTTCGCCGTGAAATGTCTCGAGAGTGCCGCTGACGATCCGGGTGCTGCCCGGGGGGAGCAGCTTCATCAGGTAGTCCGGACGGGCATGGAAGAAGACGAGGTGGAGGAATCCGGTTTCGTCGGCACAGCGCACGCGATAGGGAAAGCGGCGCGCGGACGGCGGCAAGTGAGCTTCCACCTGCAGTGTAAGGGTGGCGATGCGGCCGGGCTCGGCCTCCGAAACTTTCGGGCGGAACCGGCGATCTATAAGTCCGGTCGGGATGTGCCAGCAGAGATCGACGACGAGAGGCCCGGCCACCTTCTCGATCAGCTTCGCCACTCTGGCGCCGACGCCAGGCAGAGCCGTGACCGGAGCGAAAAGCGGGTACAGGATTTCGGGACGCACGCGGTTCCGCCTATGGTCTTGCGGGCTCGAGCGGACTGCTGACATGCCGTTGGGACGGGCCTATATCGTACGCAGCCGAGAGGGAGAAGGGCAATGACGCACTCGATCGAGGTCCGGCGGAAGCGGCTGCGATTCCGAAGCTGGCATCGCGGAACCAAGGAGGCGGATCTCATATTGGGCCGCTTCGCCGATACATATCTGGATACCTTCGACGAGGAGCAACTCGACGTCTACGAGTGGCTCCTGGATCAGAGCGATCCCGACATCTACGACTGGATCACCGGCCGCACCCCAGTTCCCGCGGTCTTCGATCACCACGTTACGCGTTTGCTTTCCTCTTTCAAGGTAACGGTCTAGCTCCTTGATACCTCTGGACGACACTCTCGCAAAACCGGGCCGACACGCTCTCGTCGGTGCCCCGGACGGTTACGACGCGAAAGCCGTTGCCGACCTGATATCCACCGGCGGCGCCGGCTGCATCCTCTTCGTCGCACGGGACGAGGAGCGGATGCAGCGCATGCGCGAGTCGCTGGCGTTCTACGCTCCCGACGTGAAGCCGATGCTCTTTCCCGCGTGGGATTGTCTGCCCTACGATCGGGTGTCCCCACACCCGGATGTGGTGAGCCGCCGGATCGACGCTCTGACGCGGCTCGCTGATGCCGACCATCTCCCGAAGCTCGTGCTAACGACCGTCAATGCACTGGTTCAGCGGGTGCCGCCGCGCGACGTCTTCCGTGGGGTGCGTTTCCGTGTCGAGGTGGGCGGCCGGCTGGATATGGATGCGCTGACCGGCTTCCTCGCCGAGAACGGCTACTCTCGCACCGATACGGTGATGGAGGCCGGCGAATACGCGGTGCGCGGTGGGATCGTCGACCTTTTCCCTCCCGGGACGGAGGAGCCGCTTCGGATTGACCTTTTCGGCGACGATGTCGAAGGCATCCGGACGTTCGATCCCTTAAGCCAGCGGACGACCGGGAAGCGCAAAACGATCGACCTCAAGCCGGTCAGTGAGGTCTTCCTCGATGAGGCTTCGATCGAACGATTCCGCTCGGGCTACAGGGGCCTCTTCGGAGCCGTGGCGGGCGAGGATCCGCTTTACGAAGCGATCAGCGCCGGCCGGCGCCACGCCGGGATGGAGCACTGGCTCGCGCTGTTCCACGAGCGGTTGGAGACCTTGTTCGACTATCTGCCGGAAGCTGCGGTGCTCCTCGACAAGGCGGCGGAGGAGGCGAGGGACGCGCGGCTAGAGTTGATCGCGGAGCATTACGCCTCGAGGCTGGCACTCCAGGGCTCGGACGTATCCGGCGGTGGCGGATCTTACCGTCCGGTGCCGCCGGACCGCTTGTATCTGGACGCTGACGGTTGGGAAGCCGGCCTTGCCGAGCGTCCCGTTGCAGCGCTGGCCGAGTTCGAGAGCGATCCGTCCGACAATAACGTGGTCGATGCTGGTGGGCGGCGAACACTGGACTTCGCCGACGTCCGCGCCCGGCCAGATGTCAATTTGTACGAAGCCGTAGGCGAAAGGCTCGCGCAGGCGCGAGGCGATGGCCGTCGCCCGATCGTCGCAGCCTACACCGCCGGTTCGCGCGACCGGCTCGGCATGCTGCTTCAGGAGCACGGCGTCGGCCCACTCCAGCAGGTGTCCACCTGGGCGGAGGTGGCGGCCCTGCCGGCCGAGACGATTGGCCTGGCAGTCCTTGAGCTGGAGCACGGCTACTCCGGGCCCGACCACATTGTCGTCGCCGAACAGGATATTCTCGGCGAGCGGCTCGGCCGCAGGACGCGCAGCAGACGTCGTGCCGAGCAATTCCTGACAGAGGCGACCCAGCTCTCGGAAGGAGATCTGGTCGTCCATGTCGAGCACGGCATCGGCCGCTACGAGGGGCTGGAGACGCTGTCGGTCGGCGGCGCACCGCATGACTGCCTGCGCCTGGTTTACCATGGCGGCGACAAGCTCTATGTGCCGGTCGAGAACATCGAGGTGCTCTCGCGCTTTGGCTCCGACGAGAGCAGCGCGCAGCTCGACCGGCTTGGCGGCGTCCAGTGGCAGGCGCGGAAGGCCCGGCTGAAGAAGCGCATCCGCGAGATGGCGGACCAGCTCATCGCTATCGCCGCGCAGCGGACGCTGAAATCGGCCGAAATCTATCACCCGCCCGAAGGCGCCTACGACGAGTTCTGCGCCCGTTTCCCTTATTCCGAGACCGAGGACCAGCTTCGCGCGATCGAAGACGTCGTCGACGACCTAGCCGCCGGCCGGCCGATGGACCGCCTCGTCTGCGGCGACGTCGGTTTCGGCAAGACCGAGGTGGCGCTGCGTGCGGCGTTCGTCGCGGCGATGTCCGGGATGCAGGTGGCGGTGGTGGTGCCGACGACATTACTCGCCCGTCAGCATTTCCAGACCTTCCGGGAGCGTTTCGCAGGCCTTCCGGTGCGGATCGGTTTGCTGTCCCGCATGGTGACGGGCAAAGAAGCGAGCGCCGTCAAGGCGGGGCTTGCCGACGGCACCATCGACATCGTCATCGGCACGCACGCCGTTCTGGCGAAGAGCATCAGGATCAAACGGCTCGGCTTGCTCATCATCGACGAGGAACAGCATTTCGGCGTCGCACACAAGGAACGACTGAAGCAGCTTCGCACCGATGTGCACGTGCTGACCCTCAGCGCCACCCCGATCCCGCGCACGCTGCAGATGGCGCTCTCCGGCGTGCGGGAGCTCAGCCTAATCGCCACGCCGCCTGTAGACCGGCTCGCGGTGCGTACCTTCGTCACCCCATACGATCCGCTTACCGTGCGAGAGGCGATCGTGCGCGAGCGGTTCCGCGGCGGGCAAACCTTCTATGTCTGCCCGCGCGTGAAGGATCTGCCGGAAGTCGTGGACGAGGTTAAGAAGCTCGTTCCGGATGCGAAGATCGCGGTCGCACATGGGGGCATGGCATCGGGCGACCTCGAAGAGGTCATGTCCTCCTTCTACGACCGGAAATTCGACGTGCTGGTGTCGACCAACATTGTCGAATCCGGCCTCGATATCCCGACTGCCAACACGCTAATCGTGCACAGGGCGGATATGTTCGGGCTCGCCCAGCTCTATCAGCTTCGGGGACGGATCGGTCGGGGCAAGGTGAGGGCTTATGCCTATCTCACGTTGCCGCCGCGCAAGATGCCGACGAAGGCGGCGGAGAAGCGGTTGCACATCATGCAGGCGCTGGACTCGCTCGGCGCCGGTTTCACTCTCGCCAGTCACGACCTGGACATTCGCGGGGCAGGCAATCTGCTCGGCGACGAGCAGTCCGGCCACATCAAGGAGGTCGGTATCGAGCTCTACCAGCAGATGCTCGAGGATGCGGTCGCGGAGGCGAAGGCGGGCGGCGTCGAAGTCGAGACCGAGGACGCCTGGAGTCCACAGATCAATATCGGCACACCAGTCTTGATTCCCGAAACCTATGTGCCGGAACTCAGCATCCGCCTCGGGCTCTATCGACGGATTGCCTCGCTGGAGGACCGTAAGGAAATCGACGCTCTCGCCGCCGAACTCATCGACCGGTTCGGGCCTCTCCCGGAGGAGGTGTCGAACTTGCTCGATATCGTGGCGATCAAGCGACTCTGCCGCGCCGCCGGCATCGACCGCGTGGATGCAGGACCGAAGGGCGTGGTGATCGGCTTCCACAAGGACACTTTCGGCAACCCCGCCGGGCTTGTCGCCTATATCGCCCGTCAGAAGGGGACCGCGAAGGTCCGTCCCGACCAGCGCCTGGTCCTCCAGCGGAACTGGGACACCCCCAAGGCTCGCCTGGAGGGGGTTCAGAAAATCCTGAAGAGCCTCCGCTCCATCGCCACGCAGGATCAGTCCGGTTCCGCTGATGCCCGTGTTGCGGCGGCGCGCTGAGGTTCAGGCAGAGGTGTTGTCGAGCGCGGGTGCGGTGCTCGCCACCAGGTCGAACAGGGGATAGAAGTACTCCGGCTCCTGCGCGCCCGAGATGGCATATGCTCCATCGACGATGAAGCAGGGGACGCCTTGGATGCCCATACCACGCGCGGCCGCGTCCTCTCGGGCTGCAGCTTCGACGCCTGCGTCGCCTTCCAGGCACCGTCGCGCCTCCTCGGGGTCGAGACCTGCGTCTTCGGCGAGTTCGACGAGCGTTTCGGGATCGCCGATGTCACGGCCTTCGATGAAGTAACCGTTGAACAGGGCCTCGACCATCTCGTCCTGCAGTCCTGCGTCCGATGCATGCGCAATCATTCGATGCGAACGGAGCGTGTTCGGCGTGCGCGGGATCAGGTCGAAACGGAATTCGATGCCTTCCGAGGCTCCGACCCGCCGTATCGTTTCGTAGATGCGCCCGGCATCGGTGGAGCCGAACTTTGCCTTCAGATACTCGCCGCGGGGCATGCCTGTTGCTGGCATCCAAGGATTGAGCTGGAAGGCACGCCAACGAATCGTCACCTTCAGCTCTGGCCGGGCGGCGAGCGCCCGCTCCAGCCGCCGCTTACCGATGAAGCACCAAGGACAGATGGTGTCCGAATAAATGTCGATATGCATTGGCTGGCACCCCGTCCGACCCGATCTCCGAGAGGCTAGTGCGATCTGCGAGAACGTCAAAGCGGCACAGGGCTCAGTCTTTATGGGCTCAGCCTTTACGTGTAGACGCATGGGCAAACTCCTCTGATCGGGCGAGGGGTGCCCGTGAGCCTCAGGAGGTTATGCTGATGGATCTGTTCGAGCTTGGCGGCAAGACAGCCCTCGTGACGGGCGCCTCGCGAGGACTCGGACGCCAGTTTGCGCACACGCTGGCGCGGGCGGGTGCCGACCTCGTGCTCGCCGCGCGCGACCGCGAGAAGCTGGAAGCGGTGGCGGAAGAGATTCGCCTCATGGGCCGCCGGGCGTTCACGGTCGTGATGGATGTAACCGATCGCGCGATGGTAGTCGACGGGGTCAAGGCGGCCGAGGAAGCCGCGGGCCCGCTGCGGATTCTGGTAAACAATTCTGGGATCGCGATCACAAAGCGTCTGCTCGAGGTCGAAGAGGACGACTGGCGTGAGGTGATCGACACCAACCTGACCGGCGCCTGGTTCGTCGCCCAGGAGGTGGCGAGGGCGATGGCCGCGCACGGCGAGGGCGGCAGCATCGTCAATATCGCGTCGCTGCTCGGCGTGCGGACGCTGCCCGGTGTCGTCGGCTACAATGCCGCGAAGGCCGGGCTGATCCATCTGACGCGGGTGATGGCCATGGACTTGGCCCGACACTCGATCCGCGTAAACGCCCTTGCGCCGGGCTATTTCGCGACCGAGATGAACCAGGCCTTCTTCGAAAGCGAGCCCGGCAAGGCCATGATCCGCCGTATCCCGCAACGGCGGCTAGGGCAGGAGGGCGATCTCGACGGGCCGCTTCTGCTGCTCGCCTCCGATGCGGGACGTTACGTGACAGGCCAGACCTTGCTGGTCGACGGCGGTCACTCCGTCGCCAGCATCTGACGGCTAGTTGTCGCCGCCGGCGCCCAGAATTGCCACGGCTTCGATCTCGACCAGGAGCTCGGGCGCGGCGAGGGCGCTGACCTCCACCAGGGTCGAGACGGGGAAGTCACCCGAGAACACTTCCCGTCGAGCCTTCCAGACCTCTTCTCGCTGCGTGATGTCGGTAACGAAGATGTTCACCTTCACCACATCGTTCATCTTGCCGCCGGCAGCACCGATCAGGTGCTTGATCTTGGCGAAGATGGCACGTGCCTGGGCATACATGCTGTCGCCGCCTACGACCTCGGTGCCGGTTCGGGCCGTGAGGCCGGCGATAAAAACCTGGTTGCCCACGACCAGACAGTTCGACCAGGTTTCCGGCGGCGGCTCCGGCACTTGCGGGCTGGTGACGCGTTGCTTCATCCGTTCCTCCCGATCGAATTGAACATTCTCATATGACGAAACCCGACTATGCTCCCGCGCGCTTCCGATCGGAAGCCCGATCCGAGGGACCCTCGATGCCGATCATCAGCGCGACGAACCTGCAGAAGCGTTACGGCGCGCTCGAAGCGGTGCGGGGCGTCAGCTTCGAGATCGAAAGCGGGGCCTGCGTCGGCCTGTTGGGCCCGAATGGCGCCGGCAAGACGACGACGATGCGCATGCTGATGGGCCTGACCAGGCTCAGCGGCGGAGAGTTGAAACTGTTCGGGCGCCCGGTGGACGGTGTGGCGCGTGAGCGCCGGGCACGCATCGGCCTCGTGCCGCAGGACGATAATCTCGATCCCGACTTGTCGGTCAGCCAGAACCTGCACATCTACGGACGCTATTTCTGCGTGCCCGAAGCCGAGCTATCGAAGCGGGTGCCGCAGCTCCTGGCGTTCATGCAGCTGGAGGAGCGCGGCGACAGCCGGGTGATGCAGCTCTCGGGCGGGATGAAGCGTCGGTTGACGATCGCGCGCTCGCTTATCGCGAATCCCGACCTGATCATCCTCGACGAGCCGACGACGGGGCTCGACCCTCAGGCGAGGGTGCTGATCTGGCGGCGGCTGCTCGACCTCAAGCGCGAGGGCAAGACGCTCCTCCTCACCACCCACTATATGGACGAGGCGCAGCGCCTCTGTGACCGCATCATCATCATAGACGGAGGTGAGATTCTCGCCGAAGGAGCTCCCACGGATCTGATCGACCGTTTCGTGAAGGGGCACGTGTTCGAGGTGCAGAAGCCGATCCCCGACGGGCTTCTGGTCGGGCCAGCGGAGTATGAAGATATCGGTGATTCCATCCTTTTCTATACGGCCACGCCCTCTCAGTTCGCGGGCGGTCTGCCGGCGGGGGCGACCTACATCCACCGAGCAGCCAACCTGGAGGACGTGTTCCTGCGTCTCACCGGTCGCAGTCTGAGGGAGGGGTGATGCTTCGGACGCAACCGTTCAATCGCTACACCTGGGCTGTCTGGCGGCGGCAGGCACTCGTCTGGCGCCAGCTAATCTGGTCGTCCATGGCGACGAACGTCGCGAACCCGCTCCTCTTCCTCTTCGCCTTCGGCTACGGGCTCGGGGCGGTGATCGACCGGATCGCCGGGCTCTCCTACCTCGAGTTCGTCGTGCCGGGCATGATGGCCTATTCCGCCATGTTCGCCTCCAGCTTCGAGACCACGATCAGCGCCTATGCGCGCTTTGACCTGCAGCGTACGTGGGATGCGATACTGGCGACACCCGTGGCGCTGTCGGAGCTTCTTCTGGGCGAGACGGTCTGGGCGGCCACCAAGGGCATGCTTTCCGCGATCAGCGTTCTCGTCGTCGGCTGGATTTGGGGCGGGGTGCCGTCGACCGGCGGCGCACTCCTCAGTCTTCCTGTCGTCGCGCTCGCCTGCCTCTGCTTCGCCGCCTGCGGCCTGGCGGCCACCGCGCACGCGAGATCGTGGGAGTTCTTCAGCTATTTCTTCACCTTCTGGGTCACGCCGATGTTCATCTTCTGCGGGACCTTCTTCGAGATCGATCGTTTTCCGAGCTTCGTGCAGTGGCTGGCGTGGCTGCTGCCGATGTCGCACACCATCGCTATTGTCCGCCCGCTCATGACGGGACTGCCGCTCGACGAAGGAATGGCGGTGATTCATATCGCCTATCTGCTCGCCCTGACCATCGCGGCATTTCTTCTTTCGGTGCACAGGATCGGCCGTCGTATGTTCGACTGACATGCAGACCGATAAGAAGCAGGAGATCCTCCAGGATGGCCGACAAGAAACCCGCTCTCAGTCTGATCGCCACGCCGGGGCGGCGAAAGGCGATGTTCGAGGTCGCGCGCGAGGCGGAGCGCCGTGGCTATGCTGGCATCTACGTTCCGAGCCCCTTTGCCGGCTTTGCGTTCTGCCAGGCACTCGCGCACGAGACGAAGACGATACCGTTCGGCACCGCGATCGCGCCGATCTATACGCGTACCCCCGAAGATTATGCCCAGGCAGTCGGCTTCATCCACGAGGTCTCTGGCGGTCGCTTTCGCTTCGGCATCGGGGTGGCACACGAGCCCTCGCTGGAGCGGATGGGCATCAAGCCGGGAAAGCCGCTTGCAGACACCCGGAGATTCGTCGAGCGGCTCCGGGCAACGCCAAGGGCAGGGGATCTGCCACCGATCGTGCTCGCCACGCTGCGAAGCAAGATGCTGGCGCTCGGGTCCGAGATCGGCGATGGCATCGTATTCGCCAACGGGGCTCGCTCGCACATGGCAAAATCCCTGAGCGGCCTCACTGAAGCACAACGGCGGGACGAGAACTTCTTCATCGGCGACATGATCCCGACGTGCGTATCCGATGACATCGAGGCGGCCAAAGCAGTCAACCGGAAGACGCTCACCGGCTATCTTCAGCTTCCGAACTACAGAAACTACTGGAAGGAAGCCGGCTACCGCGAAGAGATGGAAGCGGTAGAGGCAGCTATCGCGAAGGGCGACACGGCTTCACTGCCGAGCCTCATGAGCGACCGCTGGCTGGCGGATACCACGATCTTCGGCCCGCCCGCCAAGGTGCGCGAGGAGGTGCAGGCCTGGTACGAGGCGGGCATTCGCACGCCCATCCTCGTGCCGTCATCGGCTGCCGGTAACGCGCTCAAGGCGGTCGAGGAGGTGATGGCCGTATTCGACTGACCTGCCGCTCCGCGGGAGTAGCGGCGATCAAGCTTCGCGCCGCTATTCCTGCGGCGCGAGGACAGCCTTCAGGAATTCGCGCGTCCTCGCCTCGCGCGGCTCGGTGAAGAGTTGGTCGGGCGGACCTTCTTCGACCATCCGGCCCTGGTCGAAGAAGCAGACGCGGTCGGAGACCTCGCGCGCGAACCGCATCTCGTGGGTGACGAGCAGCATGGTCAGGTCATGCTCGTGCGCGAGCTTGCCGATGACGGTCAGCACCTCGCCGACGAGCTCCGGGTCGAGCGCAGAGGTCGGCTCGTCGAACAGCATGATCTTCGGGCGCATGGCGAGCGCACGCGCGATGCCGACGCGCTGTTGCTGGCCGCCGGAGAGCTGGTGCGGGAACTTGTCCGCCTGGTCTGCGAGGCCGACCAGCTCCAGCAGTTCCATCGCGCGCTCTCGCGCCTCCTGCTTCGACATCCCGAGCACCGCTATCGGGGCCTCGGTGATGTTGCGCAGCACCGTCATGTGCGGAAACAGGTTGAACTGCTGGAACACCATGCCGAGCAACTTGCGCATCTCACGCAGATGCGCCTCGCTCGCGGGCACGAGGCGGCCGTCCCGCTCTTCGTGCCACAGCGGGTGGCCGTCCACCCAGATCGTGCCCTCCTGGATCGGCTCGAGCGTCATCAGAATGCGAAGGACGGTGGATTTGCCGGAGCCGGACGGGCCGATGATCGAGACCTTTTCTCCGGGCTGTACGGTGAAGTCGAGCCGGTCGAGGACCGTAAGCGCGCCGAAGCGCTTCACGACCTTGTCGAAACGGATGATCGGTTCACTCATCGCAGGGGAAGTCCCGTCTTCGGCAGGGCGCGATCCAGGAGCCGCACCAGGTAGGAGGCGATCAGTGTGAGCACGAGGTAGAGCGCCCCGACCATCGTGAACGGTACCAGATAGTTGAAGGTCTGATCGCCGATGATCTTGGCCACGTTGAGCACCTCGAGCACGGTGACGACCGAGAGTATCGGCACGTCCTTCATGATCGAAACGGCGTAGTTGCCGAGCGCCGGAATGATCCGCGGGATCGCCTGCGGCAGGATCACATGGGTGAAGGTGCGTCGTTCGGTCAGGTCGAGGGCGCGAGCCGCTTCCCTCTGGCCCGGAGGCACCGCCTCGATGCCGGCCCGGTAAACTTGGGACGTATAGGCACTGTATTGCACGCCGAGCGCGAGCGCGCCGGTCATGAATGCCGGCAGGACGATGCCGAACTCCGGGAGGACGTAGTAGAGGAAGAAGAGCTGCACAAGTAAGGGCGTGTCGCGCAGGAACTCGACGACGAAGCCCGTGACATAGCGGACGACACGAAACCGGGATTGGCGCAGTGCCGCAAAGATCAGGCCCAGGATCACCGCAATGAAGAAGCCCGCGACCGTCGCCTGGATGGTGACGACGAGGCCTAGGAGCAGCATCGGCAAGATGGAGGCGGCAAAGGCCAGATCGCCCTGGCCGGTTACCCACTCATATCCGAACAGCATCCGCTAGGCCCTCGCTCGCCAGCGCGAGACCCAGAATTCCAGTCCGCGCACAAAAGACGCCAGCACCAACGCCATGCCGAAGTACATGAACAGGATAATCGTGTAGACGGTGACGCTGTCCTGCGTGAAGTTGCGGATCTGCTCGGCGCGGAAGGCGAGATCGCCGAGGCTGATGAGCGAGACGAGTGCCGTATCCTTCAGGTTCTGCACCGCGAGGTTCGAGAAGGGCGGCATCATCTCCGGCAAGGCTTGTGGCAGCGCCACGCGCCAGAGCGTCTGCCGTCGGGTGAAGTTGAGAGCCCGGGCGGTCTCGAGCTGCGCGACCGGGACCGCCTGCAATGACCCCCGCACGACCTCAGCGCCGTAGGCGCCGATGTTGAGCCCCAGAGCGAGCACGCCCGCGATCACGGGCGGCAAGCGCAGGTTGATCCCGATAAGATCGCCGACGAGCGGCAGGGCGAAATAGAGCCAGAAGAGCTGAACCAGGAGCGATGTGCCCCGGAATATCTCGATATAGACGACGCTCAGCCCCTTGATCGCCCAATTCGGCGACAGCTTGCCGATGCCGGCGGCGAAGGAGAGGAGCGCGCCGAGAACCATCGAGTAAACCGTCAGCTGAACGGTGACCCAGGCGCCTTCGAGCAGTGGCGGTAGGTATTCGGTCCAGTTCATCCGTAGGTTCCGGCGCGACGCTGGGCCCCGTCAGGGGCCAGGTACCCAGCTCGTATCAGGGGCCGGCGCAGAGCTCTTCGGTCGTGTGGTCGAAGGATTTCTCGATGTCCTCCGGCGTGAAGCCGTAGCTCTCCAGGATCGAGCGCCACTCGTCCGTCTTCTTGAACGCGGCCAGCTCGATGTTGAACGCGTCGCGGAGCTCGGTGGAATCAGCGTTGAAATTGAAGCCACCCCAGCTCCGAACCTCCGTCCCATCGATCACCGGATCCTGGAAGTCGGCCGCCAGCTCCACATTGTCGCTCTTCGACGCGAGCTCGCTTGCCGTGAGGCCAGTGGCGGCGTAGGCGTCCGCACGACCGTTGGCCACAGTGGAGATCGCGTCCGCATTCGATGCGATTGTGACGATGTTCTGCTGTGGCACGCCGAGGGCCTGGAGCATTTGCAGCTGGTCGGCGCCAGCCATCACCGCGACCTTCCCATCCCCCTCGGCGAAGTCTGAATAGGCATGGAGATCCTTCGGGTTGCCCGCTGCTACGAGCAAGCCCTCACCATAGGAGGTATTCGGCTCGGAGTAGATCACCTGTTCGCAGCGCTCCGGACGGATCGCCATCTCCGAAGCGGTCATGTCGAAACGGTTTGCCTGAAGGCCAGGGATGAGCGAGCTGAAATTCGTCACGACCCAGTCGATGTTGGCGGGGTCGAGGCCGAGGCGCTCGATCACGGCTTTCGCTACGTCGGGGCCGACGCCTTTCGTCTCGCCGGTCGGATCGACGAACCCGTAGGGGATCTCGTTGGCGACGGCAATGCGGATCTGGCCGCGCTCCTTGATCTCATCGAGCGTGACCGCTTGGGCAGCCGAGACTGTCAGCGCCAGCGCAGCCGTAGCAAGGGCGAGGCGATGCAAATAGTTCGAAGCTGCTTTCATCGGCTCATCTCCCGAATCTGTGAGACTTTCGCGCCTGGTCGGCAGGTGCCCAGGCGAAGCCGCGGACGAGCGGCACGGGATGCCCTCGGTGAGGGCCTCGGCAACACCCTTTCGAAGTGCCGCCTCGATGTCCAGAAGAATCTCACTCGTACTGCAGCAGGTGTGCCCCCAAGAGGCGGTTGCCCCTTCTTTGACGCTCTCTCTAACCCTTGGAGGAAGGACCAAGTCAAAACGAACCGATCGCGTGAGGTGGTCATCACCTGCGAATACTGTGGAAGGACTTAAGGGGGAGCCCGGCGGTGCGTGGCACAAGACGCGAGGTTTCGAAGATGCTGGTTTGGGATTATGCGGCATCTGCATCGCTCGATGCCGAAGTAACGCTCGATGTATGAGATCGATGCGAGCCGAAACCACCCCTCAGGTAGGCTGACCGGGTACGGCGGGGGAAGCCTCGGTATCGCTGCACCGGAGCTTCCGCCCGATCCTGAGGTCAGTTCAGACGCGCCGCTTGCGCCATAACCTCGACCGCCTCGTCCTGCTTGGTCCGCACGGTCAACGATGTCGCTCCGGAGTCCTCCCAGGCGCGGTAGCGCTCCTTGATGCGGGCCGGCGGTCCGACCAGCGACTTCAGGTCCACCCATTCGTCCGGTATGGCCGCAGCCGCCTCGTCCTTGTGCCCGGCAAGGTACAGTTCCTGAACGCGTTCGGCCGCGTCCTTGAAGCCGCGTCGGATGAACATGTCCTTGTGGAAGTTCTTGTCCTTATGGCCCATACCGCCGATGTAGAGGGCCTCTCGGGGCTTGAGCTTGTCGAGCGCCGCCTTCACGTCGTCGTTGACCTCGACGTGCACGGAAGCCTGGATCTCGAAGTTCTTGAGGGACTTGCCGTTCCCGGCGTGTCGGAAGCCTTCTTCGAGCCAGGGGAGATACTCGTGCAGGCTGCCCGGCACGAAGCCGAGCGGCAGCCATCCGTCGGCGATCTCTCCGGTCAGGCGCACGGTGGATTCGTTGCCGGTGCCCAGATAGATCGGGATGTTCGGATTCATGTGGAGGATCGATTTGAGGGGCTTGCCGACTCCCAGAGCGCCTTCGCCGGTGTACGGCAGCGAAATCTCTCGCCCCTCGTGCGTCACCGGCTCTTCGCGCTGGAAGATTTTCCGCATGATCGACACGTAGTCCTTGATCCGATAGTAGGGCCGGCCCCATGGCTCGCCATACCAGCCTTCGACGATCTGCGGGCCCGAAACGCCGATGCCGGCGATGAAGCGGTTGCCGCCGGCCATGGCATCCACTGTGGCTGCGCACATCGCGGCGTTCGCCGGCGTGCGCGCGGCGAGCTGCATGATCGCGGTTCCGAGCTTGATGCGGCTGGTCTTGGCTGCGAGGAAGGCAAGGGGAGTGACGGCGTCGGAGCCATAGGCTTCGGCGGTCCAGACGGAGTCGTAGCCGAGAGCCTCGGCGCGTTGCACGCGCTCCACCGGCAGCTCCATGTATGCGCCGGAATAGCCGATCGAAAGGGCGAGCTTCATCAGAGCGTTCCTTGTTTTTCTTGATGGATCAGATGTTGGACAGGCGAGCGATGTGATCGGGACTCGGCTCCAGCTCTCCCCGCTCCACGCGTCGGACGAGGTCGACCATGGCGGCGTTCGCGGGGGCGGGAATCCCGACCTCCTCACCCTTTTCCACGACGAGGCCATTGAGGAACTCGATCTCGGTGCGGCGGCCCTTGATCATGTCCTGTCCCATGGAGGGGCGCTGATCGTCGCTCTTGCCCTTGGAGGCGGTGATCATCAGGTCCTCGCATTTCGCGAGGGCGTCCGCGTCCCCCTGTCCGGCCTGCTCGAGGATGTCGGGCGGGATGTTGCCGATGTTCTCCAGCTCGTAGCCGAGAGCCTTGCCGATCCGCACCGCCTCGCTGCCGAGGCGGATGGCGAAGCGTCGGGTAAGCTCCATTCGGTCGTTTGCATTGCCGCCCTGGCCTGTCGCCGCCGAGAGGCCGTTACGCATGGAGTTGACGACTAGCTTCGACCAGCGCTCACCCCAGAGGTTCGTGGTGATCTTGCAGGTGTCGATGCGCGAGATCATCGCGTCGAGCATCTTCACGCGCTCGGTGATGCGGCCGTGCACCTCCCCGACGCGGAAGACGATGTGGCCGGGGGAGCCGAGCGGGACCGTACGACGGATCTCGCCGGGGCCAGTCAGCTCGACCGAGATCTTGGAGGCTATGCACCCGACGGTCTTGCCCCAGCCGACCACAGAAGCGATGCGCTCCTCGTTGATGCCGTTCTGGAGCGAGACCACGAAGCCACCTGGCGCCAGATACTGCTTGAACATCATCGTCGCCCATTCCGTGTCGTAGGACTTCATCGACACGAAGGCGATATCCACCGGGGCCTGTTTAGAGAGCGACTGCAATTCGGTGATGTGCAGCGCCGGCACCTTCACGACGCAATGCTCTTCAGGTGTATAGCCCTTCAGATCAAACCCTACGGTCCGAATGCGCTCCACATTCTCCGGCCACGGGTCGACGAAGGTGACGTCTTCCCCGGTGCGAGCCAGATGGCCGCCGACATAGCCGCCGACCGCGCCGGCGCCCACCACGACGATGCGCTTGCCCATCAATTCCTCCGCTTGCTTGGCGTTGCTGGCTGCGATCTTCGCTGATTCGTGCGGCTGAAACCACCAGCCTCGTCGGGAACAACCCCAGAAACCCGCCGATGGTCCCAAATGGCTCAAGCAGCACTCAAGCGGTGAGGGGCGATCGCCCGCACCTGCGGGTCGACGCGCACCCCTCCCGGTAGAGCTAGGAAACCTGCCCCATCAGTCCGACGAACCGGTCGAGTATCGGGAAAACCTCGTCTGCCTTCGCCGGCTGAACGTTGAAGACGACGCGGTCGACGCCGGCATCGCGATAGCGCTTGAGCTGGTCAGCATCTTCGTCGCCACCGAAGACCGTGACCGGCAGCTCCTCGCGGGACCGATCAGACGCGTCGACCATCTCCCAGAACTTGGGCAGCACATCGAGTACGCCGTAGGTGGGCCGCCGGCCGTGCGGCACCCAACCGTTGCCGTAGCGGATCGCGCGTCTGGCACCCCAGGGGAACTCGCCGCCGACGAGAACGGGCGGATGCGGCTTCTGCACGGGCTTCGGCCACGTCATCATCGGGTTGAAGTCGACGAACTCGCCATGGTACTCTGGCTTTGATTTGGTCCAGATCGCCTTCATGGCTTCCACCCGCTCGCGCATCAGCTTGTGCCTGCGCGAGAAATCGGTGCCATGGTTTTCCATCTCGTCGGCGTTCCAGCCGGCGCCGATGCCGAAAAGAAACCGGCCATTCGACAGGAGATCGAGCGTCGCCACTTCCTTGGCCGTCTGGATCGGGTCGCGCTGCACGACAAGACAAATCCCCGTCGCGAGCTTCAGGTTTTTCGTCACCGAAGCTGCCGAAGCCAGGCCGACGAACGGGTCGATCACATCGTAGTACTTCTTCGGGAGCTCACCGCCTTGGGGCCAGGGTGATTTCCGCGAAAGCGGAATGTGCGAATGCTCCGGGAACCACATCGATTCAAATCCGCGCTCTTCGAGCGCGATGCCGAGCTGGGCTGGCGTCGTCGAGTAGTCGGTGCAGAACATGGCAACGCCGAACTTCATGGCCGTTCCTCCAGGCGCGTGCATTCCAGATCATTGCGCAGCATCGGCGAGAAGGTTGGCCGTGTCACCAATATCGAGATGCACGACCGTTCAAAGCTCTGGTCGTGGCCGCAGGCACGTTCCGGCGGCGGTGCGGAGCCGGTCGGCCCCGCACCGCTCCATTCTCAGCTCTCCGGCCAGACCGGCTCGGCCAGGGCGTATTCCGGCGGATAGACGGTCACCGGCTCTCCGTTCTGCCACTGCACGATCAGGATCGGCGCTTCCGCCCGTCGCCCGTTCTCGAGGAACCGCACGTCACCCGGGAAGGCCGCCCCTGGCCCTTCCGTCAGTTCCATGCGCCGAATTTCCTCGGCGACCTTCTCGCGGTCGGCAACCCCCGCACGCTCCAACGCCTCCTTGAGGACCCAGACGTCGCCGTAGGCGGTGATGCTGTCCTGGGTGATCCAGGGCTCTCCCGTGCGCTGCTCGAAGCGCTCCATCATTTCTTCCTGTCCCTTGATCCCCCAGGCCGGGACGATGAACAACAGGCCTTCGAGCAGTTCCTTACCCACTGTGTCGAGCAACTCCGGCGCGCCGATGTGGGCACCGTTGGCGACCACCGGCACGCGGATGCGGAACTCATGCAGTTTCTCCAGCAGCAGCTTGTCGTCCGGAATCGCCGTCGGCAGGAGCATCACGATATCCGGCCGTGCCGAACGCACGCGCTGGACGAGCGGGGTGGCGTCCGACAGCGGCGGTGTGAACATCTCGTCCACCACCAGCTCCAGCCCGAGCTCTTCGATCAGGCCCTCGCGCATCGGCTTGGCGAAGCTGACCGGCGCGGCTGTGTTGTCCATGATCAGGGCCACGGTCTCCGGCCGTTTGCCGGTCGTGGTTTCCGCCAACTCCACGATCGTGGGAAGCGCCGCCCGTGCCTGCGCCCCGCCCGTGGCCGAGGTCTGGAAGACATAGCGGAAGCCGCGCTCGGTGATGGCATCCGAATAGGAGAGAGTCATCCAAGGCAGCCCTTCTCGCTCGGTCACTTCGGTGACCGCGAGGGTGAAGGAGCTCAACCAGGCGCCGGTGCCACCGATCAGATCGGGCTCTTGGGCGAGCACGCGCTGTGCCGCGTTCTTGGCCTTCTCGGCGGTGTCGCCGGCATCCGCCACCACGAGGCGCAACTTCGCACCACCGAGCGCCTTGATACCGCCCTGCTCGTTGATCTCGTCGATCGCCATCTCGGCTCCGAGCCGCATCAGCTCGCCCTGGCGCGCCCAGGGTCCCGAGATCGGCGCGATCATCGCGATCTTCACCTCGTCCTGCGCATGAGCGCCGCTCCACACGCCGCCGAGCTGCATCACCAGCGTTGCGGCCGCGAAACCGGCAAGCAGCCTGCCGACGTGTCGTCCAATCGATGGCATCTCGCTCCCTCCTTTTATTGTCACAAGCCGAGATAGGCTGTCTTGACTCGTGCGTCGGCCATCAGCTCCCGATGCGAGCCGGCGAGCACGACGCGCCCGGTCTCGAGCACATAGCCACGGTCGCAGGACTCGAGTGCCTCGGCGACGCGTTGCTCGACGAGGAGAATCGTAAGTCCACGCTCGCGGTGAATGAGCTGAATGCAGTCGAAGATCGCATCGGCCACAGCCGGAGCGAGCCCCATCGACGGCTCGTCGAGCATCAGAAGCTCGGGTGAGGACGCGAGCCCGCGGCCGATCGCCAGCATTTGCTGCTCGCCTCCGGAAAGCGTTCCAGCGAGCTGGTCCTTCCGCTCGGCGAGGACCGGAAAAAGGTCCAGAACGAAGGGGCGGGTCTCGTCCCATCGGGATCGGCCCGCTTCGGTGTAGGCGCCCAACTCCAGGTTCTCCATGACCGTCATGGAGGCGAACACCTGCCGGCCTTCCGGCACGTGGGCGATGCCCAGATGCGCCCGCCGCGCCGCCGGCACCGCGCCCAGGTCCTGTCCCTTGTAGGTTATCGTGCCGCCGGCAGGCGGCACCGTGCCGGAGATCGCCTTGAACAGGGTGCTCTTGCCGGCGCCGTTCGGCCCCACCACCGCCACGAATTCGCCGCGTTGGACCGTGAGCGTCACGTCGGTGAGTGCGTGCAGGCCGCCATAGGCGACGTCAAGCGACCGTATCTCTATCACGTTCCATCCACTTGCGGCCGAGGTAAGCCTCGATGACCTTCGGATCGCGAACGACCTCAGCCGGCGGCCCCGCCGCCACGAGCCGCACGTGGTCGAGGACGCTGAAGGTGTCGGCGAGCC